>ENA-UOIY01002407-UOIY01002407.1-human-gut-metagenome-genome-assembly--contig:-P114-NODE-2407-length-14402-cov-4.146442_pt1 | contig 14402 bp, 6 predicted proteins | sample MGYA00242335_ERZ723882 | MGnify/ENA metagenome assembly ERZ723882
CTTCCATATCATAGTAATACACTTTATTTTGGGGGTCGGTCAGATGACGGGCAATCGCAGTAATACGTCCCGGCATTTGTTTAATAGGAATTGTCCGAATATTCCCTTCAGTATCTATCAGATAGTGACCTATCAACAACTGATTGGACTCCGCATGAATCATACGGGCAGCAGGAGTTCCTCCCACACTACCCTCATAAATCTTCATATTCTTATTCTTATCGACAATGTACAATTTATGTTCACTACCCTTCGGCTCATGGGCCGCATAGTTCACCATATACAGTTTACCCTGCCAAGGAACAATCGCACCAATTCCACACTCATTTCCAAATCCATACTTCCCATTGATACGAGCATGAGCGTATGTTGTGAGATGCGGATACACTCCACTGATACAACGTTCTCCGGATATTTCCGCAATATTCACACTATCTTTGTCCGGTCTAAAAGGAACTTGTTGGCTACCGGTACAAACCGCCATCAGTATAAGTCCTGCCAAGCTATAGCAGCCTGTTAAAATTCGATTCATAGCTATTAAATATTAAATGTTGTTTTTTATGGCACATAAGGGAAAGTATCCGAGTCCTCCGACAGTAGCAGAATAGAGAAAGCGCTTGACCATCCAAAATGCATGGCGGTCATCCCCTCTCCGGTAGCGGAATTCCAATTTTCACGAATAGGATATCCCGGATCTGCAAGACCTTTCAACCTGTCAGGCAGCAAACGTGTATACTTCTCCGCATCCTCTGCAAAACCATAATTCTTCCAGCCGCGAATGCCAAAATAAGTATAGTTCATCCAAGTCTGTCCACGGAAATACCCCCTGTCCGGTCGGTATAACGGGTGTTTATGATTCAAGCTGGAGAAAGGAAAATAAGTACCAAACAACTCAGGGTCCAGCATGTTCTTCTTGACAGCGGCAGCCTGCTCAGGAGTAGCCACTTTCGTAAACAAAGGAATCCATCCTGAAATATCAATTACTTTCACCAACTCTCCCGTACCGAGTTTACGGTCATAGAAAAATCCGGTTTCCTTATCAAAGAATTTGTCTTGAATCATTTTCCTCAATTTCTTTCCTTCCGCTTTCAAAGTAGCGGCTTGTTCTTTATCTCCTATCTCTTCCAGCATATAAGCCAAATAAAATTTCTCAGCGCACAGATAACTGTTCAATTCTATAGATTCCTGGTCAAAAGAGTAAGCGTCTTCCGCATTCTTCAACATCTTCACTCCATGAAATTTTACCGCCACGTCCATACCGCTTTCCCATTGTCCCATATATACTTTCGGTCCTATACCTCCATATTCGCACAAACCGTTCTGATCATGGTCTCTGTATGTGTATCTCCACTTATGATATTTCAATAATTTGGGTAACATTTCTTTGATAAATGCTTTATCTCCTGTACGTTGATACACCATATAGGTAGCCCATCCGGCAATAGGCGGTTTGGAACAAGCCTTATTATTATCTTTCTGATACAAAGAGACCAAATCAATAATCATCCCTTCCGGAGTCTGAAAATCAAACATGGTACGCATCTGGTCTTTTGCCAATTCCGGATTGAAAATAGACAAGGCGGTTGCGTGTTCCCAACTGTCCCATGCCCAAAAAGCATCAAAATGACCGGTAGCAGGTTGTACACCGGCATGTTTCAAGTCTCCGGCAGCACTGCGCCAATTGGTATGCAATGTCATCAAAGCTTTTACAGCCCATTTCCGGTTACGGTCACTTTGCAAATAAGGAGTCGGACGTTCCAAAATACTGTTGATATAACCTTCCCAACGTTTTTGATTTTCTTTTAGATACTTCTTGGCTTTCTTTACCTCCAATGTCCGGTGAACAGAGATCGCTTCCTCTTGAGAGGCTGCCGGACAATAGGTAGTAAAAGTATAAAAGACATACGACTTTCCCGGGCGCAACTGTTTACTTTCCATTGTCGTTTCGTATGTATTCTTAGCTTTCATCGTCAAGACACTATTTTCAGGAAACGATACCACAAAATGATGCTTGTTATCCGCAACGCCTATTCCTAAAGAATTTTTAGAAAGAGCCTTGCATTGAGCGTCTTTATAGGTCGCTTTTCCACTCAATAACGCACCGATTGTTTTCTCCTCTGTCCCCTGATTGATCAGTGTATATTCAATCATCGTACTTCTATCGGACACTGCAATCTCTTTGAGTTGGATAAGGATATCACCGGCTTGTAATTGTTGACACAACCTACCGGGCAGATATTCGTGGGTCGCCTTTCCGGTAAAAGGAATCTTCTTCATATCCTGACCGACTTTCTCCACTACCGTCAACTTCTCAAAGCAATCCGACAACCATTGGAGTTTCAGCGAACGCTCTCCTGCAAATGCCGGCCCTCTGAATCCGCCGGTCAACGACAGATTAGAAGGATTATTAAAGCCATAACCGTGCCAATCACCCAAGTCAGAAAAGAAATATCCGTTAGGAGATACACTATATCCTACTTCAATATTCAGCAGATTCACAAACTGTTCCTGCTTAAACTTTCCTTTTCCAAAAACCTGGGAAAAAGACCAGACCAATACGGCTGCTATCAAAACTATTTTCCGTTTCATCACTATTTTGTTTTTCTTATTTTACCTCCTGAAGCTCCAAAGCTAAACTGGAATATTCACTCTTCAATAGATTTTTCAGAGAAATTCCTTCTTCCATCAAGATTCTTCCGCTAATCACCTTGTCGTGCAGCGAACAGGGCTTATCTTCCTTTACTGCCGTCAGATCAACCAAACGATACATCTTCCCTGCATCCAATCCGTTCATACGCACATTCGGAATCACCATATTCAGAAGATGGGAAATCTTGTATACATAGAAAACCGCTCTGTCTTTCTCAGGCGTTACATACATTAAAGAAGAAACACCCTTATTGTCATAAGGAGAGACCAACCGATATAAATCTCCGAGCTGCACCACCGGACGAATATTCTTATAAGCGGCAATGGCACGTTTAGCAAATGCCTTATCTTCCTCACTCATTTCTTTCGGCTGAATTTCCATACCCAATCGCCCGGACATAGCCACATCAAAACGGAATTTCAACGGAATACGACGTCCTGTCTGGTGATTCTTGTCCGCACTGACATGAGAAGCCATCGCTATAGCCGGATAAAAGCCCGACACTCCCCACTGAAGGTAGATACGTTGCAAAGCATCCGTATCATCGCTAGTCCAAAATTCATCGAAATAAGGTAATATTCCATAATTCACACGACCGCCACCTCCGGCACATGCCTGCATTACCAACTTCGGATATTTGGAACGAATGCGTTTCAGAACTTTGTTCAACCCTCTATGATACTCAATATAAAGATGAGACTGTTTATTCTTTGGCAAGTAAGAAGAACCGTAGTCCATCAAACTGCTGTTATCATCCCATTTCATATAAGCTATTTCCGGATACTTAGTCATCAGATTATCAACTACACCAAACACAAAGTCCTGTACTTCCGGATTCGTCAAGTCCAATACCACTTGCGTCTTGCCACGCCCTGTAGAAAGCGGACGGTTCTTAATCCTCATCACCCAATCGGGGTGTTTTTCAAACAATTCACTTTTGGTATTGGCCATCTCCGGCTCAATCCAAATGCCGAATTTGATATTGTGCTTTCGGGCAGACCGTAATAAACCCTCTATTCCGTCAGGTAACTTTTTCTTGCACACTTCCCAATCACCCAAACTACTGTTTGCACCGTCCCTCGGATATTTGTTTCCGAACCAACCGTCATCCATTACAAACAACTCACCTCCCATAGCAGAAAAAGCTTCCATCATTTGGTCCATTTCTTTTTGGTTCACTTTGAAATAAACCCCTTCCCAACTATTCAACAAGATATCGTGAGGACGTTTGCCCTGATTCAGTTTATATTCGCGCGCCCAGCGATGAAAAGCGCGGCTCACTCCCCCTTTGCCATTCGTGCTGTAAGTCATGGCAAATTCCGGAGTAGTAAACACCTCGTCAGGCTCTAATATATAATGTGACGTTTCTTCATTGATACCTGCCGACACGTTGAATTTTGTATTATGCACATCCATTTTAATAAGGTAGGTACCGGTCCACGCCAATGTACCTCCCAATACATGCCCGTTTTCTTCCTGAGGCCTGCCATCCATTGTCAGCATAAATGAAGGATTATCCGTTTCGGTATTTGCCAATCCATCCTTATTGGAAATCACTTTCTGTCCGTTCGTCAGTTTTTCTTCATCCTGTGTACATTCAGCCCCCCAGAAACCATGAAAATGTGTCATCCAGTTGTCACCGCGCGGTACAGGCATAAAAGCTGAAGCGAACCGATACAAGGTAATGGGCTTCTTCCCATGATTTTCCACTTCCACCCAAGTAGAAATGATATCAGTTCCTTTATAAGCTTTATAAATCTGCTTCAACACAAAAGGATAAACTTTATCCTTCATCCGGATCTCCGTGACTTCCGCCTCATTCGAGGTATATTGTTTCACCTCCTCTACAGCCAAGTCCAACGACATATTGCCATCGGCGTGTGTCACTGCCATCGCTCTTTCTCCCGGAGTATTCAGTCCGAACACCGGATAACTTTCCAGTCCGAAAGCCAGTCCGCTGTCATAAATGCCTTGTATATCTTTCTCAAAAATACGACAACCGTAATATTGAAACTTCGATTTCTCACCGGGAACCGCAGCGATTAATAAAGAGGTATTAGGAGTCGAAATCAAGTAATCCTTCGCATATAAATTACCGGAAAGGACTCCTAATCCCAACATCAAGAGAGCTTTTATTTTCATGATATTCATATTAGAACAATTAGTTATTTTTTCGCTTTCAACACTGACGAATGGATCGAAGTACCCTCCAAACGGATTTGATAAGGCCATTGCGCCTCTTTCTCCAACTCTTCTTTCGGAGTGCTCCAAGGCTTCACAAAGTCCCAATGTTCGGTCGGAGCACCCGTAACCACCAACCACAGGAACTGAGTATCTTTGGGAATCTCAAAACGAACAGTGCCGTTTTCTCCGTTCTTACCTCTATACATATCACCATAAAGGCACTTTCCTGCTTTATTAACAACAACAAATCCATATCGCCAACCGGCCTTATCCACCCGTTCCGAACGGAATCCCTCACTACCGGCAATACCTTTGAAATCCAAAGACACAATTTTTCCACTTTCCGGCACATTCAGCCGAATGGCATTATACCCATAATTTTGCGGACAACGCGTCGAAGCTATCTGATACCACCCGTCGGCCACCTTATCCAATTTGCAACGATGCTGATTGGCATAGCTGCTACATATACTTTTTATACGTGGAATATCCCAAGCAACAAAGCGGGATGCCGCTTCATAAATTTCATCATTGAACTGTTGCTGATTAAGTCCGGTCAGCCGCTTATAGGTAGCAGCCGGATCTTCCTTGCCCTCTGCCTGCCGCCATATCCGGGATATGATATCTTGCCCGTGCTTATTTGCCCAATATTCCATAAACTGCGGAGCGTGATACATATTATGTACACTCAGCAATGAATAATGTGTCTGATCCATATAGGCATCCAAATGATACTGCTCTATGGTAGTCCAATCCGAATATACCTGCCATAACATCCATTGCGATGTATATTCCACCAATGGACTGCTCACCGGAAAGCTACGGGCACCGTCAGCTCCTACCATATACTGGAAAGAATGCCCCATCTCATGGGCCAGTGCACAATAAGGATAAGATTGAGCACGGCAAGGACGCATCCACATCATGCCTACTCCCTCGTCTCCCCAACCGAAAGCGGATGTCTGATCATCATTGTACATCCAGATTATCATCTTATAACGACTTGAGAATGACTTCTTCTTATCAACAAACTTCAATTGATCCACATAATAATTATAAAAGCGTTCGCCTTCTCTTAATATCTCTTCCGGACAGAAGCGTTTGCCTTTATCAGCGTATTTCGTCGGTTCCTTACCAAAAGACTTTGCCCAAAACAACACCAGATTCTCTGACTCCGTCATATAATCATAACTGAATTGTCCGTCAGGCTGGTTAAACTTGTTCTCCTTTAAAGATTTTGCCGGAATAAATATCTCTTTTTTAGCAGATTTTGCTTGTGCAATCTCTCCCGACAGGAACCATATCACCAGCAATGTTAACAAATACATTCTATTCATATCAGTTGTTTCTTTATCAATTATCGATTATACATATTCCCATATTTCGAATCTCTTTCTTTCATCCTCTTCTGCTGCTCCAAATCCTCCGTCCATTGGAAGTCTACTTTTGTTTTTTTTCCGTCAGCCGCAATAGCATAGACTTTCGTTTTCTCATCTACTGCCACACCTTCCACTGTAAACTGTTGCAAAGGAGCGACAAATACAAGTTTTCCTTTCTGAAAGACTTCGTATGCCACTACACCTTTCCAGTCCTTCATGGTAAATGTATTTCCCTTGCATACAGCCGTACCCGTTTCTACAGGCTGGGGATTCTTGAATAAATCGACCGTATTATCCGTAATATACCAGAAAGGCAATTGCTGTTTCGGATACTTCTTCGCTTTTATTTCCTTTCGTGTCTGTTCGATATCTTCCGCCGTCACTTCAAACATTCTTTTTCCGTAGTCGTTCACTTCCTGTCTGAAAGGTTTCAGAAAACCGAATTTCTCGAAGAAAGGAGTTAAATCCATCTTTGCCGCCGCACAAGCCTTTTTCACAAACTCCAATTGACATTTCCCGGCTGTAACCGGATTAGGAGTAGTTCTGACAGCCTCATACAAATCCTTATAAAAATCATCATTACCTTTCACCTTAGCGCAATAAAGATACAATTGCCAAAAAGGAACCAGCCGACAATGGTTGATACGATTCTCATTGTGTGCAAGATTACGGGTAAAGTATTCCGTCATCGCACGTTCATACCAACAGTCATCATAGGTTTTCGTAGGCCGTTCCACTTCTTTCTGAAGACGCGTTGTCATACCAAATGCATCCTGCACGTACAGACAATAAATATTATTCGTCACCTCTGTCATGCCATGCCACTTGGCTCCCGGACGTATCTGATTGATATGCCCTATCTCATGTGCCGGTCCCCAAAGGGCAATGCCGGTCAGTTTGTCAATATCACAAACTTTCTCCATCGTGCCGATACCATAAGCCGTACGATAATTGGGTGCATACATATATCCCTTATTTACTACATGGCAATATTGCCGGTTCTTAAACCGCTTGTCTGTATACTTGTCCAATCCCATAAACTCATGTTCCAGCGCCACAATGCGGTCGAATACTTCCACCAACGCCTTACCATCCGGTGTATATTGCCTGAAGCTCTCCACCGGAAAGGTAAGGTGGGTATACGCACCCAATACATCAAAATACTTGTAAGTGGCTTTGTCCAACAATGTCCGCCACCGCGAAGCCTTATGCTTCTTTATATCAAAATACCCATTGACTTCACCGGTCAGAAAGTGTACCCTTACCTTCTTGCCGGTCGTTTCTCCTCGTGTATGAAACAACACATACACCAGTCCATCATTTTCCGGAATAATCCGGTTCATACCTTCGTGTAACAAATAGTAGGAAGAACCGTTCTCGTAACCATCTCCGTTCGGACAATCCAAGTTCTGAATCTTGATCCGGAGCGTATCTCCTCCGGTTTCTCCTACCTTTATTAACAAAACCCTATCCTTACGTGCGACTATCCCAGTCGCATTATCCAATAAACTATACCCATTGGTCTTATTTACCTTAGCCATTACATCGGGGTGTTGCCGTTGTTCAAAATCCTGAATACGGAATTCCGCTTCATTTTCACTGTTCCATCCGGATTTCAATCCGCTGGCAACCGGTTCAAAATCCGCCTCACTGATCCATCCGGAAGGGACTTTTTCTCCGGCTTTCGTACGGTTCCAGAACTGGTAGGCTCCACTCATATCGGGATAACGATCAAATTGTTCTCCACGTCCGAACATACGGGGATCTTCCTGCTCTACCAACCGGGCAGTCATTTCCTTTTCCATCCTTCGTTTCAGCAATTCATATTCCGGCTTCTTGGCCAGATCAACCATACAATCCGGATCTTTCTTTATATCATACAGTTCCTCCGTATCCCGTTTGCCAAAGGCCAACTGCCAATAATGGGCAGTCTTAGGATTTCTCCGAGCCTTCAGAATCTCCGTTTTTGTCGGTCCTCCGTCCACATTCATATAACCGGTCTCCGGATTTCCTGCCGGCCAACGATCCGTTTCAAAATTCTTCAAATACAGATAATTGCCCCGAATCATCCCTCTGATAGGATATCCCCGGTCATCCGGACGCCCTACATCGTGCCGTTCTTTGCCAATCATAACAAAATTACGGTCTATATCCGACTTCTCATTCTTCAGAATATCTACAAAACTACGTCCGGTGATAGGACGCATACCGGCCTTTTCCTGACTGATGCCAACAACTTCGAGCAGAGTAGGCGCAATATCTATCACACTGATATAATCATCCACTTTACGTCCCGGCTTCACCAGCCCGTTCTTCCACATCACACTCATCGGGATATGATTGGAATTATTGTATTCCTGTCCTTTACAACGAGGAAAAGGCATTCCGTGATCCGAAGTGACAATGACAATCGTATTTTCCAATTCGCCGGATTCTTCCAATATATTGAGAATACGTCCCAGATGCGTATCAAAATGCTCCACTTCCAAAGCATAATCCAACATATCCGTGCGTACCGTCTCATTGTCCGGCCAATAACCCGGCACAGAGTCTATCCGTTCCGGTCGTTTTCCAACTTTCAATGATGAGCCGTATTCATAGTCCCGATGCGGTTCCAACGCTCCATACCAGAAACAAAAAGGTCTTCCTTCCGGCCGCGCTTTCATAAACTCTTCGAAGTTCGCCGCATAATCTACCTTAGATATACACGAAGTAGGTGGTACCAATTTCTTTTCATTCCACATCTTCCCGGTAATCTCTCTCTTTTTTCCATGAATATCATTGGCTATTCCGGGTCCCCATCCTTTGCCTGTACAACCTACATAAAATCCGTTCTCTGCCAATGCTTCAGGGTAGGATTTGAATTCAGCCGGAAAATCCGCCCAATGGTTACACGCCTCTTTCAGTTGCCACGAATTCCGACCGGTAATAATAGCGGCGCGTGAAGGAGCCGATTTGGCGTTGCAAGTATATGCATTCTCAAAAAGAACCCCCTCACGCGCCACCCGGTCGAAAGCGGGAGTATGAACCCACGGAGTACCGTATGCACTCATGTGCCCCGCATCATCAGCAATACAGAATAATATATTGGTAGGTTTCTGTCTTTCCTGTGCCTGTGCCGTATCCGACATCGCTGTCGCACTGCCGGTGCTCCACAACGTACAAGAAACAACAGATAAGAGTTTTATATCCATATTAAAAAAAATTGAAGTTTATCTCTGTGCACAAAGTTAGGTCAAAGCCCCGTATTTTACTTTGCTTCCCGTCCATAACACTTTGTTATCCGTCCCAACAACTATTTTTTCCGTCCATTTAACATTTATTCGAGGAAATATTTAAAATAAAAATACCCTTCACCTTTTGGCTGTATCCACTTGTTCATCGGCATTAACGGGTGAAAGGCAACAAATTCACCCGACCTTAACCTCACATCGGTGCAGCAAAACTTATTTTCGACGTAGGTAAAGTTGCTTTCACCCATAAGTATTCTATAAACGAAAGCTTTGATTATAAAAACAAAGGCTTCGTTTATATAAATGAAGGTTGCGTTTATAAAAACAAAGCCTCCGTTTATAGTTTATCTACAGTTCAAAAGAAGTTTAGATATAGTTCTAAAGAAGTTGTGCTATAACAGAAAAGGAATTTAGATATAAAGAAGACCGACCGCTGATACAGCCGGTTATGGTGAATATACAGGTGAAAGGCAGCGCCTTCACCCTCTAATGCTTATGAACAAGTGGATACAGCCAAAAGGTGAAGGGCTTGTGCAATCTACTAAAAACATTAAGTATTACGCTTATACTCACTCGGAGTCATATCATACTTCAATTTAAACACCTTAGTGAAATGCGAACTGTTGATAAATCCGACCTCATTCATTATCTCCTGAATATTGAGATGAGAGTTAACCAGCAGATAAGCCGCCTTTTCAAGACGGACGTTGCGGACATAATCGGACAAAGAATAGCCATCAATTCTTTTTATTTCCCTGTATAACTTGGAGCGGCTGACTCCCAACGCACTTGATAGTTGTTCCGGCGAAAGATTCGGATCACTGATATTTTCATCTATCACGTTCTTAAGCCGCTCTGTCAATACCCTCTGCTCTTCCGTATCGTATAGCGTTTTTTCCTCTCCATTCTCCATGTCACCGGATTTCACTTCGGATACCTCAACCTCCTCCACGCCAGATTCGGAGATTCCCCGATCGGCTTTGCCTCGCATCCATTGTTCCCGCTGTACAAGCAACCGATGTATATTCACTTCCAACAGTTTCATAGAGAAAGGCTTGGCTATATATAAGTCAGCTCCCGACTCATATCCTTCTATCTGACTCTCTACCGTATCTTTGGCAGTCAACAATACCAAAGGAATAGAAGCTACGGAAAGATTGTTCTTTATCCGCCTGCACATCTCTATCCCGTCCATTTCGGGCATCATAACATCACTGACAATGATATCGGGAAAGACTGACATACATTTCTCCAACCCCATACGCCCATTATCCGCAATATGAATATTGTAAAAGGCGGACAAGCGTTCTTTCAACGCCGACTGCAATTCCTGATTGTCTTCCACAATCAATAATGTCGGCAAGTCCGGATTGTCAATCACCGGTTCATCCCCACCCACACTGCTAGCTTTCACCGGCTCAAACTCATTATACTGTTCGTCTATAAAACTCCTGACATCAAGAAGGTGGTTCCCGACAGCCGGTTCATTGCTCCTGCAATTTTCGTAAACAGGCAATGCAATTATAAATTCACTTCCCCTCATCCGTTCACTACTCACCACAATCATTCCCTTGTGCTGGAGAACCACACTCTTTACGATAGCAAGCCCTATTCCCGAACCTAAATGTGACTGTGAATTTCCATTCACCTGAAAGAAACGTTCATAAATAAGGTGAATGGATTCGGAAGAAATACCAATCCCGGTATCTTTCACGGTAAGGATACAAAGAGGGACATCAGCCGGAACAGCACCTTCCGTATGAACTGTATCATAGCACGGAGATACATCTTTCTGCGTTCCCTGTTTGAAAGAGATATCTATCCTCCCCCCTTCATCGGTATATTTGATGGCGTTCGAGAACAGATTAAGTATCATCTTACCGATCTTTTCCTTATCGGCGTCCATCTCAATATCATTGTCATCAGCATTATATGTTATGGTGATATGCTTGTTTTCGGCCCAAGAACTCATATCGTCAAACAACTGACGAATCATTTGCGACATATTTATCCAATCCAAATGCAATGTAGAGAGTCCCAAATCCTGTTTCCTGATATCAACCAATTCGGAAATAAGAGCTAACATCCGTTTTACATTGTACAAGATAGTCCTGCATTCCTTACCCGGCTGGTTCGCGTCAGTAAGTTTCTCGGCAGCCAACAGAATAAGAGTCAGCGGAGTCTTCAGTTCATGTGAAGCATTCATGAAAAACTGCATCTTTGCCTGGTATTTCTCTTCGTCCTGCGCTATCAGTATTTTTTGTATCTCGTTCTCCTTCTTCAGATTCTGCTCTTTGTTATATTGGCGGAAAGCTATAACAACAATTAATACTACAATGATTATATATACCATTTTAGCCCAAGCAGACAACCACCAGGGAGGCAATACTATAATCTCCAGTTCCTTTCCCGGTGTTTGCCAAGTATATCCCTTGTCCGTCGAAAGCTCTACCTCCAATTGATAAGAATCGTACGGCAGATTGGAGAAATAGACTTCATTATTGATATAACGTAATATACGCCAATCATTCTGAAAGCCTTTCAACCGATAACGGTACATAATCTGATCAGACAGTTCATACCCCAAGGCGGCAAAAGAGACTGTAAAGTTATTCTGCTTATAGTTCAATGTCAGCTTGGAAGTCTCATTCAGAATACGATTCAGCACAACACGTCCATCATAAATTGTATTTGGAATAATCCGTTGGTTATTCACAGACAAATTGGTAAACATTAATGAATACAGACCGGCATCATGCGTAAACTGATCGGGACGGAAAGAACTGATTCCATACAAGCCTCCCATATAAAATGTACCGTCTTTAGCCTTATAAGAGACATTGACTTTAAACGCATTATTCTGCAACCCGTTGGCAAAGCCGTATGTATACATCTTATTCTTTTGGATATCCAACTGAACCATCCCATTGCCCCCTATCCACACATTGCCGGAGTTGTCTACTAAAACAATTTCACAGTCATTATTAGCCAGTCCATCCTGCATCGTATAACAAGTGGCCGTATAATCATTCTTACGCTCAGAATGCAATACAAGCTTATTCAACCCACCACCAATGGTACCTATCCAACAGACCGAATCATTGTAGCAATCAATGCCGGCCAAGTAATTAGTGGACATGGAGGTCTCCGGAGAGGTTTCATTAGTCTGATAAGCAGCAAGCGTTTTTATCTTTCCGTCTTCTGTCAATGTCAAACGGTTCAAGCCGTTCGTAGTACATAAAAATACCGACCGATCTCTGATAAGCATATCTGATATTTGGTTGGAAAGAATGCACGGATCTGTTTGTGTGTTCAGATAAAGCGCTACAGCAGGAGAAGTCAGTGGATTGTCTATACAGAGAAGCCCATCTCCCCATGTACCGATCCACAACCTACCGGACTCATCTTCCCGCAGATCAGCTATACTCATATGTATTCTATAAGCATTCGGATCATTCGGCACCCACATTCGGTCCAACATCCCCCTAAGTATATCAAAAAAGTAACACGCCATGACTGGAGCCTATATAAAGATGTCTCTGGTCGTGACTCATCTCCAGATTCTGCAAATAGATATCATGAAGCCGGTCTTTGGGCAAGGGAACCAAGTCTAGTTGTCCCGTCTGCGGCACATAACGAAACAGATTGGCATATTCAACGACCATCCAGATTGTTCCGTCTTCTTGTCCCGTCACTGATATAATCTCATTTTGCGAAAGCCCCATTTCCCTAAAATCCACATTCGAAAGATTCTTAAAAAGAGGATTCGACAAAGTGCGATAGTATATCCCCCAACTACTTGTCGCTATCCACAAATTGTTATATTTATCAATTAGCAAATCCCTGATCTTTTGCATGGATTGTTTATCATCTCTGGCATTCTTAAGATACTCTTGAATAGAAGGAGTTTCCGAAAAAGGATAGCGCACTTCAAAAATTCCTTCCAGATAACCGCACCATAAGCTACCATCCTTGCCAACAATAAACTTACCATTCGTATATGTGGGAATCTTGGAATTAATATGATGAAAATCCGCATATACCAACGTCGGCTCGTGAAGCTCTCCACCAGCGAGCGATACCCGATAGCACCCGCTTCCGGTACGCATATATAGAAAGTCATCGATACAATAAATGCTTTGTACTGTCTCATCTTTTTGTAACAAGTTTTTTGTCGGATATCTTTTGAGAACAGAAACCTTACCATCGCGTATGCCCAATTGGGCGATATGCCTGCCTGTGTTTGCCCATATTATTTCCCCCTGGAACTGTATATCACCTATATTTTTTCCAAAAAGACGTTCTTCCTCACTATTCCATTTCAATGGACGTATCGTGTCATTATCAATCCGCATGACTATCATTCCCTGAGAAGAACCGGTCCATAAGTGGCAACCGGCAGGATCAACATATAGTTTGTACACAGCTAAATCTGAATCATATTTCTGCTCCCCCTCTCTCACATAAAACGGTACATAACGATGGGTATTCAAGTCAAAACAAGTCAATCCGCTTTCTGTCCCCACCCAAAGTTTATCTTTCGTGCAAACCATAGCCTGTATCCGATTATGGGACTTGAAGATCTTATGCCCTTCCTGATAATAATTGAAGGTCTGCAACGAGTATCCGTCATAACTTTGTAATCCTGCAAAAGTACCAATCCACATCAAACCCGTACTATCTTGGGCAACACAATTGGCATCCGTATGGGCTAGTCCGTCATTAATAGTCAAATGCTTAAATATTTCATTTCCGGACGAACTATTTAAACTTGATAAAATCAAGCACAGTAGTATGGATAGAAAGGTTCTCATAGTAGTATATGTTAGTATCTTGGTGCAAAGATATTAAATAGAAAATAATAACCTTCATTTTTCACGAAGAAAGCAGAAATAATGAATCAACAAACTATTATACATTAATTCAAATACTAACAAATAAATATCATAAAATAAA
>ENA-UOIY01002414-UOIY01002414.1-human-gut-metagenome-genome-assembly--contig:-P114-NODE-2414-length-14362-cov-5.196547_pt1 | contig 14362 bp, 13 predicted proteins | sample MGYA00242335_ERZ723882 | MGnify/ENA metagenome assembly ERZ723882
ATTTTGCTGTAGGTCTCTTCGCTCAGGTCGTGCTCGACTTTGCAGGCATCTTTGGCGGCGATCTCGGGGTCTACACCCAGCGCCACAAAGAATGCGGTCAATTTGCGGTGGCGGCCATAGATGCGGTTGGCGATCTCCATGCCGGGGGCTTCCAGCTTGATAAAACCGTCGCTGTCCATCGAGATATAGCCGTTCTCACGCAGGTTTTTCATTGCCACACTGACACTGGGCTTGGAATACCCCATGGCAACCGCAATGTCGATGGACCGCACAGAGCCTTTCTGCTCCTGCAGCATCAAAATTTTTTCGAGGTAATCTTCTGCCGACTCGTGAATGTTCACAGGTGTGGCCTCCTTCCCGGGTTTACGGAATCTATTTTTCTTATCATACCACGCCGGGAACTTTTTTGCAAGCAAATGCCGGCAAAGTACTATGCTTATTCACCGTACAACACCGCGCAGCGGGCATCGACTTCCCGCGCGGGCAGGGCAGCGGACATTGCCAGGGCGGCGGCTTCCTTTTCGGCGGGGGTAAAATCCCCCTCCAGCGGGAAGTTCTGCAAAATTTTTTGCAAAAGGTCGTCGTAATAGCGGGCATACAGCATGCCGCGGTCGGTCAGGTACACTTTGCCGTAGCGCTTACGCACAATGACATCGTGTTTCATCAGGCAGCTTAAAATGCTGGTAACGGAAGGCTTGGTCACGCCCATGGCCTGGGCCACTGCCAAAGGTGTGACCTCCGGCATGGTTTTGGCCAGGTGGTAGATTGCCAGCAGATACCGCAGGTTCGTATCGGTCAGGGTCAAGGGCACTTCCCCTCCTTATAGGCTGTTTAAACCAAAAGGGGTGCGGATGTCTCCACCCGCACCCCCGTTAGGACTCTTTGGGAATCTTATTTGCTGTGGCAGCAGCTGCCATCACAGCCGTGGCAGTTACCGCCGCAGCTATGGCATCCGCCGCCGCATCCGCCGCCCCCGCAGGAGCCGTCGCAGCAGCCAAGGCCGCCGGTCTTATGCTCGTGAACCATAAGCCAGCCCGTACCGCCAAAAACGATGATCGACACGATGATCGTGGGCAGGTTAAAGTTGGTTGCCAGAAATTCCATCATAGAAAATCGCTCCTTTCTGAAGAGTTGGCAGGTTTTCTGTCAGCATTACTTGGAAGCAACAGCCTTTTTCTCGTCGAACTTGACTTCGTTGACGCCCTCGTACTTATTGGGACGGAACAGCAGGTAGATGGTCAGGGCGATGATGGCGATTGCAACAACCGTGAAGAAGTTGAAGCTGACCTCACCGGCGATCAGGCCGCCGATCTGGTACACGACCAGGGAAGCGCAGTAAGCCAGCAGGCACATATAGCCGATGGCGATAGCGGTCCACTTACCGTTGTTCATCTCGCGCTTGATGGCGCCCATAGCAGCGAAGCAGGGAGCGCACAGCAGGTTGAAGATCATGAAGCTGTAAGCGGAGATCGCAGTGAAGTTGGCAGCAACCTCGGGCCAGATCTCGTCGCCGTTCTCGGACAGTTCGTCAGCATAGTGGTACAGAACGCCGAAGGTACCAACGACATTCTCCTTGGCAATCAGGCCGGAGATGGAAGCGACGGTTGCGCGCCAGTCGCCGAAGCCCTGCGGAATGAAGATCCAGGAAATTGCGCTTGCAACGATAGCCAGGATGGAATTGTCCTGATCCTCGACCATGCAGAAGACGCCGTCCTCGAAACCGAAGCCCTGGAGGAACCACAGGATGATGGTAGAAGCCAGAATGACAGTGCCAGCACGCTTGATGAAGGACCAGCCGCGCTCCCAGGTGGCGCGCAGGACGTTGCCCCAGGCGGGCACGTGGTAAGAAGGCAGCTCCATAACGAACGGAGCAGGATCACCGGCGAACAACTTGGTCTTTTTCAGGATGATGCCGGAGATGATGATGGCTGCAAAACCGATGAAGTAAGCAGAGGTGGCGACCCAGCTGCTGCCGCCGAACAGAGCGCCAGCGAACAGACCGATAATGGGCATTTTAGCACCGCAGGGGATGAAGCAGGTGGTCATGATGGTCATACGGCGGTCACGCTCGTTCTCGATGGTACGGGAAGCCATAACACCGGGAACGCCGCAGCCGGTACCAACCAGCATGGGGATGAAGCTCTTGCCGGACAGGCCGAAGCGGCGGAAGATACGGTCCATGATGAACGCAACACGGGCCATGTAACCGACATCCTCGAGGATGGACAGCAGGAAGAACAGGACCAGCATCTGGGGAACGAAGCCCAGGACCGCGCCAACACCGGCGACGATGCCGTCCATGATCAGGCCGTAAAGCCAGTCGGCAACACCGATGCCCTCCAGGAAGCCGCCCAGGGCGTTGGGGACGATCTCGCCGAACAAGACGTCGTTGGTCCAATCGGTAGCGAAGGTACCGATACCGATGCCGCCGTCGGCAACGGAAGTACCCATGGCGATGGCGTACATCAGCCACATGATGGCTGCGAAGATCGGCAGGGCCAGGATACGGTTGGTAACGATCTGGTCGATCTTATCGGAAACAGTCAGGTGCTCGGCGCGGGCCTTCTTCTTGACGGCCTTGTCGACAACACCGTTGATGTAAGCGTAGCGCTGGTTGGTGATGATGCTCTCGGCGTCATCGTCCATCTCGTTCTCGCAGTCGGTGACATGCTGGCCGATGTGATCCAGCAGGTCTTTGCCGAGGTTCAGCTCAGCCTCGACCTTGTCGTCGCGCTCGAACAGCTTAACGGCGTACCAACGCAGGAAGCGGTCATCGACCTTGCCCTGGATGGACTCCTCGATGTGGGCGATGGCATGCTCGACACTGCCGGTAAAGACGTGGGGCAGCTCAACGCTCTTGGCGGCCTTGGCAGCGGCGATCGCAGCCTCGGCAGCCTGCTGGCAGCCCTCGCCCTTCAGGGCGGAGATCTCAACAGCCTGGCAGCCCAGTTCCTTGGAGAGCTTGGTCAGGTCGATCTTGTCGCCGTTCTTGCGGACCAGGTCGATCATGTTGACTGCCATGACAACGGGGATGCCCAACTCGATCAGCTGGGTGGTCAGGTAGAGGTTACGCTCGATGTTGGTGCCATCAATGATGTTCAGGATGGCATCGGGCTTCTCGTTGACGAGGTAGCCACGGGCGACAACTTCCTCCAGCGTGTAGGGAGACAGAGAGTAGATACCGGGCAGGTCCTGGATCACGACGTCATCGTGGCCCTTGAGTTTGCCCTCTTTCTTTTCCACCGTAACGCCGGGCCAGTTGCCGACGTACTGGTTAGAGCCGGTCAGGTTATTGAACAGGGTGGTCTTACCGCAGTTCGGGTTGCCGGCCAATGCAATTTTGATTGCCATTCGTATACCCCTTTCTATGTTTTCCCGCTTTTAGGCGGGGAACGCAGCAATTTTACTCGACCTCTACCATCTCGGCGTCGGCTTTACGGACGCTGAGCTCGTAGTTGCGGACGGTCAGCTCCATAGGGTCGCCCAGGGGAGCGACCTTGCGGACATAGACTTCCACGCCCTTGGTCAGCCCCATATCCATGATACGGCGCTTGACGGGGCCTTCACCGTGCAGGCGCTTGACCGTAGCGGTCTCGCCGACCTTGACGTCTTTAAGAGTTTTCATATACGATTCCTCCTCAATACTGTAAATCTGATCCCCGGGGTTGGCGGGGAAGGATTCCAAACTTTAGGCGACCATGATGCGCATGGCCATGGATTTATCCAGCGCGATGCGGGCATCCTTGACCTGAAGGATCAGATTGCCGCTGATCTCGCTGACGACCGTGATGGTCTCGCCGACGACAAAGCCAAGCTCTGCCAGATGCAGACGGACTTCATCCTTGCCGGTGATCTTTTGGATCGTGACGGTCTCACCTGCTTTTGCCATTGTCAAAGGCATAGCATAAACACCCCTTTATGTACTTTTTCGCGTCCCTATTAGCACACGCTAACAGTTCAAGCAAAAGTGGGCGGTTAGAACGCTCTAACCGCTTGCGATGGTAGTTTAGCATAGCTAACCCCTTAAAGTCAAGTAGTTAGGCCAAATTAACTTATTTTCGTGCAGGGTGCCAGTTTTATATAACTAACCTTGTGCAAAATTATGAAAGTTTACCGTTTGTTCCTATAGGGTGGCATAAAGGAATAGCATCCATACAGAAAGGTTCCGCAGGAGGGTCGATTCCAAATGAGGACTTGCCAAATTGGGCGGTGTCCTGTATAATTAAAATGTTATTGTTTTTATAGAGCAACACTACAATGAGGTTTATTATGCTGACAAAATATGTAACTGTGTTTTTCGTTTCGATGGTGCCGCTGATCGAGCTGCGCGGCGCGATCCCCATCGGCGTGGGCCTGGGGCTGCCGCTGTGGCAGGTGTATATCATCTCCATCATCGGCAACATGATCCCGGTGCCGTTCATCTTCTTTCTGGCGCGCAAGGTGCTGGAATGGGGCGCAGACAAGCCGGTTATCGGCAAGTTTTTCACTTTCTGCCTGGAAAAAGGCCATAAGGGCGGCGAAAAGCTGAAAGCCAAAGCCGGGCGCGGCCTGCCCTGGGCGCTGCTGCTGTTTGTGGGCATTCCCCTGCCGGGTACCGGTGCCTGGACCGGCACGCTGGCTGCCAGTTTGCTGGACATGGATTTCAAATCCAGCGTGCGTGCCTGCATGGGCGGCGTGCTGCTGGCTGGCTGCATCATGGGGGCCGTCAGTTTGTTGGGATTCTCGGCGTTTGGTGCAATTGCCGGGTAAATTTTTAACGATTCAACAAAACAAAAAGGATGCAAGGGCAATGTTCCCTGCATCCTTTTTATTTTGTGGTTATGGCAATGCTGCACGGGGCGTCGGGGACGCCGCCCCCTACACCTGTTGGCAAATAGGGCATTGCAGGGGTGGCTGCCCCTACAACGCTCTGCCTTTACTTATTCCAGCCCCATCACCTCATCCACCGGCATGGATACCACCACCCCGTGCGCGGGGGTGTTGAGGCCGCAGGCGGTGGTGACAGCGGACATGACGGCGGGCTTGACTTCTGCCGGGAGCACGATCATGACGAGGTCCTGCTCCTCCCGGATAGAAACGCCCAAAAAGCTGCTGGTGGTTTCGCTGCTGCACCGGCTGCCTTTCAGCACCGTGCCGCCGCGAGCCCCAGCCCTGCGGGCAGCGTCAACGGCTTCATCGCCGTGGCCCGCTTTGACGGATACCCACAGCAGGGCGTAAGGGTGTTCACTCATGGCATGGTCCTCCTTTTCGGCAGTTGGTTTGCAGCGACCATCGGGAGCGGTCAGCTGCAAGATGCTGTTCTGCACGCCGGTCAGCGGCAGGGTCAGGGCGATGCCCGCCCCGCGCCTGTGGTACGAAAGCGCTTTATTGATGGCCTCAAACACTACCGGGACGTTGGCGCGCGGCAGCAGGCCCGCCGTCAGTACGCGGGTGGTGCCGCCCAGGCCGATGGCGTCCAGCAGTTCGGACGGGGCCGTGCCCTTGGCGCGGGCTTCAAAACAAAGGGGGATGCCGTTTTTTTGCAGCACTTTCACCACGCGGTGCTCATCCTCGGCCTGCGTGACCGAGAGCAGCAGCCGCAGGCAGGGCGCGCGTTGTTGCGTTGCAGCCATATCAGTATTCCTCCAGTTCCACTACGGTGTCGTCCAGCGTGTTGGGGACGGCCTGCGCCTTAGTACGGCGGGCGTACAGCAGGCCCATGACCTGGATGGCGATCAGCGGGGCCAGTGCAACCAGCGCCACGATGCCAAACGCATCGGTAACGACGTTGCCGCCTACCGCACTGCACGCGCCCATGGCCAGCGGCAGCAGAAAGGTCGAGGTCATCGGCCCGCTGGCGACGCCGCCGGAGTCGAACGCAATGCCCACGAACACCGGCGGGACGAAGCGGCTCATGATCAGTGCTGCCGCGCAGCCGGGGATGAGCACCCAGTAGATGCTTACCCCCGTCAGCACGCGCAGCATCGCCAGCGCCACCGCAGCGGCGACACCGGCCTGCAGGGCACGGTTCATCGCATGGCGGGAAATGCTGCCGCCGGTCAGTTCCTCGACCTGCTCGTTCAGCACCTGCACGGCGGGCTCGGCTTTAACGATGTAGTAACCGATCAGGATGCCGATGGGCAGCAGCGTCCAGCGCAGCGGGCCGCCGCCGAGACCGCTGCCCAGCAGGTTGCCCACCGGGGCAAAGCCGATGTTGACGCCGGTGAGAAATAGGATCAGCCCGATGATGGTATACACAAAGCCCAGCACCATACGCACGATCTGGCGCGGCTGAAAACCGCGTGTCAGCGCCTGAAACAGCACAAACACGCCCACGATGGGCAGCGTACTTTGCAGCACTTCGGCCGTGTAATGCGGCAGGTCCTGCAAAAAGGCCAGCGCCACATCCTGCGTGGTGATGACCGGTGCCAGCTGCACGGCGTCGTAGATCGTCTCGGTCGGGTGGTAGAAGATACCCAGCAGCATGACCATCAAAATGGGGCCAATGCTGCACAGCGCAATCAGGCCGAAGCTGTCGTTGGCGCTGTCCTTATCGCTGCGCGCGGCCGAGAAGCCGACGCCCAGTGCCATGATGAACGGCACCGTCATGGGGCCGGTGGTCACACCGCCTGCATCAAACGCGACGGCCAGAAATTCCTTGGGAACAAAAAGGGACACGACAAACAGCAAAAGATACAGCCACAGCAGCATTTTTGCCAGCGGCACGCGGTACAAAATGCGCAGCACCGCCACGGCGGTGAACACGCCGACGCCCGCCGCCACAGTCCAGATAAGCACGGCGTTGGGGATAGCCGCCACTTGGTTTGCCAGCACCTGCAAGTCCGGCTCGGAGATCGTGATGATCGCGCCCATCGCAAAGCAGATAACGATGGCCAGCCAGGTCTTGTTCTGGCGCACGATAGCCCCGCCGATGCCCTGGCCTAAGGGAGTCATGGAAATTTCGGCCCCGAGCTGGAAGAAGCCCATGCCGACGATGAGAAGCACCGCCCCCGTCAAAAACAGGGCCAGTGTACCGACCTCCATCGGCACCAGCGTGACACTGAGCACCAACACAATGATCGTGATGGGCAGTACGCTGGTCAGGGCTTCGCGGGTCTTTTCTTTGAGCTTTTCGTTCATTCGGCCTCCTTTTTACGGGTAAGGGGGTCAGCGGTTTTCCAGCGGCACGTAGTCGCGCGGGGTCATGATGCTCTGGTAGGCGGGGCGGATGATTTTGTCCACGTTGACAAGCTCTTCCATGCGGTGGGCCGACCAGCCCACGATGCGTGCGACGGCGAAGATGGGGGTGTACAGCTCGACCGGGATGCCCAGCATATCATAGACAAAGCCGGAGTAGAAGTCGACGTTGGTCGACACACCTTTATAAATATGGCGTTTTTCGGCAATGACCTGCGGGGCCAGCCGTTCGATCGTGTTGTAATATTCAAAGTCGCGGCCGCGGCCCTTGGCATCGGCCAGCTGGTGCACAAAGTTTTTGAACACCACGGCGCGCGGGTCGCTGAGCGAGTAGACCGCGTGGCCCATGCCGTAGATCAGGCCCTTCTGGTCAAAGGCCTGGCGGTCAACGATGCGGGACAGGTAGTCGTGCATGGCGGCTTCGTCGGCAGGGTCGTCAACGTGGGCGCGGATGTCGTCCATCATCTGCATGACCTTGATGTTCGCACCGCCGTGCTTGGGGCCTTTCAGGCTGGAAAGCGCCGCCGCAATGACCGAGTAGGTGTCCGACCCGGACGAGCTGACCACGCGGGTGGTAAAGGTGGAGTTGTTGCCGCCGCCATGCTCCATATGCAGCAGCAGGGCAATGTCCAGCACGTGGGCTTCAAGCTCGGTGTATTTCTGGTCCGGGCGCAGCATTTGCAGCAGATTTTCGGCGGTAGAAAGCTCCGGCTTGGGGCGATGGATGTACATGCTGCCGCCGCACTCATAATAATGGTAGGCGTGGTAGCCGTAGACGGCCAGCATCGGGAACACGCTGATCAGCTTGATGCACTGTTCCAGCTGGGTCTGCAAGTCGGTCTTGCCGATGTCGTCATCGTAGCTGGCAAGGGTCAGCACACTGCGGGTCAGCGAGTTCATCAGATCGCGGCTGGGGGCTTTCATGATAACATCGCGCACAAAGTTGGTGGGCAGATCGCGGCATTTGACCAGGCTGTCCTTGAACGCTTCGAGCTGCGCTTCGTTGGGCAAGTCACCGATGAGCAAAAGATACGCGGCTTCCTCAAAGGCATAGCGTTTGCCGCGCAGGCCGCGGATCAGGTCATACACATTATAGCCGCGATACCAGAGTTTGCCATCGCACGGCACTTTTTTGCCGTTGCGTTCTTCAAAGGCATCAATGCGGGAGATGTTGGTAATGCCTGCCAGCACACCCTTGCCATCCTGGTCGCGCAGGCCGCGCTTGATGTTGTATTGCCCAAAGAGGGACGGGTCGATGCGGTTGTTGGTGACACATTCCTCCGTAAAAATGGCGGCTTCTTTTTCAATGGCTGCGTAATCGCTCATGGGTAGACCTCCTTTGCTTCTGTTCCCCTGTTGGTGGGCAATTCGTCCAGATTCTTTCCCGGATATGAAACTTTTTTATACGTTGCGTACATTTCAAATTATACTGTACGGTGGTATGGGCTGTCAAACAAAGTTTTTATGAACAAAGCGTATAAAATGAAAAAAATGTCCCACAACGCAGGCTACACGTTGCAGGACATTTTGGGGAATGGATGGAAGGAAAAGAAGGAGAAAATGTTTTTGAAAAAGACGTAAGTTTTACGGGGGCCTTTGGGCTGCGGCTCCTTTACTGTGCGCTGCTGCCCAGCGTGACGTTCAGCGTCAGGACCTTGCCGTCGCGCTCGACTTGCAGGCTGACAGTGTCGCCAACCTCTTTGTCGGCCAGATAGCTCTTGACCGTGGACGTGCTGCTGACAGCCGTGTCATCCACTGCGATGATGCGGTCGCCGCGCTGCACACCGGCGGCTTCGGCACCGCCGCCCTTGGTGACATCTGCCACGTAGACGCCCATTGCGGACACGCCGTACTGCTGGGCGGCGGAAGCATCACTGATGTCCAAGATGCTGACGCCCAAAACCGGGCGGGCCACAGCGCCGTTTTCGATCAGCTGCTGGGCGATATCCATCGCCGTGTTGATGGGGATGGCAAAGCCGATACCCTCGGCCTCGCTATAGCTGCTCTTGGCGTTGACCACGCCAATCAGCTCGCCATTGGCATTGAACAGACCGCCGCCGGAGTTGCCCGGGCTGATGGAAGTATCGGTCTGGATCAGCGTCATATCGTTATCTTCGACAGTGACCTGACGGTTCAGCGCGCTGACGATACCCTGGGTAACGGTGTTGGACAAAGTACCCAGCGGGTTGCCCACGGCCACGGTCGTTTCGCCGACGGCCAGCTTATCGCTGTCACCGATGACCGCCGGGGTCAGGCCGGTGGCTTCGATCTTCAGCACGGCGATATCGGAAGTGGAATCCGCGCCGACGATGGTTGCATCGTAAGTCTCATCACTGCCGTTGAGCTGGACCTTGACGCTGGTCGCGCCGCTGACAACATGGGCGCAGGTCAGGATATAGCCATCCTGGCTGATGATGATGCCGGAGCCTGCGCCGCTTTGCACATAGTAGCCGCCGAACCAGGTCTGGCTGCTGCTCATCTGCTCGGTGGTGATGGCCACCACACTGGGGGACGCGACGGAGGCGATCTGCTGCATCGTCATGGCCGAGCCATCGGTGCTGCCGGTGCTGGTGGCATCGGTGCTGGTATCACGCTGGATCTCCTGCACGACGACCTGATTGCCGGTCAGGCCTGCGCGGCTGGCCGCAATGGCGCCGCCGAAGCCGCCGCCAAAGCCCAAAGCGACGACGCCGACACCGGCGAGGACGCGCAGCAGGACTTTGTTTTTCTTTTTCTCATGCTTGGGGGGCTGCTGCGGCGCGCTGGCGTAGCTGTAGCCGTTATACCCGCCGTTGCTGTCATTGCCGCCGCTGAAGCTGCTGGTGTAGCCGTTGTTCTGGCTGGGGTTCTGGCCGTAGGTGTTGCCCGGCTGGTTGTAGGTGTTGGAGGCCGAGTAATCCGTGCGGGCGGTGTTGGCGGTGTTCATGCCGCTGCTGCCCACATTGGGGTAGCTGCCCTGCTCGGGCTGGCCGGGCTGATTTGCAGAAGCCTGGCTGGCCTCGTTCTGGGCCTGGTTTTGATTTTGGCCCTGGTTGGGGTCGGGCGTGCTGCCGCCCTGGCCGTTATTGTAAAGACCGGAGTAATCGTATTCGTTGCTCATACTGGTCCATCCTTTCGCGTGAGATTCGGGAGAGCCTGCGGGGGTTTTGTTCCCTTTTTGCTTTCTATGCTTACAGTATACAGGCTAATTGTGAAATAGGTTTCTCGGGTAAGTGAAAACAATGTGAAAACAGCGGGGTTGACAGGGGGATTTGCAGCTTGTATGCTGGTAATAAACCATTTATGCACCATTGCGTTTGCAGGCGTAGGGGCGAGCATTGCTCGCCCGCCAAACATATGGCAACGGCAAAATCGAACGGGCGGATATGGAATCCGCCCCTACGAAGCGTAGGGGAGCATTCTATATGCTCCCGTGCAACCCTGCACTGCCCCCAAACTGCACGGGCGAACACTGTTCGCCCCTACAATTTCGTTCCCATCCCATTTTCACACAAGGAAGTACCGCACTATGAACATCACCCACACCGCCGGAAGCTATACTTTATATAAAGAAAAAACCGCCATCGGCACGGCCACGCTGCAAGCGGGGCGGCTTTGGGTGGAGATTGCCCCGGGCTGGCGGCGGCGCGGGTATGGCAGCTACCTTGTCAAAGAAATTTTGCAGCAAAACGGCGGGTATGACGTCAAGCGCGAAACGCTGTTTACTGCCGCCTTGCCCGAAAGCGAAGCCGCCGGGGCGCTGCTGCAAAAGTTCGGCTTTGTGCCGCAGGGGGACACGATGGTGCGTCGCCGCGTGCCGGATCTTTCGGCCGTGCAGCTTTGTCATGAATTTTTGGCTGCACATCTGCTGCCGGGCGGGCTGTACGTAGACGCCACCTGCGGCAACGGCCATGACACCGAGTTTTTGTGCCGCCTGGCCGGGTCTGCGGGCCGGGTGCTGGCGCTGGATATCCAGCCTGCTGCCGTGCAGAACACCAACGCGCGGCTGGCTGCCGCCGGGCTTGGCGGCATCGGGCAGGCCGTTGTGCATGACCACGCCAAATTGGGCGAGCTGATCGTCCCCGGCACGGCGGACTGCGTGCTGTTCAATTTTGGCTGGCTGCCCGGGGCTGACCACGAGGTACACTCGACCGCCGACGGCAGCCTGCCTGCCTTGCGGGCCGCGCTGGATGCCCTAAAGCCGCGCGGCGTGCTGGCGGCGGTGCTGTACAGCGGGCAGGTCATCGGCGACAGCGAAAAACAGGCGGCGCTGCGCTTTTTCCGCGCGCTGCCGCTGACAAAATATACCGTGCTGGTCTGCGAGTTTGCCAACTGGGCCAGCACTGCTCCCCTGCCCTGCTTTGTGATAAAAAAGTAACGCTTGCCCCCGGCGCGGCGGCATGGTATGCTGTTAATGCAGTCTAATTTGTAAACTGTTCATGCAGTCTAATTTATAAGGAGTTTCAGCCCATGAATCTACCGCCCCGCCCGGAGTTCCGCCTGCATGTCGGCTGGCGAACCATCAAAACTGCCTTCACCGCCGCGTTGGTAGCCATTGGCGTTATTGCCGCGCTGCTGGTGAACTATTTTCTCCCGCGGGAGCGCGTGACCGCCGCCTGGGACGGTCTGCTGCACCGCCTGGGCCGATGAAAGAGGCTGCGCTTTGCAGAAAGATTCCTTTATACAACAATACGCCGCCGGGCTGAACCCCCAGCAGCTGGCCGCCGTGCAGGCCGTGAACGGCCCGGTGCTGCTGCTGGCCGTGCCGGGCAGCGGCAAAACCACCGTGCTGGTCACGCGGCTGGGCTACATGGTGCTGTGCTGCCATGTGCCCCCCGCGCAGATTTTGACAATGACCTACACGGTGGCTGCCACGCACGAGATGCGCAGCCGGTTTGCCGCGCGGTTCGGGGATGAGCTGGCGGCAGAGATGACATTCCGCACCATCAACGGGCTTTCGGCGGTGATTTTGCAGTATTACAGCCGCACGTACGGCCGCCGCCAGCCCGAGCTTTTGACGAACGAGGGCGATATTACCCGGCTGCTGGGCGATATCTGGCAGCAGGTAAACCGCGAATTTGCGACCGAAAGCACGTTGAAAGAGCTGCGCACCGCCATCACCTACATCAAAAATATGGCGCTGACCGACGCGGAGATCGAGGCCATGGACACCGACCTGGCGAACCTGCCCGAGCTGTACCGCCGCTACCAGGCCGCGCTGAAACGCGCCGGGCAGATGGACTACGACGACCAGATGGTGTTTGCGCTGCAAATTCTGCGCGCCGCGCCGCCGGTGTTGGGGTATTTCCAGCAGCGGTACCGGTATTTCTGCGTGGATGAATCGCAGGACACCTCGAAAATCCAGCACGAGATCATTCGGCTGCTGGCGGGGCGCAGCCTGAACCTGTTCATGGTCGGTGACGAGGACCAGAGCATCTACGGCTTCCGCGCAGCCTACCCGCAGGCGCTGATGGATTTTGAGCAGGTCTACCCCGGCGCACGCGTTCTGCTGATGGAAGAGAACTATCGCTCCAGCGAGGAGATCGTAGCCGCAGCCAACGCTTTTGTGGCCCGCAGTCGCTACCGCCGCCCCAAAACGCTGCGCGCCACCCAGGGGGCGCAGTGCCCGGTGGAGATACGCCCCATCACCCGGCGCGAGGAACAGATCCAATGGCTGTTTGCGCAGGCGCAGCACGGCGGCGGGGAGACAGCGGTGCTGTTCCGCAACAACGAAAGTGCGCTGCCGCTGGTCGACCTGTGCGAGCGCAACGGCGTGCCCTATCGCTTTAAAAAGGCCGACCTGACGTTTTTTACGCACAAAATTGTGTTGGACAGTGTGGATTTTTTGCGTTTTGCCTACGAGCCGACCAACGGCGAGCGGTTTTTGCGCATTTACTATAAGCTCGGGCTGGCACTTTCCCGCCAGAAGGCGCTGACTGCCTGCGGGGCCAGTGCCCGCAGCGGACGGCCGATCCTGGAAGAGCTGATCCGCAGCCCCGAGACCTCTACCCGGATGCGGGAATCACTGGGGGATATTTACGCTGCGTTCAAGCGCATCCCGCAGCTGAACGCCGCCGACGCCGTGGATGCTGTGCGCTACAGCTGCGGCTACGGTGCGTATCTGAACCAAAAAGGCATGGACACCGGCAAGCTGGCGATTTTGGAAATTTTGGCCGAGCAGGAGCCGCACGCCCTGCGCCTGTTGGACCGGCTGGAAGAACTGCGGATGCTGATGGCGGCGAAAGGCAGCGAAACAAGCAGCGATGTGCCGTTTATTTTATCAACGATCCATTCCAGCAAGGGGCTGGAATATGACCGCGTGGTGCTGCTGGATGCCTTTGACGGCGTGCTGCCCGCCAAGCCGGAAATTTGCTGCCGCACGCCCGAGGACACCCGCCAGTATGAGGAGGACCGCCGCCTGTTTTACGTTGCCATGACGCGGGCGCAGCACAAGCTGGTTTTGTTCAACTGCCGCACGATGCCCTCTACTTTTGTGCAGGAGGTAATTTTCAGCCTGCCCGAAAGCCAGGCCGAGCGCGAGCGCGCCAGAGCCGAGGCCGACCGCGTATGGGGGCGGAGTGTTTCCGCTGCGCCGGTTCCGATTTTGCCGCCGGTAGCTAGGGCCGCCGTGACCCGCGTGGGGGCTACCGTACAGCACGCCGTGTTTGGGCGCGGCGTTGTACGGGAGTTTGACGGGCGGTTTGTAACCGTAGAATTTTCCGGGCTGCGGGTAAAAAAGCTGGATGCCGCTTTAGTTGCGGAGAAGCGCTTGCTTTGGGATTTGTAATGCGGCGCAGGATTGCACAGGGCGTCGGGGACGCCGTCCCCTACAAACCAACCAAAAAGTTGCAGTGATTGCAAGGTTCTTTGGGGGCAAGACCCCTCCCTACAGTACCAATGGTAAAAGGAGCGTAGGGGCGAACAGTGTTCGCCCGGAAAGTTTTACGGTAACGCAAGATTGCACGGGCGAACACCGCAAGATTGCGCGAAACGAAAGCACGAAAGGTAAACAAAACCATGAAAAAAATCCTCCTTCTGGCCACTGGCGGTACCATCGCCAGCAAGCCCACCGCCGCAGGCGGTTTAGCCCCCGCCATCACGTCGGAGGAGCTGCTCTCCTTTGTGCCGGAACTGGCAAACCTTTGCGAGATCGACGCCGTGCAGCTGTTCAGCCTGGATTGCACCAACGTAGGGCCGGACCAGTGGC
>ENA-UOIY01002415-UOIY01002415.1-human-gut-metagenome-genome-assembly--contig:-P114-NODE-2415-length-14359-cov-6.293834_pt1 | contig 14359 bp, 14 predicted proteins | sample MGYA00242335_ERZ723882 | MGnify/ENA metagenome assembly ERZ723882
GCCGTCAAGCTAAACCGCCTTTTGCTTCAATGTTTTCTTAAGTCACCGCCCCATTCATGGGATAGAAAAATTTAAGTCATAATAAAGAAGCTCAAAGGACGGCTGCTGGCGCAGCTCCACGGGAGTTTCACCCCTCCGACGGTCTGCCGAAGCCCTGCCCATCGCCTGCGACGCTTTTAACGCTCGGACTGTGGCTGCAAGGGAGTACCATTATTCCTTTTACGCATCCTCGCCCGCAAGCTGCCACGCTGCATTACGGTGAAAGTGTTTGTCGCTCGGCATATCCTCCCGGATACGGGTCATGGCGCACCCGCCGCACGGCTCGGCGCAAAAGGGATGTGTCCTTTGTGCTTTATGACGCAATCGTCGTTATCTTACGCGCGTATTTGTCAAGGAACAGTCAGTAGGACTTGCAGAAAGGGGAAAGTGCTTGTCCGGCAGTCGGGTCAATTTACCCGAAAAGTGAGGATCTTCGTTATGAGCTTGGTTTCCAGCCTCCGGCGCAGTTCTTCGTCCACACAGAGATGGGGATTGCCGTATTCGTCGTACAGCTTGCGCAGTGAGAGTTTGGCAATGTAACCCGCATAGTGTTTCAGAACCGCGTTGATGGCTTCCACGTCGCCGCCTGCTGCTTTCTGAATGACAGTAAAGGGCAGCAGACGTGCGTTGTTCAGGTTATTGTTCATCTGCTTTTCCTCCCATCAGTTCTCTCAGCAATTTTAAGGTGGCGGATCTGCGGTAAGCAACGGAGCTGCGCACCATGTTCAGTGCCTTGGCGATCTAGCTATCCGGCATATCAAGGAAATAGGACAGCAGAATAATATCGCGCTTCTGGGCAGGCAGGGCGGCTATGGCTTCTGCCAGCTCGTCATTGTCGATATGCACCCTGTAATCAAGAACGCCAAAGGATTGTTTCTCCACAAAATAGATGTCACAGGTTGAAAGCTGTTCCATGACTTCAACCGGCAAATCGGAAAAGCTGATCTCACGATTTCGCTTCCGTGCCAGCTCGTCGAGGTAATCCCGCGCTTCATTCCGCATTACCTTTTTACAGAACGCATCAAAGGTATGCTGTAAATGTTCTTCATGCGAATGAGGTTTCATTTTCTCACCTCCCTTCGCATCCGCAAAGGCGGGTGATACTTGTCCTCCCCTTTCGCCACTACTACGGTAGTCGATGCTCCAACTTCCAAATTGGGCGAAAGTATTTTGAAGAAATTTTTACGAGTAATCCATACGCCGCACCTCCTTGTTTCCCAGTGACCATGAGTTCAACGGAAGCAGAGGGAAAGTGGGACTACGGCAGCCGACAGAGTGCAAAAACGCAATACGACAAAAGGTACCCTCACGGATATAAAAATCCGTTTGGGTGCCTTTCAGTTTTGTTTTGGTGCGTGTAGAAAAGCAGCTTCCGTTTGGTGGAGCTTCCGCATTTTTGTTTATGAGCTTTAGAACATAATATACGAGCTGCAACTCAGCTACGAAAGTGCAACTCAGCTCCTTGTCTGTTTGTAGAAACAATCTTTTTGAAAAAAAGCATTTTGCGCGGTAACGGTTTACCGTGTTATAGGTGCCTCCTGTACTGGCGAATATTTATATCCATCTTCTTCTAACCTCCCAAAATATGATTTGTAACTCACTCGATATGATTTATATGGTTATTTATATGAGCATTAGCGCACACTAAACTATATATGAGATGAGTTAAAATGAAGAATCCAGTTGATTCTTTTGCTGCTGCCCTCCGTGCTGCGCGAGCAAGGCAGCACCTTACACAAAGGGCACTGGCGGAGAAACTGCATATGAGCGTCCGTACCATCATTGAGATTGAACTCGGGTGCAGCAACCCACGATTTGCATTGTTGGCAGAAGAATTGAATATCAGTCTGGATGCCATCGTATTTCCCGATACGGCAACTGCCACGGTATCAAAAACCGTTACAGATTTCTTTGCAGGAAAAAGTGAAGCGGAAATACAGAAGTACATTTCCCTCTGCCAGCAGGCAGACGCATTTAAGACTGACAAATAAAAGGCGACTGTTTGGAAATCCGACAGTCGCCTTTTTGTACATAAAACATAAGTAGGGGCGACGGGGCGTTTTAGCCTCGCCGCCCCTGCGGTTCGTTTGAATAGAAGATACGATTGTCCCTATGTTACTTTATGCTTGGGCTGCATATTTTCATCTATCAATGTTGCGGGTACTGCCTTATAAACGTTTCATTTGCTATTTGCAGGGCTTTGTAATACTCACGATAAGACGGACTTAACCTTTGCATAGCCGGAATAAAAACCTCATTATAACCGCTTTCATTCTGGAATTGCTTCAAACATTCTTGTAAGCGGTATGCAGGAGTTGCTTTGTATTCCTCCGATTCCATAACAGCTCGATATTGTTCAAGCATATCCTTGTTGTCATGGATATACTGCTCTGGATTTTCCATAGCAGTCGAAAGTGCTGCGGACGCATTTTGAATAATGGCAATATCGGTATTCTTTATCGCTTCGTCAAGATATTCTTGTAGATCCCTAGAAACAGTGACAGTAATACCATCCAAGAAACTGATGATTGTTTCAAATGCGTCCTGCTGTTCCTCCGTTGTGATCATCTCTCCCAAAAACGGAGCAAAGTGTAAGCATACGAATTTCCCATAGCAGCCGGGAAACTTGTCAAGGATACGGGTCAGTATGGATTGCTTTTTTTGAAGTGCGTCCATCTGTGTTCGGATATGATCCCAATCGCCGCCGTCCGCAAGCTGCTTGATCAACGCTTGCTTTGTTTGCAGGTCAGCAATTTCAAGTTCTTTTTTGTTGAGAACATCATAAATTGCCGGTAAGCCATCTTTTTCTAAGACAGTACGGATATCCGACACTGAAAAACCCAATCCACGCAATACTGCAATCCTTTTGAGTTTTGAAACATCTGCATCGGAAAACTGGCGATACCCGTTGTCCATGATAACCGGACTGATCAAGCCCTGCTCGCCATAATATTCAATCGCTTTTTTGGTTAGATTGCATTCTCTGCATACTTCATTTATGAGCATTTTACTCACCTCCATATATAGGATAAGCTAACCCCCAAGGTGACAGTCAATGGGTTTTTCAAAACTTTTTCGCGTGTCATTTATGAAAATAATGGCTTATGATTTCAGCTTTGCTGCTATCGCCTTAATTCCAATGGCTATGAAATAGCCAGCAATAATCCCGGTAAAGTTCATCATTACATCGTCAACATCAAAACTGCGTCCGATGATAGGCTGTAACAGTTCAACTATAATAGGTGTTATGATAGCAAAAGCAAAAATGTTTCGTGTATTGATTCTCTTTGAAACAAAAGGTAAGAAGAATCCCATAGGTAAAAATATGATAAGATTACCCTCCAGCATTGTTCTTACCCAACGACCAATCGTAAATTCCCCTGTTTGGGCTTTCAAGAATGTAGGTACAAAGTTAAAGCTGCCGGAAAATAGCGGGTCAAGTTCGCCACCGCTATAACCATTACGCAGATAAAACCAAATATAAGTCCAAAGGTTTCTCGGAACAAGGATGAGATTGATTAGACCTGTCAGATAACAAACAAAGAGCCAACGCATAATCTCTGTTCCCCATGCGACAGGAAGTTCGTGCTTCTTGATTTTCACAAGTCGATAGATTGCGTAAACAAGTCCTACTAAACAGGTAATGGGGACAACTTGAAGAAACAGCCCTATGAGAGAGCCGGACGTCATTATCTCGTATAAAGTATCAAACATATTTCATCTCCTACTTTACGGATGTTCCCTGATTTGTACCACTGCCCATGCTCCCATATCGTCCTTTTCCACTTTCCAAAGAGCTGGGACATTCCAACTGCCGCAAACAACATTTCCGTCATAATCAATCGCTTCACAGGAATAGTACACCCACAAAAACCCTTCCGTATTACCAAGGTGCGCCGACCACAATTCAAGCGAATAGTTGACAAATGCCACATTTTCATAGCAGTCGGCAGCCGTTGCATATCGTGACAGCACACCATAAAGTGCTTCATTTTCTGTGGTTGTGTGTCTGGTGTCATGAAAGGCTGCATCTGCCTGGCGTAGAATAGATTGCGCTTCTGCACGATCTGATCTGCTGCCGATATAGGCTAACTTCGCAATTTCGCTGCTGTTGTAATAGGAAGTTCCGCCGACTCCAACAATTCGGTAAATCGGAAAGTAATGCAGAAAAATAACAATAGCCAACAAACAGGCTGCGGTTATCGCAATAGCAATCCATTTCTTTTTGCGAATTTTCTTTCTTACCGAAGTTATCACATTTGCGTCTTTTTCCCTTTGCAGGGTAGCTGCCTCGTCCACTTGCTTACCCAACTTCATTCTTTCAAATTCTGCGGCACATTCGGGGCAGTTTTCAAGATGTTCCTTGACAAATGCTGCGGTATCTCCACTCACCATATTTTCAAAATACAGCGGTAGTATATCACGAATAATACTACACTCATTTTTCATTGATGATTTCCTCCAATCTGCTCTGTATCATTTTCCTTGCTCGGTGGTAGGTAACACAAGCCCAATTATCAGTCTTTCCGTATAGGTCGCCTATTTCCTTAAATGACAATTCTCCAAAAACACGCCACATGAAAACTTCCTTATATGGGTCAGCCATTGTATGTAAAATTTTTCGTATTTGCTGTGCTTCTTCTTGTGTACCAACCTGCGCATCAACAAAAGCGTCCGGGTCAGCTATATTCTGCAATTCCGCTTCGTCAACACTTGCGATTCTGCTATTCTTTTTCAGATAGGACAAGTAGGTGTTTTTCGCAATTTGGCAGAGCCATACACACATATCACATTCGCAACGGAAATTATCTATGGATTTCATTGCCTTAAAAAATGTTTCGCTTGTGATTTCTTCTGCGATATGTTCATTACCCGAAAGCTGCCATATATAGTGATACACCGATTTGAAATAGGTACTGTAAATCTGTTCAAACTCCATTACGCTACCACCTCATTTCACAAGTAAGACTTCGCAAAGAGAAAAACCTTACAAGATTTCAGAAAATATTTTTGTGAGTTGCCAGGAAAAAAGAGAACAGGACATCGACACTGCTATACAAAGTCGATGCCCTGTTCTCTTGTCGGCTTTGCACAGCTATAATGTGCGTATGGGTATTACGCAATGAAAATACCTATTTCTTTCTCCTTGCGGTCTTTGTACGTTGATCGATTGGCTTTTCAGCATCCTTTGGAATCAGCCACATATTTCCAATGCGAGAAAGCCCGGGGATGCGATTTTCCTCACATAGCTTTTGTACGCGCCTATCAGAGATCCCCCATTTCTTTGCGGCTTCCGGGCAAGACATATATTCCATTTACGATCAGTCCTCCTTTGTTGTTTATTATATACGGGTAAACGAATAAAAGCAATGATGATTGTGTGAACAATTTGCCACAATGGAGAAATGCTTTTTTCGTCCGGTTTTGGAAAAACGCAGGGTGTCTACCGTAGTAGTAGTAAGAAAAGAGATACCGTAGCAAGCATAGGGAGTGTAGCCACACTCCCGAAAAGCACCTGTCTGTGCTTTGTTTGTTGGGATTATCCCAAACCCTTATTCGGAGTGGAAAGGACGGTGAACAAATGGCAAACCGAACACGGAATATCGTGCTGCGCGTTCCTGTGACTGCCGAGGAACGGGCAATGATCGAGCGTAAAATGCAGCAGATGGGAACGGGCTGTTTTTCCGTTTATGCGCGGAAAATGCTCATAGACGGCTATGTGATCCGGCTGGATTACAGCGACGTGAAAGCAATGACCGCCGAGCTGCAAAAAATCGGCACAAACATCAATCAGATTGCAAGGCGTGTGAACGCCACGGGAACGCAAGCGGTACAGTTTTAGCTTATTGTTTGTGAACCAACTGGCTACCGCCCGATTCGCAATTTAATATAGGGGCCCGTAGCTCAGCTGGGATGAGCGCCGCGTTCGCAACGCGGAGGTCGAGGGTTCGATCCCCTTCGGGTCCACCAGCATCGGGACAATCCATTTTAGGATGGATTGTCCCGATTTTTCTATGCCGAACAGGATTGAAGGGGCTGTAATGTGCTGGGCTGCCCCTCCTGTATGCAGCAGTTTTGGAACGCAGTAAAGGTGACGTTGAAATCAATCTCAATGTTGTAATCACGTCCCACCCTGACGGCCTTGATGAGTTGAGAGACGATCATCTTTTTTGCTTCAAAGGAGCAACTGTCATAGAGATCAGCCCAGCTAAGCAAACGGTCATATTCTTTGCGAAGGCTGTCTGCGGATTCCAATAATGCGGTATATTCCCTTTCCGCCATTGATACAGCTTCCTTGAATTGCAGGATAGCTTCCTCCGTTTCGGAAACGAGGGAGTTCAGCAGGTCACTATTCAACTTGCTTTCCCCGCGAATGACTTTCAAGGTTTCGCCCTTGTAATCTTCAAGCTCCCTCTCTTTCTCCGCGAGCCGATCCTTCGCTTGCTCGAATTTGATCCGTACCAGCTCAATTTCTCTTTTATGCTGGTCTGCAAGAATCTCAGATTCTTTTGCCGCTGTGATCTGGGCGAATTTCATGCGAATCGCCTTGTCAACAATTCCATCCACCTTTGCAATCCCATAGCCAGATTGCCCATCGCATTCGCCAGGGTGACGGACATTATAGTGGCATTGATAGCGGATTCTCGGCTCATACTTTATCGTGCCATCCTCTCGCACGACTCGCTTGCCGCTTGTTGTTAGTGTCAAGCGATTTCCGCAGTGGGCGCAATAAATGTTGCCAACAAGCAAAGATTTTCCTTTGCTGTTTAATGGAACCTCGCTGCGCGGCTGCGTCCTTTGCCTCATGATCTCCTGAGCTCGTGAGAAGGTTGCTGCATCTATGATCTTCAGTTCGTCAATGTACTCTGACTGGCTCTCTCCATTTTTGAGGATGCCAGTGTATATGACGTTTTTAATAATGCGGTTTAAGCTGGTGTTCGGGAAGTTTCTCCCATCCCTATGCTTGATACCCTGTTCGTGCAGATACCGACTGATACGGAGCGCGCCGTAGCCTTCTGTGACATATTTCTGAAAGATGAGCCTTACAATCTCGGCTTCGTCCTCATCAATCTCCAAATCCAACACGGTACGGTTTCTCTTGTTTACGCGGCCTTTATCGACCGCACGGTAGCCAAAAGGCACCGTCCCTCCGGTATAGTGGCCTTCCTCTGTGAGCTGGCCCAAACGTGTCTTTGTACGGATCGAGGTTTTCAGGCTTTCTCCGGAGGCTTGCCAATAGCGAATGTAGTTCATCAGCTTATCAACATGAGAATCGAATCGCTGCTGACCCTCCATCGCGCTCCATACTTCAATGCCGTTTCTGGCGAACCACTCAACAACAAAGGGAGTTTCATCATCGCGGCGTCCAAGGCGGTCAAACATGAAAACCAGCAGGATGTCGAATTTTCCAAGAGCCGCATCGCGCTGTATTTCCTGAATGGCATCACGATCTTTTGCCGATACCTTAAAGCCGGAAACACCCTTCTCAGAGAACTCACGAACGATTGTCCAGCCTTGCCTCGCAGCAAATTCCCGGCAATACTGCTTCTGCATGGGAATGTCGTCTTTCTCAACCTGGCCAAGTGAAGATACCCTGTATAGGGCATACACACGGTCATGAAGAATGTTGGTGTTTATTGTTTCCATATACATACCTCTTTTCTTGTCGTTGATAGTCTGAAAGATGATGTATATGGCTCGCTTTTTCTGCCATATTCATTTGTCAAGGTGCAAGTACATCATCATTATCACATGGCACGTCTGCTTATGCAAACATGTCGCAGATTTATTTGGGCGAGGCGGGTGCAAGCAAAATACCCCTGATCGTATCAAGAATACTGTTTGAGTGGTTATCTGGCGCTTCGGAGAGGAAGTTCAGTTTGACGCGGCAATCATCAATAGTGAGATGCTGTGAATGTTTCTCTGCATCCTCATTCTCAGGTTTCGGGATTGGAATAATAGAACTTCTCATTATCGTGTATCTCCTTGGAGCTGAACAGCCGCACCATGAAACGCCGTCATATTGCTATATGATGCTCTGATGCGGCCGCCAGCATGTTTTAATAGGGTGGATTTACTGCTTGCCGTATTTATCACATCCCCCGGCATGAGGCGTGATAATGCCCCAGGGACCGTTATAAGCCGCCTTTGGCAAGGCTGTCCCAATACCGCGCTACCGTTGCTTGTAAGGCTGACGAACAGCACCGTATTCCCCCTCAAGTCAGTGGGAGGACGTAGCTGGAGTTGCGTTCGCCCGTGCTGTCATCGCGCCTGATGTTGCCAGGTGCATCAGGTGTAGGGCTGCGTAGATCGCTCGGACAGCCTGCCCGCCTCGTAGGAGGGGCAGGCTGTCGTCATGGCGGCGCACCTTAACTCGCTTGGCAGTTTTGCCGCACGGGGTCTGCGCTCATAACGGTGTATATGAAATTGTCAAGGTGCTTGTCGAGAAAAAGGTCCTCTCATATACCTAAAGAAAAATCGGCTAAAAGTAAGGGCTCCTCAGAAAAAATCTTTTAGAATTTTTTTGAGGTTCGCAATTCCTCTCCTTATGCTTTCACCAACAGAGGCGCTGCTGACATTCTCGCTTTCTGCAATCTCACGCTTGCTTTTTTGAAGCACCACATGAGCATACAGTCGTTTACGCTGGATTTCCGGCAGCGATTCAAACGCCGTTTCAAGCAGGTGCTCACGTTCTCTGCGTTCCATGGCCTCATCCGGCTGTTCTGGTTTGCAAACTGCTTCAGCCTCAATTCCATCGCCGCAGTCGAGCGAGTAAAACGCTCTGTTGTCGCGGATGTACTGCGTGTAGTTGATCTGAAGCCGTCTATCTTCTGCAAGAAAAGCAGCAACCTCATCTGACACATCTATGAAGATATCCTCCTTATAGTAAGGATAGTAGTCCCGTAAGTTGATTTTTGTCATTCGTTACCTCCGATTGTAATTGATGTCACATGGAAATCAAAATCGGAGGGCGGAGATCTGCACCGTTCTTGTTCATCAAGCGTAACGGAAAAGAAGCCCACAATATAAAAAGATAGTTGAAGCTTACCCGAATAAGCCCAACTATCCTTTTGAGAGCTGTTAGCAGCCCTTCTTTTAACATGATTTATTTGGGTGAGGATCTTCCTAAGATAGATTCCCCTATGTTCCGCTCCTTGTCCTCATGTCGGTCATCTCCTTTCAGGAAACGATCTATAGCATCCCATTTTCCCTAAACGAGATGTTTTATTTCACAAAGCACAGCATACAATTAGCATAGTAGCATAATCTCAAAGTTGCCTCGATCCAAACCAAAGAGAATTGATACTGAAAGCTGTTAAATCAGCTCTGAATATCGACATGAAAGATTAACGCGATCAGGCATACGCCCGACCGCGCTAATTGTAATCTGATCGAATCGGGCAAAGCCATATAGCGGATCGTTCTGAACCTGCTGCATGTGCTCTTGGGAATCAGTCTAACTCGCTATGTTTTTGCTCTTTTCTTAACTATATTATATCAGTTTTTTTGCCCCTGTCTTTAGTTTTTTACTTGCAGCTGCTTTTTAGTAATGCTGAACAATAAGCGAACTTCAACAGGCATTGTCTGTAGATCCTTGTGTTAGTCATGGTTCTCTCCTTTCCATACCCTACAGGAAAGCCAATGCACTTCATGAAATAATATATTATAATTAAATGACTACAAGGTATTGAATCTGGTGCAAAAGCGTGCTATAATCTATTTAGGGTAATTATAAATTATTTTATCATCATGATTGGAGGTGACGTCATGTATCATCCTAATTGTATAACGACATATGGTTCGTTGATACGTGTTTGGTGCGGCTTCCGATTATGGGAGACGTATTTGACCTATGTTTTCATGCACAAGGGTTTTACGCACAAGAGTGACCTAACTTTGGTCAGCTTGTGCGTTTTTATTTAGTTGATGATTTTAGCAAAGATGTGTTTGGAATGTTATACCTGCCAATCATTTTTTGGCAAATGGTGCTCCGTTTGCGACCGGAAAAACAGGCAATCACTAATTTTCCAACAAGAGCGATAAGCATTAATGGGGTTACGAGGAGGAAGAAAATGAGTTCAAAATCAATTAATTCAATTGAAAAGAAACAGGTATGGAGAATAATAATCAGTTCCATACTGTGCGCCATAGGTGCCACGGGGCTTACGCTGATGAGCCTTTGTCAAGGCTACATGATAGACGCGGCGGCTACATCGAACAGGCAAACTTTTATTCAGTACGCATTAGGTGTTCTTTGTTCTATTGCACTATATTGGATTGGTAATGTTTTGGGTGGAAAACTCTCTTCTAATTATGTTGGGATTTGTTCCAAACTTATTAAGCAATCACTGATGTATAGTATTATTGGAAGAAGCCTTGCGTGCTTCCGAAAAAAGGATGATTCTTATTATTTGAACCTTTTAACTAACGATATGACTATCATTCAAGATGGCCGGCTAAACAGTATCCCGACTATAGTGTATTGTGTAGTCCTTTTGGGATCTTGCTTAGCTGCTCTAATCTTTATTCAGCCAATAATGATATTAGCGAGCGTAGCAACAGCTTTACCAGGATTTATTATTCCAACACTTCTATCAAAAAAATTGCAACGTAGTAAGGATCAATATTCTCAATGCAACGAATCCTTGACATTGAAAATTAAGGAAGGAATTGAAGGAAACGAAAGTATTCAGTTATCCTGTGGCGAAGAAGGCTTTTTGAATGGATTTGACAAAGCTAATGATAAGCATGAACAAGCATTAATAAAAAGCCGTTTTATTTCTATATTGAATAGCGAGTCGGTACAAGCTGCATCAAGCCTTGGTTCGTTTGCAGCAGTGCTTGTTGGTTGCTTCTGCTTAATGAGCGGCAAGCTAAGTTATGGCATGATGAATTCTGCTATTATGCTCTCTTCTATTATGATACTTCCTATCGTTCTTATTGCAACTAAGCTTGGTGAGTTGTTAAGTGCAAAAAATATTAGTAAGAAGATAAATGAAGAACTTCTTTACGAGGTACAAACCACAGCAAAACAAAGTCAGCTGGATAGTGTTAGCAATCCGAGCATAATTTATGAAAGCGTTTCCTTTGGATTTGCTGACACTCCCCTGTTTGATAATATGAGTGTTAATTTCTCTGGAAAAGGATGTTACTTAATTACTGGTGAGAGCGGTTGTGGAAAGTCAACACTGATAAAGCTGTTGCTAAAATATTATGATGAGTATACAGGAAGAATTCTTCTGAATGGAGTTGATGTCAGAGATATACCAGATAAAACACTCTATAGCCTGATTGGTGTAATAGAGCAATCCCCTTATTTCTTTAATGCATCAATCAAAAACAATGTTACACTATTTGACAATAAAGATCAGGACAGCTTTGAAGAAGTTATTCAAAGGGTTAATCTTAACGATTTGTATAATAATCATAAAGATGATTTGCTTGGAGATTTTGGCGACAGCATTTCTGGCGGGGAACGTCGTAGACTATCAATTGCTCGTGCTCTAATAAAAGCTCCTTCCATATTGATTTTTGATGAGCCAACAGCGGGCCTTGACGGAGAGAATGCCAAAAAGATAAACGATCTCATATTCTCGCTTGACTCATCGCTGCGAATAGTTATAAGCCATGAAAGAGAGCCGTCATTTATCCAGAGATTCGATGGTGTTCTAGAGCTTTAGTCAGATAGGCAGGAAATCAAAATGGCAGAAACAGAAAAGAAAAAAATACTTTTGGTTAGTAGCATCGAAATGATGGAAGGGAATGAATTGCCGCAATTCGGACAATTGATTTTGAGAAAGATCCTTTCATCAAAATATGATGTTGAACTGGTTAATTTCGATTGGATGAATACCATGGGAGAACTATGTTATTTTAACACTGTCAGAGAGAATATCGAGGCCTTTTCTGATTATTTATTAAGCAGGGCTCCAGAAGTAATTGGTTTTTATACATTAAGTGATTCTTTCGCCATGACTTGTATGGTTTCAAAACGCACGAAAGAGAAAAATAGCGAGATAAAAATCATTTACGGCGGACCACATGCAACTATCGTGGCAAAAGAATGTCTGGAAGGATTACCTTTTGTTGACGTTGTTGCAACAAGAGAAGGAGAAAAAAGTATTTTGCCACTTGTGGATGCGTTAACTTCAAATTCTTTATTAAAGAATGTGCCCGGGATTGTATTCAGAGAGAATGGTGAAATTGTTTTTAACAAGAATTCACCATTAATTCCTTCTCACGAGTTGACTAATTACGTTGAGTTCGATCTCTCTCCATTTGATTACGATCCTACGCCAGAAAAGTATCGCAAATATAGAATTGAGGCTGGGCGCGGTTGCCCATTCTCATGCAGTTTTTGTTCAACCAGTAAATTCTGGGGACGAAAATATAGGGTTAAAAAAGTAGAACAAATTATTTCAGAGATAAAGGAATATATTCGCTTATACCATATCCATGAGTTTAATTTACAACACGATATGTTGACAGCAGACAAGAGTTTTATGAGTGAGCTTTGCAAAAGCATACGTCAAATAGATTGCGATTTTGTTTGGAATTGTTCTGCGAGGGCAGACTGTATAGATGAAGAAATGCTTGATGAAATGGCTGCTTCAAAATGTACAGCAATCTACATTGGAATAGAAACAGGATCGCCACGGATGCAAGTGATAGAGAAGAAGAATCTTGACCTTGATAAATCTATTAATATGATAAAATATGCTGCAAAAGTCGGCATTGAACCTACGGTTTCGTTTATATTTGGTTTCCCTGATGAAACTATTGAAGATGCAAAAATGACTTTGAAGCTTATTGAAATATTGTTTCTCAACGGGATACGAAAGATTCAACTGCATAAATATATGCTTCTACCAGGGACTGAAGATACAAATAAGAAAAGAAATAATATTTATTTAGATGAAGAGCAAACCCCCTTTTCGATTCATTATCGAAAAATAATCAGGGAACCTGAAATACGCGAATTGGTTGAAAGCAATCCTGAGTTATTCATCCAATACTATGCATTCCAATCGGATGTTACAGAGCGATATAATAGAATGGATATGTTTGTGGCAATAATTAGAATAACAATGCACAAGTATCCAGCTTCTGTAAAGACAATGTTGCTCCGACATGGTTTAGAAGGATTATATGATAAATACAATTATGTGTTGGGACAGTTTTTTGATAAAAACAACGAAGAGGGCGTATCAGTTTGCGCGATAAATGGTTACTTGTTAAATTGTATGGATCAATGCTTTGAGAAAATGGTAGCTGCGGAAACGGAAATCTCTGATATACAGCATCTTAGGGATGTCTATTTCTATGAAAAGCAATTGCAATTATGCCGAGAGGCAGGTGTAGGCATTCATAGCGATGTGAAGTATCCTCTTTATCTTAAATTCGATATTGATGTCGTGGCAGCGGTTGAGCATTCTCATGTGATTAATAAAAAGACTTTCATCAGTTTAGACCTCAGTGCTGAAGGGAAACCTGTTGTGAAAAAATTGACAGTGAAATCAAAGGAGAAACTCTAGTTATGCACAAAAAAGTGGTCAACTTGAATAACGGATTGAAAGCAATGCTTTACAAAACGAGCGATAAAGGAATTGTGAAAATAGCATTGCATATTTTGCAGGGCTCTGTGCATGAGAACGATAATAACAATGGCATTTCGCACATGCTTGAGCACGTTATATCAACGGGGTTAAAGGAAGGTGCTTTATGTAGAAAACTATGGATGAATGGGGCCCAAATGACTGCAACCACTCGGAGGTCTTATACTGTATATGAGATTGATGGGCTGTCTGAATCCCTTGATTTATATGTACAAGTTCTCAGCCAAATCCTTTTCAATCCTCCAGAAATTACTCCAGAACTATTAGAAAAGGAACGAAAGGTTATCCTCTGCGAACAGGCTAGATATTATTCGTCCCTTAATCAGATCCAAGATAGATGTATGCAAGCCCTGTTTGGAGATCGTAATATCGGACGCATGATATTGGGTAACACCCAAATCATTAAATCCTTGAGCGCAAAATCGCTTTTAAAGCTGTATCGAAATACCTATATACCTAAAAATTCGGTTCTTGTTATTTATGGTGACTTCAATTTGGACATTGCGACCACATTGGCAGAGAAACACTTTGGGCTTTATAAAAAACAAAGTATTTGTACTCCGAAAATTGAAGACATTGCTGATGCTCCATCACACTATGTTAACTCCAATGTAAATGGAGAGTTCGGTGTAATATCCATTGGCCATAGAATAAAGACACCGGATGACTTTACATTCTTGGAGTGTGCCTTGAAAACATTGATG
>ENA-UOIY01002431-UOIY01002431.1-human-gut-metagenome-genome-assembly--contig:-P114-NODE-2431-length-14234-cov-4.799422_pt1 | contig 14234 bp, 8 predicted proteins | sample MGYA00242335_ERZ723882 | MGnify/ENA metagenome assembly ERZ723882
AATGTAATGTCCGCCGATGTGTCCGTCCAATCCGGTGTTTTCCCAGTTGGTATAACTTGGCGCTTTGGGCGTCAGTCCGGCTTCGCGCAGGAAAGGGGCGAGCAGGCGGTCGGGCTCCATGGCCATGATGTAATGTAAGTCAGTCTGTTGAGCTTGCAGGAAGGGGCTTTCCAACAGCTTAACATCTTGCAAAGGGAAATAGGAAACTTCTTGTTGGATTTGAGCTTTCCCGGTCAGGAGAAAACAAAAAAGGAACAGGTAAGTAATAAGGATCGTTTTCATATTATATTATATTTGAGGTATAGAGATTATTTGCTTACTGACGAAGGTGCTTCGTCAGAGTTGACGACGATGTTTCGTCAGAGCTGACGATGATGCTTTGTCAGGGCGGGCAACGATGCCTTGCCTGAGCGAGCAACGGTACTTTGCCTGAGTTGGTAACGATGCTTTGCCGGATTCAATGAATTGTCCGAGCTTGTAGAACGAATGTATAGGGAGTTGCTCCGGTGCCAACAGCACCCACGTGGCAGCCGAAGCTTCTCCCTCTACTATTACATTCGTTTATTCCTTGAAGTAGGAATTACTTTTTGAATTTCACTGCTGCTTCTTCGATGGGCAGTGCTGCCTTGTAGTTTTCGATGTATGCGTTAAAGCCTGCTACATCTTCAGCTGTAGGCGCTATCTCAATACCTGCATCTCCACCAAACACCTGCTCATCCAGGAAAGCATCGAGAGGTTGCTTCTTCTCGTTGTTCACAAGGAATGAACCCAGTAACGCAATACCCCATGCACCACCTTCACCAGCAGTTTCCATTACGGAAATCGGTGAATTTAATGCTGCTGCAAGTACTCTCTGACCCACATTCTTAGTCTTGAACAAACCTCCGTGTCCTGTGATTCTGTCAACTTTCACCTTTTCTTCTTTGAAAAGAATGTCGTTACCAATCTTGAGGACACCGACAGAAGCATACAAGTGCGTTCTCATGAAGTTGGCAAGGCTGAACTTGTCATTGGCCGAACGTACAAACATCGGTCTTCCATCTGCAAATCCTGTTACAGGTTCGCCTGAGATGTAATTGAATGAAATGAGGCCGCCACAATCCGCATTGCCTGTCAGGGCATGGTTGTAGAGTTTTCCATATACTTCGTTCATATCTACAGGTATACCCAGCAGTTCCTGGTATTCTTTGAACAGGTTGATCCATGCGTTGAGGTCAGATGTACAGTTGTTGCAATGTACCATGGCTACGGGACTTCCATCGGGAGTAGTAACCATATCGATCATTTCGTAGGGCTTTGACAGATCTTTCTCCAATACAATCATGGAGAATGAAGATGTACCTGCCGATACGTTTCCTGTACGCTGCTTAACGGCATTGGTTGCAACCATACCGGTACCTGCATCTCCTTCGGGCGGGCAAACCGGTATTCCAGCTTTCAAATGGCCGGATACGTCGAGCATCTTAGCACCTTCCGGTGTCAGGAAACCAGCATTTTCACCAGCCGACAATACCTTGGGAAGAATATCCAGCAATTTCCAGTTATATCCCTTCGGAGCGATTAACTCGTCGAACTTGGCCACCATTTCAGCGGAGTAGTTCTTGGTAACCGGGTCTATAGGGAGCATACCTGATGCATCGCCTATGCCTAATACCTTTTTACCGGTTATCTGCCAATGGATAAAACCTGCGAGCGTTGTCAGATAATTGATATCTTTTACGTGTTCTTCGTTGTCCAGAATAGCCTGATACAAATGAGAAATGCTCCAACGCAAAGGAATATTATAAACGAACAGTTCTGATAAAGCAGCCGCAGCCTGACCTGTATTGGTGTTTCTCCAAGTACGGAAGGGCACGAGAATCTCTTCTTTATCATTGAACGCCATATAACCATGCATCATGGCGCTGACGCCAATTGCCGCCAAAGCTTCTATTTCTATGTCATAGAGCTTCTTCACGTTTGAGCGAAGGTCGGCGTAACAATCTTGCAGGCCATACCAGATGGCCTCAACGCTATATGTCCAAAGTCCGTCAACCAACTGGTTCTCCCAGGTGTGACTTCCTTGAGCAATGGGCTTGTTTTCCTGGTCAATCAAAACAGCCTTGATTCGAGTGGAACCGAATTCTATACCAAGAATGGCCTTGCCTGCTTCGATGGTTGATTTTGCGTCTAGTTTCATAATCAACAAAGCGCTTTGTTCAACATGTAATATACTTCATTCATGCGCAGTTCTTTCTTGAACTCGCTGATAGTTGTATTTTCATCGATAACTACCATTTCGATACCTGCCATTTCTGCATAATCTTCCCAATATTCTACAGTCAGATCATAAGAGAAGCTGGTGTGGTGAGTACCACCTGCCAGAATCCATGCAGCAGCACCTACTTCGAGGTTCGGCATCGGAATCCACAATGCGCTGGCAACAGGAAGTTTGGGCAGCGGTTTGCTCTTGATACATTCTACTTTGTTTACGATGAGGCGGAAACGGTTACCCAGGTCAACGATAGTAGCGGCTACGCCTTCACCTTGTTTGCTGGTGAATACAAGACGTGCAGTTTCGCTATCGATACCAATGCTCAGGCGATGTACTTCCAGTTTCGGTTTTGCTTCAGCAATCAGCGGACAAACTTCCAGCATGTGAGCCTGGAGGATAGCGCTCTTTTCACCGTCGAAATGCAAAGTGTAGTCTTCCAAGAAAGAACAACCTTTCGGCATACCCTGGCTCATGAACCATGTGGTGCGGTACAAAGCGGCGGTTTTCCAGTCACCTTCTGCACCGAAACCATAACCTTCTTCCATCAAACGTTGAGAAGCCAATCCCGGAATCTGGTCAAAGTCACCGAGGTCGTTGAAGTTGGTAGTAAATGCTTTGGCACCTGTATCTTTCAGGATACGACGGAGAGCGATTTCTGCTTTTGCAGAGTTCCACACTTTGGTATAAGCTTCTGTTCCGGCTTTTTCCAGTTCAGGAGCATGGTCATATTCTTTGAAGTAAGTATCTACCATTGCCTGTACATCTTTGTCTTCCACTGCATTGTAGTACTTCATCAGGTCGTTTACCGGACAGTAGTCTACGTGGTAACCCAAAACTTGTTCAGCGGATACCTTGTCACCATCAGTAACAGCAACGTTGTTCATCTGGTCACCGAAACGGATAATCAGCATATCTTGTGCATCAGCCCATCCGGCGCAAACACGCATCCATGTTGCAATCTGACCCTGTGCTTTTTCATCTTGCCAGTGTCCTACCACTACCTTACGGTTTTTACGCATACGGGTTACAATGTGGCCGAATTCACGGTCACCGTGAGCAGATTGGTTCAAGTTCATGAAGTCCATATCCATGGTATCCCAAGGAATTTCTTTATTGAACTGAGTATGGAAATGCAGCAACGGCTTCTTCAGTTCCTGCAAACCGTGAATCCACATTTTGGCAGGAGAGAAAGTGTGCATCCAGGTGATAACACCGATACATTTCTCATCATTGTTAGCAGCTTTGAAAGCTTCAGTTACTTCTTTAGAAGAGTTTACTGTACCTTTATAAACCACCTTTACCGGCAATTTACCGCTGGCGTTCAGTCCAGCTACCATTTCATTACTGTGTGCGTCTACTGCGATAACTGCGTCACCTCCGTACAGGAGCTGTGCTCCGGTTACGAACCATACTTCATATTGATCAAATGCGTTCATAATTCTTTAATTTTAAGTTATTAGTTTTTAATTATCAATTGTTTATTGTCCATAATAGGCGTTAGGCCCATGCTTGCGGTTGAAATGCTTTTCCACCAACAGCGGATTCATGGTCAGTTTCGGATTGACGGCATAAGCAATGCTTGCCATCTTAGCTACTTGTTCCATTACCACTGCGTTGTGTACAGCATCATGCGCATCTTTTCCCCAAGAGAAGGGGCCGTGATTCTTTACCAGTACTCCCGGTGTGTGTACAGGGTTCAGCCCTTCAAAGCGCTTCACGATTACATTTCCGGTTTCCATTTCATACGCTCCTTCCACTTCTTCCTTTGTCATATCTGCCGTGCAAGGTATGGCATCGTGGAAGTAATCTGCATGTGTCGTTCCAATATTCGGAATGTCACATCCGGCTTGTGCCCAGGCAGTAGCGTAAGTAGAGTGGGTGTGTACTACACCGCCGATTTCTGGGAAAGCCTTGTAGAGTACCACGTGGGTTGGAGTGTCCGAAGACGGTTTCAAGCGTCCTTCCACTACCTTGCCATCGAGGTCCACCACCACCATGTCTTCCGCCTTCATATCGTCATAACTTACACCACTGGGTTTGATGACTACCAGTCCCGTTTCACGGTCGATAGCCGATACATTTCCCCAGGTGAAGATAACCAGTCCATGCTTCACCAGTTCAAGGTTGGCATGAAATACCTTTTTTTTCAGTTCTTCCAGCATAATTTATAATTTAAAATTCGGTGCCTTGCGGTATGCCTTTTCATTGAATTTGTATAAGGCAGCTCCGCGTTTGGAACCTGTTTTATCAATCTTATCTGTTTTTTCAATGTAGTCCATTTCGGCTATCCGTTTACGGAAGTTACGCTTATCTATCTGTTCACCGTAAATAGCTTCGTAGAGGCTTTGCAGTTGAGACAGCGTGAATAACTTCGGTAACAGGTTGAAGCCGATAGGCTCTGTGGATGCTTTCTGTTGCATCAATTCCCGTGCCTGCTTCACCATTTGCGGATGGTCGAAGATCAGAGGTGGTAATTCATTGATGTTTACCCAGTAGGCATTGTGCTGGTGCACCAGTTCGCGGTCGTACTCGTTGATGTTGATTAATGCATAGTAAGCAACAGAGATAACCCGTTCTCCCGGGTCACGTTCCACTTCGCCGAACGACCCTACTTGCTCCATATATACGTTTTCCAAACCGGTGAGTTCCGCCAGTACACGTTTGGCAGCATTATCCACACTTTCACCTTGTTGCACGAATCCACCCATCAGAGACCATTCACCCATTGCCGGCTGAAAGTTTCGTTTCAGCAATAACAGGCTCAGTTCTCCTTCGTTGAAACCGAAGATGATGCAGTCGATACCAACGTAAAAGGTCGGATTTGAACTATAATAGTTATTTGTCATATATGTTTAGTTACGAGCTACAGGCTACAAGCTACAAGTAGGCTACGCTATCATGCCGGATGGCACTCGTCGCCTGTAGCTTGTAGCTCGTAGCTATTTTACCAGAAATAGATATAGAAAGCGGCAGTGATCCCTAGGATAATAACCGTATGGATAATATCCCAATGATTCCAGCTGGCACGTGTCTCTGCCAATTGTGCCGGGGTAGAGGTACCGAATACCAATCCTTGTATCTTTTCTTCAGACGGTGCTTTCGTTGCCAGACTGACTACTATCACTACAATGATACAGAACAGGAACATCCATCCGCAGAAGAATAACCAGTTCATATCATAGAATAGATATTTGAATGTACCACCGGCTACATCTCCTGCATTACTGTAATATACTTTTGCTCCCAGACGTGTCAGACCGATTACCATACCGGCGATCAATCCCCACATACCACCTTGTGCAGAAGTACGCTTCCAGCAGATACCCAACAGGAAGGCTGCGGCGATACCCGGTGCCAATACAGACTGTACGTCTTGTAAGTAAGTATAAAGTACGTCACCTACGCTACGCATGATAGGTATCCACAAAATACCCAGAATTACAATCACTACAGTTGCCATCTGACCGATAACTACCAGTTTCTTTTCAGAAGTTTTCGGTTTGAAGCGTTTGTAGAAGTCAATTGTAAACAGCATGGCAGATGAGTTGAATAAAGATGCCAACGAACTCATCAAAGCTGCAAGGATACCGCAAACCACCAGACCTTTCACACCAGCCGGCAACAACTTGGCTACCAGTGTCGGGAAAGCTGCATCGGCATTGGCGCTGCCATTAGCCAACATCGGCAAGAAACCTTCGCCACCTGCACCGAGGTATTTCTGATGAAGTGCAAAAGCAATCATACCTGGAATCAGGAACAAGAATACGGGTAACAATTTCAAATAAGCTCCGAAGATAGTACCGCGGCGTGCTTCTTTCTGGTTCTTACCTGAAAGAACGCGTTGTACGATGAACTGGTCAGTACACCAGTACCAGAAACCGATGATAGCTGATCCGATTAATGCTCCCAACCAAGGGAAGTTCGGGTCACTATTGCTACGGATTAATTCTGTCATGGTGTTGCCTTGATCATTTACTGTTACCGCACCGCAAATTCTCATCATTTCGTCCCATCCACCCAATTCTTTGAAACCGAGTACAAGGATAATCAGCGAACCTAACAATAAAATAGGTGTCTGCAATACTGAAGTATAAAGTACTGACTTCATACCACCGAAGATCGTATATAATGCAGTGATCAAAACCAGACCAATAGCTGCAATCCAGAAGAAGTCGATTCCCCAGAGTTCTTCAATACCGAATACCTGTTGGAATACCAAACCACCGGCATATACTGTAACCGCTACCTTAGTCAGTACATAACTGATTAAGGAAATTACAGACAATATAGTGCGGGATTGCGGGTTATAACGACGTTCCAGGAATTCCGGCATCGTATATACCATACTTCTTGAATAGAACGGTACGAATACCCATCCCAAAATAAGAATCATCCATCCCTGGATTTCCCAGTGTGCCATAGCCATACCACTGGATGCTCCGGCTCCTGCCAGTCCGATCAAATGTTCCGAACCAATGTTTGATGCAAAGATAGAGGCACCGATTGCAAGCCATGTTGCGTCGCGTCCACCCAAAAAATAATCCGCCGAGTCATTTTGTTTTTGTCTGACTACCCAAACAATAATACCGATCAGAGCCAGAAAAAAGACTCCGATTACTAGCCAATCTAATGCTTCCACAATAAATATGATTTATAAGTTAATATTATTTCTCTACAGAGAATTTGAAAATACATTCGCTATTATAAGTTTGTCCCGGTTCCAGCACAACAGAAGGCCAGTCTGCCTTGTTGGGGCTATCTGGATAGTGTTGTGTTTCCAGGCAGACAGAAGCACGTTGGTTGTATACGATACCCTTCTTTCCGGTTACGGTTCCATCAAGGAAGTTTCCTGTGTAAACCTGTACACCCGGTTCGTTGGTATATACTTCCAGAGTGATGCCGCTTTCAGGTGAAGTTAGTTTGGCTGCTACTTGAGAAAGATCTCCCTTAGTGTTGAGCACCCAGTTGTGGTCATACCCTTTTCCGTTCTTCAGTTGAACGAAATCATAATTGTTGATCTCTTTACCTACCGCTTTCGGAGTGGTGAAGTCCATCGGAGTGTCTTTTACCGGAGCGATTTCGCCTGTAGTCATAAAAGTACTGTCTACCGGAGTATAATAGTCTGCGTTCACATACAGTATGTTGTCAGTTGAAGCTTTTGACGGATCACCAGCCAGGTTGAAGTAAGAATGGTTGGTCATATTGATGATCGTCTTTTTATCGGTAGTTGCGCTATATTTGATGTCGATAGCGTTGTCTTCAGTTAGTTTATAGGTCACTTTAGCTGTTACATTTCCCGGGAAGTTTTCGTCTCCGTCCGGTGAGACAAGTGTCAGTTCCAACGTTGTCGGATCAATCAGATTAGCTTCATAGACTTTGTATTGCCAACCTTTCGGACCTCCATGCAGGCAGTGGCCGAAATTGTTTTGCGGCAGTTGGATGGTATCACCGTCCAATGCGAAACGACCCTGATTGATACGGTTTGCATAGCGTCCGATAGAAGCACCAAAGTCGCTGGGTACATTAATATAGTCAGCAATGCTGTCAAAACCTAAAACTACATCCTGCATCTTACCGTTCTTATCGGGTACCATGACAGACACGATACGTCCTCCGAAGTTAGTGATGCATACTTCCATACCTGCCTTGTTCTTTAAGGTATAAAGAGCTGTTTGGGCATTGTTCACTTCTGTTTGAAATTTTACCGGGTCGAGACCGGACAAGGTCAGCTCGGAAGCCGGCTTGTTATTGCACGCAGCCAGCATCAGCGCGGCAAATCCTGCAAGTAGAAAATGTTTTTTCATGGTTTTATTTTTAATGTAAATGAGATGCTTATCTTATTTTGGGTGTAAAAGTAACACTTTCGTTTGGTGTATCAAATACACTCTTATATGTTGTGCAGCATAAATGGTGTATTTTATGATTTTCCATACACCTTATTATATATAAATGTACGCTTTCCATCCGTTTGTTTTTCATATAATAGAGAGTGCAAATAGGTGCTTTTTAATCTGGTTTCTTATTATAAATATCAGATGCGGATGGAAAATTGTGCAAATGAATGGAATTTGATCCTTTTTGACCGATAAACACCTATTAATGATAAATTTGGGTACGGAGAAAATAGAGAATCTGATTATCTTTGCATTTTAACTATATATAATTTTTTATTGAGAACCATGAGAAGATACGCAAATTTATTGGCAGTATTAGCCTTGTCTACTAACCTTGCCCTTCATGCGCAAACCAATGAGTTGGTGATACAGACGAAGAAGCTGGGTGCAGAAATCCAACCTACTATGTATGGACTCTTTTTTGAGGACATCAACTACGCTGCCGACGGCGGACTTTATGCCGAACTGGTGAAGAATCGTTCCTTTGAGTTTCCACAACACCTGATGGGATGGAAAACGTATGGAAAAGTGTCATTAATGAACGATGGTCCTTTTGAGCGTAATCCGCATTATGTACGCCTTTCCGACCCCGGACACGCACATAAGCATACCGGATTGGATAACGAAGGTTTCTTCGGCATCGGTGTCAAGAAGGGAGAGGAGTATCGTTTCTCTGTTTGGGCGCGTTTGCCGCAAGGAAGTACGAAAGAAACATTGAGAATCGAACTTGTAGATACCCAATCAATGGGCGAACGTCAGGCACTTGTTGCAGGGAATCTTACGATTGATTCTAAGGACTGGAAAAAATACCAGATGATCTTGAAGCCCGGCAGTACTCATCCGAAATCCGTACTCCGTATTTTCCTTACCTCCAAAGGAACAGTAGATTTGGAGCACGTCTCCCTTTTTCCGGTTGATACCTGGAAAGGACATGAAAATGGGCTTCGTAAAGATTTAGCACAAGCATTGGCGGATATTCATCCCGGAGTCTTCCGCTTTCCCGGTGGTTGCATCGTAGAAGGTACCGACTTGGAGACTCGTTACGACTGGAAAAAATCAGTTGGCCCGGTAGAGAACCGTCCCTTAAATGAAAATCGTTGGCAGTATACTTTTACTCACCGATTCTTCCCTGATTATTATCAAAGCTATGGATTGGGATTCTACGAATATTTCCTGCTGTCTGAAGAAATGGGTGCGGCACCTCTGCCGATTCTGAATTGCGGACTTTCCTGCCAATATCAGAATAATGATCCGAAAGCTCACGTAGCAGTTTGTGATTTGGATAACTATATTCAGGATGCACTCGACCTGATTGAGTTTGCTAATGGAGACGTGAATACTACGTGGGGAAAAGTACGTGCCGATATGGGACATCCTGCTCCGTTTAACCTGAAGTTTATCGGTATCGGTAACGAACAATGGGGGAAAGAATATCCCGAACGTCTCGAACCGTTTATCAAAGCCATTCGTAAAGCTCACCCGGAAATCAAAATAGTAGGTAGCTCCGGTCCGAATTCCGAAGGAAAAGATTTTGATTATCTGTGGCCTGAAATGAAACGTCTGAAAGTTGATTTGGTGGACGAACATTTCTATCGTCCTGAAAGCTGGTTTCTGGCTCAAGGCGCCCGCTATGACAACTACGACCGTAAAGGTCCGAAAGTATTTGCCGGTGAATATGCCTGCCATGGAAAAGGAAAGAAATGGAATCATTACCATGCTGCTTTGCTAGAGGCTGCTTTTATGACCGGATTGGAACGTAATGCTGACATCGTTCACATGGCTACCTATGCTCCGCTTTTCGCTCATGTGGAAGGATGGCAATGGCGTCCTGATATGATTTGGTTCGATAACCTGAACTCTGTGCGTACCACTAGCTATTATGTACAACAACTGTATGCGCAGAATAAAGGAACAAATGTGCTTCCCCTTACCATGAATAAGAAAAATGTAACGGGAGCCGAAGGGCAGAACGGACTCTTTGCCAGTGCTGTTTACGATAAGGATAAGAATGAACTGATTGTAAAGGTTGCCAATACTTCCGCCACAATACAGCCAATTTCCTTGAATTTTGAAGGATTGAAGAAACAAGATGTATTGTCTAATGGCCGTTGTATCAAACTTCGTTCGCTCGATTTGGATAAGGATAATACACTTGAGCAACCTTTTGCCATCGTTCCACAGGAAACTCCGGTATCTATTGAAGGCAACGTGTTTACTACCGAACTGGAACCCACTACGTTCGCGGTATATAAATTCACGAAGAAATAAGTAGAACTAATTAAATGTTATTAGACCAATAGGTTTTAGATTTTTGTTAATTGTAAAAAGTAAGAGGTTGTGTCAAAACGTTGGCACAACCTCTTTTATATTTTACAGTTCTGCTATATTTTCTTTTGGCTATGCTGCTTTTTCCTCATGCATTTGGCAACAAGTTGCTATATTCCAATTATATCGGGTTATAAATAGTCCCATAAACATATATTTGGCAACTGTAATGAGCCCCTTTCCTTCTTTTATCAGTTTAGCACACATTTTTTTGATATTAAAGGCTATAGCAAAGAAAGCAAAGTCCATTGTAACCTTGTCTTCTCCCACATGCCGGAATCTTCTGTATGCCATGTTGTATTTCATTTGTCCAAACACAGCCTCTGGTTCTATACACCTCCTGCCTCTATGCTTGATACCTTCTTCTGAGAGCAACCTTTCCCGTGCCTGCCGTTTGTATTGATTTAATCGGTGGTTGACTTCTATAATACGGTTCCCCCGAGCTTTAAAACAACTGCCACGCAAAGGGCAACCTTCGCATCTTTTTGCTTTATACCGGGCACTTTCGATGATGTATCCGCTCGCTGTCTTGTCACGTTTGGTTCCTATACGGTTCATGTGCTGTCCCATAGGACAAACGTAATAATCCTCTTGGGCATTGTTATGGAGACTTTCGGCATGGAATGGGTTGGGAGTATAACGAGGACGCTGTTCTTTATGGAAGTAATTGTACTTGATGAAGGCTTCTATCCCATTCTCCTGCATGAACCGGTAATTTTCTTCCGAACCGTAACCGGAGTCTGCCACACAGATATTCGGTAAACGGTTATAGCGGTACTGGAAAGAGTGGAAAAAAGGTATGAGGGTCAGTGTATCGGTAGGGTTGGGAAACAGACGGAAGTCTGTGATGAATTGGTTTTCAGTACCTATTTGCAGATTATATCCGGGTTTGGTCTGCCCGTTCTTCATGGCATCTTCTTTCATGCGCATGAATGTGGCACCAGGATCGGTCTTGGAATAGGAGTTACGTTCTCCAAGGGTATCAAGGTGATTGTCGTATTCCATCAGCTTGTCACGATACCCTTCAAGTTCCATGACCTGCTTCTTCTTTTTGCGCAGGGCTTTCTTGTCTTCCTTATCCTTTGTTGCAGGCTGGCGTTCCAGGGCTTCTTTAAGTTCATCCACTATGTCAGAGAGCCTGCAGGGAGTAAACTCCACGGATGTGTCTTTTATAGAGTTCTCCTGTGCAATGGCTTCATCCACCTGTTCCAAGAGAATACGGATTTTATCCATTAGTCTCGTACGGTTCCGTTCGACTGTCTTGCGCCAGACAAAAGTATATTTGTTGGCTTTGGATTCAATCTTGGTGCCGTCGATATACTCCACATCAAGGCTGATGAAACCTTTATCGGCAAGGACAAGAACCAACTGGGTAAATACATTATTTATTTCCTCCTTTACACGGTTACGAAAACGGTTGATCGTGATAAAATCCGGATGCTCATTACCGGCAAGCCAAATATAATGAATGTCACGAAGGAGGTGCTTCTCTATTTTACGGCAAGAATAGATATTATTCATGTAGGCGTAGATTATCACCTTAAGCATCATTTTAGGATGATAAGGACAACGGCCCGTTTCCTTATAAAGCTTCTTGAAACTCTCAAGATTGAGATTGTCAATAACAGCATTCACGATGCGGACCGGGTCGGTCGCAACTATGTTTTCATCAATTCTTTGTGGAAAAAGAACGGTTTGGTTGGGAATGTAAGGACGAAAATGTAACTTTGCCATAACGAAAAACTTTATACCTAAAGATACGAAAACTTTGGGTAATAACAAAGCCCGGGCTTGAGAAAGTCTGGGCTTTGCGCATAAAAAAAGGCTGTGTCAGCGTTTTGACACAACCTCTGTCAACCCAAAAACGATACCTATGAAACACTGTGTGTTATTTCAAATCAAACTTTAAATATTTGCCGTGAACAAGTTCATCATGTGTGATATGATATTTATTGAACTTCTTGCCATCCAATAGTACCTTATCAATATATAAAGTTCCTGGTTGAGTACGATTGGTTTCAATCACCAATTCGTTCTCTTTATACCATTTCGGATCTAACCGGATCGTTACCTTATTAAAGACCGGAGTCGTCAATGTATATTCGGGCAGTCCGGGACAATCCGGATAAAAACCGATCATATTGAAAATAGCCCAGGAAGACATCGTTCCCGTATCATCATTTCCTGGAATACCATCAGGTTTTGTTGTAAAGTACTTATCTAATAAACGCTGCGTCTCTTTCTGTGTACGCCATTCTTCACCTTTAAAGTATGAGAATAAATGAGCATAAGCAATATCCGGTTCATTTGCCGGGTCGTAAAGTCCTTCATCAAAAACCATTTGTAGTTTATCGATAAAAGGTTTCTTTCCACCCATTAATTTCGCCAAGCCATATACATCATGTGGTACATAGAACGTATAATTCCAGGAATTACCTTCATGAAAACCGGGATTCGGTTCAAAGTTCTCTCCTTGTCTCGGATTAAACGGGCTATAAAACGTCCCATCGGGGAGAATCGGACGGAAAGTACCAAATCCTTTACTATAATAATGTTTGTATCCTAAAGAACGTTTATAGAACATCTCCGCATCTTTCTTTTTACCTAAAGCATCTGCAAAACGAGACAGTGCAAAATCAGCAATATAATATTCCAATGCATGAGAGACGGAATTGTCATACTGTTCACGAAGGGGTACATATCCTTTAGACATATAATCATCATTATCAGGACGCATCAAGTTTTCTGCCCCCGGTAATGTAGCAGATTTGTACATTGCCTCATAAGCCAAATCAACATCAAAGTCACGCAAACCTTTCATCCAGGTATCTACAATTACCGGAATACTCGGATCACCTTCCATTGTCAATGTTTCTCTGCCATATAATTCCCACTTAGGCAACCATCCATGTTCACGATACATATCAAGCATTGTACGTACCATTTCCATCTGACGTTCCGGATAAACCAAGGTTAGCAATTGATGAACATTACGGTAAGTATCCCAAAGAGAAAATACGGTATAGCGATCACCTTTGGTTGTCAGGATCTTATCACTTTCCATGGCCGGATATTCTCCGTTCACATCCTGCAAAATATTAGGATGAATCAGCAAATGATAAAGCGCTGTATAAAACACAGTCTTTTGGGCATCTGTACCACCTTCCACTGTTATGCGTGACAAGTCATCATTCCATTTGGAACGTGCTTCCGCATGGATCTTCTCAAAATCCTTTCCAGCCTGTTCACGATCCAGATTCAAACGGGCATTTTCTACGCTTACAAAAGAAACTCCCATTTGCACTTCTACCTGTTCACCTTCTTCTGTATCGAAGGAGAAATAAGTACCAATGTCATCTCCTGCTATTTCTTTTCCGTAACGAGTATAAAGTTTATACTTTCCCTGATCCTTATCCCATTCAGCCTCAACACCCATCATCGGACGTTGTTTCTTCCAATACCCTGTTGCAGAAGGATTCTTCTTAACCCGCAATACAAAGTAAATGGGGAATACAGCTTGAGGATTATAACAAAATGTACCAAGTAGTTTGACTCCTTCCACTTCACAATCGCTTACACGACGAAGCATAGCGCCACTCTCATTCGTTAATCCCTCCCCCAGATTCAGCAGGATATGGCTTTTCCCTTTCGGGAAAGTAAATCGGGCAATACCGCTACGCGGAGTAGCCGAAACTTCTGTTTTTACATTATATTTAGTCAGATAATTAGAATAATAGCCCGGTGAGGCCTGTTCATCCTTA
>ENA-UOIY01002437-UOIY01002437.1-human-gut-metagenome-genome-assembly--contig:-P114-NODE-2437-length-14191-cov-7.666030_pt1 | contig 14191 bp, 11 predicted proteins | sample MGYA00242335_ERZ723882 | MGnify/ENA metagenome assembly ERZ723882
TCGTCCGTCACCAGCTTGTGGACCAGCCCCTGCTTCTCCAGCCGCTCCAGCTGCCGGTATACGGTGGTCAGTCCCACGGACTGACCACCGCTGCGGAGCCGGTCCGCCAGTGCCATGGCCGTGGCGCAGCCGCCGGGGCAGGCGGCGATGCAGTCCAGCACTGCCTGCTGCTGCCGGGTCATATAGGTCATATGCGTCACCTCGCAGATTTGAAAATGAAAACCGTTTTCAGATTATAGCAGATATGAGAGAAATGTCAATCCTTTTTTGCGGAATTTTGTGCTTCGCTCCCCGATGGTATCCTTTCCCCGCAGTCTTTTCTCCTTTTGTCTCCGGCGGCATATTTTCCCAGTAGTTTTTTCTTCGATTGCCTCCGGCGGGTGACTTTCTTTCAATAGCGAAAGAAAGATTCACCGTTGTGGCAGTCGGGTTCCAGCCGCTTGCACGGCGTGAAAACCGGGACACTTCCTCGAAACCGCCTTGCTGCATCCGCCCCCGGCGGCGCTGCGGCGGTTTCCCAAAGAACGCCAGCAGAAACCCATGGTTTCTGCACTTCCTTCTCGGTTTGTAAGAGTTGCTACTTAAATCCCGCCGAAACAGGGAATCGACTTCCTCCTACTCACGCTGCCGCTACATTGGATGGTTGAAGAAGGTTACTATTCTACCGTGGCAATCCGTACTCCAAAACGGTAGACGCACCATTTTCTTCACCTGAGCGGGAGCGGCAGCGGGTCTGTTGCTGTGTCGATTCCCACTACGTCCCATAACGAACGCAGCTCTTGAAGGTAAAGGAAGTTTTGAAACCATCGGTTTCAAACGGCTCTTTTGCCCACTTTTCCAGCTGTTGGGAAAAGTGGGCCGCCGGAGGCACGTTCCTTACGCAAAAGGGACTATTGAAAGAAAGTCACCCGTCGGAGACAAAAGAAGAACGAGCCGCCGGAGGCACGTTCCTTACGCAAAAGGGACTGCTGAAAGAAAGTCACCCCCCCGTATCCCTCAAAAGAACACTCCCTCCCCCTCCCGCATACACTGTCACAGGAACATTCCGGAAAGGAGCCATTTCCATGCCCAAGATCTATCTCAGTCCCAGCACCCAGGAATATAACCCCTACGTCACCGGCGCCGGGTCAGAGGAATCCTTCATGAACCTGCTGGCCGATGCCATGGAGCCCATTCTGCTGCTCAACGGCATCCAGTTCTCCCGCAATACGCCGGACATGACCGCCGCCTCCTCCATCCGGCAGGCCAATGCCGGACAGTACGACTTCTATCTGGCCCTCCACTCCAACGCCTCCGGCCCCGGTGCCGAGGGCCGGAGCCGGGGCATTCTCGTCTTCTACTATCCCACCAGCGCCAACGGCCGCCGGGCGGCGGAGCTGTTCGTGGAAAACCTCCGGGACATCTACCCCCTGCCGGAGAAGGTGTCCACACGGGCCACCACCTCTCTGGGAGAGATCCGCCAGCCCCGGTTCCCCTCGGTGCTGTTGGAGCTTGGCTACCACGACAACCCCGACGATGCCCTGTGGATCCAGGAGAATATCCCCCGCATCGCCGCCAACCTGGTGCTGAGCCTCACGGAGTACTTTGGCCTGCCCTACACCGCCCCCACTCCCCAGCCGGGTCAGGTATCCACCGTCTCCGGCGGCCCGGTGAACCTCCGCTCCGGCCCCTCCCTCACCTCCCCGGTAACGGCCCGGCTCCCCGACGGCGACGGCGTGACGGTGTACGGCCGCTATCAGGACTGGTACGTGGTGTCCCACGGGGAGCATCTGGGCTACATCAGCGCCCCCTTTATCCGCCTGTCGTAAGACATCGGCAAAATCTCCCCGGCGACCTGCGAAAATAATAAACAGAATGTGGTTTTTCTCTTGACAGTTTTGCACAATTCGATTAAACTATTAGGAAGATTATCATCGGAGATTCAAGGGGGATCTTCGGTTATTTTCTGCCCTGAACGGAGCTATCCGTTTTCATACGTTAAAACAACATAGGAGGAATATCTGTCATGACGACAATCGGCTGGATCGTATCCATTGCTGCCTTCGTCGTTGCGGCGGTGATCTTTTTCCTCCTCGGTATTCGCTATCGCAAAAGCGTAGCGGAAAGAGAAATCTCCAGTGCGGAGGAAGAAGCCACCCGCATCATCAACGAAGCCATCAAGAGTTCCGAAAATAAAAAGAGAGAAGCACTTCTTGAAGCCAAAGAAGAGATTTTGAAAAACCGCAGCGAATACGAGAGAGAGGTCAAGGAGCGCCGGGCCGACCTGCAGAAGCAGGAGCGCCGACTGCAGCAGAAGGAGGAAAACCTCGATCACAAGATGGATTCCATCGAGAAGAAAGAGGAAGCTCTCACCGCAAAACACGCCGCCGCCGACAAGGCTGCGGAGGAGATCAAAAACATCAAGCACAGCCAGATGGAGATGCTGGAGCGTATCTCCGGCTTCACCGCCGATGAGGCCAAGGATTACCTGATCGCTCAGGTGGAGTCGGATGTCACCCACGAGACTGCCATCAAGATCAAAGAGATCGAGGCCCGCGCCAAGGAAGAGGCCGATCAGCGGGCTCGTGAGATCGTGGCCACCGCCATCCAGCGGTGCGCCGCCGACCATGTGGCCGAGATCACCGTCAGTGTGGTTCCCCTGCCCAATGACGAGATGAAGGGCCGCATCATCGGCCGGGAAGGCCGCAACATCCGGACGCTGGAGACTCTCACCGGCGCCGACCTCATCATCGACGACACGCCGGAGGCCATCACCGTCTCCTGCTTTGAGCCGGTGCGGCGCGAGGTCGCCCGTCTGGCTCTGGAGAAGCTCATTGCCGACGGCCGCATCCATCCCACCCACATCGAGGAGATGGTGGAGAAGGCCCGCCGTGAGGTGGACGCCGTCATCCGCTCCGAGGGTGAGCGGGCCGTGCTGGAGACCGGCGTCCGGGGCATCCACCCGGAGCTGCAGAAGCTGCTGGGCCGCCTGCACTACCGCACCAGCTACGGCCAGAACGTGCTGCAGCACTCCATTGAGGTCAGTCACATCGCCGGTATGATGGCGGCGGAGCTGGGCGCCGACGTCCAGACTGCCAAGCGTGCCGGTCTGCTGCACGATATCGGCAAGGCCGTGGACCATGAGATGGAGGGTACCCACGTCTCCTTGGGCGTGGAGTTCTGCCGGAAGTACCGGGAGAAGGAGGACGTCCTCCACGCCATTCAGGCTCACCACGGCGACGTGGAGTGCAAGACGCTGGTGGCCTGTCTGGTGCAGGCAGCCGATGCCATTTCCGCCGCCCGGCCCGGCGCACGCCGTGAGAATCTGGAGAACTATATCAAGCGTCTGGAGAAGCTGGAGGAGATCACCAGCAGCTATCCCGGCGTGGAGAAGAGCTACGCCATTCAGGCGGGCCGTGAGGTTCGTGTCATGGTGAAGCCCGAACAGGTCTCTGAGGATCAGATGGTGATCCTGGCCCGTGAGCTGGCCCACCGCATCGAAAACGAGCTGGAGTATCCCGGCCAGATCAAGGTCCACGTGCTGCGTGAGACCAAGGCTGTGGAATACGCCAAGTAAACATCCTTCCATACGGTTCATCCCCAACGGCGCACCGCAGCAGTGGTGCGCCGTTTCTTTATGCCCTTTAACTTTGCTTTAGGAAGCGGTGGTATCCTGTCCTCAAAACCCGAAAAATCGAGGACTCTGCCATGAAACGTATTCCGCTCATTCTTTCGCTGGCCCTGCTGCTGTTGCTGCCGGCCATCGCCCTGTATCCAATGCTCCATGCCTCCGCCGAAAAGGATGGTGTCGATAGCAGCACAGCCATTCAGGAGGCCGCCCCATCGGAAGCCGCCCCATCGGAAGCCGCCCCGTCGGAAGCCGCCCTGTCGGACAGCGCCGTCGCTGCCCCCGCCGCCCCCGTCGCCGTCAGTGGTTCTATCGACACCGATGATTTTCCCCTCACCGACGGCCAGCAACAGGCGCTTCACCGCTATATGACCGCCTACTATACCACGCTGGGGGACCTGACGGAGGCGAGCACCGACGGCGTATTCTGCGCCGACGACATCGCCGCCTATGAGCAGGCGGTTGGGAATGATCCTTCGCAGTCTCGGCCGGGGATGATCCTCTGCATCCCTGGCTGGAAATAAGCCCTATCATCTCCGGCCGGGAATAAGACGTTGCGCCCTGACAGTTTTGTGGTATAATAGGACTGTCAGCGGACAGAGCCATGTCCAGTTACCATGTCCACTTTTGTCCGCAGAATGTACCAATTCACCGGGAGGATACCCTATGGAATTTCGTGTGCTGGCACTGGGAGATGTTACCAGCGAGGATGGCACCCGCCATCTGGCCCGTACTCTGCGCTCCTTTCAGAAGGTCCACGGCGTGGACTTCACCGTGGTCAACGGTGAGAACGTCTCCGGCGTAGGGCTGACCCCGGATCAGGCGGAGGATCTCTTCGCCGCCGGCGCCGATGTCATCACGCTGGGCAACCATACGTGGGGCAAAATGCAGATCGCTGACTATTTGGAGGACAGTCCCTACATCCTACGGCCTGCCAACTTTTCCCCCCGCACGCCGGGCCGTGGCGTGGGAGTCTACGACTGCGGCCGCTTCCGCATCCGGGTCATCTCCCTCATCGGCCGCTGCGATCTGTCATGGGGCAGCGATAACCCCTTTACCACAGCGGACCGCCTGCTGGCGGAGCCGGACGCTCCCACCTTCACGGTGGTGGATTTTCACGCTCAGGCCACCAGCGAAAAGCTGGCCATGGCCTACTATCTGGACGGCCGGGTCTCCGCCCTGTGGGGGACCCACACCCACGTCCCCACCGCCGACCAGCGGGTGTTCCCCAAGGGCACCGGCTACCTGACAGATCTGGGCATGACCGGTGCCGTGGAGTCGGTGCTGGGCATCCAGCCCCAGCAGTCGGTGGAGATGTTCTTAGGCGGTCTGCCGGGCCGCTTCCGCCCCGCCTCCGGCCCCTGCAAGGCTCAGGGGGCGCTCTTCACGCTGGACAGCGCCACGGGCCTGTGTACAGCGGTGGAGCGGGTGGATATCCGCTGACGGCCCGGCATTTGTCACGCAAAATCCGTCACATAGAAGCTGTCACACAGGACCCGTTCCGCAGGTTCTGTCACATAGGAGAAATGAGCCATGTCTGTTGAAAAGGTCCGGGCGTACCTGACGCCCTATGGGGTGGCCCAGCGCATCCGGGAGCTGGAGGTCTCCAGCGCCACGGTGGAGCTGGCCGCCGCCGCTCTGGGGGTGGCCCCCGCCCGCATCGCCAAGACCCTCAGCTTCAAGGTGGGAGAGCGGCCCATTCTGGTGGTGGCCGCCGGGGACGCCCGCATCGATAACAGCAAATACAAGCACTTTTTCGGCGTCAAGGCCAGGATGCTGACGCCGGAGGAGGCCGTGGAGCGCATCGGCCACGCCGTGGGCGGCGTATGCCCCTTCGCCCTGCCGGAGGACGTGTCCGTGTATCTGGACGAGTCTTTGCGGCGGTTTGAGACGGTGTTCCCCGCCGTGGGCAGCGCCGCCTCTGCCATCGAGCTGACCTGCCCGGAGTTGGAGTGCTGCTGCGGAGAGCGGTTCTGCCGATGGGTAGACCTCTGCCGTGGCTGGCAGGAGGCATAAAAGGAGGACGCTATGGCAAAAATTCTACACACGGCGGACTTCCATCTGGACAGCGCCTTTACCGCCCTGCCGGAGGAGAAGGCCCGGCTGCGCCGTCAGGAGGCCCGCCAGTTAACGGACCGGCTGGTGGACTACGCCAATGACCACGGCGTGGAACTGCTGCTGCTGGCCGGGGATCTCTTTGACTCCGACCAGCTCTACGGCCAGACGGCACAGGAGCTGGCCCGGTCGCTGGCCCGCTTCCGGGGCCACGCCGTCATTGCCCCCGGCAACCACGACTTCTACGCCGCCTCCAGCCCCTACGCCCGGCTGCTGTGGCCGGAAAACGTCCACATCTTCCGGGAGGAGCGGCTCCAGCGGCTCCCCTTCCCGCAGTACGGCTGCGTAGTATACGGAGCCGCCTTCACCTCCCCCGACGCCCCCGCCGGGATCCCCGGCTCTCCTGGCCCGGAGGATGAGGGGCTGGCCCGCATCCTGCTGCTCCATGGAGAGGTGGGTGTGCGGGACAGCCGCTACCGGGCCATGACCCTGAAGGACGTGGAGCAGAGCGGCGCCGACTATCTGGCGCTGGGCCACGTCCATGCCTTTGGCGGCGTGCAGCAGGCAGGGCGCACCTTCTGGGCCTATCCGGGCTGTCCGGAGGGCCGGGGCTTCGATGAGCTGGGGGACAAGGGCTTCCTCACCGGTACCGTGGAACCGGGACAGGTGAAGCTCACCTTCGTCCCCTTCGCCCGCCGCCGGTATCAGTGGCTGACGGCGGACGTCACCGGCACAGATCCGCTGGAGGCCCTGCGCCGGGAGCTGCCCCCTCACCCGGAGACGGACATCTTCCGCATGGTGCTCACCGGCGAGACGGAGGAGCCGCCCCGGCTGGACGCCCTCTATGACGCCCTGTCCCCGGACTGCTTCTATCTGGAGCTGCAGGACCGCACCACCCGCTGCCGGGATCTGTGGGAGCACTGCGGAGAGGACACCCTGCGGGGGTTGTTCCTCCGGGATCTGCGCCAGAAGTACGACGCTGCTCCGGAGGAGGAGAAGCCCCGGCTGCTGCAGGCCGCCCGATTTGGCTTGGCGGCGCTGGAAAACCGGGAGCTGTAAAGCGCTTTCAATTTACTGCCCACGGCGCAGGCCGTGAGAGAGGAGCCCGCCCCATGAAAAAGATCCTCATGATCGGCACCGGCGGCACCATCGCCTCGGAGATGACGCCGGAGGGCCTGACACCGGAGCTGAACACCCACCAGCTGCTGGCCTATCTCCCCCGCATCGCCCAGCTGTGCCATGTGGACTGCATCCAGCTGTATAGTCTGGACAGCACCAGCATCCATCCCACCCACTGGCTGGGGACGGCCCAAGCCATCCGGGAGCACTACGACGACTACGACGGCTTCGTCATCAGCCACGGCACGGACACCATGGCCTATACGGCGGCAGCCCTGAGCTATCTGGTTCAGGACAGCCCCAAGCCCATCATCCTCACCGGCGCCCAGAAGCCCATCTGGTTCGATGGCACCGACTCCAAACGCAATCTTACCGACGCCTTTCTCTATGCCTGCCGGGGCTGCGGCGGCGTGCAGATCGTCTTTAACGGCCGGGTCATTCTGGGGACCCGTGCCCGCAAGACCTACTCCAAGAGCTTCCGGGCCTTCTCCAGTGTCAACTACCCCGATCTGGCGGTGGTGCAGGACGAGCATCTGTTACAGTACATCCGTTGTGAGAGCCGGCCACGGCCCCTGTTCTATGACCGGCTGGATCCCAATGTGGGGCTGCTGAAGCTGATCCCCGGCACGGAGGATGCACTGGCGGAGTTCATGCTGGACCGCTACGACGGCCTCATCATCGAGAGCTTCGGCGTAGGCGGTCTGCCGGAATACGACGGCGGACACCTGTATGACGTGGTGCGCCGCGGGGTGGAGCGGGGCAAGCTGGTGGTCATGACCACGCAGGTCCCCAACGAGGGCAGCGACCTGACGGTGTACCATGTGGGGGGACACCTGAAGAGCACCCTCCGGCTGCTGGAGGCCTACGACATGACCACCGAGGCCGCCGTGGCCAAGCTCATGTGGATCATGGGGCAGACCCGTGAATTTTCGGAGGTGGAGCGGCTGTTTTACCAGCCTGTGGCGCAGGATATCCTCCGGTTCGGAGACGAATAAGATGTTTGCTCCGGCGGGACACTGGATGTGTCCTGCCGGAGTATTTTTTTGCGCTCCGGTGCAGACTAACAGGGCAAAAAAGGGAGGCGGACAGTCAGCTGTCCGCCCCAAGTGAGGAGAAAAAATGGATAAAGCATCGAAAACGCCGTCCCTCAGACAAGGGCCAGCACCAGCCACAGCAGGCCGATGACACCGCCGCCCAGCAGCGCCGCCATCCATGTGGTGAGCCGTCTGCGCCGGGGCGGAGCCCCGTGGGTGCGGGCGTAGCTCTTGGCGATGCGGACCGCCTGCTCCACCACCTGCTGGGATGAGACGCCGCCGCCTGCGGCGTCGTTGCTGAGAATAAAGATCGCCTGCTCGAAAATATGGGGATCGGGGGACTCTACCACGATCACCCGTCTGGAAATACCTTTTACCAAGGCCACGCCCTCCTCTGTCCGGTGATGTTTGACAGATAGAGTATTTCCGGCGCCGGCGGCGGTTATACCTGCCGGGGGTGGTTTTCTCCCGGCAGGGGCAGGTGTACCGCCAGCACGGCGCAGTCGTCCTCCAGTCCCCTGCGGCTGCGGGACTCCGAAAGGATCAGTGCCGTCAGGGCGTGGACGTCAGTGCCGTTCCACCCCGCCAGCAGATTTTGCAGCCACTCGTCGCTGTTCTCGTCGGCGATGCCGTCGGAGATCATGACAAAATAGCTGCCTGCCGGGAGGGCCAGCCGAGTGACCTCCGGCGGCTCCGTCGTGGCCTGCAGCCCCGCCGGAAGGGAATGGGCGGTGAAGCGGGTAACGTGGGCGGTGTGCTTGAGATAGGAGGGCGCAGCGCCGTATTTATAGAGGGTGGCCTCGCCGGTGGAGCGGCGCAGAGCCAAAAGATCGATGGTGGTGAAGGCCCCGCCGGTCTCCCCCCGCAGGGCCAGCGCCGAGTTCAGGGTCTTGAGGGCCGGAGCCGGTTCAATGCCCGCCCGCAGGAACTGCTCCAGCAGCCGCACCGTCAGCGCCGCCTCCCGGTGGGCCTCCGGGCCGCTGCCCATGCCGTCGGAGAGCAGGAGGTACAGCATCCCGCCGGTCTCCACCGTGGCCAGCTGGTCGCCGCACAGCTGCTGTCCCTCCTTGGGACGCAGGGCCGAGGACACTCGATAGCCCACGGGGCCGGTGGGCTCCTCCGCCGGGGCGTGGGCCGCCGCCGCCAGCAGATCCCCCATCTGGGCGTACTGCTCCTGGGCCTGACGGCGGGAGCAGGTCAGCTGTCGATGGTACTGGCGGCGCAGGAGGAACAGCCGCAGCTCCCCGTTGACGGCGGCGACAAACTCCCGCAGATGGACGCACCGGGCGGTGAAGTACAGGGGGAAATCCTCCGGCTGGGCCGTGCCGCGGCGCAGCAGCGCCGGGCAGGCATCGTTGAAGGCATTGTAGGTGGCGTTATAGTTCTGCTGCCAACAGATGGCGCACAGGACGCAGGAGCGGCACACTTGTTCCGCCGCCCGGTCGAAGATCACCGAGGGATTCTCCGGCGGGGCCGGGGCCGTGTCCCGGAAGAAGCTGTCGTACAGGGAGCGCAGAGCCGCAGCGGACTGCTCCAGCCGGCGGGGCTTTGCCGTCTCTCCGGGTGCATCCGCCCGGGCGGCACGCTCTGCGCAGGGAGGCAGCCAGCGCCGGGGCAACAGCAGATAGGCCGCACCGCCCGCCAGACATGACAGCAGCAGCTGTCGGGGCGGGCCGGCATCCAACAGCACCGCAAGGGTCATGATGGACAGAGAAAAGGCCGCCGCCGGGAGGATGCGGGGCAGACGGCCATAGAAGGCAGCCAACGCTCCGCCGCAGCCGTAGGCCACCGTCAGCAGCAGCGCCGGGGTCTCCGGCACCAGATCCGCCGCAAGGCCCGCACAGGCCCCCGCCAATCCCGCCGTCAGGGGTGGCAGACGGCGGGAGAGGAGCAGCAGCTCCGCCATCAGCAGGGCTTTCCCCACGGAGAACAGACCCTCTACCGTCACCGGTACCAGTGCCAACGACAGGGCGGCGGCGTACAGCAGTCCCTTTTGCCGGAGGGTCGTGCCGTGGGCGGTCAGCAGGGCCGTGGCTGCCGCCAGCAGCGCCGAGGCTGTCAGGCACAGCACCCACTGGCTCAGGGGGCGGTACAGCAGGTACACCGACTGGATCAGCAGCTGGGAGAGGGCCGCCGTCAGGGGCCGGAAGGCGGGGCGGCGGTAGAACTTCGTATCACAGAAGGCCGTCTGGGCGGCAAAGAGCAGCACGGCAGCGGCGGCATGGCGCAGCCCCGGTTGAAAATCCAGAAACAGCAGCGCTCCGCCGGTAACACCCAACAGGGAAAGCAGGCCCGGCAGGCCCGGCCCTGCGGCGGCGGCCGCCGCCAGACTGAAGGGGGCGTACAGTCCTCCCAGCCGGGCAGCGGTGAGGACGCAGCAGAGCGCCGCCTGCCCCAGCAGCGTCAGGATGCGGCGGAGCCGTCTGCCGGGCGGCGGGAGGTGAAACTTCATGGACAAGCCCTCCTTTTTCCCCTATTGTAGCCACCGGCGGCGGGAAAAGCTGTCGGGAAATGGAGTCCGGCGGATTTTTCCGTGGGAGGCGGTGTTTACGGAGGCAGAAAGCTGTGATATAATGAAGAAACCTTGACAGAAAGCAGGTGGCCGCTATGAAAGCGCAGCGTCCCTATCCGCAGATCACCATCACCCCCAAGGGGGAGGCCGCTCTGGTGGGCGGACACCCATGGGTCTATGAGGGGGAGGTCACGGGACTCAGCGGCCCCGTGTCCGACGGACAGCTGGTGGACGTCATCAGCCGCCGGGGCAGTTGGCTGGGCTGCGGCTTTTTCAACAGCCGCTCCCGCATCCGGGTACGGGTGCTGTCCCGGAACCCCAACGACCGGTTCGACCGGGCCTTCTGGGGGCGGCGCATCCAGTACGCATGGGACTATCGCAAGACCGTCATGGGGCCGGAGGATAGCCGCTGCTGCCGGGTGATCTTCGGGGAGGCCGACGGCTTCCCCGGTCTGACGGTGGACCGGTTCGAGAGTGTGCTGGTGGCGCAGGTGCTGTGTCTGGGCATGGAGCTCATCAAGGAGGAGCTGTTCTCCCTGCTGCTGGAGGTGCTGCGCTCCGACGGACAGGACGTGGTGGGTGTATATGAGCGCAACGACGTGGCCATCCGTGCGCTGGAGGGCATGGAGCAGGGCAAGGGCTGGCATCCTGTGGACGGTGAAAAGGCTCCGGGCTTTACAGCGGTGGATATTGAGGAAAACGGCATCCGCTACACTGTGGACTTTGAAAACGGGCAAAAAACCGGTTTCTTTCTGGATCAGAAGTACAACCGGCAGGCGGTGGCCAAGCTGGCCCGTGGCCGGACGGTGCTGGACTGCTTCACCCACACCGGCTCCTTTGCCCTGAACGCTGCACGGGGCGGAGCCAAGCACGTCACGGCGGTGGACGTGTCGGAGTTCGCCGTGGCGTGTGCCAGGGAAAACGCCCGGCGCAACGGGCTTTCCGACGTAATGGAGTGCGTGGCGGCCAATGTGTTCGACCTGCTTCCCCAACTGGAGCAACAGCCCAAGCGGTACGATTTCATCATTCTGGATCCCCCGGCCTTCACCAAGAGCCGCAAGACCACCCAGCGGGCCATGACCGGCTATAAGGAGATCAACTACCGGGCCATGCGGCTCCTGCCACGGGGCGGCTATCTGGCCACCTGCTCCTGCAGCCACTTCGCCACGGAGGAGCTGTTTTTGAAGATGCTGCGCTCGGCGGCCAAGGACGCCGGGGTGCAGCTGCGGCAGATCGAGGCCCGGCAGCAGTGCTGCGACCACCCCATTCTCTGGGGCGTGGAGGAGACCAATTACCTGAAATTCTATCTGTTTCAGGTGGTTTGATGAATACGATTCGTATATTTTTCTTATAATATTACAAGTAGTTGCAGAATATGACAGAGGAGACCGGCCGCAGCCTGTTTCCCGAAAGGAGCATTTATGAACACCAACTGGAACGACCCCAATTTTCAGGGCTTCGGCGGCAGGCAGAGTCCCTTCGGGAAGCGGCCTCCACGGCCCAACAAGGCGCGCAAGGCCATCGGCACGCCCTTGAGCCGCACCCTCATCAATCTGGCGGTGACGCTGATCTTTGCGGCGGTGTATTTCTATGTGGTGCTGCCGCCCATCAATTTGCAGGCGGAGGAGTTCTATTTCTTCATGCTGCTGTGCTGCGCTGTGTACTGCGGCTGCGCCGTGCTGACCTCCGGGTTTCAGGGCAGCGGGGCCAAGGGCTACTTTGGCTTCGTGAAGAAGCAGTGCCGCATCCCCGTGATAATAGCCGTGGCGCTGGTGGCCGTGGCCATCGTGGGTGGTATCGTGGGCTGGCAGGTGATCCGGGCCGGGGCCTACCGGGATCTGCTGACGGTGGAGACCGGCGACTTCGCCACCGAGGTGGAGGAGATCAGCTATGACCAGATCCCCATGCTGGACAAGGACTCCGCCGAGAAGCTGGGTAACCGCAAGCTGGGTGAGCTGTCGGACATGGTGTCCCAGTTCGAGGTGGCGGAGGAGTACACGCAAATCAACTACAAGGGCCGCCCGGTGCGGGTGACGCCCCTGCGGTACGGGGACTGGATCAAGTGGTTCAACAACCGCTCCCAGGGTCTGCCCGCCTATCTCATCATCGACATGGTGACCCAGAATGTGGAGGTGGTGCGTTTGGAGCAGGGCATCCGCTACACCACCGCCGAGCACTTCGGCCGCAACCTCTATCGCTATCTGCAGTTCCACTACCCCACCTATATCTTTGACAAGCCGGCCTTCGAGATCGACGAGGACGGCGATCCCTATTGGGTCTGCCCCCGGATCCGAAAAACCATCGGACTCTTTGGCGGCACGGACATCAACGGGGCCGTGCTGGTGAACGCCGTCACCGGTGAGCATCAGTACTATGACGCCAAGGATGTGCCGGACTGGGTGGATCACGTCTACACGGCGGATCTCATCGTCCAGCAGTACGACTACCATGGTACCTATATCCACGGCTTCATCAACTCCCTGTTCGGCCAGCGGGATGTCACCGTTACCACCGATGGCTATAACTACATCGCCATCGGAGACGACGTGTATATGTACACCGGCATCACGTCGGTGGTGTCGGATCAGTCCAACATCGGCTTCATCCTCTCCAACCAGCGCACCAAGGAGACACGTTTTTACTCCGTGGCCGGCGCCGAGGAGTACTCCGCCATGGATTCGGCACGGGGGCAGGTGCAGCAGATGAACTACACCGCCACCTTCCCTCTGCTGCTGAACATCGCAGATCAGCCCAGCTACTTCATGGCGCTGAAGGACGCCGCCGGTCTGGTGAAGATGTACGCCATGGTCAACGTCAGCCAGTACCAGATCGTGGCCACCGGCGGCAGCGTGGCGGAATGCGAGAGCAACTATCGCCAGATGCTGGCCCGGTATAACCTCATTGACCCGGCGGATACGGAGCCCTCCGCTTCGGATCAGGGGGAGGTCACCGGCGTCATCGCTGACCTCCGCAGCGCCGTTATGGACGGCAACACCTGGTACTACTTCCAGCTCTCCGACGGCACGGTGTACTACACCATCTCCGCCGCCGAGGCTCCGGAGGCCGTGATCCTCAACGTGGGCGACACGGTGACGGTGAAGTATGCCGAGGGCGAGGGCAGCATCCTGCAGGCTTACAGCGTGGCCAAGGCCGTCCCGGCGGCGTAAAGCAGAACACAGAAAAACGGCGTGACCATGCGGTCACGCCGTTTTTTGTTCCAATGGGAGGCAGACTTGCTGCCTGTCCTATGCAGCCTTGGCGCTCCAAGGCTTTGGAAGCAGTCTCTTCGTAAACTCAGCGCTTGCTGAACTGAGGTGCGCGACGGGCGGCCTTCAGACCGTACTTCTTACGCTCCTTCATACGAGGATCACGGGTCAGGAAACCGGCCTTCTTCAGGGCGGCACGGTACTCGGGATTTACCAGCAGCAGTGCACGGCTGATGCCATGGCGCAGAGCACCGGCCTGACCGGACACACCGCCGCCCTCGACGGTAGCCACGATATCCACCTTGCCCAGAGTGCCGGTGGTGTTCAGGGGCTGGCGAACCACCATCTTCAGGGTCTCCAGACCGAAGTAATCGTCGATATCACGGCCGTTGATGGTGATGGAGCCGGTGCCGTTGGGGAACAGATGCACACGGGCCACGGAGGACTTACGACGGCCGGTGCCGTACATATAGGGATTCTTAGACTGATACATTCTCTTTTTCCTCCTTACTTGACCAGCTCGGGCTTCTGAGCCTGATGCTCATGCTGCTCGCCGGCGTAGATGTGCAGACGCTTCAGGGAGTCCTTGGTGACGATGTTGCGGGGCATCATGCCACGCACGGCCACACGCACGGCGACCTCGGGCTTCTCCTGCATC
>ENA-UOIY01002445-UOIY01002445.1-human-gut-metagenome-genome-assembly--contig:-P114-NODE-2445-length-14128-cov-4.753144_pt1 | contig 14128 bp, 11 predicted proteins | sample MGYA00242335_ERZ723882 | MGnify/ENA metagenome assembly ERZ723882
GTGACCTCCACGGGCACGGATGCCTCCGGTGTGGCCTGGAGATCATGGCTCACAGCCTGGGTGTGCGGGATTTCCACGTCTACGTGTTGTCCAACGGCATCTTTGCGTCGGCGTCGATGGGTAGTGCCCACAACGTAAGCCTCATCCGCCATGTACCCGCCGTGGCCATCCATCTGGGCCGGGTCGAAGCCGTCAACGAGCTCTCGCGCGAGCTGGCCGCCGGTCAATTGGGGGTAGAGGACGCCGAAGCCCGCTTGCAGCAGGCGCGGGCGCTGCCCTGCACGTCCACCTGGGGGGAGCGGCTGGCCTGCATCGTGGGCGCGGCCGGGTTTGCCTACCTGTTCGGCGGTACGCCGCTGGATGCCGCCGTGGCGGCAGTGGCGGGCCTGTTTGAAATTCTGATCTGCCAGTGGTTTGGCGTGCACAAGATCAACCGCATCTTTACCGATATCGTGGCGGCGTTTGCCTGCACGATCTGGTCGGTCGGGGTGCAAGCGGTGCTGTCCGCCGTCAACGCCAACGCGGCCATCATCGGCGCGCTGATGGTATTGACGCCCGGTGTTGCCCTGACGATGGGCGTGCGCGATATTTTGAACGGTGACTACCTTTCCGGCTCCATCCGCCTGCTGGATGCGGTGCTCATCGCGGGCAGCATTGCGTGCGGCGTGGTGCTGGGCTGGCTCGTTATCCATGGATTGGGGGTGGCCGCATGACCCCGCTCTGGACGGACTACTTTACCCAGTTTGTGGTGGCCATCATTGCCACCATCAGCTTCGGCATCACCTTCCACGTGCCCAAACGGCACTATCTGGCGGGCGGCCTGACCGGCGCGGTGGGCTGGATGGTCTACATCCTCTGCTTTGACCTGCTGGGCGTTACGGCCCCCGTCGCGGTGCTGATCGCCACGCTGCCGCTCACGCTCTGCGCGCGGTTCTTCTCGGTCTGCCACAAGGCACCCGTCACGGTGTTTTTGCTGCCCGGTATCTTCCCGCTGGTGCCGGGGGCGGGCATCTACTATACCGCCTACTATTTCCTGCGGGACGACCGCAGCCTGTTCTTGAATAAGGGCGTGGAAACGCTGAAAATTGCCCTGGCGCTGGCTTTGGGCATTGCGCTGGTGTGCAGTCTGCCGCTGCCCGGGCGCGACCATAAAAAATAAAGGCATCCGCTTATCGTGTGTAAAAACAACGGTAAGCGGATGCTTTTTTCGTATTGATCAGTAGATCGAGAAATAGCCCACGTGCTCGGGATGGTTTTCCTCCACCAGCACGGTAAAGCCGCCGGGGTTGACCTCGGCATACTTGCCAAAGGCCATTTCGGCCAGCAGGTGGGGGCCGCGGTTCAGGATGATCTCGGCAGTCTGCGTTTTGCCGATGCGGCGGTAATGCAGCACATCGCCGTCCGCCCGCACGATCTCCAGCCGTCCGCCGTCAAAGGCATCGCAGCTTTTGCGCAGATGGGCCAGCGTTTTCAGCGGGCCGCGCAGCCGCTGCTCGGTGCAGTTCCAGTCAAAAAATGCGCGGTTGAACGGGTCACGGTAGCCCTGCATGGCGATCTCGTCGCCATAGTAGATGCAGGGCACGCCGGGCAGCGTGAAGATCATCGCATAGCCCAGCAGCAGCTTGCGCATGGCATCGTCCATTTTCTCGGCCGGGATGCGCCGCCCGCTCTGCCAGTAGCGGTCCCGCCCGTTGGCAGGCTCGCCCGCAATGGCGGTGATGGCGCGCTCGGTGTCGTGGGTGGAAAGAAAGTTCATCGCGCAGTTCAGCGCCGGGGCAGGGTAGTTCTCGCAGATGGTCAAGATCTGCTCGGCCACAGCGGCTGCGTCGCCGCCGGTCACAAAGCTCAGCGCAGCGCTGCGGAACGGGTAGTTCATCACGGCGTCCAGCCCCTTGCCGCGCAGGTAGGTGCGCCGCTGGCCGAAGGCCTCCTTCGTTGTCGCATCCTCCCACACTTCGCCGATCAGCAGCTTGTCCTCGCCGTGGGCTTTCACGGCCTGGCGGATGCGCTCAATAAACGCGTCGGGCAGTTCGTCGGCCACGTCAAGGCGGAAGCCCGAAGCACCCAGTCCGAGCCAGGTGTCGATGACACCGCCCTTGCCGCAGACAAAGTCGATGTAGGACGGCGAGCCCTCCTGCACTTCTGGCAGGGTCTCAAAGCCCCACCAGCAGCGGTAGCCGCTGGGATAGCCCGAGTCAAAATCGTACCAGCTGCGGTACGGCGAGTTACGGTCGCGGTAGGCACCGCCGGGGCCATAGCGCCCCTCGCGGTTGAAGTAGACCGAGTCCGACCCTGTGTGGCTGAACACGCCGTCCAGAATGATGCGGATGCCCTCTTTCGCGGCAGCCGCGCACAGGGCGGAAAACTCCTCGTTCGTGCCCAGCAGCGGGTCGGCTTTCAGGTAGTTGGCCGTGTTGTAGCGGTGGTTGGCGTGGGCCTCAAAGATGGGGTTCAGATAGATGCAGCTGACGCCCAAATCACGCAGGTACGGCAGCTTTTGCTGGATGCCTGCAAAATCGCCGCCGTAATAGTCCATGTTCAGGTAGCCTTCCTGCTGCTCGGTTGGCCAAAAGTAAGGCTCGCCGGTTTTGTCGGCGCGGTAGATGCGGTCGGCAAACGGCATCAGCTTGTCGGGTCTGCCCTCGCAGAAACGGTCGGGGAAAATTTGATACATCGTACCGTTTTTGATCCAGTCGGGCGTTTGGAAGTCCGGCTCGTAGACGGTCAGCTGCCAGTCCGCACCGTCGGTCCAGCGCAGCACACCCTCGCCGCCCGCATCACGGTAGATGCGGCGGAAGTCGGTGTACAGGTCAAAATGGTAAAAGTACAGGCCCGGCGTGCCGGGGGCGATGGTAAAGGTAAAGTGGTTTTGCTGCGGCGTCTGGCCCGCAAACTCCATGCGGTAGTGTACGGGGTCCTCGTGGTCCTTGGTCAGCACCAGGTGCGGGTCCACATAGCCCAGCGATTCCGGCACCGTGAGCCGGAACGTGACGGCCTGCCCCGCCGCCACCGCGCCAAACGGCGTTTTGCAGGCGGGGTCCAGGCTGTTGAAGTAAGTAGGAGACATAAAAACCTCATTCCGAGTACGGCGGTGCCGATGGATATCATCGGCCTGCGGGCGAATACAGAATCCGCCCCTGCGTACCCCATGAAATTGCAATTACAAAAAAACCGTGCCCCAAGCGGGGCACGGCAAAAATCAAATCATACGATTATTTGACGGGCGTAGCACCCCAGATGTCGCGCGCATAATCCATGATGGAACGATCGGCGCTGAAGATACCGGCGTTGGCGATGTTCTTCAGGCTCATGTGGTTCCACTTTTGCTTGTTGCGGTACAGCTGCTGCAGGTCGTGCTGGGCACGGCGGTAATCCTTGAAGTCGGCCATGACCATGTACGGGTCAGCATTGCGCAGGTTGCTGGTCACTTCGCTGAAATTCTCGCCATTCCAGCCTTTCTCCAGGAAGTCCAGCACAGCCATAGCGGTGTTGTCGCCAGAGATAAAGGCGTTCGGGTGGTAACCCATGCCCTTCAGTGCGTTGACCTCAGGGGTCAGCATACCAAAGATGATCTCGTTCTCGTGGCCTGCTGCGTCGGCGATCTCGACGTTGGCACCGTCCAGGGTACCCAAGGTGATCGCGCCGTTCAGCATGAACTTCATGTTGCCGGTGCCGGAAGCCTCGGTGCCAGCCAGAGAGATCTGCTCGGACACTTCGGAAGCGGGCATCAAGCGCTCGGACAGGCTGACGCAGTAATCCTCCAAGTAGACGATGCGCAGCTTGCCGCGGACAGCGGGATCTTCGTCGATCATCTTGCCCAGCTTGCAGATCATGCGGATCATCTGCTTGGCCATGTAATAGCCGGGGGCCGCCTTGGCGCCGAAGATGTAGGTCTTGGGGGTGAACTCGGCGTTCGGGTTGTTCTTCAGGTACAGATATTCGGCCGCGATGTTCAGCGCGTTCAGGTGCTGGCGCTTGTACTCGTGCATACGCTTGACCTGGCAGTCAAAGATGGAATCGGGATCAATGACCTGGCCGGTCGCCTTCTGCAGATAGTTGGCAAAGATGACCTTGTTCTCGTGCTTGACCTTGGCGGCAGCTTCCTGTACGGTCTTGTCATCAACGAACTTCTCCAGCTTCTTCAACTCGGAAGCGTCGGTCTTGAAGCCATCACCGATGGTCTCTTCCAGCAGGTGGGTCAGGCCGGGGTTGGAGCAGAGCAGCCAGCGGCGGTAAGCAATGCCGTTGGTGACATTCTTGAACGCCTTGGGCTTGAACAGGTAGTAATCGTGGAACACGCTGTCCTTGATGATCTCACTGTGCAGCTTGGAAACACCGTTGATGGCGTGGCAGGTGTAGGCGCAGATATTGGCGGTGCGCACCTGATTGTCGCCGATGATGGCCATGTAGTCGATCTTGCCCTGGTCGCCGGGGAAAGCCTGCGCCAGCTCGGCGCGGCAGCGGCGATCCATCTCGCAGACGATCTGCCAGATGCGGGGCAGGGTGGAGCGGAAGATATCCGCATTCCACTTCTCAAGCGCCTCGCTCATGACAGTGTGGTTGGTGTAGGCAAACACCTTGCGGCAGATGTCGAACGCGGCGTCCCACTCATAGCTGCACTCGTCCAGCAGAATGCGCATCATCTCGGGGATGGCAACGGTCGGGTGGGTATCGTTCAGCTGGATGGCGACCTTGTCGGCCAGGTTGTCCAGCGTGCCGTACTGGTTCAGGTGGTTCTGCAGGATATCGGCGATGGAAGCAGCCGAGAAGAAATACTGCTGGCGCAGGCGCAGGATCTTGCCCTCGGTGTGGTTGTCGTTGGGGTACAGGATCTTGGAGATCAGCTCAGCGGAAGCAGACTGGCTGATGGCGGTGTTGTAGTTGCCGGCATTGAAGCTGCTCATATCAAAGCTGGGGGCCTTGGCCTGCCACAGACGCAGCTTGGAAACGCCGTTGCTGCCATAACCGGCCACGTACATATCGTTGGGCACGGCGATGACAGAGTTATAGTTCTCGTACTTGACGTGGTGGAAACCGCCCTCCCAGGTCTCTACGGCCTGGCCGTCAAAGCGGATCTCCTGTGCCTGGTCGGGATGGCTCTTGATCCAGACCTGACCGCCGGGCAGCCAGTTGTCGGCCGTTTCCTGCTGCCAGCCGTCCACGATCTTCTGCTTGAAGATGCCGTACTCGTACAGGATGGAGTAACCGGTGCCGGGGATGCCGTCGGTGGCCATGCCGTCCAGATAGCAGGCAGCCAGGCGGCCCAGACCGCCGTTGCCCAGGCCAGCGTCGGGCTCACGGTCGTAAATGGTGTCGATCTTGATGTCGGCGTCAGCCAGCACGCTCTCGGCTACTTCGTTCAGCCCCAGGTTGAACAGGCTGGAACGCAGGCTGCGGCCCATCAGAAATTCCATGCAGAGGTAGTAGACCTGCTTTTTGCCCTCGCCCAGCACCTTGGACTGGAACTGCTTCTGGCGGTCGGACATGATCTGGCGGGTAACAGAAGCCAGGCAGCGGTAGATCTGGTCAGCCGAGGCAGTGTCCAGGGTGACATTGCACTCGCTGGTCAACTTATCTTTCAGGAGTTTCTCAAACTCACGCTTTGTGTATTTCAAATCGTTCTCTCCTAACTTTCTTCAATCGTTTTCCTTCGCACGCAATCGGAAATGTGTATGCTCGCATCTGCTTTCACACATCACAATATTGATTATAGCTAAAAATGCCCTACAACGCAAGTCATAATTGCCTGCCAGGCGGCTTTTTTTGGCTTTTTATGCAAAAAGGCCTTTTGTTACACCCGGTTTTGTATTATAATAAAGCTAATGTAAAATTTCAGTTGTCCCTGCACAAAGCTGAATTTAGACACATTATGGGAAGGAGTACAAATCATGGGCATGGCTACTTCAAAAGTGCGGCTGAACATCTGCGGATCCAGCTATGTTGTCAACACAAGCGAGAGCGAGGATTACATGCAGAACCTTGCCGACCGCCTGAACCTGGATATGAACGAGCTGATGGCTTCCTCTAACTCAGTCTCAATCACCACCGCTGCCGTGATGACGGCGCTGAACTACCGCGACGAACTGGAAAAGGCCAGCGGCAGTGCCGACAATATGCGCCGCCAGATCAAAGATTACCTCGAGGATGCCGCCAGCGCCAAGATGGCAGCCGAGGAGACCCGCCGCGAGAATGCTTCGCTGAAGCGCCGCGTTGATGAGCTGGAGCGCCGCCTGCGCCGCGCCCAGACCCCGTTGGAGGACGCATGAGCAACACGCTGGAGATCTTAGCCCCGGCGGGAAACCGTGAAATGCTTGGCGCCGCTGTTTTCAGCGGCGCTGATGCTGTTTATCTGGGGCTTACAGGATATAACGCCCGCCGCACAGCGGGCAACTTTACGCCGGATGAGTTGAAAGAGGCTGTCAGCTTTTGCCACGCGCGCGGCGTAAAAGTGCATGTCACGCTGAATACCCTCGTCTACGACCGCGAACTGCCCGGCCTGGCCGACGCCGTGCGTGCGGTGGCCGAAGCCGGGGCCGATGCCGTCATCTCGGACGACCTGGCTACGGCGCAGCTGGTAAAAACCATTGCCCCCACGCTGCACCTGCACGGCTCAACGCAGATGAGCATTCACACGCCAGAGGGCGCGCGCGAACTGGCCGCACTGGGCTATGACCGCGTCATTCTGGCGCGCGAACTTTCGCTGGAAGAGATCCGTGCCGTCTGCGCCGCCAGCCCCATCGAGGTCGAGGTGTTCGTGCACGGTGCGCTCTGCATGAGTGTATCCGGCCAGTGCATGATGAGCGCGTTCCTGGGCGGCCGCAGCGGCAACCGCGGGGTCTGTGCGGGCCCCTGCCGCTTGCCTTTTGACGCCAACGCGGGCCTGCGCCCCGGCCAACCCGGCAAGGCCTGCCACCTGAGCCTGAAAGACATGGACTACATCCCGCACATCCGGGAACTGATGGACGCCGGTGTGGTCAGCGCCAAGATCGAGGGCCGTCTGCGCACACCCGAGTATGCCGCTGCCGCTGTGGCCGCCTGCCGCGCCGTGCGCGAGGGCCAGCCCTACGACGAAAAGCTCGTGCGGGATATCTTCTCCCGCTCGGGTTTCACCGACGGCTACCTGACCAACCGCAACGACGGCAAGATGTTCGGCGTCCGTACCGAGGCCGACGCTGCCGCCACCCGTGCCGCCACGCCCAAAGCCCGCGAGCTGTTCCGCCGCGAGCTGCAGCGCGTGCCCGTGCAGTACACGGTCAGCGGCGGGGTGGAGGATGGCGGCATCAAACTGACTGCCGCCGACGATGCAGGCAACAAGGTCAACGTTTACAGTATGGATGAGCCGCAGCCTGCCCAGAAGGACCCGCTGCCCGGCATCGAGCGCGCGCTGAACAAGACCGGCGGCACCCCGTTTTCTGCCGCCAGCGTCACCGTCGAAGCAGGGGAGGGCGACCTTGGCTTCCTGCCCGGCTCTGCCTGGAACGAGATGCGCCGGGAAGCACTGGACAAGCTGCTTGAAAAGCGCAGCACCGTCCAGCCCCACGCCATCCAGCCGTTTACTGTGCCGGAATACCCCGCCCACAGCGTGGGGCACATCCCGGCCCTGGCCGCACGCTTTGCCAACGCGGCGCAGTGCCCGGCAGACTATGTGGAAAAACTGCAATGGCTGGTGTTCCCAATCGCCGAAGCCGACGCTGTCCCCGCCGACTGGCGCGGCAAGTCCCTGCTGGAACTGCCGCGCGTGACGTTTGGCAAACTCGAGGAAAAGACCGCCGCCCGCCTGGCCGCGCTGCAAAACGCCGGTTTCGCCGGGGTCGTCGTCAACAACCCTGCCCAGCTGCGCTATACCGGCGGCTGGACGCTTTACGGCGGCCTGGGCCTGAACATCACCAACCCGATGAGCGCCGCCCGCTACGCCAGCCTGGGCCTGCACGGCCTGCTGCTGCAGCCGGAAACGGCCCTGACCGCCATGCAGGGCGTTGCGCCCGGCGTGCCCACCGCCGCTCTGTGCTACGGCCACCTGCCGCTGATGCTGACCCGCGCCTGCCCGCTGCGCAATGTACGGGACTGTGCATCCTGCCATGGCGGCGGCACCCTGCGCGACCGCAAGGGCCGCGACTTTACCGTGACCTGCTCGGCCCCCGGCGGGGCGGGCATCCGCACGGTGTACAACCCGGTGCCGCTTTATATGGGCGACCGCCTGCGTGAAATGCCGGTAGATACGGCCCTTGCCGCCTTTACCACCGAGACCCCGCAGCGCACCGCCCAGATTTTGGCAGCGCTTTTTGCGGCCCAACCCTTTGACAGCGAGTTTACCCGTGGACTATACTATACCAATAACTAAACATGGGAGATTGCTATGAATCCTACCGTAAAATACAAAAAGCTGGACCCACGCGCCCAGGTGCCCGCCTACGCCACCCCCGGCGCGGCGGCAGCCGACCTTTGCGCCGTGCTGGACGAACCGCTGACCCTGGCCCCGATGCAGCGCACGCTGGTGCCCACCGGCCTTGCCATTGAGTTGCCCGACGCCTCCTGCGTGGCGCTGGTCTATGCCCGCAGCGGCCTGTCCATCAAGCACGGCCTGTGCATGGCCAACGGTGTCGGCGTTATTGACAGCGACTACCGCGGCGAACTGCGCGTGCCGATGGTCAACCTGTCCGACACCGCCTACACCATCCAGCCCGGCGAGCGCGTAGCCCAGCTCTGCATCGCGCCCGTCTGGCAGGCCCACTTTGCGGCGGCGGAAGAGCTTTCCGATACCGACCGCGGTGCTGGCGGCTTTGGATCCACCGGTAAATAAACAAATTTCCAAAATTTTCCAGTCTCGCGCGAAACAAACAGACTTCGACACCGCGCCCCGGCTATAATCAAACACGAAAGGAACACCCTGCTATGGCATTGATCCTGGCTTCCGGCAGCCCGCGCCGCCGTGAACTGATGGCGCTCATCACCCCAGACTACACCGTGATCACCAGCGATGTGGACGAGGGAAAGATCGCCGCTGATACCCCGGCCCATCTGGCACAAAATCTCGCGTCCGCCAAGGCGCGGGCTGTGGCAGAACTGCGCCCCGGGGATATCGTCTGCGGCTTTGATACCGTGGTGGACTGCGTGGGTGAAGTGTTCGGCAAGCCGAAAGATGAAGCCGACGCTTTGCGTATGCTGCGCGCGCTGTCAGGCCGCACCCACAAGGTGCATACCGGCGTCTGCGTGTGCAAGGGCAGCCGTGCCGCCGCCACGGTGGAAACGACGCTCGTGCATTTTTCGCCGATCGCCGAGGACGACCTGCGTGCCTACGTCCGCACGCCGGAACCGTACGATAAAGCCGGAGCCTACGCCATCCAGGGCCACGCCGCCTTATGGTGCGCGGGCATCGAAGGGTGCTACTATAACATTATGGGGCTGCCGGTCCACCGTGCGGCGCAGCTTTTGCGCGAATTTGCGTAAAAAACCAACAGCCCCGCCAAAGAAAGTGGGAGCTGAATGGGCAAACTGAAAGAAACTCTGACTGCATTTTTCAGGAGAATACAGGCTATGTTTACCAAGGATATCGGCATTGATCTGGGCACCGCCAACACGCTGGTGTACATGAAAGGCCGCGGCATCATCATGCGCGAACCCAGCGTGGTGGCCGTGGACCCGCGTAGCGATGAACTGCGCGTCCGCAGCGTCGGGCACGAGGCAAAGGCCGTCATCGGCCGCGCACCAGGCTCCATCGTGGCGGTCCGCCCGCTGAAGGACGGCGTCATCGCAGACTTTGATATTACCGCCGCCATGCTGCAAAGCTTCATCCGCCAGGCCTGCGGCAACAGCTTTCTGGCCCACCCGCGGGTGGTCATTTGCGTGCCGTCCGGCGTGACGGAGGTCGAGCGCCGCGCCGTACGCCAGGCCGCCGCCAAAGCGGGCGCGCGTCAGGTCACGGTTATTGAGGAACCCATGGCTGCCGCCATCGGCGCGGGCCTGCCCACCACCGATGCCGTCGGCAGCATGATCGTGGATATCGGCGGCGGCACGGCGGAAGTGGCGGTCATCAGCCTGTCCGGCATCGTGTCCAGCCGCAGCGTGCGCTGCGCGGGCGATACGCTGGACCAGAGCATCATCGCGTTCATCAAACGCAAATACAACCTGCTGGTCGGTGAGCGCACCGCCGAGCAGATCAAAATTGAGATCGGCTCTGCCTGCCCGCAGGACCCCGAGACCAGCATGGAGATCAAGGGCCGCAACCTTGTGGACGGCCTGCCCAAAGATATCCTTATCCGGTCCGAGGAAGTGCGCGAGGCGATGAGCGAAAGCCTGCTGCGCATCGTGGATGCCATCAAGGATACGCTTGAATGTACCCCGCCGGAACTTTCCAGCGACATCATCGACCGCGGCATCATGCTCTCTGGCGGCGGTGCGCTGCTGCGCGGGCTGGATACCCTGATCCAGAACGAGACCGGCATCGACGTCCACATCGCCGAAGCCCCGCTGGACTGCGTAGCCCTCGGCGCTGGTGCCGTCCTCGACAACCCCGACCTCGCCGGCAAACGCCGCGAGGAAATGAGTTATTTGTAATATATAAGGGCTCCCCCCCAGGGGAGCCTTTTTATTTGCGTGTTATGTCGAATTTCCTCGCCGCACATCTTGACAGAACCACACAGCTATGTTAAAATGTTCACAAATACATCTGCCGGAAGGAGGGCTTCTGCATGTGGTTTGATACGATCCTTTGGCTGGCTGCTATCGTGGCGTTTATCGCCGTCGAAGCTGCCACCACCGCGCTGGTGTCGGTGTGGTTTGCCATCGGCGCGGCAGCGGCCATGCTTACCAGCTTCTTCACGCCGTCGCTGGGCATCCAGGCGGCTGTGTTCGCGGTGGTCTCGGCCATTGCGCTGGCGGTCATGGTGCCCACGCTGGTTCGCCACCGGCAGGTACATAAACCGCCGGTCACAAACGGCTCGCCGCTCACCATCGGCAAACAGGGCACTGTGCTGGCGGCCATCGAACCCGGCCTGCCGGGCCGCGTCCGTGTGGACGGGCTGGACTGGCAAGCCCGTGCCGAAACCGCCATCCCGCAGGGCGCGCGCATCTGCGTAGCCGATGTGGACGGCGCTGTCTTACATGTTGTCCCTGTGCATGAATCCACGTCCGTAGAATAACCTGAACCAAAGAAAGGGGAACCCTGCCATGCTCTGGTTGCTTGCCATTCTTCTCATCATCATTCTGATCGTGCTGGTGCGCTGCATCGTCATTGTGCCGCAGTCCAACGCCTACGTGACCGAGTGGCTCGGCGTTTACAAGGATACCTGGGGCGCTGGCCTGCATATCCGCACGCCGTTTGTGGAGCGCATCTCCCGCAAGGTCTCGCTGAAAGAGGAAGCCGCAGACTTCCCCCCGCAGCCTGTCATCACCCGCGATAACGTTACCATGATGATCGACACCGTCGTTTTCTTCCAGGTGTTTGACGCCAAAATGTATGCCTACGGTGTCAACCGCCCCATTCAGGCCATCGAGAACCTTTCCGCCACGACGCTGCGCGACATCATCGGCTCGATGACGCTGGACGAAACGCTGACCAGCCGCGACGCCATCAACACCAAGATCACCGCCAGCCTGGACGAAGCCACCGACCGCTGGGGCATCAAGGTCAACCGCGTTGAGTTGAAAAACATTGAGCCGCCCGTTGAGATCCGCCAGGCGATGGAAAAGCAGATGAAGGCCGACCGCGAGAAGCGCGCGTCCATTTTGCTGGCCGAGGGCGAAAAACAGGCCGCCATCACCCGCGCCGAGGGCGAGAAAGAGTCCGCCATCCTGCGCGCCGAAGCCGTCAAGCAGCAGCGCATCCGCGAGGCCGAAGGTGAAGCCGAAGCCCTGCTGACCGTGCAAAAGGCCCAGGCCGACGCCATCCGCATGATCAATGAAGCCAACCCCAACCACAACTTCCTGGCCCTGCGCAGCATGGAAGCGATGGAAAAAATCGCCGACGGCAAGGCCACCAAGCTCATCGTCCCCAGTGACATGCAAAACCTCGCCGCCACTGTGGCCGCCATCAAGGAAGCCGCAGACATCGACAAGGAATAACCCGATTTAACCCAAGAGGGCACACGAAAATCGTGTGCCCTCTTTTTTGTTGATGGTGATAATGCAGGGGCGAACCCGCACAGTTTTGCAATCACGCACAACGCCACGGGCGAACACGGTTCGCCCCTGCACAAACTCTAACATCCCATTCACGAGCTATTGGTTTAAAGTTTCTTTGGTACCTTTCTTTTCAAAGAAAGGTACACCAGGCCGCCGCAAGTGCTGCTGCTACAGCGGGAATGTCATCCTCTTTCAATGCCGAATACCCTGCCACTACGGTATTGGGGCGGCACAACTCGGGCCGCGCCATGTAATATTCGCTCAAACCGCGCAGCCGTACGCCGTGGCTGGCCGCAATCTGCACCATCGCGGCTTCGCTTTCGGCACGGGGCAGCGTCAGCAAAAAATGCAGCCCGCTGTGTACGCCGTCCAGCTCCACACCCGGCAGCGCTGCCCGCAGGGCTGCAGCAAAGGTCTCCATGCGGCGTTTATAGGCAAGGCGCATCCGCGCCAGGTGGCGGGTAAAATACCCGCCCGCCATAAACTCACAAAGGGTCTGCTGCTCAAACCGGCTTACCGTATTGGCGTAGGCCGCAAAATCCCGGCGGTAACGCGCCAGCAGGCTTTGCGGCAGCACCATGCAGGCAATGCGGATGCCGGGTGCCAGACTCTTGGAAAACGTTGTCAGATACACCACCGGCCCGTCTGCGCCCGCCATACCTTGCAGGCAGGGGAGCGGGCGGGTGTCAAACCGGAACTCGGAATCATAGTCATCCTCTAAAATATACCGCCCCGGCTGCTCGGCCGCCCAGGCCAGCAGCTGCGCGCGGCGGGTGGCTGGCATCGTCACGCCGGTAGGGAAGTGATGGCTTGGCGTCAGGTAGCACAGGCTTGCCCCGCTGGCTTCCAGCGCCGCGACCGATAACCCGTCGCGGTCAATGTCCACCAGTGTGCAGGCAATGCCGCTGTTGCCCAAAACCGCCCGCGTGCGGGAATAGCCGGGGTTTTCGATCGCCACCGTGCTGCCGCCGAACAGATGCGCTACACAGCCCAGCAGGTATTCAATGCCCGCGCCCACCACGATCTGCCCGGGCGTACACTCCACGCCGCGATACTCCGAAAGATACTGCGCGATCTCGCCGCGCAGGTCGGCGTCACCTTGCATCTCGCCGCGCTGCAACAGTTCAGGCCGCTGGTAAAGCAGTTCTTTTTGGATGCGCCCCCAGCTGCGCGCCGGAAACAGCGCTGTATCCACACTGCCGGTCGAAAGATCAAACAGCGGCACGGGGGCTTCTGCCAGGGCCGCAGGCACAGCAGGCTGCAGGGCCGGGCGCGGTGTGCGGGTGTGCAGCATGCCGTAGGTTTTTTGCACGTAAAACCCGCTGCGGGGGCGCGGCTCGGCAAGTCCCTCGGCGGCCAGCATCTGGTAGGCCGTGTCCACCGTGTTCACGCTCACGCCCTGCTGCGCGGCCATCGTGCGCCGCCCGGGCAGCGGTGTGCCGGGGGCACGGTCGCCGCGGCGTATCTCGTCCGCCAGGGCTGCATAAAGCTGCTCATACAGCGGCGTCTTTAAACTGGGGTCCAATTCGATCATGGTCTCCCTCCTCATCTGGCCCTATAAAAAAATCAAAAACTGGGCATTTTCTTGATGCCAGGAAGCGCTATAATAGGAGCATACCTTGCAAGGAAGTATTTGTCAACCGCTTTGCGGCAAAAAAATGGAGGAGCATGAAAATTATGTCTACATCCACCATGTGGCTGCTGCTGTTCGTGGTAGTGGCGCTGGCCCTGCTGGTAGCAGCCTTGACCAAAACGAAATTTACCGTGCAAAAAATCAGCATCATCGGGGTGATGGCCGCCCTCAGCCTGGTTGCGTATGAGTTCTTCCGCAGCCCGAACGTTTTCGGCAGCGGTTCGTCGTTCCACCTGGGCAACACCTTCACGGCGCTGACCGCCATGCTGCTGGACGGCGTGTCCGGTGGCCTGGCCGGTGCCATCGGCCTGGCATTGGCGGATATCCTGGCAGGCGACCCCGGTTATGCCATCACCACGTTTATTTTAAAGTTCA
>ENA-UOIY01002446-UOIY01002446.1-human-gut-metagenome-genome-assembly--contig:-P114-NODE-2446-length-14127-cov-8.523806_pt1 | contig 14127 bp, 6 predicted proteins | sample MGYA00242335_ERZ723882 | MGnify/ENA metagenome assembly ERZ723882
TGAGCATATCGGCTGTCTGAATATCTGCCACCTCTTTAAACATCGACATTAGTTCAGGCAGGTTATAGAATTTACTGAAACGAGTCTTTGCTCTGTATCCTGTGCCTTCGGGCGTTAATTCAACTGCTGTAACAGTTTGACCGAATGTTGACGCCCAACTGTCAAAGTGTTGCAAGTTCATTGAACGAAGCGTATCATATTGCAAATATCTTTGAATGGTATATAACTCAACCATTGAATTGGATATAGGTGTACCTGTTGCAAAAATTACACCTCGACCTCCTGTAATTTCATCAAGATACTGAGTTTTCATAAAAAGGTCAGAGGATTTTTGTGCTTCTGTCTGTGCTATACCGCCTACATTCGTCATCTTTGTATAAAGATATAAATTTTTGTAATAATGGCTTTCATCAATAAATATACGGTCAACGCCCAATTCTTCAAAGGTGACAACATCGTCTTTTCTGCTTTGGTCATTAAGTTTTTTTAGCTTTGCTTCAATAGATTTCTTTGATTTTTCAAGCTGTTTAATTGAAAAGCGTTCGCCGTTTTCACTTTTAAGCTGTGCAATACCTTCAACAAGTTCATCTATCTGTCTTTGTAAAATATCCCTTTGTCTTTCAATAGACATTGGGATTTTTTCAAATTGAGAATGACCAATGATAACAGCGTCATAATCACCTGTAGCAATTCTGCCGCAAAACTTTTTACGGTTCTTTGTTTCAAAATCTTTCTTTGTTGCAACAAGAATATTAGCCGCCGGATAAAGTTGAAGATATTCCGATGCCCACTGCTCTGTTAAATGATTCGGCACAACAAAAAGAGATTTGTTGCAAAGTCCGAGCCTTTTGCTTTCTTGTGCAGCTGCAACCATTTCAAATGTTTTGCCTGCACCTACAGTATGAGCAAGAAGTGTATTACCACCATACATTATGTGTGCTATTGCATTTATTTGATGAGGTCTTAATTTGATTTCAGGATTCATACCGTAAAAATTGATATGTGAACCGTCATACTCACGAGGACGAATAGAATTAAATCTTTCGTTATATATCTTACAAAGCTCTTCTCTGCGTTCAGGTGATTTCCATATCCATTCTTCAAAAGCTTGTTCAATTAACTTCTGTTTCGCCTGTGCAACAGAAGTTTCCTTTTTATTGAGTACAGCCTTTCTTTTACCGTCTTCTTCAAAATAATCAAAAACCTTAACGGTTTTCTGATTAAGTGTGCTTTCAATTATGTTATAGGCATTTGCTCTTACAGAGCCGTATGTGTTTTTCGCTTTAACATTACCTTTATCATAACTTTTACCCTCTATGTTCCATTCACCCGTGTATTCAAAATAATGCACCTTGATAAGAGGTCTTGTATATTGCGACGGCTCAAGTAATTCAAACACAAATTCTTGTATATATTTGCTTGATATCCAAGTAGCACCAAGGCGAACAGAAATTTCACTTGCTGTTAAATCTTTAGGTTGTACCTTTTCAAGATATTTAACATTAACGGTATAAAGTTCAGGATAAATTTCGGCATTTTCTTTTGCAGTGTGCAATTTTTCTCGCACATTGCCGGAAAGATATTCGTCTGCAGGAAGATATTTAGGCTCGTTGCTGTTTGGAGAATATACGGGATTGAGAAATATAACACCTTGCAAATCTGAATATATTTCATCTTCGCTTTTACCGGTAAGCAATTTCATATATTCAATGTCAACACTTGCTTTCTCACCGATTGATACCGCAAGTGCTTCGCTTGATGTATCAACCGAAGTGATTTCCTTATGAGGTTTAATGGTTCTTTTAGTAAACATATCTGCTTTTCTTTCAAGATTACCGTTTTCATCAAGTATTTCAAGTGCAGATAAAAGCGAATATGAACTGTCTTGTGAAAAAGCAGATTTATTACCTCTGCTTGAAATCAAGCCGTAATCTTTTATGAATTTATCATAAAGACTGTTTAAGCGTAATTGTTCTGATTTAATTTCTTCCTCGGAATTTTCTTGTTCCTGCATAGTGATAAGACTGCGAACTGTATCCCGCAAGGCAATCATACCTCGTATACGATTCTCGGCAGTAGCGGATACATCAACAGGCGTCATTCTTGAATTTTCTCTAAAGTATATCTTTCCGTCTACAACAGTATATGAAAAGTTACGAACATCAGGTAATGCCGGAATAGATAAATCTTCTTCAAATTCATCACCGATTTGCACCTCTGTAATTTGTCCTTGAATATTCTTAATAGCCACGTCAAGCAGTTCTTCAAGAGTTCTATCGTCATATGGAATACAAGTTGATTCCGGACCGAAACGACCTGAAACCGTTTCCATATTACCGAGTACCATATCGGGATTATCAACAAAGTATTTATTCATTCTGATACCGTCTTCGGTATTATCGAGCTGTACCCAATCAGGCTCAATATCAAGCATTCTGTCACGCTTTTGAAGAACAAGAATATCCGATACTACCTCTGTGCCTGCATTGCCCTTAAAAGTATCGTTAGGAAGTCTTATTGCACCGAGAAGGTCTGCTCTTTGAGCAATATATCTCCTGATATTGCTGTTTTCTTTATCCATAGTACCTTTGGAGGTAATGAGTATCATTATGCCGCCTGTTCTGACTTTATCAAGCGACTTCATAAAGAAATAATCGTGAATAAGAGGGTTGTGCTTATCGTATTTCTTATCCGATACTTTAAAATCGCCAAAAGGTACATTAGTAGTAACAAGGTCATAGAAGTTATCGGGTAAATCCACCTTTTCGTAGCCGTTATTAACAATGCTTGCATTTTGGTAAAGCTGTTGTGCAATAGCTGCCGAAACAGAATCAAGTTCAATACCGTAAACCTTACTGTCAACCATACTTTTTGGTTTCATACCGATAAAATTACCGATACCACAAGACGGTTCAAGAATATTGCCTTGCTTGAAGCCGAGATTTTCGGCAATATCATAACAAGCCTTAACTACTTCTTGAGGAGTATAGAAAGCGGTTAATGTGCTTTCTCTTGCTGCATTGTATTCTTCGGGCGATAAGGCTGACATGAGCTCCTTGTATTCATTTGCCCAAGTCGAATTGTTTTCATCAAACGCTTCGGGAATACCGCCCCAACCGACATATTTTGAAAGTACGATTTGTTCATCGGGAGTTGCAAAACGATTATCGGCTTCACATTCTTTTAAAACCTTGATAGCCTCCATATTCCTGCGAAAGCGTTCTTTTTTACCTACAACCTCAACGGGATGTGCCGCAAAATCAAAATCGTACCTTTGCTCAACAGAAATTTCGGGATGAATATCCCACTGACTATGTTCAGTATGCTGTTTTGTGTTTTGAGTTGAAATAATCTGTTCTTTTTCTATCGGTAAATATTGCCTTACAAATTCAACGGACTCTTTGCGAAAGATAGGAAAGCCTGAACCATTGGCAAAGGTTTGGTCAGCCATAGATACATAACCGTTGCTGACAGAATCAACAACAAAGTGTCTGCCGTCAATATCTATTTCTTCACCGATTAAGTCTAAGCCATCATCAACTTCCGACACAACGGGCTTGGTTTCTGCATCAACCTTTTCTTTTTCTGCCGGTTTAGTAAACTTGCTCGGTTGTTTTACTTTTGGTGCAAGGTTTGGATAATCATAAAGTTTGAATGTGCCGTTTTTGTAAGCTATAAAGTCATCATAGATTTGCTTACGGTACTGATACATTCTGTCATCTTTATCCATAAGAGCCAAAACATTTGACATCATATTTTCAATATCATCAAGTGCCTGTGGGTTATCAAGTTGAGCCTTGATAATTCTTGAAACCTTGTATGGTTCAATATCGTTCGGATAAGGCTTAGCGTCATTTTCAGATAAACCTTCAAAGAATGATTCCAAATCTCTTGATATTTCGTTTTTGTATATATCGGGTATAGCGTCAATATCCTCTTGCGTTACGAATTTGTTTTGCTTGATAAGAGTATCGATTCTTTTTGCAACATCGCTCCATTTAATAAGAACTTTCGCATAAGGCTCCATAACCGAACCGTGGCTGAATTCTATGCCTTTTGTTGTTTTATTAACGCTGTCATTACCGCCTAAATATCCGCTTTGATTATCTCTGCTTACATATTTAATTCTGTCGGCTTTATCAGGGTGATTAACAAAATAGGTGTAGGTTTCAAGCCTGTAAGCGTGATTGTTTTTGCCGTTTATGATAATCTTGTCTATCTCATCTTGCGAGATAAACATTTCTCTTTCAGGCAGATAACCCGATTCAGCTTTAAACCTAATAGGTTCTCGTTTCATACCCTCAATAATTTCTGCAATATATGGTATAGAATACTGAGCTGCATAATTAAAGCGAACGATTTTCATACCGGCGTTGTAGTCATCCATCAGCTTGCCGTACTCTTTGAAAATTTGAGCACGCTTTTCGTCATCCTTGAGCATATCGGTAACTTTTTCGACCATATCGGGATAACCGAAAACACCGACAATTTCTTTTTGTATTGATTGCAGGCAATTATCTTTATTTGGATAATCGTCACTCAAATCTCGGATAAATTCAGTAAGCCTGTCGGCAACTTTATTGAGTTCGTAGTCATCGACCTTGTCAAGTTCATACTGTGGCATATATCTGCCTACATCAAGAAGTTCACGAATACGAACAGCCGCTTGCTCCCAAGTGAAATGTGTTGCCGTACTTGTTTTAGCCGATGTACCTTTAGCAATACTAATGCCGTTTTCATCATACCAAAAGGATACCTTTTCACCGTTAAAGACAAAGCCTGCACCGTTAGTACCGTAAAGAAATTTAAGCATTCTTGCGTTATACTCAACACCTCTGTCCCGTCTGAAGTGCATAGCAATTTGTACTCTGCTGTTTTTATCATTAAAGCCACAGCATAGTGCTTCATCAATAATCTGTTGTGATATGCCAAAATCGGTAAAAAGTGATGTTTGAGGTATTTCATCATATACAGGCTCGTTATCATAAGAAAAGCTGAATAAGTCAAGTTGTGTTTTTTCTTCTTTTTCTGTATCAAGATACTTGCCGTCATTGATAAGTTCTTTAATAATACCGATAACAATATCCCATGAAAAAACGGACTCCTTAGTTCGGGTTTTGTAGTTACCCTCATACATAAGAAGTCCGTTATCGGCTAATGTAAAGCCAAAGTGTTTATTGAATTTATCGTACTCGTCAAACCGTCTTGGATACAGCGTTTTGGTATAGTTTATGAGTTCGTTATCATTTTTGGTGGTTTGGTAAACCTTGATGATTGCAGGCTTTCTTTGCACCAAATCATCATCGGGATTACTGAGCATATACCTGATAGCCTGTTCGTCAACAAAGGGTGGCAGTTCATCGGTTACATCGTGTAAATCAGTTCGTTCAAGACTGTTTCCCTCGCCGAGTTCCTGATATTGTTCATCATTCCTACCCAAGTCATCATATCCGTTTGCTTGAGTTTCTCGGTCACTCCCTGTGCTTTTGCCATCTGAGTTATGATTTGTTCTTCCATCTGCTGTGCCTGTTCCTGAATCGACATCAGGTGTTCCGTCAGTTTGCAGGTTGTCAATAAAGTTGTGAATGTCGCTTTCTTGTGATTTTTGAGATATTCCTGTCTTTTCTGTGCGTAATATCCCATTTGTTCCGCCTTTGTCGGCATAATCAAGTTCGGGTAAAGCTGCTCTCCGACTTGTGTGTATGTTATCTTCATTTGAATTGCTCCTTTCGTTTTTGTTTTCATCTTTATTGTAGGGACTTGTTGAAGTTTTTTCAAATATGCGATTTTCTTTTTCAAGTGCAAATACGGTTTTTGATATTTCAAGGAGTACTGTTTTTGAAATATTGTTTGTTGCTTCACCGAGAGCATTAAAAGTATTCGGTGTATTAAAATTAACAACATCCTCAAAATCTTCCGTATCAAGCATTAAATCAGCGTCAACACCAAGCCTTGAGAGAACCGTATACGAAACGCTGTTTGAAACCAATTTGCGAAACTTTGATGAAATAATATCATCGGAGAAATCTTCAAGAAAACTGTCTTGCTTTGCATTGCAAAGTTCAAAAAGATAATCGGATAAACTGTCGCTTACAGCGTTTTCACAAGCAGAGATGACGGCACTGCTTAAATCGGATTGGTTATCAACTGCACCGAAAACGTTTTCAAGTGTCTTAATAACATTATCGGTGTATTCATCCTTCATATGCCAAATAGGGACTTCTTTTGCCTGATCGCCCTCGTGTGTATCGCTGACATCAAACACATATTTAAGCCTTGGATAGTTTTGATTTGGCACATCAAAAAGTGCAATGCCTTTAGCACCTTTATTTATCCATCTGCCAAACCTCCTATTCCAGCTTGCCATAGGCAAAACTGCAACAGCGTCAGGCTTTTGAGCATAAACAAGAAGTTGCTCACTAAAAGGCAATCCGTAGTTATTGCAAGAACTTTTCAAAAACTCCTGCCAATTACTCGGCGAACGGATAACATCCTTTGAAACATCATCATAAAGAGCAGAAATGAGTTCAAACCTTGTAGCCATAGTCATCACCTTTCATCTTGCTTACCTCCGAGATATGAATAAAGCGTGTGCTTTTTCACAGCTTCTTTAATTGCACATATAACCTTAATTTCTTTAATAGAAACATTAGGCAAATCAAGCATTTCTTCTGTTTTCATATTCAAAATATCTGCCTCACTGCATTTGTCTGCCTTAAAAAGTTTTAAAAGCACTTTCGTTTTTGTTTGAAAATCTGTATCCATTTTTACCTCCGTATATATTAAAGGCGGCAACCGAAGTCACCGCCCAAATAAGTTTAATTATCGTTTTTCTTTTTGTTTCTGACTTGGAGAAATACAAGCCCTGCAACAATAAAGACAACGAGTATAATAGACACAATCGTTTTGACCGTCATTATCTTTTACCTCCTTTTATTATCGTTCATCACGTTCTCGGTTATGCCGTTGTCTTTCATTTTCAAAACAGCGATACATTTCAGCCTTATCGGCAACTCTTTGACCAAAGTCTTTTAACGCATCAAACTTGTTTTCAATATAATGACCGTAATAATACGAGCCGTTATTACATTCCCAAGTAACATATTGTTTTTCTTTATTTGCAGTAGTCCTTTCACCGAGTACGATTTCACCTTTACCGACAGTTACGGCATTGATAATGGTGTAGCCTGCATTAGTTCTGTCACTCATTATCTGCACCTCGCTTTTTCTTTCTCTTAATAAAGAAATATACACAGCCTGCGATACCGACAAGAGAAGCACCGGCAATACCTAAAACACGATTGATATTCCTATCATCACCTGTTTTTGGATTTTCAAGTTCAGGGACTTTAATCGTTACGGTCTGTCCGTCATCGTTAATGTCAGCGTGAGCAGTTAATTCAACCCCGTCACGGTACAATGCCTCAAACACTACAAGTTCGGTATCCTTTTTAATAGCCGAACCGTCAAATGTAAAAGTGACTTCTACTTTGCCATCAGTCTTATCAGGTACAAACTTAACGGTCGAAGTAACTTCTTTACCTTTCACCATAAACGGCTTGCCTGTGGCTTTATCCATCAATGTACCTTTGATAACATATTCGGTATTAGGTACTAAATGCTTGTACTCAACAGTATCTTTTATTGTTATTTCGCCTTTTGCGATGACTTCTTTTTTGCCATTGACGGTTGCCGTTGTTTTTAATTCTGGCACTTTATCATTGATTGCAGTAAGTTCAACCACTTGCTCGTTATCTTTGATTATTACGGTAAAAATATCTTCATTATCGAGATATCCTTCAGCTGGTTTTAACTCCTTGATGATATACTCACCATAAGGAACATTAGTAAAGGTAAAGATACCGTTTTCATCGGTAACAGCAGTTAAAACTGCATTCTTTTCTGTTAATTCAGAGGTGTTCGCAAAGAACAAACCAAAGGTTGCTCCCTTGATTACCTCCTGCGTTTCTCGGTCAATCTTCAAGCCTTTAACAGAACCATAAATGAGATTGTTTTCGATAGCTTTATCATTATTGATTTTAATATCAATAACCTTGACATCTTGACCTTGGTATTCGGTATCGAACTCATATTTTGTGTTAGACAAGATATAGTGCTCATCGGTTGCAATTTCTTTTGCGTACCACTTAAAACCTACCGGTAAATCACAATCAAAAGATATATTTCCGTTCTTGTCACAGTTTGCAAAGGTAATTAAAGCGTCTTTTGGAATAACATCGCCGTTACTTGCTTTAATATCTTCGTTTGCGTAAACGCCAAACTGAACAAATGAGATTTCATTATTTTTACCGAGGTTGAAAGTCTTATCTTCATCCATTTCTTTTCTCAGTGATACAACGACCTTTTGTCTATCGTTGTATACAGAAACAGCGGTTGATGTTACAGATATATTTTGTCCTGCATAAATAAGTTCTACATCGTATTTTGTACTGTTATGAACATATCCGTTTGGTGCAGTCTTTTCAATAACTGTATATTTACCGAGATAAAGTTCTTTTGATTTAGCCACACCGTCATCATCGGTTGTGATAGTATCGACCAATGAGCCTTGATCGTATCTTACTGTGCCATCAAGTGTTGTAATATCCTCGGCGGCATAGATTTCAAATACTGCACCTTTAAGATTACCGACGCTGTATTTAGGGGTGTATACGCCTTTGTTTTCTTCAATAGACGAAAAAATCTCACCTGTTTTTGTAATATTGATTACGCCCTTTTGAGCCATATCCTTTGCTTTGACCTTTACTACAGTTACGCCTGTATCGGTTGAAGCATTCTCCTGTGAAATTACAAACGGAATAGGAGTATCGTCAAGAACATATCCATATGGAGCTTGTACTTCTTTAAGAGTATAATCACCATACGGCAACTTTTCAGGTGTGATTAAATATCCCTCTTTGTTGGTGTAAAAGGTATGAATTGATGTCACTTGAGGGTAGGTATACTGCATTGTAATTCTATAATTGTTGCTATCGTAGATTTCAAAAGCAGCACCTTCGTATGGGATTCGTTTACCCGTTTCCTTATCAAGTTTAACCACTTTGAGATACGACTCGAAATTTTTATTGTTGATAAGGAATTTGTATGTCTTACCATCGGTATTGATGAACACATCAAAATCGGTTATTTTTTCTCTGCCATCCCATCCCTTTGTTTGATGTACTGTGTATACGCCGTATGGAAGTAGTTTGGTACTTGCAAAGCCGTCTTCATCGCAAACAATAGTATCTCGCTCATCTTTGTCTGCATTTACAAATAAGCCTGCCGATTTAAGATAGACTTGAAACTCTGCACCTTTTTCGGGTGTTTCGATTTGAGTTTTACCATCATCAGTATGTTTAATAATGCTGATTTTGCCTTTAATGACTTGTTCCATAACAGTCATATCGGGTGCATTATTGTATTCTACTGTATAATCTTTCGGGTCTGCACCTACTTTATACACCGTATCGTTAAGAAGATAACCTTCACTTGGAGTAATTTCTTTTATTGTCCAGTCTGTACCGCATACGAAATAGTCTGTTGTAAAAGAGCCGTTACTGTCAGTTGTGTATTGAGCTACAAGGTCATTACCCTTAAACAAACCATATACTGCTCCGCTGAGTTTAGCATCGCCTTGTGCGTGGTCTTTTTCATAGTCTTGTTTTATTACGGTTACTCTGAACTTTTTGAGTATGTTATAGAAGCTGACCGATGATGTTTTGTTGCTTGAAACAGTAATTGTCTGCGATTGATTAGGTACATATCTGTCAATGTTTTCTTCCGTAATCGTATATGTTCCCGGAACTAAATCCGAAATATCAATTTCACCGTTTGCATTTGTTGCAACGGTTTTTGAAAACCCATTAGCACCTGTGACAGTAAAGTTAATACCGGCTACAACGCCATCCTCCGAAGTTTTCACAAGTTTCATATCACCAAGCGGAGTAATCGAACCCGAAAAAGCCATTGAAACAGGGTCATAATATGCCGAATAGATAAGTTTTTGATATGATTCACTTCCATATGGATAGTAAAGCAAAAGTTCATCGTCATCGCCTGTACCGTCTTTGTAATATTCACCGTTAGCAAGTTTAAAGCTTGACGCAGTGCAAGATTTATCGACCTTAATTGTTAATGAGTTAGAATTTTTGCTGTGGGTAATACTCCAACCACTTCCGTTTTTCGTGAATGCAGGATAATCGGAATGCACCTTGTTTGTATCGGTAACGGTAAGGCTGTTCCCTGCAACGATTGTTCCGACATTGGTATTATTGAATGACGGCTTTTTATTTAGGTTGTCCATTCTGTCCTGAGCTTTGTTACACCACGCTTTGTATCCGCCGTCGCTGAAATCCCAGCTTGTATCGGAACCGAAGATAGACCACACTTTTTTCTGACAGTAAGCCATATCCTGCCAATCTATCGAGTTGCCGTGTTCAAGGTAATATCCTGCAAATATCCACTTTGCAGCTTTAATTGCCGTGTCACTTGCCATAGCTTTTTTGCCTTTAAGATATGACGAACTCGGTGAGGTTGTATCGTATTCAATACAGAAAAGCGGATAAGTTGTACCGCCTTTTTTCGTAGTATGAAGTTCGTGTCCGTAATGTTTTGAAACGCTGATGTCAAGTTTCTTCATACCCGACACCGCACCGAGGTTTTCCGTTGCCGCAAAAGCACTTAACGGAAACATCATTGTAACTGTTAATACCGACAAAAGAACTGCAACAATTCTTTTGCCTAAACTTTTGAATTTATCTTTCATAACTTTTCCTTTCTGCCTGTTTTAAGGCATAAAAAAAGAGAAGATTGTTACATCTTCTCGACTTTGATTTATGATATTGTTTATTTGAAATTGCCTGTCCATTTACCGCAGTAACCGCAACTCCAGCATTCATAGCCTTGTGGGCAGTTAGCAAAATATTCATCATCGGATATTTCTCCGCTTTCCCATTTATCTGCCCAAGATTTCATTACTGAATCCACATATGCTTTAACATCCGATTTGCTGTCAAACCATCTGCCCATATTGCCGCATTTCATTAAGTGATTATTGTTATTACTGCATTGACTTACTTTTTTTGTTGTTGGTTGTTTTGATGTAGTCGTTGCTTTTGTTGTAGATTTTGTTGTTTGAACAGGTTTTGATGTTGTAGACACAACCTTTCTTTTGGTGGTTGTTTTGCTCAACTCAATCTTGTTTGAAGTTGTGCTCGTTATTTTTGCATTTGTAGTTGGAGCAGTAGTTGTTGTATCGACTTTCGTATCATTTTCAGCAGTCGAAATATGCAGTGTTGTTTCTTTACTTGCAGAAAAAGAACTTGTTTCTGCATTTTCATTTACATCACTATTCTTAACCGAACAACCTACGAATACGCTGATTAGCACAACTACTACCATACACAAAATCACTGACTTTTTCATTAAGCATTCCTCCTTTGCTTTCACCGCCAATTTAACAGATTTTGGTAATTCAAGCAAAGGTGCGTTTATTAAATCATACACATCATTCCTTTATTTGATTTATAAGGCTCTTTCTTTTCTGCAAGTTTGTATGTTTATTAGGAGGTATATTGAAAAGAGGGGGGATAGAAAAAATATACTCCTACTATCTGCTGTCCCTTTCGGCTCTGCTTTTCAAAAACTTGTTGTAATGCTCCAAAGCCTTGCACACATAATCTTGCCTTTTCTCAGGTGCAACAGATTTCGGAATATACTTTTCAAGTGTCTTATGTGGAATTATGAGCCTTTCCTGTTGGTTTGGTTTCAATTCATACATAACATCAAGAATAGTGTCGCCGTTGAGCTCTCCGTCATTAAACATCTTGTGCATACGAATAGCCTGTGCGTGAGACGGAGTACAACACTCGCTTTCTATTGCTTCCAATAAATCTTGCTGACATTCTTTATCAAGAAATGATATTTCAACAGCCGGCAACATTTTCATTTTACCATCGTCAACCATTTGCAACAGTTCAGGGATAAGATAGGTAAGGCGAATATATCTAAAGACTTGCCTTGTACTTTCACCTGTGTTTTCTGCAATTATTTGAGCAGAATTCAACTTTGTGCCAACTTGGCATAAAGTTAAATCGGTTCTTTTACCTTGTCTATTCATCGCATCCAATTTCATTTTGTATGCAAAGGCTTTTTCACTCGGTAAAATGTTTTCTCTTTGGATATTGCTGTCAACCATAATGACGGTTGCGGCATCATCGTCCAAATTTGAAACAATACAACGCAATGTGTTTTTACCGGCAATCTCACTTGCAAATTTTCGTCTGTGTCCTGAAATGATTTCATAATCACCATTATCTTTCTCACGAACAATAGCAGGAACCAACACTCCGTTTTCAGAAACACTTTCAACAAGTTTATTCATTTCCTCATCATCACGCACTTTAAACGGATGATTAGGAAACGGCACAAGTTTTTCAAGCGGAATATCTTTTATAGTCGGAGTAAGTCCGTTTTCTCGCTCGCTTTGTGATGTGAATAAATCATCGAGCCTGCTCAGAGTGAAATCTGTTTTTCTCTTTTCGCTCAAGTTTTAATACCTCCTTCGTAAAGTCTGCATACGCTTTTGCGACCTTACTGTTTTTGTCATAAGCGAATATTGATTTACCGCTTATTGCAGTTTCAGCCGCTTTAATGCCCATAGGTATCTGCGTATCAAATATTTTAAGATACTTGCCGTAGTCATTTACGATAGCTTCCTTTGTACTTTTGGAAAGGTTAGTTCTGCCGTCTACAAGTGTAAGCAAAATACCGTCAATTTTAAGCGATGGGTTAATTTGTCTTTTGACCTTATCTATTGTTTTAACAAGTTGCGTCATACCTTTAGCTGCGAGAAATTGCGACTGCACAGGAATGATAACCGAATCGGCCGCAACCAGTGCATTAACCGTAAGCACGCTCAAAGACGGCATACAATCAATAACTACATAATCATACGCAGCTTTTATTGAATTTACATAACCTTTCAGCACGGTTTCACGGCTCATTGTGTTGACCAAACTAAGTTCAAGTGCAGACAAATCAAGGTTAGCCGGAAGTAAATCAATATTCTCTTCATGATGAAGAATACCGTTTGCAGGGTTCTTGTTTCTTTCCTCGATATACTCGACGAGTTTGTCTGCAAGAGTAACCGAAAGTTCGTCTGTATCTCGCCAACCCAAAGCTGTTGTTAAATCACCTTGTGGGTCACAGTCGATAAGCAAAACTTTCTTACCCTCATTTGCAAGACCGACTCCAAAATTTAAGGCGGTTGTAGTTTTTCCTACACCGCCTTTTTGATTGCATATTGCAATTACTTTTGTTTTTTTCGTTAAAAACACCTCCGTCTTATTTCTATATATACAAAAAAGCCTGCCGATTTTAACCGACAGGCTTTTAACTATTTACAGATGTTTGGTTGTTAATAAAGTATAACTTATTGTTACCTTGTTCTAGCATGCAAAGATAAATTTATATTGGCTGAATTATTTAATTAACAAATATATAATATAATCATATTTGAGATTTCAAATTATATAACCTTAATAAATAATTCAGTTTTTCTGCAATGCTTTGGTTTTTAAAATATTCACAATACTATTCTTTAGAATCTCTCTCTCTTCACTTATTTCTTTTATATCTTCTGAGTTTGTTTCGAAATAAAGATAAAAATACTGATTTGTACTACCAACCAAAGATATTCTATCAGCTAATAGTGGGATTTCACTTAAAGTTGCAACTTTATCATAATTAAAACGAATAAATGTATTATTTACATCTATTTTTTTAGTAGAATAACTTGCATCAACATAAACTATTTTAGTGACATTTTTTAAACCTTTATGATTTTTCACTTCGTCTAACACTTCATCAGATAAGTAGCATGCTGTAATTTGATTTGATGCAACATAAGGCAAATCTTTATTATAATTAGAAAGAATATATTGCTTAATTTTTATTTTTTCTTCATATGTGAATTCTTCAAATAACAAGTCATATTCAGCTAAAGATTTATACAAAGAATTCTTATATTTCCTATTTAATAATTCTTCACATAGTTTTTTAGGTTCTCCATCTAAAATATTTTTATATATCAAATATTTTACACTTGTCCATATATAGGCATCA
>ENA-UOIY01002447-UOIY01002447.1-human-gut-metagenome-genome-assembly--contig:-P114-NODE-2447-length-14125-cov-4.538451_pt1 | contig 14125 bp, 10 predicted proteins | sample MGYA00242335_ERZ723882 | MGnify/ENA metagenome assembly ERZ723882
GGCATAACGTCGGCTTTATGGCGCTGGACTACATCGCCGGCCGCATCGGCGCGGAAATTCGTGATTTGAAGCATATGGCGTTGACCGGACGCGGAATAATGGAGGACAAAAGCGTCCTGCTGGTCAAGCCGCAAACGTATATGAACCGCTCGGGTGAAGCCGTTGCCGCCGTGATGCGCTATTATAAGCTCGAGCCTGCGCGGCTGATTGTGATTTATGACGACGTTTCAATGGAATTGGGCAAGCTGCGTGTCCGTATGAAAGGTTCGGCTGGCGGTCACAACGGGGTAAAGAGCATCATAGAGGCGTTGGGTGACGAATGGGCGCGCATCAAGGTCGGCGTGGGGAGCAAGCCGTCGCCGGATTATGATCTGGCCGATTGGGTGCTTTCGCGCTTTTCGACGGATGAACTGAAAACGATACAGAACGATTACGAAAGGATCTGCGCCGCCGTCTCCTGCCTGCTGGCGGGGGAGCCGGCGCGTGCAATGGAGCGCTGCAATGGTTGAACGGACGATACGCCCGGCGCGCGCGGGCGACTTTGAGGCGGTCGTGCGGATGATCGCCGAGTTGATGACCTTTCAGGGGCTGGAGGGCGGCACGCCCGTCGAAGCCGCCGTGCTCGAGCGCGATGTGCTGCAAAACGGGCATCCGTCCGTCGCGGTCGCGGAGGAGAGCGGGAAACTGGTCGGCTATGTGCTGTATTTTCCGACCTATTCCTCGCGCTACGGGCGTCCCTGCCGCTATATCGAGGATGTGTATGTCAAGGCGGAATGCCGCGGCCGCGGCATCGGCGGCGCGCTGATGCGCTATGTGATCGACGAGGCGGTTTCGCAGGGCTGTCTGCGCGTGGAATGGAGCTGTCTGGACGGAAATGAGCCTGCACGGCGTTTTTACCGTGCGCTCGGCGCCGAACCTCAGGACGAATGGACAACGTTCCGTCTGGAACTGTGACGGAAAGGGAAAGGGACATGGATATTCTCAAGCGCTTCGGGGAGGACGCGGAATACGCCGCGCTGGCCGGAGCGGTCAAAACAGGCAGTCTGCCCGTTCTGGTCAACGGGCTGTGCGAGGCGGCGCGCCCCGCTTTTTGCTGCGCCCTTGCAGAGGATACGGGCAAGCCTGCGGTCATCGTCGTGCCGGATGAGAAGGAGGCCTACCGCCTCTACAACGGGATGGCGGCGTACACCGACCGCGCGGCCGTTTATCCGGCGCGCGATTTTGTTTTTGATTCGGTGAGCGCGCGCTCTAGGGATTTCGAGCAGGCGCGCCTTGCGGTACTCACCCGCATCCTTTCCGGCACCTGCGGGCTTGTCATCACCGTTCCCGATGCGCTGATGCAGTACACGATGCCCCGCTCTGTGCTTGAAGCCGGCACCCTCCGCATTGCGCGCGGCGCACGGCTGGACGTCGCGGCGCTGACGGCGCGGCTGGTTTCAATGGGTTACACCCGCTGCGAGCTGGTCGAAGGTCCGGGACAGTTTTCGCTGCGCGGCGGCATTCTTGACGTGTTTTCGCCCGGGTCGCCGTACCCCTGCCGCGTGGATTTCTTCGGGGACGAGGTCGACCTGCTCGGCTATTTCGATATCGTCAGCCAGCGCCGTTATGAAAATACGGCGGAATACCTCTGCATTCCCGCCGACGAGGTGCTGTTTTCCGCGTCGGCGCTGCAGCGGACGGCTGAGGCTGCCTCGAAGCTCGCAGACCGCTTTCAGGGAGAACCGAAGGCGCTTGAAGGACTGCGCGAGGAATGTGCACAGGCAAAGGACGGCATTCCGCCCGCTGCGCAGGATAAGTATTTTTCACTGGTGTACGACGAAAGAGAGACGCTGCTCTCCTATCTCGGCGACTGCACCGTGCTCCTTTTCGAGAGCTCGCGGATCGCCGAACGCATCCGCGCCTTTTCGTGGCAGACGCACGAGACGCTCGAACTGCTCGTTGAGCAGGGACGGACGACGTATGCACTTGCCGGCGTGATGCAGGAGAGTGACGGGCTGCTTGGTGCTATCGCCGGCCGCAGCGTGGCGGTGGATATGTTCATGCAGGCCGGCGGGATGTTTTCCTATCGCGCGCAGTTCACCGTGCAGGCCAATCCGACGGCGCCGCTGACCGAAAATACGGCGCTGTTCCTCGACGACGCATCGAATTACCTTGCGGCCGGCCGGCGGGTGATGCTCTGCGTTTCCTCCCCGCGCGCGATGTCCGCAATGGAGGAGAAGCTGCGTGAGGCGGGCATCGCTGTCTATCCTTACGACGGTGTGCTGCGGCCGGCTGCGGTGGCGCTGATGGTGAATGACGGCAGTCGTTCGCTGCAAGGCTTTGAGCTGCCCCGCGCCGGATTTGTATGGATGACCGATGCCGAGATTGGCATTGGGAATAAGCAGAAGCGTGCGCGTACGTCGAAAACGAAAAAAAGCGAGCGTATCTCATCCTATGCCGACCTGTCGGTGGGCGACCTGGTTGTCCATGCCAACCATGGCATCGGACGCTACGTCGGCCTGCAGACCGTTACAACCGAGGGCGTTTCGCGTGATTATATTAAAATTCAATACGCAGGCAGCGACTGTCTGTACGTTCCCTGCAACCAGCTTGATTTGGTCAGCAAATATATCGGCAGCGGCGGGGAAAGCGTGGCCAAGCTGTCGAAAATGGGTTCGTCCGAGTGGCAGCGCGCCAAGGCAAAGGCCAGAAGCTCGGCGCAGGGCGTAGCCAAGGAGCTGATTGCCCTTTATGCTGCGCGTCAGCGTATACAGGGGCACGCCTTTCCGCCCGACGACGAGCTTCAGGAGGAGTTCGAGGCGCAGTTCGAGTACGCCGAAACCGACGGCCAGCTTGACGCGGTCGCTGAGATCAAAAGCGATATGGAGCGCGCCGTTCCGATGGACCGCCTGCTTTGCGGCGACGTCGGTTTCGGCAAGACCGAGGTGGCGTTGCGCGCGGCGTTCAAGTGCGTTTCCGACGGCCTTCAGGTCGCCGTGCTCGTGCCCACGACCATCCTTGCCTGGCAGCATTACCAGACGATGCTCTCGCGCTTCCGCGGCTTTCCCGTAAAAGTGGAGATGCTTTCGCGCTTTCGGACTGCGGGCCAGCAGCGCGAGATTCTAAAGGATCTGAAATGCGGGAAAATCGATGTGATCGTCGGCACGCACCGCCTGCTGCAGAAGGATGTCGGCTTCAAAAATCTCGGTCTGATGATTGTCGACGAGGAGCAGCGCTTCGGTGTGACGCACAAGGAGCGGCTCAAGCAGCTTTCGGTCGGAATCGACTGCCTGACGCTGACGGCGACCCCCATTCCGCGCACGCTGAATATGGCGCTGTCGGGCATCCGCGATATGTCGGTGCTCGAGGAAGCGCCGCAGGACCGCGTGCCGGTGCAGACCTACGTCGCCGAATACGACGAGGTGCTTATCCGCGAAGCCGTCCGGCGAGAGCTGCGGCGCGGCGGACAGGTGTTTTATCTGCACAACTACATCGATACCGTTTACGCAAAGGCCGCTTCGCTCAGCGCGGCGTTCCCCGATGCATCCATCGCTGTAGCGCACGGCAAAATGAGCAAGGAGGAGCTTTCCGAGGTCTGGCAGGAGATGGTCAACGGCGAGGTGGACATCCTCGTCTGTACGACCATCATCGAGACCGGTATCGACGTGCCGAACGCAAATACTCTGATTATCGAGGATGCCGATCATATGGGCCTTTCGCAGCTCCATCAGATCCGCGGACGTGTAGGCCGGTCGTCCCGCAAGGCGTATGCGTACTTTACCTACCGGCGCGGCAGGCTGCTCAGCGAAATCGCGTCCAAACGCCTGCAGGCTATCCGCGAGTTCACCGAGTTCGGCAGCGGCTTCAAAATTGCCATGCGCGATTTGGAGCTGCGCGGTGCGGGGAACCTGCTCGGTGCCGAGCAGAGCGGATGTATGGAGTCGGTCGGCTACGACTTGTATATCAAGATTCTGGAGGATGCGGTCAACGCCGAGAAGGGAATATCCGTTCCTTCCGTGCGCGACTGCCTCATCGACATCAATATCAACGCGTATATCGCCGAGGATTATATTTCCTCTTCGCAGCAGCGTATCGACGTTTACCGCAAGATCGCGCACCTCGAGTCCGCCGAGGAACGGGATGATTTGCTTGACGAGCTGTCCGACCGCTACGGTGAGCTGCCGCCCCCGGTGAGCAATCTCGTCGACATCTCGCTGCTGCGCAACGCGGCCAGTCTCCTCGGTTTCACGTCGGTCGAGCAGAAGGGCGTGCTGCTTTCCTTTTATGCCGACGCGCCGGATATGGAGCGCATTGCCGCGCTGGCGATGCTGCCTGAACTGCGGGGACGCATCACGGCCTCCGCCGGCAAGCGCGGACACTTTTCGTATCGGCTGGAAAAGGGAGAGAACAGTCTGACGGCGGCGCATCGGGTGCTTTCGCTATACACAAAATTATCACAAAAAGGTATAGACAAATCGGAATAATTACGCTATAATAGAGATGCTCTAAGTTCTGTGCGAACACAGCGAAGCATCTCTCGAAAAACGAAGCTGCGCTTCGTTTTTCCGGGGTTTAAAGAGCGCAGGCGGTAGGCGTTTGTGTTTGGCGCTTGTGCGGCAGGGCATTTCCGCTTGATAAAAACGATCGGAGGTAAAAAAGTGAAATTAGTTCGTAAGACCGTTGTGCTTCTGCTCGCTGCGGCGATGCTGCTTACGTTCTGCGCGTGTGCGACGGGTGCGGAGAAGACAGTGCTGTTCAGCTATGAGGGGACGGATTTTTATTCCGGCACCTTTTCCTATATGCTTTCATCCGAAAAAGCGTATTATGAGCAGCAGTTTGCCTATATCAATTACTATTACAGCGACGCCAACCTTGGCTGGTCGTCCGTGCTGGATGAAGAGTCCGGGATGACGTATGCCGACGCGGTGTGGGAAAGCCTTGTTCTCAATGCAAAGCGGATGGTCGTCGTCAATCATCTGCTCAAGCAGTACAACCTTGCGCTGACCGACGAGTCCGCCGTCAGCACCATCGAGGGCTATATCCAGCAGGATATGGAAGATGCCGGCGGCAACGAGTATGAGCTGAACCTTGCATATGCTGAGTACGGTGTGGATATTGATATGGTGCGCGACTATTATTTGAACAATGCCAGCCTGAGCGTGCTGCGCGATTACCTGTATGGGGATAACGGCACCCAGAAGATTGCTGCCGACGCCGTACGCGCCGCGTTTGACGAACAGTATTACAAGGTCGAGTCGATCTATTTCAATTATTATACTGATTCCAACGGCACTACGCTTAAGACGCCGGAGGGTCTGACCGACGAAGCGGTGGCTGAATATTTCAAGGAGAATTATGTCAAGGTGCGCCACATCCTCTTTAAGACGATCGACGACAGCCGCAACCCGCTCTCCGACGAGCAGATCGCTGTCAAGGAGGCCGAGGCAAAGGAATTGTACGACCAGATCATCGCCGGAGAAACGACCTTTGATGAAAACTATTCCAGATCGGAGGACGGCGGCTCGACGACGTATCCCGATGGGTATGTATTTACTTATGGTGAGATGGTCGAGGAATTTGAAGAGGCGGCCTTCGATATGGAGGTCGGCGAGTATCGGCTTGTCGAAACCTCGAACGGCTGGCACATTATGTGCAGGGAAGAGTTGGAGGAGGACGATATCGACGGCACTTCGATTTCCGGCAGCACCAACATCGAAACCGCGTGTGAGACCGCATTGACGAAGCAGCTTATCGGCGAACAGGCCGAGGCGTTTTACGAGCAGCTTCAAAACGGCGAGGCCGAGTTTGCCGACGGCGGCGACGACGCCGAATATGAATACGATGCAGGCACTGTGTTCAAAATCGGTGAGGGTGACGAGGCCATCGAGAAGGCTGCGCTTGATTTGGAAACCGGCGAAACGGCGATCGTCACGGTGGATGCATACGGCGTTTATATCCTCAGGCGTGTCGACACCACCGAGGAGGATTTCAATGCCAAGTACAGCACGGTGGAATCAACGCTCATTGACGAGGCGTATGTGAAATATCTGGATTCGTTTGTTGACAGTGTCACCGTTAATGAAGAAGAACTGGCCAAATATGATATCAACACCGCAAAATCGCTGGTGATCGCGTAGGAATGCGCTTCTCTGATGCGGCGGCTTGATAAAACAGTTGTGGAACAGCAAAGCAGGAAATCGGCTTAAAGCCGATTTCCTATTTGACGAATTTTATGGAAGTATAAAAGATCAAGACGGCGGCCGGCAAAACGCCGCCCTCGCCGCTGCTTTTGTTTAGATTGCAGGAAAGGAACGTTACGTTATGACAACGCAGGAAGTGTATGAAAATCTGCTCCGGGACGCCGTGTCGATCTATTCCAAGGAGGGCCTGAAGGAGAAGCTGGAAAGCGGCAGACGCCTGAAGATCAAGCTCGGCGCCGACCCGAGCCGTCCCGACCTGCACCTTGGCCATTCCGTTGTGCTCCGCAAGCTGCGTATGCTGCAGGACCTCGGCCATGAGATCGTTTTCGTCATCGGTGATTTCACCGCGATGATCGGCGATCCTTCCGGGCGCAGCAAAACGCGTGTGCCGCTGACCTTTGAGCAGACCCGTGAGAACAGCCGCAGCTATTACGAGCAGGTTACAAAGATTCTGGACAAGGATAAGACCCGCATTACGTATAATTCCGAATGGCTATCCAAAATGAATTTTGCGGACGTTCTCGCACTTGCCGGGAAATATACCGTGGCCCGTATCCTCGAACGCGACGATTTTGCCAAACGTTATGCCGAGAAGGCGCCGATCGGGATGCATGAGATGTTTTATCCGCTGATGCAGGGCTACGACTCGGTTGCACTGGAGGCTGATATTGAAGTCGGCGGCACCGACCAGACCTTTAATCTGCTCGTCGGCCGCGAACTGCAGCGCGATTACGGACAGACTCCGCAGGAGGTCATCACCTTTCCGCTGCTGCCCGGATTGGACGGCGTGGAGAAGATGTCCAAGTCGTTGGATAATTATATCGGTATTGACGAACCCGCAGATATAATGTACGAAAAATGCATGAAGGTGCCTGATGCGCTGCTACTGTCCTATTTTAATCTGACTACCGATTTGCCGGAATCGGCTTACGCTTCGCTCGTGCGCGGCGACATCCGGCAGGCGCACTTCCTGTATGCGGCAACCATCGTTCGCCTTTATCACGGCGAGGAAGCAGTCGCGGCTGCCGAGGCACGCTACAGGAGCGTGGCGGCGGGCGGCGTTCCCGAGAATATGGAATCCCTGACGGCAGAACCCGGCGCCCTGCTGACCGAACTGCTCGTCCGAAGCGGGCTGGCGCCCAGCCGCAGCGAGGCGCGCCGGCTGATGACCGGCGGCGGCGTTAAGCTTGACGGCACACCTGTGAAGGATCCGACCGCAGTGCTCGCAGACAAGGGCGAATACATTCTCAGTAAGGGAAAAAACAAGTTCGTCAGAATTGTAATAGCTTAGGGATCAAAAACAAATATGGCAGAGCTGTGCGGCGTCGGCAGACGGTTGCCAGCCGGCAGGGATGCCGCCGTTAAAACAATACCCGTCGAAAATTCGACGGGTATTGTTTATATAATAATATCATGAATATCATTTGCGATGCGGCAGCTCGGCAAATTTGAAGGATTTGCCGTAAAACGGATGCGGGACGGCAGCTTATCCGCATTTTATGCGGAGCGATCAACAGGACATCGGCTCGAGTCCGATGTCCTGTTTGCTGAATAAATGTTTTGCGTGATTATTCCTGTTCCGGCATATACCAAAAGGAATTCATATGATATAAATATGTTCTTGAACCCCTCGGCATTTGCGTCAATGCATTGAAAACGTTGTAGTAATCACCGAAGCCTATTCCGATACAAAAGATTCCGAACGCGGTGAGAGAAACGAGGCGCGGAAACAGCAATCCGATGCTGTAAGTGATGCACCCGAATAGAAAATTCGGCAGGAGTGACATCAGAATGAATCTGCTTTTGGACATTGTCTCGGGCCCGACAACGAATAGCATGCCCTGCTTCCAATTCGTATAAAGGTACACATCCTTTTTGAAGCAAATCGCATGAAGCAATTCGTGGGGAAACAAAACGAGCATTGCGCAAAGACAGCCTGCCATGACAGGCAGAACACCAAGATATGCGCGGCAGCGAAAAAAGGCGGGAACAGCCAGCAGGGCCATCAGAAAGATTGCGCCGACATTTGCGATCAAAGCAAGCGTCTTTGTATCCTTGGGTTCTCGGAACGGAACTGCGTTCGGCTGATGCTCTCCGTGCGGCAGGGATTCCGGATTCAGATCGAACTTGCCTTTATAATGCAGTTTCACTTATCTTTACCCCTTTTCTTCGGCATGCGCTGTGCGGAAGGCTGGGATACGCGGCATAATCTTAACCGGCCGGCTGCGCGGTTCGTTTACCTTGTGTCGGTTACGGTGTAGTCATCGGGAATTTCGAACATCGCATTGCTGATGTCGCTGCTGATCTCCACTGTGTTGACGATCGTGTCGGAAACGCTTTCATCATAGGTCCTGTAGCGCTCAAGCACGCCGCCGCTGAAGAAAAATTCAAAATCCTTTCCGGTTTCATCGGTGTAGCTCTCGTATTCATATTCACGGCCGAACAGTTCGGTTGTGCCGCTGTCGGTCATTGTAATTGCGCCGTTGTAGAGCTGCGGAAGCTCCACGCCCGCGGCAGCCGCGTCGACAATGATGGCAATTTTATTGTCGGTGTCGATGATGTAAACCGCGTCGCCGTCCAGCAGCATACGCGAAATCACGCCGGATTCTTCCGTCTCCACGTAGATAAGCGAGCCGTTGAAATAAGCGGCCGTCGTGTAAGGCGCAGCGTCGCCGCCGACTGTTTTCGAGACTGTCGTTTTCAACATTCTTTGGCTGCCGGCAAGGATGTCGGCATAGGGCTTGGTCAGCGGGCCGATCTGGCTTTCGGCAGGCGCGTCCGAGCTTTCCTCCGGTATCGACGGCGTTTCATTCGATTCATCGGGATTCGATACCGTCGGTATCGAACTGCTCGAATTGCCGCTTTCGCCGCTGCTTGTGTTTGCGGATGCTTCGGAGGATGTCTGGCTTGTTTCACTTTCGGCAGGCGGTTCGGAAGAAGTCTCGCTGTTATCTCCTGTGCAGGCGAATACGGAAAAGAGTGCCAACAGCAGTGCAAGGCAAAGCAGAGTGATTTTTTTCATATGCAAACTCCATTATCAAGCCCGCAGGACGGGCTTTATTGATCTTTTTTTGTATCCGCATCCTTGGACGGTGCATCGGCTTTCAGCTCTTCGAGCAGCGCTTCTAATTTTTTACCGTAGCCGGTTCCGGCGGACTTGTCCGTGTCGCCGGACGGTGCTTTGAGCGTGGCAGCCAGTTCTTCGAGCAGCTCGTCGATGGATTTCTCGGTTTTGTCTGACGGCTTTGCGGACGGTTCGGATCGCGGTGAAGCCGGCTCCGAAGGCTCGGGCTGTGACGGAATCGTTTCCGCCGGCTTGGGCCGCTCCTCCTTGCGGGCGAACAGGTCGGCGAGCGCCTCGAAATCATCTGCTTTTTCTGCGCTTTCCGCTTCGGCGGCTTCCTGCTTCAAGGTTGGGACGATGTCCTTTAACGGCAGTTCTCGGGTCGCGTCGTCTGTTTTCGGCGCAGACGGGGCGTCGGCCAGCCCGGCGGCACGCTTCATCACGCGTTCCAACTGCCGCAGCGGCATTTTGACGTCCGATTGCTTGATGATGATCTCGGGCACACCGGTTTTCATATTGTCGGATAATTCCTTGTACACCCGTTTGTCGGGGATCTCCTCGAGCCGGTCGATCGATTTGAGCGTGATGCCGAGCAGCGGCTCATCCTCCGGGCCGAAAACCTTGATACTGTCGACGTTCGACCACGGAACGAAGCCCGTTCCCGCTTGGCAGACTGTATAATCGCAAAAGCCGTTCTCGTCGATCAGCAATGCATTCTGCGGGATAAAGATGCGGTAAACCGAGCTTGCAAACATATATGAAAAGTATAAAAGCCCGATACCGCCTACTGCGAGGAAGGCATAAAAAAGCATATCGTCAAATTTTTTTATGTAGGGAAAAATGATGCAGAAAATGGAAGCACCCGTCATAAGAAGTGACAGGATTGCCAGTACGGGCAGCAGGGCACTGCGCCGCTGGATGCGTGTGATGCCGTCTTTCATAAACCGTTTCTCCTTTCGTCGTACGGATTTCGCTGCGGTGCTTGTGAACGCCGCGTTTGGATGAATGACTCCGTGAATCGGAATGCTTTACTGCTGTATGCCAAGCTGCGGCATTTTGGGTAAAACTATACCGGGACGCGTTTTGAAAGCATCCCCAGCGTATTATGAATTCATCGGGAAGTAAAGCGTCGGACAACTTCGGGTTTATAACTATAACCGGAGATTGGGGTATTTAGAGCACTCGCAGAGCAGTTCGGATAACGAAGCGCCGCTCGGAATACGGTTATACAGCGCTTTAATAACCGGGAATCGGGTGCTCCAGAACGTATTCCACATAATTGCTCCGGCCGGCCATCGACCAGTGCAGTCCGTCGCCGCCGTCATACGAACTGAGCAGATATCCTTCTTCATCGGTCATCGATTCCGCCACGTTCATAAAATAGCAGCCGTTGTCCTTTGCCAGTTCCAGAAGCAGCATATTGAACTGGTCGATGCGCGCGTTCAGCTCCTTGATATCCTTGGAAGTGTACGTCGGGTTAGCGTTTTTGCCCCATGGCGATGCGGATATCAGCACGATCTCCGAGCCCGGCGTTGCGGCTTTGATTTTGCTCAGCAGCGTTTTGTACAGATTGATATGTACGTTGACGTCGAAAATGGACATCCCGTTGGCGCCGAGGAACAGGTATACGATCTCCGGCTTCAGCTCGCTCAGCCACGCAATCGTAGTCTTTCCCGAAACGTTCGACTGGTTATATACCGGCTTCTGCGTGTAAGTCGCATAGTCGCTCACGCTCAGACCGCCGTATGCCAGCACGTCGTAGTTTTCCAGCCGGTTGCCGCTCATTCCCATATGATAGGTCAGCGAGTCGCCGCAGAAGGCGATGCGTTCAAGGTAGGATTCGTCCGCAGCGACCGATTCCCTTTCGAGATAGGTGCCCTTGAATTTCTGGAACTCGGCCTGCGTGTAAGACATATTATCCGGCACTTCGAGGTCGTAGTCAATGATCTCGTAGGGGAAGAAGTGCTTGAGCAGCTTGTCGTTCTGCGTTTGCATATCGGTATAGAAGCCCTCCACCTGCGGCGTGTCAGGCAGGCGCTCGTCGTAAAAAACATAGTTTGCCATCGAGACCGACAGCGCTACGGCGAAGGACGTGGACACGTACAACAGCTTCTGGTAAATGGTCATTGCGCTGCAGCTCCTTTCAGATATTTGCTGTCCGGCGAATCGTATTTTTCTTCGGAAATGTAAAAGTTATTGCTGTATACCTCGGTGCTGAAAATCGGTGCTTCGGTCCCCGGGCGGTAGATGCGCAGGGTGTAAACGGTGCCCTCCGTTGCCGAATCTGCATAGTCCTCGGCAAAATCCTCGGCATCTGCGTCTGAAACGGCCAGAGCCAATCCTTCCTCATACAGGCGGGAATATTCCTGTGAAAAGTCTTCGCCGCGGTTGGTCACATTTTCCGACAAATCAAACGCTACGTTGCTAAAACAAAGCCGCTCGAACACGTATTTATCCTTCGTGTCGCGCACACGGTTGACCAGCGGATATTCGTTGTCTCTGCTGTCGGTGAGGGTGTAGAGCAGCTCTGTTTCCATATTGTCGCCGGTTATTTCGCTGCTGTATCGGATGCCCAGCTCGTATTCGCCCTGCGCCGCCGCATAATAGCAGTTTTTAATCTGGATCGTCGCGTCATTGTTCATAAATGTCTCCGGAAAGACGTAGTACAAATCAAAATCATCGCCCAGCCGCTCAGCTTCGGCCCGTGTTTCGCTCGTGAAGATCATCTGCTCGACCAGATCGAGGTCCGATGTTGCAATTATACGATAAATCAGAATCGCATATACGAGAAACGAGATGCCGTATATCAGATATTTGAAAATCTTTTTGACGGTCTTGCCGGTTTTCGACTGCCGGCCGTCGTCTTCGTCCGGAAAATATTTGCCCTCGTAATCCATCGTGTGCTCCTATTCTGTGCCGCCGCGTTGACATAACCCCAGCCGGACGGCGACTTGTCCACATATCCACCGACTTATCCACAATGCGGAGGACGGAATCACGCGACTTATGCACATTTTCCACCGGGTTATCCACATCGCATTCGGTGAATTGGAGATTATTTTGCGTTTTTATGTTAACTGTCAGGTCATTGCCAGTATTTTTTATTCATACTCCGCAATTGCAGTGCAAGTCCGATATGTTCCTTGCGGATGATTTCGCTCTTGTCAAAATCCGCTGCTGTGCGTGCGACCTTGAGGATGCGGTCATAAGCGCGTGCGGAAAGCGCGAACTTGTCATAGGCGGTCTGCATCAGCTTCCCGCCGGATTCGTCCATACGGCAGAAGCGGCGGATGTCCGAAGGCGTCATCAGCCCGTTGCAGGTGACCGCGCCGTCCGTTCGTTCGGCGGCGTATTCCCGAGCGGCAATCACGCGCCGGCGGATTTCCTCGCTCGGTTCAGCCGGCTCTGTGCGGGATAACTCGCCGTAGTCCAGCGCCGGAACCTCGACGTGGATGTCAATGCGGTCCAGCAGCGGTCCCGAGATTTTTGTCGTATAGGCCAGACGGGCTTTCGGCGTGCAGGTGCAGGGCTTGGAGGCATGTCCGTAATAGCCGCACTTGCAGGGGTTCATCGCACAGACGAGGATGAACGAGCAGGGGTAAGTGACCGTTCCGCTTACGCGGGTGATGTGTACGACGCGTTCTTCCAGCGGCTGACGCAGCACCTCGCTGACCGAGCGGTCAAACTCGGGCAGTTCATCAAGGAACAAAACGCCGTTGTGCGCCAGCGAAATCTCGCCCGGCCGCGGATTTTTGCCGCCGCCGGCCATGCTTGCGCAGGACAGCGTGTGATGCGGCGAACGGAAGGGCCGCTCCGAAACCAGCGACACGCCGGGCGGCAGAATACCGGCTACGGAATGGATTTTGGTTGTTTCGATGGCTTCTTCGATGGTCATCGGCGGCAGTATGGACGGCAGCCGTGAGGCGAGCATGCTCTTGCCCGAGCCGGGCGGGCCGATCATCAATACGTTGTGACCGCCGGCCGCTGCGATCTCCAGTGCGGTTTTGGCGGCGTCCTGCCCTTTGATGTCCGCAAAATCCAGCGCGTGTACGGAAGTCTCCGCGCGCAGCCGGTCTGCGGAAAAGGGAACGGGTTCGAGCTGCTTGCCGCCGGTCAGATGGTTGTACAGGGAAAGTACGTCCCGCACGGGGAACACATCGATCCCCTGCGCGGCGGACGCTTCTGCGGCGTCGGCTTCGGGCAGATAAATCTGCTTATAGCCAAGATCGCGCGCTGAAATGGCCATCGGCAGCGCGCCGTTGATGTGCCTGACCTCGCCTGTGAGCGACAGCTCGCCCGCGAAGCACTTGCCGTCGTAGTCGATGCGCTCGGAGGCGTCGGTGTTGATAAGCGAAAGCAGAATCGGCAAATCGAAGGACGAACCCTCCTTGCGCACATCGGCGGGCGCGAGGTTGACGGTGAGAACGCCGTTGTGCAGCGGCAGACCGGATGAACGCGCAGCTGCACGTACACGGCCGGCCGCTTCTTTTACGGCTGCATCGGGAAGTCCGATGATGTCCAGCCTCGGGCTGGGTGAGCCGATGCATGATGACTCTACGACGACGGGGATGCCGTCGATGCCGTTGAGCGCCATGGTGCTGATGACCTTGATCATAACGCGTACCCTCGCAGTTCTCGGTGTTTGAACTCCGTGCAGTGCTTCGATCCCGAAGGGGGGAAAGACCGCGGGAAGGAAGAGGTGGGAATAGGCAGTATGGGAACCGTGTCCCCGCGCCGTGTGCGGAGGCCTTTTCCTTCGCTTTGCTGACGGAGATGACTGCCCGAATTCCAATCCAATCTTATGATAGCATACCGGCGCTTTTTTTTCAAGACGTAAATGTAAACTAAATCCTGCTTTCGGGTTGTGAAAAGATGTTGTTTT
>ENA-UOIY01002449-UOIY01002449.1-human-gut-metagenome-genome-assembly--contig:-P114-NODE-2449-length-14112-cov-4.600555_pt1 | contig 14112 bp, 14 predicted proteins | sample MGYA00242335_ERZ723882 | MGnify/ENA metagenome assembly ERZ723882
AACAAGTGCTACTAAGCCCGATATTTTCTGCCACTTCTTCATACATTTTTATTTAAGCGTCCGTTTAATATGTTACATATCTCTTTCCCTTTCATTGTCAGATTATCGGCAGGAAGACTTTCGATTGCTCCTGACGCATTGAAATTAAATGCCATCAAACGCTGCATAAAACCGGATGATTCCTCCAGTTTATGTATCAATGGCGTTACCTTATAGTCAACGGCAATCAGTTTAGTAGAATGGATTTTTATTAATCGGAAACGCTTCACATCGGCAAAATGGATAGTACGATATATTCCCTTCCATTGTTCGTATAAATCCAGTCTGTCTTCATAGATTATTAAAAGCGGAATATGGCGAATCCTGTTATAAAGAGTTGGTAGAATGAGAAACAATCCGCCACCACCGAAGAATATAATACTCAACCAACCGCCAAATACTTTCGTTGGCCAGTCTGCATAAACATCCTTGACAATCAGGCATCCGCCTGCGGCAAAAGCAAAACAGCCGATAGCCCAAAGCGCATTTTTCCACAGGCATTGATAAATCCGTATCTCTGTCATTTTCGTTTTATCGGTCTGTTTCATAATTTCCATTGCTATTCGTATGCCTCTTGTATTTTGTCTAAAAGTTCGGGATTTGCATTTCGTAGTTTTAGGCAAAGTCGATTTCTTCAAAAAAGCACCCACCTTTAATGACATCGTATCCAATAACATTTTCTTGTCTCATGGCATTAACTATTCGTTCCGAGAAAAAGAAGCCTCCTCCTTGCGGATACAATAAATCATAATCTTTATACCGATTTCCCAATACGACTTTTTTCAAACAATAGTCATTCGGATTGTTGTAATAGTCCGAACGATTGTAAAATTGTTTAATGATTTTATCGTCAAACATATCTGCAAATATACATTGAGGATAAATAAATTCAGTATCTGGTATTATAGGGATAAATAAAAGATAGTGGTCTTCTGTATACCCTTTTATGGATATTCTTTTGAATACATATTCGTTTTTTGAGACGTTCAGTTGCTCAAAGATTCTTTTTAGTTTATTACTAACGACCGCAATCAAACTCAAACAAGAAGGCGTAAAATCCATGAAATCTATAACGCTTTTTCGTGTTAATAGTTCACCAGAAAGGTTATCGGGCATATCTTCATACAAATTCTCTCTATTTTCAAAATACATTGAAATAGTTTTATTCTTATCTGTGATGTATCTCAGAAAATTTTCAGACTCAATGTTGATTGTATGAGGCATTTCGTATCTACCCCTTGTCTTTTCATCTAATGTATAAGAAATTTGATAGTATTTCATACGCCTGACATTTTTATGCTCCAAAGTTACTACAATTCTCGCTAAAACCGTTACGTTACTATGCGTAAAGTGCTTGAACTGAACGGAAAAACTGAAATATTATCCTTCTTTGGCATGATTCTACTGTTTTAGCCCCATTTCCCTGCTTTTCCCTTCTGTTTTGGCTACTAATTAACGTAGTTTGTACTTCGCTTGTTCCATGAATCGGATATGGTGTTGATTTTCAGCAGTGGTAAGTAATTACTTGACACCAACATTCAAGGCTTAATATGCCAAGAACGAACAAAGGGAAGGAATAACTATTTCCCTCCCCATGTTGTCGGCATTGGGCTAACCGAAAATGCCATCCGTCAGGTTTACCGCCTCCGCTTTTTTCTCCATGTTCACGGAGGCATATACCTGTGTGGAAATGATGCTGCCATGCCCCAGTATCTTACTGACCGAATAGAGTTCCGCACCTGCCGTAATTGCCAGTGTTGCCGCCGAGTGGCGGCTGCTATGGTAGGTGAAATCCTTTTCTATCCCTGCCTTCTCCTTGATGCGCCGCACATATTTCGCCACGTTGTCGGGCTTCTTCACCAATGGGAAGATGATAGTGTCCTCCCCGTTCTCCGGTCGGGGCGGCAACAGGGATATGGCTAACTCGTTGAGTGGAACGGTTACGGGTCGCCCGGTCTTTTGCTGGACGATGGAAACCATCAGCACCTCGCCCGTGTCCTTGATGTCGCTCCACCGTAGCCGCTGCATATCCCCAAGCCGCAACCCTGTCATGCAGGAGAAGCCGAAAGCCTTTTGTACGGTTCGCTCCGCTTGCGTCCGTGTCTCAACGGCAAGAAAGCGTTTCAACTCGTCCGCTGTCAGGTACTCACGGTGTTTGTCCGGCACATGAAACCTCTCTTCTTTGGCAAGGTTTTGAATGGGGTTGAATGGTATCAGCCCCTCACGCACCGCCTTGTTGAAGATAGCCTTTACCGTTTCCTCGAACAGAACAAGGGTAAAGTCTGCCAGTTTGCCGCCGTCAGACTTGATTTGACGGGGATTGCGGTATTCACGCATATACCTGAACAGACCGCTTACCATGTCCCTATCGACCTCTTTCAGCAGGATGTCCGTCCGCTTTACCCGTTTCAGGTAGGCTGCAATGCGTTTGCGCACAACGCCCTTGTGTTGTATCATCTTCTCGCAGTCGCCTTTCTCGATGGCGCATTGCAGGTATTCGTCACACCAGCCGAGCCATGTCATCGTCTTTGCCCTCTCGTTTTCTTCCGGCTTCTTCCTGCTTTCAAAAGTCGGTGGGTTGAGTATGCGTTGAGCCTGTATCTCCCGTGCCCTGTTGTAAGTCCGTTCATTGAGACTTTTTGCGTTGGGCGCATCGTCAGGAACGAGGTACAGGTGCAGGTTCTCCTTCTTGCGGAATCCGGTTTCGTAATATTCCAAGTACAGGCTGCGGTTTCCGGCGGTCAGTTTCCTTTCTTTTATCTCCACTTTCATAGATTTATCTCATTTATGGGTTATACGAACATATTGTTTACGAGGTTCATGGTCTCGATTTTCTTCTTATCGACAATCTTTGCATAGACTTCCGTCATTCGGATGCTCTTGTGTCCGAGTATCTTGCTCACGGTGTAGAGGTCTGCCCCCAAGGTCAGCAACAGGGTAGCTGCGGTGTGGCGGCTGCAATGGTAGGTGATGTGCTTCTGTATTCCGGCTTCCTGCATCCATTCGCCCAAGACGACTTCCACCGTGGTAGAGGTTATCCGCAGCTGATGGAACACGGTGTCAATGTCTTTAGCCTTCCGGGGCATCCATTTCAGGGCTTCATCCGAGAGTGGGATAGTCACCCTGTTTCTGGTTTTGACCTGTTCATGCTCGATGTAGAGCGTCTTGCCATCCGCAGCTTTGTGTATCTCGCTCCATTTCAAAGTCATCATGTCGCTGTAACGAAGTCCGGTGAAGCAGGAGAACAGGAAAGCCTTTTTTACGATGTCATAGCGGCAAGGCGTGGCTATCAACTGTCGCAATTCATCTATGGTAAGAAATTCACGCATGGCATTTGCTTTTTGCGGCTTCTCTTTGGTTTCCAACAGCTTGAACGGATTGCGGTCAATCAGCCCATCCCTTACAGCCTTGCTCAGTGCGGCAGCCAGACGATTGACGAAGATACGGCAGGTGGTACTTCCCAGCGTCTTTTTCCCGTTGTTGAAGGTACAGGTTTTCAGAAAGGCGATGAAGCCCTTGCAGAAGTCCTTATCGACTTCCGTCAGGGCGAGGTCGGGCTTGCCTATATGTAATAGGTATTGTTCCACCCTTGCCTGTGCGTTGCGTTTAGACCGCATACTTGCCGGAGAAAGACCGCAGTCCTCCGTGGTGTATTGTTCCACCCATGCGCTAAGCGTCATCTTCGACTTCTTCACGTCTTCCCAGTTCACAATCCCCTGCTGCTGAATGTCAAGTATGCGCTGTGCCTTGATTTGCTCCGCCAGCTTACGGGTATTCGCATTTTGCAACTTCGCAGCGGAACTGACTTCCGGCACAAGGTAGAGTTTCAGCCCCTCTTTCTTCCTCGCACCCCTGTAATAGATGTCGAGATAGAGGCTCACATTACCGTCATTGAGCCTTTTCTCGCGTATGCGTACAGGCTCTTTCATTTTGATTTCTTTCTTCTTTCGTCCCATTTTCTATCTGTGTTATCTTTTTCTTCGATTTGTTACTATATTGTTTATCAGCTATTTACGCTCAATGCAAAGATAATTCAAGACGGGACAAAAACGGGACAAAACAAGCGTTTTTATATCCAAAATTAGGCAAATATAACAATGCAGTCAAAAATCTGCCTTGTATCATAACTAATTATAAATCAGTTAGATTTACCCTGTTTTGTTCGATTTCTTTCTATATGGTTTTACCCACTTGTGATAATTGGTGGTTACTGGTGGATTCTCCAAATGTGTATGGCATTGGCGGCACTATTCTCCATCATCGTGGCGGCAAGTATGGCTTACAAGATGATGGTGAAGAACGAACCATTGGACGTGATGAAACTGTTCAAGCCACTGGTGGTGAGCATCATCCTCTGTTGGTGGTACCCACCTGCTGACACAGGCATGACCAATAGCGGCAGTAGCTGGTGCGTATTAGACTTCCTATCCTATATCCCGAACTGCATCGGCAGTTACACCCACGACCTCTATGAGGCAGAGGCGACGCAAATCTCCGACAAGTTTGAGGAGGTACAGCAGTTGGTATATGTCAGGGACTCGATGTACACCGACCTCCAGGCACAGGCAGACGTGGCGCATAAGGGCACGTCAGACCCCAACCTGATAGAGGCGACGATGGAGCAGACGGGCGTGGACGAAGTGACCAACATGGAGAAGGATGCCAGCAAACTGTGGTTCACCTCACTGACGGCAGGGGCTGTGGTGGGCATCGACAAGATAGTGATGCTGATAGCCCTAATCGTGTTCCGTATCGGTTGGTGGGCAACGATATACTGTCAGCAGATATTGCTCGGTATGCTCACAATATTCGGTCCGATACAATGGGCATTTTCATTGCTGCCCAAGTGGGAAGGAGCGTGGGCGAAATGGCTGATACGCTATCTGACAGTACATTTCTACGGAGCCATGCTCTACTTCGTCGGCTTCTACGTCCTGTTGCTCTTTGACATAGTGCTCTGCATACAGGTAGAGAACCTGACGGTGATAACAGCCAGTGAGCAGACGATGGCAGCCTATCTGCAAAACTCGTTCTTCTCGGCAGGCTATCTGATGGCGGCGAGCATCGTGGCGTTGAAATGTCTGAACCTCGTGCCCGACCTTGCGGCATGGATGATACCAGAGGGCGACACTGCCTTCTCAACGAGAAACTTCGGTGAGGGCGTGGCACAACAAGCCAAAATGACGGCTACGGGAGCCATGGCGACAGTGATGAGATAACAAGTGAGTGTGCGGTGAGACACCGCACCTCCTATTGAAACAATAAAAAGTATAAATTATGGTAATCAAGAACTTAGAAAACAAAATCAAGCTGGTGGGCATTATCTGCACCGCCTTTCTGATTGGCTGCATCATCATCTCGGTGTCGAGTATCTGGACGGCACGCTGCATGGTGACGGATGCACAGCAGAAGGTGTATGTGCTGGACGGCAACGTGCCTATACTGGTGAACCGCACCACGATGGAAGAGACGCTGGATGTGGAGGCAAAGAGCCATATCGAGATGTTCCACCATTACTTCTTCACGCTTGCTCCCGATGACAAGTATATCCGTTATTCGATGGAGAAGGCGATGTATCTGGTCGATGAAACTGGTTTAGCGCAGTACAATACGCTGAAGGAGAAGGGCTTTTATAACAACATCATGGGTACGAGTGCCGTGTTCAGCATCTATTGTGACAGCATCAAGTTCAACAAGGAGAAGATGGAGTTCACCTACTACGGAAGGCAGAGGATTGAGCGAAGGAGCAACATCCTGATGCGTGAACTGGTGACGGCGGGACAGGTGAAGCGTGTGCCAAGGACGGAGAACAATCCCCACGGACTGCTCATCACGAACTGGAGAACCTTGCTCAACAAGGACATTGAGCAGAAGTCGAAGTCAAACTTCTAATATCGCAGCGGTATGAGTGTGAAAGGAATCAGACGGATGCTTGTGGGCGAAGAGATGCCCGACAAGAACGACCCCAAGTACAAGGAGCGATATGAGAAGGAGGTGGCGGCAGGGCGCAAGTTTGCCAAGACTACGAGGATAGACCGTGCGGCGGCTAAGGTGCAAGGCTTCGCCAATGCACACAAGACGCTGTTTCTCGTCGTCGTCTTTGGCTTTGTTGCCACCTGTTTCGGCATCAATATCTACAGGATGGTGCAGTACTACGGTCATCGAACGGAGGCGACAAGTGCCATTGAGCGGCAGGAAGGGCGCATACGGCAGGTGATGGATGCCGCCCATTGCACACTTCCTCCCGTGAAACATCAAGTTGGTGATGGAATCCACAAGAAGTCAAACGAATCAAAATCAGACAGCGATGAAAATAACAGATAAGATAAACTTCAGTCAGCCGAAGTACATGCTGCCAGCCATCGTGTACATCCCATTGCTTGCCACAGGCTATTTTGTCTTTGACATGTTCGATACGGAGGTGGCGAAGAAGCAGGACAAGAACCTGCAGACCACCGAGTTTCTGAACCCCAACCTGCCAAGTGCAAAGATCAGGAAGGGCGACGGCATCGGCGGCAAGTATGAGAACATGGCGAAGTCGTATGGTCGCATAGCCGACTATTCGGCTGTGGATAACATTGAGCGTGACAACGAAGAAGAGAAAGAAACGTATGAATCCAAGTACACAGAAGAAGACCTTGCGGAACTCGTCCGTCAGGCAGAAGAGAAGGACGATGCAGCCGAAGTGGCCGATGCCAAGGCGCGAGAAGCGGAAGCACTCGAAGCACTCAACAAGGCACTCGCCGAAGCGAGGCTGAGAGGACAGGCTGCTGTTGCCCCCATGGTACAGGACACCACACAGGCTGAACCTCCCAAGGAGCCGATTGAGGTGAAAGGTCAGATTGCCGAGGACAGCAAGGCGTTGGATGAGGAGGATAAGGCACAGGAGGTGGTGAAGAAGGTGAAGGTGACTTCCGACTATTTCAACACCCTGACGCAGAACGAGCATGAGCCGAAGCTCATCAAGGCCATCATTGACGAGGATGTGAAAGCTACGGACGGATCGAGAGTGCGGCTGAGATTGTTGGACGACATAGAGATTGGTGAGACCATGGTGAAGAAAGGGTCGTATCTCTATGCCACCATGAGCGGTTTCGGTTCTCAGCGAGTGAAGGGCAGCATCAACTCTATCTTGGTGGATGACGAGCTGATAAAGGTGTCGCTTTCGCTCTATGATACGGACGGACTGGAGGGCTTGTATGTCCCCGGTAGCCAGTTCCGTGAAACAACCAAGGATGTGGCGAGCGGTGCGATGCAGAGCAACATGAACATCGACCAGAGTGGAGCGAACAACAGTTTCTCGCAATGGGGAATGCAAGCCGTGACCAATGCCTACCAGAAGACGAGCAACGCCATCAGCAAGGCTATCAAGAAGAACAAGGTGAAGCTGAAGTATGGGACGTTTGTGTATCTGGTCAATGGGAAAGAGAAGAGGAAATAGACACTGCCCGATGACAAAATCATCGGGAACGGTGGCTCATCAAGTATAAACATCAATAATATCAACAATTATGAATATCATTCAGAAGATTAACGTCTGTGCATTGTTGTCGCTGAGCGTGCTTTCAGCCAAGGCGCAGACTACCTACATGGAGATGGAGCAGCTGACTGTCAACGACCAAGTGACCACCGTCATCACCGCCTCCGAACCCATCCGCTTTGTCGATATATCCACCGACAAGGTGGTGGGCGACCAACCCATCAACAACATCATCCGCCTGAAGCCCAAGGACAACGTGTATGCCGACGGCGAGGTGCTGGCGATAGTGACCATTGTGACGGAACGCTACCGCACGCAGTATGCACTGCTCTACACCACGAGGATGCAGGAGGCTGTAACCGACAAGGAGATAGAATGCTCGGAGCGCAATGCCTACAATAACCCGGCTGTGAGCCTCTCCACTGCCGACATGACCAAGTATGCGCGTCAGATATGGTCATCGGCTGCCAAGTATCGCAATGTGGCGACGAAGATGCACCGCATGGTGATGCGTCTGAACAATATCTACAGCGTGGGCGAATATTTCTTCATCGACTTCTCCGTGGAGAACAAGACCAACATCCGCTTCGACATTGACGAGATGCGCATCAAACTGTCGGACAAAAAGCAGAGCAAGGCTACCAATGCGCAGATAGTGGAGTTGACCCCAGCCCTTGTGTTGGACGATGCGAGGACCTTCAAGTACGGTTATCGCAACGTGATTGTGGTGAAGAAGATGACCTTCCCCAACGACAAGGTGCTGACCATAGAACTGTCGGAGAAGCAGATAAGCGGACGTACCATCTCGCTCAGCATCGACTATGAGGATGTGCTGTCAGCCGATTCGTTTAACCATATACTGTTGGAGGAAGAATGATGAAAATGAAGAGTGAAGAATGTAGAATGAAGAAACAACGTTCGGCGGCCAAAGGGAAAGCCAATAGGCTTGCGCATACATTATTGCTGATAGCCATCTATTTTATGGCAAGCATGACTCCGGCAATAGCGCAGCAGAATAGCGACCGCATATCCTTGGGGTTCGGCTGCCTGTATGAGCGAGGACTGGACGTGACGCTGTCTTACGAGCATGAGACGAAGTACCACAATGCGAAGGACTATTTTGCCAATGGCTACATCAAGTGGGACGAATGCGCCTCGTGCGGTCATGTGTGTCCTGAGAGCTTCTGGAACAACTACCGCAGTTATGGTTTCGGCTTTGCCTATAAACCCTGTGTGGTGAGAGGACGCAACCACCATGGCAACATGCGCATCGGAGCATCTGCTGGTAGCGATACCGACAGGTTCTTGGGCGGCATCCACCTCGGCTATGAACATAACTACACCTTGCGCCATGGTTGGAAACTGTTTTGGCAGGTGAAGACCGACGTGATGATTAAGGGCGAAGACCTGTTTAGAACGGGTATTGTCCTGGGTGTGAAACTTCCTGTAAAATGACTATGCGTATGAAGAAGCTATTATCAATACTTGCAGTTGCGGCAACGGTGTTGCTGACTGCCTGTGACGAGCATCAGGACTTTCCCGATACTGCCATGAAGGTTACCCATATCTTGACCACTGACGGCAAGGTGATGCCCTACGAAACCTATGAGCAATCGGGCAAGCAAGCCATTGCCGTGGTGTTCAACATCAACCAGAGGGAAGAAATGGAGGGTAACGGATATGCCGTCTATCTGTGGGACATCGTTCCCGAAGCCTTTGCCGACAGCATCGGTGTAGAGCAGGACACATCCTGTGACCTCACCGCCTACGATGGTAATGCCAACACCTTTGCCCTCTATGGCACGGCCGATGTGAAGTCGCCCTTGGCAGAACGTGTCTTCGACATGTGGCGTTACGGTCAGAGTGCCTATATACCGAGCGTGGCGCAGATGCGTCTGCTCTATCATGCCAAGGACATCATCAACCCCTACATCTTGAAATGCGGCGGAACACCCATCCCCGATGAGGATGATGACTGTTGGTATTGGACTTCAACGGAGGTAGAAGGACAGGCGACCGCCAAGGCATGGCTCTACTCCCTTGGCAGCGGTGCCATACAGGAGACTCCCAAGTGGCAGCCGCATAAGGCGAGACCCATCATCACGATTATGGATTAGTCCATATACAGACATCGAGAATCACCCGTATCATCATCAAAGTACAACAATTAAAAAAGAAAAAGCATGAAAAAGAATTTGTTTCTAATGTTGGGACTTGGAGCCGTGCTCCTCACGTCCTGTGACCAAGACATCGTCAATGAGATTTACCTGCCTGGTGGCGGCGGTTCTGTGGTCGTGACCGACAGCACATCAACCAAGCAGCTTCAGGTGTTTACCAATCTGGAGATGCTGCAACCTACCGTTTCCACACGAGCCGTTGACAATCAGTGGGAACTCAATGATATGATTGGTATTTCTTCCACAGGGATGATCAACAACATGAAGTTCACCCGAAGCGGCGGCACCAATCAGTTTGTGTCAGCCGACAAGGTGTTTTTCACGGACACAGACACCCACACCTTCAATGCCTACTATCCCTATACGGCAAATCCTACCAACGATCTCATAGAGTTCCAAGTGCCGGAGGCAGCTGTACAGAGTGAGCAGAAGGTCAATGATTTCCTGTTTGCCAGTGGAACGGCATCATACGCCAATCCGAGTCTCACATTGAACTTCACCCATCAGATGGTGCGTGTCATCATCAAGGTCTATACCTCGCCCGAATACGGTTTCACTACCAACGATTTTGCAGGAAGCCTACTCACGTTCATCGGTTATTTTGACAGCGGCACTTTCAACATCAAGACCGGAAAAGTGGAATGTAGTGACGAGTCGGTGACAACCTATTATTTCGGCGACCCACAAAGTGACCACATGGAATATACGCTTTATGTTCCTGCACAGGTTATGCCAGACATGACATTGCAACTGAGTAATGGGGAGAACTTTGTATTCCTCACAAACGACACTTGGAAAGCAGGTCATTCCTACAGCTATTCATTGAAGCCTGTGCGTAACACCTTGGAGGTCATATCTGCAACTATCTCTCCGTGGACAGTAGAGTCTGAGAAGACCATCAACGGCTACGAATAAAACTCAAAAGAGGACAGAAGGGTGTCCACCGTGGCATCCTTCTTCCTTTTCTCATTATCACCCAAAATCATTGTAAAGTAAATGGAAGAAAGCAAAGAGTTACAGGGTTTTTACAAGATATTCAGGGCGGTGATTTACGTCTCCATCCTGATGGAGTTCTTCGCCTACGCACTGGAGCCGGAACAGTTGGACTTCTTGGGCGGCGTGGTGACGGACATCCACGGGCGCATCAAGCGGTGGATGATATACCATGACGGCAACCTCGTGTATAGCAAGGTGGCTACGTTCCTGCTGATATGTATCACCTGTGTAGGAACGCGCAACAAGAAACATCTGGAGTTTGACGCTCGTAGGCAGGTGCTTTATCCGCTGCTGTCGGGAGTACTGCTGATTGTGCTGTCCGTATGGCTGTTCGGTCATTCGATAATGCTCCGTTTCTATACTCTCCGTTTGAACACTTGGCTCTATATGCTCACTTCCATCGTCGGTGTTGTGTTGGTGCATATTGCCCTCGACAATATCTCCAAGTTCCTGAAGGAGGGCTTGCTGAAAGACCGCTTCAACTTCGAGAACGAGAGCTTCGAGCAATGCAGGGAATTGCAGGAGAACAAGTACAGCGTGAACATACCGATGCGCTATTACTACAAGGGTAAGTTCCGCAAGGGATGGGTGAACATCGTCAATCCGTTCCGAGGCACATGGGTTGTGGGTACTCCTGGTTCTGGTAAGACTTTTTCGATTATTGAGCCTTTCATCAGGCAGCATAGCGAGAAGGGCTTTGCCATGGTGGTGTACGACTATAAGTTTCCCACCCTCGCCACCAAACTCTACTATCATTACTTGAAGAACAAGAATGCCAAGGACAGTAAGATGCCCAATGGCATGAAGTTCAACATCATAAACTTTGTGGATGTGGAGTATTCTCGCCGTGTGAACCCTATTCAGTTGAAGTACATCAACAACCTTGCCGCAGCGAGCGAGACCGCCGAGACTCTGCTTGAATCCCTGCAAAAGGGAAAGAAGGAAGGCGGCGGTGGCAGCGACCAGTTCTTCCAGACCTCTGCCGTCAACTTCCTTGCCGCCTGCATCTATTTCTTCTGCAACTATGGCAAAGAGCCCTACGACAAGGACGGGAAGATGCTGATAGCCGAACGACGTGAAGACCCGAAGACCAAGCGGCTGATACCCACAGGACGGGTGTTCGATCATTCTGGCATGGAGGTGCAGCCCGCCTATTGGTTGGGCAAATACTCTGATATGCCGCATATTCTGTCGTTCCTCAATGAGAGTTATCAGACCATCTTCGAGGTGTTGCAGACTGACAATGAGGTAGCCCCGCTGCTTGGTCCGTTCCAAACCGCCTTTGCCAACAAAGCCATGGAGCAGTTGGAGGGAATGATAGGCACGTTGCGTGTCTATACCTCCCGCCTTGCCACCAAGGAGAGTTATTGGATATTCCATAAGGACGGCGATGACTTCGACCTGAAGGTCAGCGACCCGAAGAATCCGAGCTATCTGCTCATTGCCAACGACCCCGAGATGGAGAGCATCATTGGTGCGCTGAATGCCTTGATTCTCAACCGCCTTGTGACAAGAGTGAATACAGGACAAGGCAAGAACGTTCCTGTGAGCATCATCGTCGATGAGTTGCCGACCTTGTATTTCCACAAGATAGACCGACTGATAGGCACAGCCCGAAGCAACAAGGTAAGCGTAGCCTTGGGCTTTCAGGAACTGCCGCAGTTGGAAGCCGACTATGGCAAGGTAGGAATGCAGAAAATCATCACCACGGTAGGTAATGTGGTGAGCGGTTCGGCTCGTGCCAAGGAAACCCTCGAATGGCTGTCGAGTGACATCTTCGGCAAGGTGGTGCAGCTCAAAAAGGGAGTGACCATCGACCGTGACAAGACCTCCATCAACCTCAATGAGAACATGGACAGCCTTGTGCCTGCAAGCAAAATCTCCGATATGCCCACTGGATGGATTTGCGGACAAACCGCCCGTGACTTCGTAGCCACCAAGACCGGCATGAACGGCTCGATGAACATTCAGGAAAGCGAGGAGTTCAAGACCTCCAAGTTCTACTGCAAGACCGACTTCGACATGGCGGAAATCAAGAAAGAGGAATCGGAGTATGTCCCTCTCCCTAAGTTCTATAAGTTCAAGTCGAAGGAAGAGCGAGAACGCATCCTCTACAAGAACTTCGTTCAGGTTGGTGAGGACGTGAAAGCCATGATCAAGGAGATACAATTATTCAAGTCAATGTAGTATTCAACAAAACCAAGAGAATGAACATAAGAACAACAGCATGATACGACCTATCACAATAATTCTGTTGAGCATATTATCCACTTGCCCTGTACCCTGTCACAGTCAGCAACCAGATAGGGTACTTTTTGAACGTCTTGTCACCTCGACAAAATATTTTGAGGGATGGCATACGCAAAGCAAAACGCCTGGGCATGTCGGATATGGTCACAAGATTCAACAAGGAGAACATTTCCGCAATTCACTGACTCGCCGACAGGCGGATTCCCTGTTAAGAAGTGACCTTATACAGCACTATCGTCTATATTCGCGATATGGTAAGGATGCCTATCTTCTCGCAGCTCTTTCATACCAAATAGGTCCTGCAAAGTTGTTGGGCAATACGAGATATCCAAAGTCAACCTTGCTCATCCGTTTGGAGAAAGGTGAAAGGCAAATTCTGCCTCTCTATTTGAAGTTTTGCAAGTGGAAAGGGAAAGCCATACCTTCTATCCGAAGAAGACGATTGGTAGAGTATAATTTGCTCTTCTCTCCATAGTTCTTTATTTTGTCCTCACTTTATATATTGATCAGAGTGGCACATGCCTGTATGTGCAGATACTTGGGCTTAGATGTGCACATACTTTGCCATTTATGTGCACATACTTTATGATGGCATAATAAGTGTTTTTTTTGACAATATGGCTTTTTGACGGATTAAGTGGCTCAAATTTGATGTTATTAAGCACCTTTTCTTATACAAAAATTCGGAATACGGTAATTTTTATAGTTAATTCGTGTTAATTTTAAGATTTGTACAAAAATTTCTTTTCGGTTGTTATCATCTAATTCAAAAATTATGCGTACCTTTGCACTTGGACTATTAGCCTTTCGCTCTATCTGTCGCAGTTAGACGTGTTCTTACATGGCATTAGCGAGGCAGCCTACGCCGTGCTGAGTATGGCGGAGTCACATGATGACAAAGCAATACAAAGCGGGCATTGGGTGGGAAAGATAGTCCAGACATAATGAAGGCGTTTACTTGACGCTGTGTTTGAGACGGTCTGTAATCTAGCAAGTCACAGAAATGTTTGGTCTTGAACGTAGCAACGGTAGATGTCCCGGGTGTGATTATATCACTCCTGCGGAGACCTTGTAAGCACGAATTGTACCTTTTCGGGTGCAATAAAATTGTTTATATAGGTCTCCCAAAAGTAGCGCAAACCGAAAGCGGAACCGCCAAGCTGGCTTGAG
>ENA-UOIY01002454-UOIY01002454.1-human-gut-metagenome-genome-assembly--contig:-P114-NODE-2454-length-14079-cov-8.617584_pt1 | contig 14079 bp, 10 predicted proteins | sample MGYA00242335_ERZ723882 | MGnify/ENA metagenome assembly ERZ723882
ATACCACGAATCCACACTATGTAATGTTTGATCTAATCCTTGAATTATTCTTTCTATATCCTCTTCCGATCTATTGCCTCCAATGTACTTATGACTATAGCATTTTTTATATAGCTTAATTAATCCTTTCTTTGTGTTTGATAAATCTTCTTTTCGGATTAAGTCATATATAATTATATCGGTCGGTTTGAAATAATACTGTTCAGGGATAGAATTATCGCTTCTGTGAAAATGAAAATCATCTTGAAAAAACTGTATGATAATTCTTTTTGCTTACGTTTCTTGCCAAATGATAGTTTTGTTTGTAGATATGCGATTGTTTTTACAATCTTATATTTTTTATTCTCTTTATTAATTTGCCTTATGAAGCTGGTTTTCTTCAAACTGATTCATCTCCTCCTACTTTCACATGTGCCTGCCCATTCATCAGCATCGGTAGGAGCCAATCGCGAAGTTTTATCAATTCCACATTTTCAAAAACTATCTTTGATATTTTATCATATAAAGGAGAAACAACTTTCTGATATTGTTGTGCTATTGGTTCATCAGGTACAATTACCGTTGTATCTTTAAGGAATTTATAGTGCCTCGCATATCCTTGATTAGTTAGGTCAATACTCTGTATTACCTGATAAAACAGTTCGTTTGGCATACATGGTGAATTTGAGTCAATTATCTGTGTACCATCTGCTCCGCGAGCAAAGGGGAACCGAATGTATTTCACAATTCGAGTATGATCTCCAAAAACAATATATCCAGATTCTGAGCATAATAAGGTACTTTCATCATTTGTATATCCCGCAATGAATGAAGCACTCTGGTCAATTATAGGAACAGCGCCTTCTTTGTTGTATTCTCCCATTTGAATACGTGTTGTATTTGGTATTGGTGCGAGCAATTCGCCAATTTTGTAGGGTCTCCATCCTTTCGGCAACTCTCTTCCCAGTTCCTGGCACCACTCCATCGTGCCGCCGCTGGTGCGGTAGGGCTTACCGTTTTCGTCCAGGAAATCAAACTGCACAAACCAGTAATCATACAGGGTTTTCGCCATGGCTTCCAGTTCGGCGCAAAGGCGCTCATTTACTTGAATCTTTTCGTTTACCGAACAAATAAGATTTGCAACATGATCTTGCGTCTCCTTATCAGGCAAGAAAACGAGCATTTCCTCTGCAGTATGAACATTGAAATGTTGCTGAATAGCGCCTACTTTGTTATTTAGAATCTGTTTTTGTCCCCATATATTGATGTATGCAGCTAAATAATAAGGATTTACTTTGCTAAAGTCAGGATGCACGATAACAACATCGGCACAGTTGCACCCATCATACTCTTTGGGAACTACGCAACAAGTACCAGGAATGCCCGTCCTGACTATAACAATATCGTTCTCATTAAGTATCGATTTAGACAGTTCTTCCGAAAAGGAAGCAGAGATATATTTTAAGTCGGTGTTGTCAATATAAAATGGTTTGATGTTTAATGAACGTAAAAATGGAATACCACTATCAACATAGTGTTGCGTCATGGTGCCCACAAAACCAACAGTCAAGGATGCAATATCAGATAGCTTGGTGCGTTTCATTGTAACTTCACCCGCCCCAACTGCTCCTTGATCTCCTGCTCCAGCCGATGCCCTTCCTCAAACATCGCCTGCAGGCGGGTCTGGAAGCCCTGCATTTTCTCGGCAAATTCTGCCGGGGTCAGGTTGACATATTCGATTTTGACTTCAAAATACTGCCCGGCGGAGAAGCTGTATTTCTTTTCCTTGATCTGCTTGTCGCTGACGGTGACGCAGAAATCCTCCACGGGCTGACCCGCGTTGAAGGTGTCGATGATCCGCTCAATCTCGGCATCGGAAAGGACGGTGCGCTGGTTGTCGTCCACCTTCACCTTGCTGCCCAGCTTGCTGGCGTCCATCAGGATCACGTCGCCGGCATGCTGCTTATCAATGAACAGCACGGACACGTTGGTGCCGGTGTTGGCAAAGATATTGCTGGGCATGCTCACCACGCCCCGGAGCCAATGATGATCCACCAGATGCTGGCGAATTTTCAGCGGGATGCCGCTGCCCGCCGTCAAAAAGCCCGTAGGTACCACCACGGCAGCCTTGCCCTGGTCATTCAGGGAAGCAATGATATGCTGGAGAAACATTTGGTACACGGCCATGCTGTCCAGCTTTTTGTTGGGAATATTGGGCACGCCGGCAAAGAAACGCTTCTGGTAGGCTTCCCCTGCCAGGGCATCCCTGGTTTCGCTGAAATCCATGTTGAAGGGCGGATTGCTGGCGATATAGTCAAAGGTGGCAATGTTGTCCTTCCGGGCGTTCAGGTGCCGGGGCGACACCAGGGTGTCATCATGCACCACGTTGGGCAGAGAATGCACCAGGCCGTTGAGGATCAGGTTCAGGCGCATGAACTCGTTGGCCTTCTGGCTGATGTCCTGGGTGTACACGGTGCAGTTGTTTTCCCCGATCTCATGGGCCAGGGCTAGCACCAGGGTGCCGGTGCCGGCGGCAGGATCGTACACCGTCACGTTTTGGACGGCTTGTGGTACCAGAATCCGCGCCAGGATGGTGGCGATGGAATGGGGCGTGTAGTATTCGGCGTATTTGCCGCTGTCCTTGTTGTAATCCTTGATGAGGTATTCAAAAATGTCGGCAAAAAAATCATATTTCTGCTCAAACACGCCGGTGAAGGAATCATTGACCAGCTTGCCGATCATGGCCTTGCAGAAGGCGTCCCGCTTTTCTTCCTCGATCACATAGGGCGACAGGGCGTCGAACAGCTTGATCTTGGACGCGCCGCCCGCCTGAACGGAGAAGATGTCCATGTTGTCGTTGGAGATCGCCACCAGGGTTTTATCGAACAGATCATGGAATTTTTCATCATTCTGGTGGTTGAACAAATAGGAAATGAACTGTTTAGGGTGCAGCTTGGCCGTGGAGCCGCCAATATCCATCAGCGCCATTTCATATTCATCTTCGGATAAAGCGGATAAGCGCTGCTCCACCTCGGTGTCCGTCAAATCAGCATAGGCAGGATTCACCTTTTTCATTTCATAAATGAATTTATCATTCAGGAATTTATACAGGAAAACCTCTGTAATGATCTTGTATTCGCTGGCGGCGTTGCCCAGGCCGAAATTGGTGCAGACGGCTTTCAGGCCGTCGATCATGGCTTTGGTTTGCTGGGTGATTTCCACTGTATTCATTGCGCCCATGTCCTTTCATGGAAGTATTCCTGGGATAGCGTGGTCCCGACGAACTTGAGCTGCGGCAGGGTGAAGGGCAAGCCGTGGGCCTGCAGCGCCTGCTTGATGGCGGGCATCATTTCTGCCGTAAAGTAGGGCTCGTTTTGCAGCATCCGCTGATTGGCCAGCACCCGACTGTCCGCCAGGCGCTTCAAATCCATCAACACCGGGAAAATCTGCGCGTCTGTGCCGATGGGCGGCGGATTGCTCATCAAGCGTTTATGGATGCGCATGAACTTTGGATCATCCGCGTATTTGTGGGTCAGCAGCGCGTCCCGCTGGTTCAGCGCCGCCGCGCGGGAACGGATGCGCTCCAGCTCCTGCATATGCTCCTTCATTTCATCGGCGGTCAATTCCTCAATATGCTTTTTCTGGAACAGCCGCTGCAGCTCCTCCAGCAGGGTGATGTATTCGGGGTCCTGCGGATCGAAAGTGTGCTGCATTTCCCGATGGGTCTTATCCAGCGCATCCCGGAAGGCATCGGCAATTACCATTTCATCCTTGGACACCCGCTTGAAAACGAACTGAATCTCGCTCATGGCCAGGTTCAGCACGGCGGTCATATCCTGGGGATCGTTAAGGGCGTTCTTGGCATTGACCAGAGCGATACGGTTTTGCACTTCATTGGACAGCTTGTTGGCATTCTCTAGCGTAAACTTATCTGCCAATTCCTCATAACCGAACAGGCGGGCAATATTCTGCAATTCCTTGTAGCTTTCCAAAGCTTTGCGCAGGGAAAGCAGTTCTTCTTTATCTTCGATGGCCGAAATCTGCTGCGTGAAAAGCGATACGTTTTCCGTATCATACAGGAATAGCTTCTGCTGAATCTCCTGTAACGCTGTGGTGATCTCTTCCGGCGTCATGAAGATGCTGTCATATTGGTGGAAGGCATCGCCCAACTCGGCCTGGAGCTCGTCAAAATAGGCTTTATTCGTTTTATCGAATTCCGCCCGAATATCGGCGAAGTCCACCACAAAACCATAGCGATGCTTTTTATAGGGACGGTTGACGCGGGTCAACGCCTGCAAGAGGCTGTGATCCTTGATCACACGGCCCAGATACAGTTTTTTCAGGCGCGGCGCGTCAAAGCCGGTCAGCAGCATATTGTAAACCACCAGCAGATCTATGGTGCCTTTTTTGAAATGATCGACTTCCTTTTCCCGGGTTTCTTTGTCGTCCTGATCGTGCAGGATCAGGGCGGCGGTCAGATCATAGTCTTCCAGCTGATGGAACACTTCCCGTGCCTGCTCAGAAGAATCGCAGACGATCATGCCGCCAATGGAGCTGTCTCCCAGCGCAATACGACTGCGCCGGAAATCCTCCACGATGTATTTCACCAGATCCCGCACATAGGCGGGATGAGCGTATAAGTCCTTTCGGTCAATGGAGCCCTTCAGAGCCTTGATGCTTTCCAATATGCCCTGCAATTGGGTGCGGTATTCAGTACGGATGCCCTCGCGGATCAGGCGCAGAGTGTAGCCATCCTTGATGGATCGATTGTAATAGTACTTATGAATGTAAGCGCCAAATACGTCTTTGGTATTGTAGCCGTCACCGATCAACGGCGTGCCCGTCAAAGCGATCATGACAGCTTCCCTGTCAGAGGAAAGCAGGTTGGACAGGAAGGAGCCCTTTGGGTTATAGCTGCGGTGTGCTTCATCCATAAAGTACACGCGCTGCACGTTCACATTATAATCGCTGGGGCGGGAGATGGAATCAGTGGAGAATTTTTGTATATTAACGACCGTGATGGATAATTCGCCGGAAGCGTTTGCTTCTCCGGTCTGGCCGATGGCCTTGGTGAAATCTTCTTTTGAATCCACCGTATCCACATGGAGGCCTCGGGCTCGGAATTCATCGGCAGCCTGCTTCAATAGGTCGAGCCGATCGACAATGAAATAGAACTTGGCGATGATGCCCTGCTTTTGATAATAGTCTGTCAAATAGCGAACGTTGAAATAGGCCAGCGCGGTTTTGCCGCTGCCCTGGGTATGCCAAATGACGCCGTGCTTATCGTTGTGATTCAGTTTTTCTTCGATGGCTTTCGTGGCAAAGATCTGCGGATAACGCATCACATGCTTTTCCAGATGCTTGATGCCGTTATCGTCTGTTCGTTCCACATATGCCAGGCCATAGCGCAGCAGGAACAGCAACCGATCTTTGCTGAAAAGAGAAGTCAGCATCCGATGGGTCGGTGTCATCGGGCTGGTATTGGTCTGATAATCCGGCGCGGATTTAATGGTGACCAGATTGGTGTCAGTCAGAATTTTCGATTCGATCGTTTCATCCAACGGAGCAACACGGGTGAAGATACTATCGTCTTCCTCCCGGAAGTGGCTGAAGAATAGTTTCTCATATCCGATGGTTGCGTAATATGCGCCTTCCAACGGAACAACTTCGTTATCGTCATATTCTCCATTGTTGGAGAACACCATCAGCTGCGTCATATTGATGAAGCGGCGAAATTTTCTGTTTTGCACGCGCCGGTTCATCCGATCATATTCCGCTTGGATTCCTTCCTTATTATTAGGGCGTTTCACTTCGATAAATGCCAGCGGGATGCCATTGATCAGGATCGTGATGTCAGGGCGGAATTCGTCCTGACCATTGACGCAGGGAAGCTCGGTTGCTATTTGCCAAGTGTTTCTTTCCGGATGATTGAAGTCAATCAGCGTAACGCCATTGTATCCTTTGAGCAAATAATTGTAGAATTGCTTACCCAAATCTTCTGTGTCCAGCACCTGCTTGAAATCCTGGAGCATTGTATTGATTTCGGCATCGGAAAAAGAGTAGTCATTCAAACGGCAGACGGCGTCTCGAAATACATCGACAAAGATATCGGTATCTCCGTCGTAAGCATTCTCTTTGAGAGAAACGTATTGATATCCCAGCCTCGTCAGGTGAAGAAGGGCTGGGATCTTTACGCGCTCATCCTCCGGTCTGCTCATCCATGTCACCTCTGTACGATTGAATAATACCTATAATATACCATTTTCATTATACCATTTTTCTGCTATAGCAGCAATACAAACAGTCTGTCTCTTGGATTTTTCTTTTCTTTGGAAAAGGTTTCAAATTGCGGTTTAGCGTAAGACATAGTGGCAAGCAGGGCAAATGTACTACATTTGCATAGCTGCAAGCAATGCAATCCGGGCCGAATTGCAAAAAGCTTGTTGAGGGCTCCGCCCCCAAGCCCCTGAAAAGCAGAACTATGTTCTGTGGTTGTAGTATCTTTCTGCGCCAGATGCGTTTCCGCCAATGGGCAGACATGAAAGAAACCGTCATGTCTGACTCTTGCGTTTTACACGCAATACTGGCATGGCGGCTTTCTCTTTTCGTAAAGATAACCACAGCGCTTGCGCTGGCTGGCAGGGGCTTGGGGGCGGAGCCTACCAACAAGCTTTTGCAGAAGTTATTAACTCTGCATTGCTTGCCACAACCATTTTCTCATCTGGACAGCGTTATATTTTCAACGGATTGCAAGTTTGTGATCCGTGCTATCGCGGCATTATTTTGCTGTTGTTGATTCATCTGAATCAAGGGCAGTGTTTTTCTTGCGCCACTTTTTCGTCGGTTCCCGCTTCCCGCATTTATCGCAAGTATAAGGCCAGCCGATTTTCCACTCGAAGTATTCTTCCCTTGTAATAATTCCTGCCTTCAGCTCCTGCTGATGATAAAGCCATTCCCGGAAAAATCCATTCATCAGGTTGTTGTCGATCCACAATCCACACGGAGAATGAGCAGGCCAGGAATCACTATCTTGATAATACACATTCTCGTCTTCTGTTGCTTCCGCATCATAATCACTTAGGTCAGTTCGCTGCATTTGAAACGCATGGAACATGCCGGGATGTTCTTCCTCCAACCAGAAAAACATCATCATCAATTCTTCCACATTCTGCCCGGTCACATCCATGAGTGCCAGCGGATTACAGTCCAAAACCTCCGCCATTGTCTTCAAAAGTTTCGGAGATGGCACACGATATCCGGACTCATATTGCGCAATTCTTGGCGCTGCGTTTTCGCCCATGCCGACCATAATGGCAAACTCCGGCTGGTTGTATCCGCGAAATTTGCGGATGCGTTTTAGCTTCTCTCCGGTTTTCATGTGATCCTCCGATCCTGATGTAAAGATGACATGCGCAGCTTACGATGAAATCGTTTGTAGCTCCATCTGCATTATACAGGCGAACCAAATTCTCGTCAAGAAAAATTTATCAAATATGCGAAATGCTTGTTGACAGACTTCTTTTGATATGATAATATATATTTAGCAAATATGCGAAACTTATTTTAAGGAGGTTTTTACCAAACGCATGCGCTACACCATCCCCCAAGAAATGGACTACGAGTATCTCAATGACCTAATCGCTTCCGGCTATGAGCCCTTCGATTGGGCAGCTGTCTATGATTATCCGCCCGACATTCCTCCAACCGAATTGGTGGAAGTCTGGGAGAAGATCTGGTCGGCATACGATACATTCCACGGCATCATCGAACGAAAGATCGGCAACACCCGGTACTCGATCCTGACCGATTGCGACGGCAAAGAAAGCCTGGTCGGTAAGGTGAAACGCCTGATCTTCTCTGAATCTTTACCCTGTATGGAGGCTATTCCCAGATGACGAATTTCCTGAACTATGCTATGATTCCTATGAGCACTACGGTTCTGCCGACTGATTCCCGAAAGGAGGAAAATGATTTGAATCAGCAGCAGATCACCGCGTTATATTGCAGACTCAGCAACGAAGACGACCTGGATGGAGAGTCCAACTCCATCCAAAACCAGAGAACATTGCTTCAAAAGTATGCTGACGATCACGGCTTCACCCACACGAGATTCTTCGTGGACGACGGCTATACTGGCACCAACTTCAACCGTCCGGCGATGCAGGAATTGCTCTCCCTGGTGGAAGCGGGGCAGGTCGGCACGATCATTGTGAAGGACATGAGCCGCTTCGGCAGGGACTATCTGCAAGTTGGACACTACACAGAGATCGTATTCCCCAGCATGAATGTGCGATTCATCGCCGTGAACGACGGCGTGGATTCCGAACATGGCGACAGTGATTTTACCCCGGTCCGCAACCTGTTCAACGACTTCTATGCCAAGGATACCAGCCGGAAAGTGCGCGCCGTCATCAAGGCCAAGGGAATGCGCGGCGAGCATCTCAACCGTCCACCCTATGGCTATTTGGAAGATCCGATGCGAAAAGGACACTGGATCATCGATCCGGAAACTGCGCCGGTGGTAAGACGAATCTTTGACCTGGCAATGCAGGGAAAAGGCCCGGAGAGCATTGCCTCGATCCTGGAGAAAGAAAGAATCCTGATGCCCTCTGCCGTGTATAACCAGCGGCAAGGGAACCCGCTTTCGGCTCATCCGTATCACTGGTCAGACGCTACTGTGTGCGCTATCCTTGAACGCATCGAGTACACCGGCTGCACCTGCAACTTCAAGACGTATTCCAAATCCTATAAGCTGAAGAAGCGCATCCACAACAAGCCGGAGGACATGGTGATTACGGAAAACACGCAGGAAGCTATCGTTCCAAAGGAGCTATGGGATAGGGTGCAGGAGCTTCGTCAGCAGCGGCATCGCAGCATCCAGCGAGCAGAACGGGAAGGCATGTTTGCCGGTATCACCTACTGCGCGGACTGCGGAGGGCGAATGCACTTTGCCACCTGCAAGAGCTTTGAAGGGAAGCAGGATCATTACAGGTGTTCCAGCTATAAAGATAATCGTGGCGAATGCACATGCCACTACATCCGAGAGGAAGTATTGCGGGACATTGTGCTGGAACGCATTCGCGCAGTGACCGCCTACGTCCGGGAGGATGCGGAGGGCTTTCAGCAGGAGTGGATGCAATCCACCCGCAAGGCGCAGGACAGCAGCATCCAACAGAACCAGAAGCAGCTGGCACAGGCAAAGAAGCGTTTGGAGGACATTGATAAGCTGATCACACGGCTGTACGAAGATCACGTTCTCGGCACGCTCTCGGATGATCGCTATCAGAAAATGATGGCGGATTATGAAGAAGAGCAGGAGCGGCTCAAGACCGAGATCACCGTCATGGAAGAACTGATCGACCAGCAGCGAGAAGACAGCGACAACTACGACCGCTTCGCCGCTCTGGTGGAAAAGTACGTGGATATCCCCGAGCTGACCACCGCCATCGTGAACGAATTCATCAAGAAGATCATTGTCCATGAAGCGGATAAATCCAGCGGTCACCGCAGGCAGACGGTGGAAATCGTCTTCAACTTTGTCGGCCAGATCGAAATCCCCATCCTGACTGAGCCGATCACCCTGGGAGCATCCCCAAAGCAAAGGAAAACCGCGTAGCCACATCGACTACGCGGTATCCCCAAGGATTAGTTCCTTATGAATGGAAACCCTTGATTTACAAGGGTTTCCGATTTTTTTATGCGCGGAAATACCCAAACCTTACCCAAACGATACCCAATCATCACATGTTTTCAATGAAGGCCTGCATCCTGTTTGCCGATTCGCGGCGCATGGTGTCCGTCACGTGACCGTAGCGATCCAGCGTGAACGCTGCGGAATAATGCCCCATGTTTTCCTGCAGAGTCTTGATGTCATCTCCCGCCATGATGCTGTTCACCGCGAAGGTATGCCTCAGATCGTGCACCCGGTGATGCTCCAGACCGGCCGCTGCCAGAATGTTCTGGAATTCCTTCCAGATGGTAGGCTGCGAGTAATGACTGCCGTCTTTGTGGGTAAAAACCAGATTGGGAAACTCCCCCGGATTCCAAAGGTCGCCCATCAGGAGCCGCTGCTCCGCCTGGGCGATTTTGTGCTTCTTGAGCACCTGCATGATGTAGGGAGCGGGAGCAATGACGCGGGTCTTGCCGTTTTTGAGGGTGCCGAAGCGGTACTTCTGCCCCTTCTTGCGGGTCTGCACCAGCTGCTTTTCCACGTGGATCACTTCGTTCTCGAAGTCCACGCAGTCCCAGGTCAGGCCGATCAGCTCGCCGATCCGCATCCCGGTGAAGGTGGCCGTCAGAAACAGCGTCTCGAAGGGATTGCCTTTCAGCGCTTCGAACAGCTTTTTTTGTTCCGGTGCGTCCAGGGGAACCACCGGTTTCTCCATCACCTTGGGACGGATGGTATAGGTGGACGGGTTCTTCGTCAGATACTCCACCCGCATGGCCATGTCCAGCGCCCGGTGCAGGATGCCGTGGATGTTCTTGATGTACTTGGGGCTCACTCCATCATCCCGCATCTTGTTGTAGAATTTCTGGATCATGGGCGTCCGCAGATCCTTGAGCAGTACGTCTCCGAAGGCAGGCTTCAGATGCAGCCGCACCACGGATTCGTACTGGAGCGCCGTATTGGGCTTTACATCTGCCAGGTACTCCTTCAGCCAGGTGTCCAGCCATTGCCCCACGGTGATGACATCCTCCGGCCGGGGCTTGGGTGGCTCCTTGGGAGCGGCAGGTGGGGTAGCCGCCTGCCCTCCGTCGATGCCCAGCAGCGCTTTCATCTTCTCCCGGCACTCCTTCTGAGTGCGGGCGTAGACGCTCTTGCTGATCAGCTTGCCCGTCTTGGGATCGGTGCCCAGGGTGACCCGGGCCTCCCAGGTGCCATTGCTTCTTTTTCTCAGATTTCCTTCGCCGTTAGCACGCTTCAGCGCCATAGTTTTCTCCTTTCTTCAACCAATCCATCAGGGACTGCCGCGATATCAGGATCTTTTTCCCCACCTTCACGGACCGTACCTTCCCGGTGCGGACAACTTCGTACATGGAGGGTTTGCTGATCCCGATCAGCTCGGCGGCCTCGGAGACTGTCAGCGTGACTTTGTTTTCAGGCGAAGATTGTTGCGGTATATCGTTTTTAAGGTGCGCAGGCTCTGGACCGGGAGCAGCTTCATCGAATTGCAGAAGCAGCTGATCCACGATCTGATGTACCTGTTCATTAGTATAGAATCTCATATTCATATCGTCAATATCCTTTCACGCTTTAAAGTGATAAAAAGCTGTAAACTTTCTTTTTCCGAGCGCGCCTGCAGTTTTGTTACCGGTTTAGAACCCCGTTTTTGAGGGAGACGATATATTTATCGTCCGCCTTCAAAATCGCCCTTTTTCGCGCCCGGAACCCCCTTGAAAAATAAGGACTTTTTCTTTCCTAAAGCGTTTCAATCGGTAACAAAACTTGTTTGATTTCTGTGAAAACTCGTAATGCATAGAAGCGCTTTTTTCCCCGTTTTGATGCGTCCATGCGTCCGGTGATCGAGGCTCAGGGTTGGTCTTTCTCCCCTGGCGTCCGGACGCATGGACGCTTTGTTTGGGGCAAAAGTTGCTTTATGCGTCTTTGAACGGGTTGTCATCAGGATCGACCTTCTGCCATCCGCCTTGCATGTAACCCGACGGGCTGATGATAGATCCAATCCCCCTGAAGCCTCTCACCTCGCGGCCTGCGCTGTTGGTGAGATGGGTGGTGTAGTGAATGCCGAGCTTCTCCTCATTGGCGCTCAGATATTCCACAAACGTCTTTCGCTTCATGGGCGGGTAGGCGTTTTCATCGCACCAGGTACAGTACACGGCGTACAGATCCTTGGAGCTGATGGAGCGTTCCGGATCGCGGACAATGTATCCCTTCGATTCCAGGAACAGCTCGATGTTGATGGCGTCCTTCTTCACCATCTCCCGGTTCAGCTTGGCCCGACTGCTCTCTGTGAATTGGAAGTTGTTCTTCACCAGCCGCAGCAATCCCGCCATCGCCCAGAGAAAGATGCCCTCCATTTCTTCACAGAGCTTTTCCGAAAGGTTGGGATCATCGATTCTATCCGGCGGCTTTCGCTTTGTTGTCAGGATCAGCTGCCGGCGGAAGAAGCCGTCGCTGCGATCATACAGGGAAACCAGATCGCCGTTGGAGAAGGCCAGGATGCGGGCGTACATGAATCCCTGATAGCTCTGCTTGCCCTTACGCTCCAAATCCATTTTCCCCTTTGCTGTGACAATCGCTTTGATGTAATTCGTCTGCTTCAGCGCTTCCAGCCGCATATCGTCGTCGATCATCAGGTGAATGTGTTCCAGGTCGGCACGGGCGAAAGGGTTTTCAGAAATCTTTCCGACGCTTCCGTCCTTCGCGTTGGGGCCGAACATCCGGGACAGCACATGGCCGATCTGGCTCTTGCCTTCGCCGCCGCTGCCCTTGATCACCATCATCTTCTGTCCGGCGTTGCTGGGAATCAGGCAGTACCCGATGAATTCCTGCAGCGTTGGAATGTCCTCCGGCCAGAACAGCTCTGATAGGAATTTCAGCCAGCGCTCCGGCTTTTTCACTTTCGGATTGAACCGAACAGGGAACCTGCTGCGGACAATTTCATTTTGCGCTTCGATGAAGCTGCCGTCCAGAAACACCGTGCCATTCTGCACGTGAACCCGGTCTGTCTGCGGCAGCAAACCCGTCACCTGGGCTTTGATGCGAAGATCCTTCATGATGTCATCCACCTTTTTGCTCATCCCAGTGACGATGAAAGGCTCCAGCTGCTGATAAATGGTTTGCCGCATGGCGTCCTCGTTGGTGACTCTGCCTTCCGTGGTGAAGAAGGAATTCTCGGTGTAGGCCAGCTTGTGACGCTCCAGAAATTCCCGACAGAAGATGGGCTCATTGATTGTTTTGCCTGTGAACCATTCGGGCCAGGAATCAAGCCGCTCGATCTTTTTCTGGGCCACTGTTCTTCACCTCCTGACATCCTTCGTTGAGGATCTCTTCAATTTTTGCAACAGCATCCGTGCTCCTGATGTGATCCATGATTGCTTTCCGCTCGTCCGGGTCGGATGAAAACAGACGATCAATGGTATCGCTCAGGGGTGGCAAGTGATGAACAGCGTGCACGAATCGGTCATCCCAGTTTTCATCTTCGGGATCAGAGGGAACGAACTCTTCCTTCCATTTCTCCAGGAGTCGCTCGTATTCGATCAGGATTTTGAGCACGCGCTGCTCCTCTTTTCTTTCGATCACGGCAGCAGACAGCTTCGGGATCGGCGCGCTTTGACCCGGCGGCAGCGGCTGAATGTTGAAATCATTCGCCAGCTTTTTCGCCGCGTCATACAGTGAAAGATCGAATAGCTTTGCCGTGAAGTCGATTACATCGCCGGTGGCATGGCAGCCAAAGCAGTAAAATCGTTCGTCGATTTTCATGGAAGGGTGATGGTCATCGTGGAATGGACAGCAGGCCATGCCGCTGCGATTCACGGGAACGCCGTAGCGCTCTGCCGCCTGACGGGTGGTAACTTGGGATTTGACTTGGGTAAAAAGTAAACTCATTATTTCCTCCTGTTGCTGATGTTTCTGTTGTGCTTTCTGCTGTATGTCCGATCACACAGCAGGAGGACATCCCGCCGTCCTGCGTTCGGATCATGCTTCGCGACGGCATGACGCAGGACAGTTTTATGTGAACGCACAGGATAGCTTTTCCTGTACGGGAAGTCGTGGGGATAAAGCCTTAACCTTCGGCTTTCACAGCCACCATATCACATGGCCTTCAAAATCGTTTTCACGTTTTGAAAACTTCGGAAAGCGTTGCAGCGTAAGGCTTTACTGGCATTTTTACGACCGCCTGATTTTCTGAAATGACGATTTTACTGGGCTTCCAGGGCCAAAAGTTTTCACGAAATGAAATTTCTTTTTTTCGGGAACACGGTTCCATGTTCTCCCGAAACCAGCCCCGGAGCATAGTAGCAAGCAGGGCAAAGGTAGCACCTTTTGCACTTTGCTTGTTGGATGGCATGGCCCCCAAGCCCCTTTTACCAGCGCAAGCGCTGTGGTTTTTATGCGAATCAGCGGGATTCGTCATCGTG
>ENA-UOIY01002460-UOIY01002460.1-human-gut-metagenome-genome-assembly--contig:-P114-NODE-2460-length-14041-cov-12.058559_pt1 | contig 14041 bp, 16 predicted proteins | sample MGYA00242335_ERZ723882 | MGnify/ENA metagenome assembly ERZ723882
GAAAATATAGAATTCAAGGCTCAGTTTACTGAGGAAATTTATAAAGAAGTGATCGCTTTCGCAAATACAGACGGCGGCGTGGTGTTTGTCGGCATTGACAACGATGGAAATGCCGTCGGATTGACAGATGTGGATCAGGAGTATACCCGCATCACCAACGGCATCCGCGACGCTATTGTGCCGGACGTTACGATGTTCGTGCGCTTTTCAATCCAGGATAACAAGGTGGTGCGCATTGCCGTCAGCGAGGGCACCAACAAGCCCTACTACCTCAAAGGAAAGGGGCTGAAGCCCAGCGGAGTTTATGTACGCCAGGGCACCTCCAGCGTACCGGCATCCTCTGAGCAGATTCGCTGGATGATCAAGGAAAGCGACGGCGATGTATTTGAGGAAATGCGCTCCATGGAGCAGGACCTGTCTTTTGAAGCTGCAGCAAACGCTTTCAAAAAATATGGAGTGCCGTTCGCCAAGGAAAAGTATCGTGCCCTTGGGATCACACAGAAGAATGACGACCTGTTTACCAACCTTGCACTGATCATCTCCGATCAATGTGCGCATACGACGAAGGTGGCAGTTTTCGGTGATGATGCCAATACCACCTTTAAGGATAACAAGGAGTTCGGAGGCTCCATCTTTACACAGTTGGAGGATACATTTGACTATCTGATGCTCTGCAACAGAACCACGGCATCGTTTAAGGGGCTGGAGCGTATTGAAAAGAAGGATTACCCCGAGGAAGCCCTTCGCGAGGCGCTTTTGAATGCAATTGTACACCGGGATTACAGCTACAGCGGCAGTATTATCATCAATGTGAACGATGGGCGGATAGAGTTCATCTCGATCGGCGGCCTACTCCCTGGGCTCTCCACCGATGATATCCGTATCGGTATTTCACAGCCGCGCAACAAGAATCTTGCCGAGATGTTCCATCGCCTGCGTTTGATCGAGAGCTACGGCACCGGCATCCGCAGGATCTATAAGCTTTATGAAAAGTGCCCCGTGCAGCCAGTCATCGAAGCAACGCCCAATGCTTTCAAAATGGTCCTGCCCAATATGAATGCCATGACCGCGGCCGACTCAAAGCAGGATTCTCCGGTCACTGCGCAGATGCAAAAGGTACTTAATTATATCTCTGCGCACGGCCATATCACGGATGAAGAAGTCCAGTTCCTGCTTGGGATCAAGAGGACCCGCGCCTTTGGCCTTATGAAACAGATGCGGAATATGGGCCTTGTGCAGATGGCCGGCCGCGGAGCCGAAAAAGAGTACTTGCCGAACTAGGGAACCTCTGATTAAATTGCAAGAGCGGTCAGCGAGGGATTTTGTTCCAAATTGAGGTTTGGAAATTGCAGGAATACTTTGTGTACCCGCAAGGGGCATGCCGCATCCGTAAGGCGGCAAAGCCGCCAACGGCTGCGCAATATTTCAAGATTTTCAAACCGATAAGTTGGGGCGAAAGACCCGCTGAGCGCCGCAGCCGATTTATTCAGAGGTTCCCTAGCTTTCGGCCAGTTATTTGCTGTAAATAATGAATTGCATGCGGCTATCGTCAGCCGCCAGATATTTCGCACCCATACGACAAAATTCGCCCCCGGCAGGATTTCCTGCCGGGGGCGAAAGGCTATGTTGTTGGTTTTTGTCGCTCGGCCAGCAGCCGCGCGGCCTCCGTGCGCATGGCCCAGACCATTTCGCACAGATATTTCGGGATGCCGGAGACGCTTCCCGTCTCGGCCATGGCCATGGCGGCGCAGGAGTGGCAGATGCGGCGGTTCTGGCAGCCGGTGCAGGTGCCGGAGAGACGTTGGGCCGCGCTGACGCGCGTCAGCTCGCTCCAGGCCTCGCGGAAGGGCTTGCCCTTCAGCTCGATGCGCGGCTTCGGCATCATGCCGCAGGGCGTCAGCCAGCCGTCCCACGTCACCCAGAACGAGGCGTTGCCCGCGCGGCAGGAGATCGTGCCGTCTACGGGGTCGACGCAGTCCTCGTCCAGACCGGGGGGCGGGGCGATGCCGCGCAGGATGTTCTGCAGGAAGCGGGTGAAGTCCTCCTCACCGCGCTGCAGGCGGTAGCGCTCCATGTGATAGTGCGCCGTTTCCGCCGGGGTGAAGCGGTCGTTCCGCCCGACCATGGCCGGGTCGCGGCGCAGCGGGGGGAACATATAAGTGTTGACCTCAAGGATGAGGTCCCGTTCGGCGGCATAGCTTACGATGCGCTCCAGATCGCCCGCGTTGTGCGGCGTGAGGGAGCAGTTGAGCTTGACGAGGATGCCTGCCTGCCGCAGCAGGGTGATGGCGCGGTCCACGCGGTCAAACATACCGCTGCGGCCGCACAGGGCTTCGTAGGTCTCATTGCCCGCGCCGTAGAGCGTGATGTTGATGCGTGTGGGCGGATGCTCGGCCAGCCGGGCCACGCGGGCCTCATCCAGCAGGGTGCCGTTGGAGTTGATGGAGATGAGGAAGCCCATCGTGCTCAGCCGCTCGTAAAGCGGCCAGAAGTCCTGCCACAGGAACGGCTCGCCGCCGGTCAGCAGCAGGTAGAGCATGCCTGCGTCGCGCGCCTGCTCGGCGATGGACAGCCACTGGATCAGCCCGACGGGCGGGCGCGGCGAGGCGGCGACCTCGGCGGGCGTCTTACGCACATAGCACATCTTGCAGGCGAGGTTGCACACCGGCGAAAGCTCAAAGGTACCGCTCAGCGGCGTGAGTGTGCGGCTGGCGCGGTCAAAAAGATACTGTGTCAGGCGTGGTTCAACATAGCGTTCAGGCTGTTTCATGTTCCAACTCCGCTTTCAGGCAGTCGACCGCGGCGCGGTCGGGCGTACAGGTCAGGGCGTAAACGGGAACGTCCAGCGCCGCCAGCAGGTCGCAGACCCGCGCGACATAGCGGTCGTCCCATAGGTTGACGGTCATTCCCGCATACAGGCCGCGGAACGCGGCGGCGGGGGAGAGGCGGCGCAGCGAGCACGCGCTGCCCTGCGACAGCAGGACGATGGCGCGCACGGGGCGGCTCTCGTTCACAAAGCAGTTCGAGGACCCGGCGTATGGCGAGCCGAAGGCCGTCCACACGCCGTCCATGCGGCGCAGCACGGTGCGGTCGCCGTTAAGGAGCTCCGCGCCCTCATAGCGCTGCCAGAGGTCCGCCTGCGTGGACTTGCCGATGCCGGATACGCCGGAGAACAGCAGCCCGCCGTAGCGCGTGGAGACGAACGAGGCGTGCAGGATCATGGCGTCCCGCTGCAGCAGCAAAGCCTCGAGGGCGATGTGGGAGAAGCAGTTGGCCGTCTCGGAGAAGAAGCCCCGGTCGGCCTCCAGATATTCGATGGTCTCGCGCCCGTCTGGCTCCAGGTGGCCGACGGCGTGGGCCGGTCGCCCTCGCGCCGGTCGTGGAAGACGCGAAAAAAGCCGTCCTCCGTTCGGAAGACGGCAAAGGCATAATTTCGCAGAAGCTCGCGGCCGCGGACCTCGGGCAGAGCCTGCACAGGCAGCAGCGAGACAGTCAGGGGTGCTTCGCCGGGCGCACAGAGGAAGGGCTGGAAGCCGCGCGTGACCTCCGGCCGGAACGGCATCAGCAGGCGGATCTCACAGCCTGCGATGGAGAAAGAGATCGATTCCACGGATTGATCAGGAATTAAAGAGCATCGAGGAGAGCGTGCTGTTGGTATAACAATAAAAATTCATTTTCACTTCGCAGTTGTTGTTCGCCTCTGTAAAAGCACCCGTGATAATTCCATCGTCTACTTCGCGACCATCAGTAACAGTGCAAACAGCAATGTCATTGTATCCGAGCTTATTGGCGCACAACGCAATATGCTCGGCCAGCACAAAATTTTCGTAAAATACCTCGGGTTTCTGATACTGCTTCATCTGGAATTCCCCCTTCAGAATGCGAACGGCGGCGCGGATGCGCAGGAGAGGCGCGTCAAAGGACAAACCGCCGGATTTTCTTTAATTACCGTAATCATAGCGCAGAGAACGCGTTTTGTCAACGTTTTTTTGCAGAAAATGCAACTTTTCCCGCGGCTTCGTCCGGAATTTCCATATGTTTCCAGATAAGGCAGCAAGTTCTGCGCCTCACTTTTCCTCGAGAATTTTGTTCAGCTCGCGCATGAAGCTGTTGATATCCTTGAACTGGCGGTAGACCGAGGCAAAGCGGACATAGGCGACCTCGTCGAGCGGCTTGAGCCGCTCCATGACCAGCTCGCCGATCTGGCCGGTGCTGACCTCGCGCTCGAGGGAGTTCTGCAGGATCTGCTCGATGTCCAGCGCGGCCGTCTCCAGCGCGGCCAGACTGACCGGGCGCTTTTCGCACGCGCGGAGCATGCCGTTGAGGATCTTGTTGCGGTCAAAGGACTGGCGGCTGCCGTCCTTCTTCACCACCACGATGGGCAGACTCTCGACGGTCTCGTAGGTCGTGAAGCGCCGCTGGCACTGCAGGCATTCACGGCGGCGGCGGATGCTCAGGCCGTCGTCCGAGTGGCGCGAATCGACGACCTTGCTCTCGGGATAGCTGCAATAGGGACATTTCATGGCAATTTTCCCCTTTTGTTTCGTTTCTTTTAGTTTATCAAATCCTGTCAAATTTGTCCATTGCTTTTTTGCGTCAGCGGGACAGAAGCTCCTCCAGCACGTCCCGCACGGCACAGGGCGTGACCGTCCCGCGGTGCAGCGTGCGGCCGAGCCGCAGCGCCTCGCGCGGCGTGGGCGAGAGCTCCGGCAGGCAGGCACGGCATCGCTCCTGCCCGCGGCGCATGCGGACCTCCAGCCCGAAGCGCCCGCCCGAGCGCAGCAGATAATAGTCCAGCCGGGCGCGGCGTCCGTCCGCGCAGCGCACCCCGGCGCGGCCGATCAGCGTTCTGTGTTTCATGGGACCACCTCCGGTTCCTATTGAACCACAGAACCGACCTGCGCGCTACGGTGAAATTTCTGCATATTCCGACAACGAAAGGAAGAAATCAGTCGAAAACTTCGCTTTTCCTTCCAATATTCGACAACAGGCAGAAAAACACCGGACGAAAAGTTGGAGAACAAGTCGCTATTTGTCGAAACTTTCCCGCCCGGGGAAGATCGGCGCGTGCAGCAGCTGCCGCGACAGCGCCAGAATGGCGGGGGAATCCAGGCTGTTTTCGATCGTCACGCTGCCCTCGCCCTGCTGCACCAGCAGCCCCGCGTCCAGCAGGCGGCGCTTTGTCTCGCGCGCCGTGCCCGCGCTGCCGTCCAGCAGCTCGACGTCCGGCCCCACCACACGGCGGATGGCCCCGGCGGCGAAGGGAAAGTGGGTGCAGCCCAGCACAAGGGCGTCCGGCCCGGCGGCAAGCACCGGGGCAAGCCGTGCAGCAAGGCAGCGCTCCAGTGCGGGACCGGTCAGCTCACCGCGCTCGACGAACTCCACCAGCTCCGGACAGGGGCATTTCAAAATATGGCAGTTCTCGGCGCAGCGCTGCAGCAGGGCGGCAAATTTCTCCTCGCGGAGCGTGGCCTCCGTGGCCAGCACGCCGATGCAGCCGCCGGGATGGCGCGAAACGGCCAGCTTGAGCGCAGGCTCAATGCCGATGATGACCCGATCCGGCCAGCGGGCGCGCAGCGCACCGATGGCGGCGGATGTCGCCGTGTTGCAGGCCACGACAAGGGCCTTTGCGCCCCGGTCAAACAGGCGCTCGGCATGGGCGAGCGTCAGAGAACGAATTTCTGCGGTCGGGCGCGTGCCATAGGGCGCGTTGGCCGAGTCGCCGAAGTAGAGAAAATGCTCGCTCGGCATCTGCGCGACCAGCTCCCGCAGGACGCTCAGTCCGCCGACACCGGAATCAAATACGGCAATGGGGCCCATACGACCGCCTCCTTTCCAACTGTCCAGTTTCTTATTATACACCTTTTCGGCCCAAAAAGCAAATTCCGGGCAGGGAAAATGCAGCGGTGCGGCGAGCCTTCGCAAAATCGTGCTTGACAAGTGACCGAATGGTTACTATAATGAAAACGTATCCGAACGGTTACGAAAGGAGAGCGTACATGGCAGGCAATACCAAAGAGCGCATTCTGGAGGTCTCGCTGGAGCTGTTCGCGCAGAACGGGTATCTGGGGACCTCCATGAGCGACATCGCAAAGCAGCTCGGCATCACAAAGGGCGCTTTGTATAAGCACTATCGCAGCAAGCAGGAAATTCTGGACCGGATCGTGGAGCGGATGAACGAAATGGACTATGCCCGCGCAGCGGAATATGAGATGCCGGAGACGGAGCCGGACGGCTTTGCGGAGGCCTATCTCCATACGCCGGTCGGCAAGATCCGCGCCTACAGCGAGGCGCAGTTCGACCACTGGACGAAGGAGCCGTTTGCCGCGAATTTCCGCCGGATGCTGACGCTGGAGCAATACCGCGAGCCGAAGCTCGCGCAGCTGTATCAGGACTATCTGGCGGGCGGGCCGCTGCAGTATATGGCGGCGATCTTCCGCAGGCTGGCGGATTCGGACGAGGCAGCGATGCAGCTGGCACTGGAGTTTTACGGGCCGATGTTTCTGCTCTACAGCGTCTATGACGGCGCGGCGCAGAAGGAGACCGTCACGGACCTGCTGCGGCAGCACATCGACCGGTTTATCGCACGCATCGAGGCGGAAAAAAGCCTGACGGCCGAAAAAACCTCTTGAAAAGGGCAAAAAGCGGATTATAATATAGCTAACGAACGTTAGTTAGTGAGGCGGACCCATGAAGCAGGAGGATACCCGGCAGAAAAATCTGGACAAGGCGCTGGGGCTGTTTGCGGCGAAGGGCTATGATTCTGTCAGCGTGGGCGAGATCGCGCAGGCGGTCGGCATCAAGGCTCCCTCGCTCTACAATCACTTTCCGGGCAAGCAGGCCATTTTCGACGCGATCGTCGAGGCAACGGCGGCGCAGTATGAGGCGGATACCGACCGGATCGACATCCATGTGCAGGATGTGGGGCAGGACATTCCTGTTTTTACGGAGATCACGGAGGACGCCCTGTTTGAGAAGGTGCGGCAGATCTTCTCTTACTCCCTGCACAACGAGACCATCAGCCGCTTCCGCCGCATGATGACCATCGAGCAGTTCCGCTCGCCGGAGCTGGCGGCGCTGTACTCCCGGCGCTATGTCGGGCGCGTGCTGGACTATCATGCCGGGATTTTTCGCGCCCTGATCGCGGCCGGAGAAATTTGTCCGGAGGACCCGGACACGCTGGCGATGCTGTATGTCGCGCCGGTCGTGACGCTCCTCGGCGTCTGTGACCGCCAGCCGGAGCGCGAGGCGGAGTGTCTGGAGCGGCTCCGGAAGCATGTGGGACTCTTTTTTCGCATGGTTCATGGCAAAACGCCGGAAAGTGGGGGAGACGATGGAACAGCCCGGTGAACGGTGGGTCCTGTGCCCGATGTGCGGGGCGAAGACGCGCCTGCGCCTGCTGGCAGGGAAGGCCCTGCTGCTCCGAAAGCGGCCATGACACGATCCGTGTCGCCCATGTGACAGACAGATTCTTTCCTTTTTCGCCGGGATCGTGCAGAATGGTTCCCGGCGGATGCCAAAAATCATTGCTGCAAAGGAAAGATCTACATGGAAAAACAAAACAAAAGGCTTCTTTGGAGCGCGCTGGGCTTTTTCGCGGCCTTCGTGCTGTGGACCGTTCTGGTCTGCCGGGCGGACGTGCGGCCGGATCGGGTCCAAATCGGGAAAGGAGAACAGCAATGCATATCAGCCAGTATTTCCTGCGCGGAGACGTCAGGGGCGCCATTGCCCATATGCGCGCGCACGAGGAATTCCGGGATGTTCTACCGGCCTACCTTGCGATTTTTGAGAATTGCGAATACCGCACCTACGGGATACCGGCCCCGCTCAACGATATCCTGCGCCTGTATCAGATCTACTTCCGGGATACCTTTTACTGCGGCCTGCCGGAGGCGGAGGCCGCGGACAAACTGCTGGCGCGGCTGAAAAAGCGCCTGGATTTGCCGGATGCAGACGAGGCACGGCTGACGGAGCGGCTGCAGGCGGCGTTTGAAGCGGAGGGCTATCATGCGCTTTTCGGGAAAACGCAGGGCTATTACGGCCCCTATGTCTGGCGCGAAACGGTCCCGGCCGTCTATCAGGTGGAGCTGCCGGACGGATCGGCGGAATATACCGTCAATCTTCTCAAGGGCTTCGTGTTCCGGAGCTGGATGGATTATCTGACCTTCGGCCGGTACGGCACGGGCGGCTGGGCCTCGCCCGACGGCACGATCAACTGCATCGAGCAGGCGTATGATCTGGAAAGCGAGCGGTTCCGGGTCTCTCTCCTGAAGCATGAGGCGCAGCATACCGTGGACAGAAAACGATTCCCTCAGATCACCCCGGCGGAGCTGGAATACCGGGCCAAGCTGGTGGAGCTGCATTTCTCCGGCGACCCGGGGCTGCTGCAAAAGTTCCTGTCGGAAGCGGACGAGAGCAAACCGGACGACAGTCACGCGGTCGCCTCCGCAAGGATCGGACGAGAGTTTGCAGATACGGACCAAACGGTGCTTTCGTGCATTCAGACGCAGGCGCTGGAGCTGCTCCGCGCGCATACGCGGGAACTGGAGGAAAAGTACGGGGAAAGCCGGGACCACCCGAACGGGGAAGCTGTATGAATCAGGAGAATGCCGTATGGACGAAAGGACCGGCCGCTGCGGACGGGACTGCGGGACCTGCGGAGCCCTGTGGACGGCGCTCAACGGCGTGCCGATCACGCCGGACATGCTCCGCTGCCATGCCTGACGCATGGACCGTAAACGGCGCGGAATATGCCGTGCTCCGGCTCCTGGGAAAGGGAAAGGGCGGATATTCCTATCTTGTGACGGATGGGGCCTCGCAGTATGTCCTGAAGCAGATCCACCACGAGCCCTGCGAATACTACACCTTCGGCGACAAGCTGCAATCGGAGCTCCGCGACTATGAAACGCTGCGGAAGCTCGGCATCCCGATGCCGCGGCTGCTGGCGGCGGATATCCCGCAGGAGCGCATCCTGAAGGAGTACATCGCCGGACCGACGGTCGCGGAGCTCCTCAAAGCGGGACGGCCGGAGCCCGGCTGGCTTGCGCAGGTGCACGCCATGTGCCGCCTGCTGTACCCGGCCGGACTGAATATCGACTACTATCCCACCAACTTCGTCCCGCGCGCCGGAGTGCTTTATTACATTGACTACGAGTGCAATGCCTACGAGGAGCAGTGGGACTTTGTACATTGGGGCGCGCAGTATTGGCGGGGAGCGGAGCAGAAGGGAAACGGTTGAAAGAGAACCGCCCTAAAAGCTCGCTGCATTCGATCTCTGCGGATATGTGTAAAATGTAAAAACGGTAAGTATATCTCAGCGGAATTAGAAGGAACGCCATAAAAAGCGCTATCTGACTGGACTTCCGATCAGATAGCGCCGTTTTCTTTTGCTGGCGAAATTATTCAAACGAGGTATGACCATGAGCAAACTTATATCCTGTCAATTCAACATATGACTGCACAGCCGTTGAAAACGAAGTTGCCGTCAACCGCTTCCAGCGGTCAGAGCGGAACGATCTGATCTACAAGAACCCGCTTGCCTATGCCGATCTGATTCTGAACAGCAAGCTGAATGTCCTGTTTGAATAAACCGACATGAGCATAAACGACAGCGTCCCGGATCATAATGATTGGGACGCTGTTTCTTATATCATTGTATTTTGCGAATTCATTCCTCAAACAGGTACAGGAGATATCCGTAGCCCTCGGCCTCCATCTTCGCATAGGGGACGAAGCGGAGAGACGCGCTGTTGATGCAGTAGCGCACGCCGTTGGGGGATTCCGGATCGCCGGTGAACACATGCCCGAGGTGGGAGTCTCCGGCGCGGCTGCGCACCTCTGTGCGGCGCATGCCGAAGCTGCTGTCCTCAAGCTCCACCACGGCAGGCTCTTCAATGGGCTTTGTGAAAGCCGGCCAGCCGCAGCCGCTCTCAAACTTATCCGTGGAGGAAAAGAGCGGTTCGCCGGTGACGATATCCACATAGATGCCCTTCTCGAACTGATCCCAGAATTCATTGCTGAATGGACGTTCCGTGCCGTTCTCCTGGGTGACGCGGTACTGCTCCACCGTCAGTTTGTCCCGAATGGACTCTGCTGCGGGCTTTTGGTAGTCGCCTGGATCGATGCGAAGCTTGGAGAACAGTTCCATCTCCGCCCGCGGGATGTGGCAATAGCCATTCGGATTCTTTTCCAGATAATCCTGATGGTATTCCTCGGCGGGGTAGTAGTTTTTCAGCGGCCCGATCTCCACGAAGAATTTCTTGCTGCGCCCCCGCTCAATCTCCGCGATGCGCTCTACGGTCTCCCTCGCCCTGTCGTTGGTATAGTAGACGCCGGTCTGGTACTGGCTTCCGACGTCATTCCCCTGCCGGTTCTCCACCGTGGGGTCGATGACGTAGAAATACGCCAGCAGCAGCGCGTCAAGGCTCACCTGTTCGGGGTCGTACTCCACCCGCACGGTTTCACGGAATCCCGTGCCGCCCTTGCAGACGGTCCGATAGTCCGCGTCCGCCTCGCAGGTGCCGTTGGCATAGCCGCTCTGGGCGTCGATGACGCCGGGAATAGACTGCATCAGCTGTTCCATGCCCCAGAAGCAGCCGCCCGCCAGATATATGACATGTTCCGTGGTATCCATATACATGCTCTCCTCACCGGACGTATCTGAGGACTGTCCGGCTGTTTCCATATCCTGTGCTTCCTTTCCCTGCGGCATAGGCTTTTGATTGGCTGTGCAGCCGCTCAGCACCAACGCCGCAGCAAGCAGAAGCGGCAATCCTCTCCGAATCATGGTGTTTCCTCCTTTCGAGAGGAATCGGTTTGCTCCGCGCCTTCAGCGGTCCGGCATCCCTCCGCCGTACGGCCGCAGGAGCATCCCGAGCAGCAGCCCGAAGGCGACACCGAAGCCGATGGCGAGCTACGGGTTGGACGTAATGGCGCAGGCGCCCGCAGCGCAGCCTACATAGCGGTAGTACAGCCAGCCGCCGACGCCGCCGGCCAGCGTCAGTGCGGCGGGAAACAGAACGACTGCCGGCTTACACGACGTCTTGCCCATTGAGACCTCCTGTTCGAGATCCCGCTCTCAGCCCTTATCGGCGGCAAGCGCCTGATCGATGAGCTTTTGCAGCGCTTCCGCCTGGTTCTTTTCTGTGATGGCGCCCACGATGGGCTCGCCCACGATATTGCCGTTGCGGTCAACCACATAGGTGGTGGGGTAAGCGAAGATGTTCGTTGTGAACTTGCCGGCCTCGCCATCGGAAGCGAAATACACATTCTGATAGGTCGCGCCCTTCTTGGCCAATACGTCTTTTGCTTCGGAAATTGCTGCCTCGTCGCCATCCAATGTGAAGGTGTTGACACCGATGAGTGCGCCGCCCTTCTCCGCAAGCTCCTTGTTCAGTGCGTCCAGTTCGGCAAGCTCACCCACACAGGGATTGCAGGTGGTGAACCAGAAATTCACTACGGTGACGGCATTGCCGGAGAACAGCGTATCGCTCTTGACCTCGTTCCCGTCCAGATCCTTTCCCTCAAAGGCGGGGAACTTCTGCAGGCTGCCATCATCGGGAGGCGTCATCATGTTGTCGCCCGCAGGCACGCTCGTGCCGTCGCCGGAGGGCATCTGACCGCAGCCAGGGAACTTCTCCTGCAGAGCGGCGACCTTGACTTCAATGCTGCGGATCGTTTCGCCGTCCTTCTGCAGCAGCTTCAGCTCGTCCTCGGTGAACTCATCCTTTGCGCTTTCGATCGTTTTGAGCAGGAAGTCGCCGTAGTTGCTGCCGTCCTCGATCATCGCAGAGCCCTTGTCAGCGGAAAGGAAAACCTTTTCCCAAAGCGCACTGTTCTCATTCAGGATCGCAGTTTCGGCATCCATCAGCTGGGTGTGCAGCGCCGTCGCTTCCTCAGCGGTGGACGCCTCTTTTGCCAGAAGGTCATCGATCGCGTTGGCCGCGTTGTCTTCAGTTGCCATGTTGCCTCCGTTCGCTTGCGGCTTGCTGCAGGCAGCAAGGCTGAGCACCAGCGCAACGAGGAGCAGTGCGGTCAGAATTTTGGTCGTTTTCATGATTTTTTCTCCTTTACAATATCATTCATTTGCTTATTTGTTTTCTCCGGGAGAACGGTACCCTGCTTTCCCGTGCCAAAGCCGCAGCGGAAGCGCACGGCATTGGTCGGACAGGCTCGGACACACATCCCGCAGCGGATGCACTCGGTATGGTTCGGGGATTTCGTTACGTCCACGTCCATTTTGCAGGCTTTTGCGCATTTCCCGCAGGAAATACACTTGCTCTGATCCACCTTCATCTGAACCAGGGAGACCTTATTCAGCAGCGCATAGAACGCGCCCAGCGGGCAGATCCACTTGCAGAAGGGCCGATAAAACAGCACGCTGAGCACAATCACCACCAGCAAAATGCCGAGCTTCCACGTAAACAGGCTGCCCAGTGCCGCACGGATGCCGGAATTGGCAAGAGACAGCGGAATTGCCCCCTCCAGCACGCCCTGCGGGCAGAGATACTTGCAGAAGAAGGGATCCCCCATGCCCACATCGTTTACAAGGAACGCCGGGAGCAGGAATACCATCACCAGCAAAATAGCATATTTCAGGTATCGCAGGGGCTTGAGCTTCCTTGTAGACAGCTTTCTTGACGGAATCTTGTGCAGCAGCTCCTGAAACCAGCCAAAGGGACACAAAAAGCCGCAGATAAAGCGTCCCAGCAAAACGCCCAGCAGAATCAGAATTCCTGTGATATAATAGGAAAAGCTGAATTTCGACGAGCCTACCACCGCCTGAAAGGCCCCGATGGGACAGGCGCCGGAGGCTGCCGGACAGGAATAGCAGTTGAGTCCCGGCACACAGACGGTCTTCCCCGCGCCCTGGTACAGCCCGCCCTTAAGAAAATTCGGCAGATGCAGATTGGTCAATAAGGCCGCACCCGCCTGGATCCAGCCCCGGAAGCGCGCCAGAAACTGTGATACGCCCGTAAACTTCTTTTTACCCAATGCCAACACACTCCAGACACAGCTTAATGGCCTTGCTTAGCACCGTCGCCGCCTCGCCACGCCAGGCGCCGAAGCATAGCATGGCAATTGCGGCAGCCAACAGGGTAACCTGTACCGTCGTCTTTTTCGCATGGCTCATTTTTCATCACCCTTTCCGTTTTTCTGTCGCTATCATAGCGCAGGAGAGTTAAATTCTCTGTTAAGAACGAAAATTTAACGCAAACCTTATCTGTTTTTGCTATAATTAAGAACAACGTGAAAATGAAATAATAAAAAGGAGGGCTCTTATGCACCTTTTGGTCATTGAAGATGAACGCGCCCTGTGCGAGACCATCGTCCGCAGCCTGCGGCGGCTGGCCTACAGCGTGGACTACTGTTACGATGGGGAGAAGGCCCTGGAGCTGCTGGGCGTGGAGCGCTATGATCTGGTGCTTCTTGACCTGAACCTGCCGAGGAAGGACGGTATGACGGTGCTGCGGAGCCTGCGGCAGACCGACCGTGAGACGCGGGTGCTGATCCTCTCCGCCCGCAGCGAGGTGGAGGACAAGGTGGCGGGGCTGGATGCGGGAGCCAACGACTATCTGGCAAAGCCCTTCCACTTAGCTGAATTGGAGGCCCGCATCCGCAGTCTGACCTTGCGGCAGTTTACCCAGCAGGATGTGCTGCTGGTCTGCGGAGATTTGACCTTTGATACCCGCTCCCGCACCGCCGCCGTCAAGGGGCAAACCATGACACTGACCCGCAAGGAGACGGGGATTCTGGAATACTTGATGGTACATCAGGGCCGGCCGGTGAGTCAGGAGGAGCTGATGGATCATGTTTGGGACAACAGTGTGGACAGCTTCAGCAACTCCATCCGGGTCCACATCTCCGCACTGCGCAAAAAGCTTCGCGCTGCACTGGGCTATGATCCCATCCGCAACCGCATCGGTGAAGGCTATCTGATGGGAGGCACTGAAGCATGAAGCGGATCTCTTTACAATGGCGCATCACGCTGATGACCGTTCTGCTCATCGGCGTCACCTGCGTGGCCATGAATCTGCTGCTC
>ENA-UOIY01002464-UOIY01002464.1-human-gut-metagenome-genome-assembly--contig:-P114-NODE-2464-length-14010-cov-10.713293_pt1 | contig 14010 bp, 12 predicted proteins | sample MGYA00242335_ERZ723882 | MGnify/ENA metagenome assembly ERZ723882
GCGTGCTGACCAGCGGCGGCCTGGGGCTGAATGAATTCGTCGAAGCCCGCATCAAAGTCGTTACTGTTACCGTGCTGGCATAATCGCCATGGATACCAAAGAAATTTTCAGCGCTGTCGGCAACTTCGGTTTCCCGATGGTGCTGAGCTGGTATCTGCTGCTGCGTATGGAACAGCGGCTTGACCGCCTGACTACCTGTCTAAACGAACTGAGCAAGGCGATCATCAGCAACCATAAGGAGGGTCAATAAAAATATCAAAATCCAAAAAATATTTTTGCTATTACGTTTGTTACTAAGAATAACAACAAAATAAAATCAACTTAAAACACTCACAATAATAGTATTAAACTTTATTGTGAGTGTTTTATTCTTACTTAATCTCTATTAATCAAATTCTCCGTTGCAACATTAGTTTTAATGCTGCTTAGAAAGTCCAGCGTGCGCCGACATTCCACTGCCACGGAGTTTTGATATCGTCGCCAAAGGTTTTAACTACATCAGCGTAAATATAGCTGTTGTCCGTAGTTTTAACATTGAAGCCCAAACCTGCTTCGTACCAGGTGCCGCCGATATCCTGACTGTAGCTGTTGCTGATACCATTTAGGCTCAGATAAGTATCGGCATTACCTGCAAATTCATGCAGCAATGAAGCTTTGGCATAAATGCTGCCTTTATCGCTAATAGTTTTACCCATTTCAAAGCCCACTCGTCCAACGCAGCTTGACAGCGTATCCTGGCTGACTTTGATACCGTTATTAGTAGTATAATCCTCACCGCCGATACGCATCAGGGTCAGTTGAGCCTGCGGCGTTACATACCAGCCGTTATCGAGGCCTACCTTCATACCATATTCGCCGCTCAAAGAAGTACCCCAGGCATGATAATCGCCATGAGTATGGCCGGCAGCTGCATAATTGTCGTATTCATTGGTCAAACGGCCTTGTTTTAAAACGATATCGGTATAATGTCCTCTATCGCCCAGCCAGGTTCCATACAGGGACAGGGAAGTGCTTTTGTTCTCGCCTTTGCCATTGTCATAAGTAGTTTGGCCATCGTTATGGCTTACTGCTGCGCCGTAGTGCCAGCTGCCAAAAGCTTTATCATAGCCCAATTGGAAGAAATTATACTGGTTTTTATAAGCGCCGCTGTACTCAAATTCACCGCGGCTCATACGTACCCAAATACCCTGATCGCCTTCGCTGTTGCGCAGTTCGCCCAAACGCTGGCTCAGAGTGCTGTCCTCCTGTCGCCAGGACACGATCGCCACGCTGGCGATATTGCGCATGGAAGTCATAGTGGAACTTTCCTTAGCCTGCTTGACACTGTTGGTCACAATACTACTGCCACCAGAAGCTGTATCCAAATCGGCGCTCACTGCGCCTTTGAGCAGACCTTCTGCTACATTGGCTTTAGCTGTTAAACCAGTATTGGTCCCCTCGGCAACAACAATATTCTGAGCTAAGACACCCAGATCGTTAGCTACATTGTTAAGGTCATCAGCAGTAATGCCAGTGTAGTTTATCTCCAATTTAGGCGCGTTAATTGCTCTTGTTTGCGCAGGCATATACTTTTCCCCGCCAATAGATAATACCCCACTGGTAAAAGTATTTTCTTCCTTCGTCGTAGCAAGATTTACTATACCGCCGCTACCGGCAATCACTCCAACATTAACAGTTTGATTTTTACCGCCGTTAATATTGACAATACCATTATCTAAAGTCAGTACATTGACCAAACTATCAGCATCAGTGCTCCACTGTGCACCATTAGCAAGCCCCAGCTTCATAGAATCAACTTCATCATAACCTTGGGGTATATTTGGCCCATTAACTAAGATGTTGCCCTTCAAATACGAATCTGCATTAGCCAAATTAATAGTTACATCAGCTTGTACTGGTGTTCCACTGCTTTCTTTCTGATAATTGAAATTTATATCGCCATTCAGTTTTATTGTTTTACTTGCATCATTAGCTGCATTGATTTTCGTTACAGCGCCGCCTCTTGTAGACAATACCGTAGCAGCATTTATTTCCAAATTGCCGTTGATCTCGATCTTTCCTTGTGAAAAAGCTGAAATACCAATAGCATGATTATCTCCGTATTCAGCATCAACTGCTGTATCTGCAGTAACATTAATCACCGTATTCTCGGCATTGATCACCACAGTTGATTCTGCGCTGGTGGCACCAGTCGTACTATTTTGCACATGAATACCTGATGCATAAGCATTTTCTGCACCATGAACATCAATAGTCAATTTTTTGCCGTTAACGTTGATGACGCTGACACTACCAGTTTTTTTAGCATCTCTTACTGCAAAAAGTCCATAAGCATCTTTATTGCTTTTAGAATTAATTTTTATGCTCTCGGTTGCCTGGCTCCCAAGATTGATAATACCACCATTATCGGAGCCATTTATTGCACCGACCGCACGGCTAACCGCACCTTCACTAGCTACAGATACAGAAATTTCTTTACCATTTAAAGAAACTGTCGCACCTTTAGTAGCTGACACTCCATAGCCACCATTTGCCACGACATTTAAACTTTCATCTCTAGTAACACTATTCTCGCTGCCGCTGACATTGATTGCACCTTCAGCAGCAAAAGCTGTTCCCATTGGCAAAGCCAGTGCCAAACCCAAGGCTATTTGTGCCGCTAAATGCTTCTTTCTTTTACTCAACATAATACCACCCCATCCTCACTCAAATTATTAAGCTCCTTAAAACGTCAGCACCTGTATAATCTGCTTAAAAATTACCTTCCTCAACTTTGGTAATCTCAGGTCCAACAATTTTTCACAAAAGAAGCTTTGATGATTTCAATACAAAACAATTGTTTTATTTTATATTTTTAAATTATTTTGTATTTCATATGTTATATTACCACACTTGTACCCCCCCGCAAGACATTTACGATATTCCAGTTCAAACTTTTTATGGTCTTGCTCGGGTGTTTGGGTTGTGGTGGGATAGAAAAAAGCATAAAAAAAGCCGCCTACCAAAGTAGGCGGATGGAAAAATATTATTTTCTCGATAATGTAATTGATCCATTAGTCATCGGATTTCTATTTGTATAATATTTACCAATCAATTTATCTTCTTTTGCATCAAATCTTAGTTCATTATATCCAGCAAAATCTAAACATCCACAATTCAGATCATATGAATTATTAGTAAAAGTAAATTTTAAAATATTGCTACGAGAACTAACTGTATCCAAACAAACAATATCACTTGACGATTCTGACGAAGGAAATTTACAGAGGCATTTTATCGTATCCCATTTTTGTTCTATTTCCAATACCATATCAATTCTTTTCTCTTCATTATTTTCTTTGTATGATGATATTAATATACCTTCCCATGTTCCATTTAAATCAGGTACTCCCAAAAATAAATTAAATCGCTTCCATTTCCACAAATAATTATTAAATAACCAATAAAATCCTCCAAATAATGAATAAGCTGAAATAGAAACACCTAAACCCAAATAATGTATTTTATTCAATAAATCATTTAATATCTTAATATCTGCTGATATATTATTTATCCACTCCCCAATTAGCCACATGAAAATAATACTAAATATAAGAATACCAATTACCACTTTTTTTCTTATATCACTTTTCAATCCATATGAATTCATATAAAAATCCTACTCCTTTATAATTTTAAAATCTATTATTTTTTTTGATATATCCGCATTAGCTAAACCAACATAGATAGATTTATCTATACCTAGTATAATCAAAAAGACTTTTGAAAAAACATTGCTTTTGTCTTCTATTATGATATTAATAAGCTTTTTGTCAACACTTGATGGTGTTGGTTGCATCTCTGGATGTGTATGCCATTCACCTAAATAATTCTCAATACCATCTGAATCTTTCCATCGCTGATCAATCAGTTTTTGAGTAACATCTTTATTTCTTATAAAAGAAAATCTTCCCTTTATATCTTTCGAAGAAGGCACCGAAAGATCAGTAACAAAATACGTTTCACTTTCTACATCTTTTTTCCCTAATAAAACTCCACCATTTTCTGGAGCACTCCCAACTTGTACATAGCTGTAAAGTTTCTCCAATAACTCTGATTCTATTATTAATGTAGTTTTATCCTTAAATACAATTTCCATCATTTAATCAAACCTCTTGATGATAATTTCATAAGGTCTTTCTTGCACATACTTATCTGAAATTTTTATACCAAGTTCATTTACACTATTAATATTTCCTATCCATGTAAAATGATAATTTCCATCTTTATTTTTAGCAATATTTTCGTTAATCAAATAATTCAAAAAAGAATATATAAATTGCTTAAGAGAAAAAGCAGAATATGGCATAAATGTTGATTGACAGCCTGATTCTTTTTTTAAATATTGATCACCATCAATAACAACTTTGTTTTTAAAATCGAAGGATTCATCAAACATTTTTTCAAAAATATTATCATCATATCTATTAATTATCAAAGCATGCGCAGCTAATAGAAACGGTTCCACCCATATAATAACTAGTGGTCTATTAAAAGAAATACTTTTTAATTTTTCAATAACGTGATACTCCAAAGGTGTACTTGCCGTTGCCAAAAAAATAATATCAGAATCCATCATTTCATTATTAAATTCTTCTATAAAAACATTACCATCTTTTTCAAAGCAATTACATTCTACATTAGGATTATGCTTAATTAATTTTGTTTTTATAGATACAACTTTACTACGACCTACATCCTCATATCCACAATAATGCCGAGCTATATTTTCCACAGATAGTTTTTCATTATCAACTAGAATAAATTTTCGCACTCCATATTCTGATATAGCTTCCGTCAGGTAACTCCCAACAGATCCACAACCAATAATTAAAACTTTATCAATTAATTTTGGAACACCAATACCTCCTCTATGAAACAATCTCTTATGAGATATGTTTTTAACAAATCCCTTTTGGGGATGTCTCTTATATGTATCTTTCTGGTATGCAAAAACTGGCAACAATATACTTGATTTACGACCTCTTCTAAATCCATTTGGTATAGAAACATCCGAGTGAATAAATATTTGCATAGATTCTCTATTACCTGGAATAGAAAAGGCTATAACTGCTTTATTTGGCAAATATTTTTTTAGAAACTCATTGTACATTATATAATGTTTAGCGTCTTTTTTCATTATTTTAAAAAACTCTAAATTGCTATAAGAAAATGGAGGATATATTGGTAAACTCAAGGGTATATACAAGCAATCAGTATACTTACTATTTGAAATATTCTGTTTGCCTATTTTATATAAAAATTTATCTAAATCATCTGTACTGCCTGCAATATATATTTTTTCACCCAACATACAACATTTTATGACTGTAGCTACTTCACCAGGATCAAAAACACTTTCACAAATAAAATTACATTCTCTTTGCCAATATGCATTAAATTCTTCTATATACTCTTCATCATTCTCTTTTAAAATACCTTTTTTTATCACATTTAAGGCTTGTTCCATAGATTCAACAATTATCTTTACAGGCTCTTTCCAATTTGGAAAAGCTTTATTAACATCGAAAGTACAAATACTATTATCGTCATTTATATGTGGTAAAGATTCTATATTTTCTCCGTAAACAGAAATCATGGGAAAAACATATGGAAATGCATCAGGAAGAACACACTCTAATCTTAGAGCATGTTCTTCCACCAATATATCACATGATATTTTTTTATTATGAATTTTTATATTTTTAAATCCTAAATCTGACAACAAACAATCTAGTTCCTCATGCAGACCGTCCATCATGTTTTAAAACCCCCGGAGCAGACGTTTGAACAAATACTTTACTTGTTTTGTCACCATCGTTACTTGTCCCTTTAGGAAATCTACTTCCAAAAACTTCAATCATATACTCTGAAGCTTTGAGTTGATCATCTTCATTTATTGCCAGCACAACCTTGGATTTTAAAAATTTTAATGCTCGTATAATGTCATCTTTCTTTGTTTGACTAAATCCGTCAAATAAATCCTCAAATGGCGCTACAGGTTTTAAACACTCGAAACTAACCTCTAAGCTGTCAATTATCTGATTTAATGTTCTTTTTAAAGCTTCTTCATCTCTACCTTCGTAAATACAAATATTGTTAGCAACAAGAATAGTTATTTCTATACCCTTTAATGATACATCTTTAAAATCTTTCCAAGCCTTGAGATATTTAACTATTCGCCTAAGCTGTTCTTCGTAACTAGTTACTTTATCAATAAACCACTTCTTAAATTCTTTGGGATCGCTCTCAATCCAACCGTTTTCCTTATGAGCTAACCGAGCGTTCTCGCCATTTTTCAATATGTATATTGGATAATCAATATGATATCCTTTGGCATAAACCACACGAACACATGTGTTTTTATCTATTGGAGATTCTAAAGTATGCCCGTCAACAGCATCTTTTATCCAACCATGAACTGTTGTCGTAGCAGGCCATTCAGAAATTTCTTTATCAGAATACCCATTTAAATAAATACCATCATCCAAATCATACTCTTTATCATCTAAAGGATTTATTGTGGTTTTCATTGCAAAAGAGCCCTGCCAACAAAAATCTGGTTGCAATTTATCATTATCTTTAAACCATTTTTTTATTTTCTCCCTCAATGCATCTCTTCCTGTTCTAACGTCATCAGATTTAGAATTAGTCAAAGTTATGTTATCATTAAAAGTTTTAAATAATTCATTAATATCAGCCACATTATCACCCCATTATACTATATTTTGTGTTTATTTTATCACCTATATATTTCACTTTCAATATACAAGTATGATTGTTTCTTGTAGTTGTTTATTTAAAAGACACTTCTAAATATATTAGATCAATCTATTAACTTTACACTAAGTCCTGAATTTACTCCTCCGGGTATGCCCAAAAATGTATTTTGGCCTAGATTATTTCTTAAATCTTTCAATAGTGTAGTAGCATCTACTATTTCACCTATTTTACATTCAGATTCTGGTCTGGGCCTAGAAGAGTCTCTTACTCTACAAACTTCAATTCTCTTATTTTCAAGAATAGCTCGCCTACATAAGGCTCTAATATAATAACGATTATATTCTCCTTCTGCCAATGTAACATTTGCATTATAGGGAATGCTTTTATAAGAGCCTTTACCATTACTTTCTTTTTCATTAAAATATCCTACTAAGCTTTCAGCTAATGTACCGTCATTGCCTGATTTGGCACTAGCTATTAATAATTCCTGAAATCTTATTTTACCATCAGCATTTAATCTAGAACTTATATAAACCTTCCTTTCTGATATATCACCTTGTATCTCTTCTACCATGTATTTCCTAGTAATGTCGTCCAAATTATCCAATTTTAAAGCCATTTTCATTGCCTCCTTTTATGAATTATTTTATTCTATCAATTAACCTTATTTTAACATATACTTAAAAATAATACATGCTATAATACTGATAATTAAAGTAATTGAAATATCAATATCATAGGAGTAATCTTTTATGCAGAAATTTATAATTATCACCTTCGCGTTTATCATTGCTCTTTCCATTTCACTGGCAGTATACGCGGCAACTTATGTCGGTAACCGCAACAGCTGAAAATTCCATTATCAGGACTGCCAACGTAAAAGCAACCGCATTTATTTTTCTAACCGTCAGGAAGCGATCAATAAAGGCATGGCTCTCTGCAAGATTTGTCATCCTTAAAATTTCTTCTAAATCAATCACCATAACAAACACAAAAACCGCCTACCTAAGCAGGCGGTTTTGCTTTTACTTGACAAATGCGATATAATATAGAAAAAGAGATAGCAAATGTTTGGTAGCGTTGGCTCATCTCGTAACATTGTGTATTTGAAGATGGGCCCGCATACTATGTTGGGCTCATTTTCTTGCTATTTAAGGGCAAGAAAAATGGTAGCGACGAGGATACCAAACGCTATCATTAATGACAATGCCTGATATATGCTCATAGTCCCACCACCAATCCGTTACGGGACTGATAAGCCAACTCATTTGCTATCTCCTGATTTAGTATAGCACTTTGCAATCAGGTTTACAAACCAAAGATTATTATTTTATTTATATATTATATATTTTACCATTTTTATAAATGTACTAAATGCCCAAACAAAACCCCGCACGAAATGTGCGGGGTTTCTTATTTTACATCATGCATCTGCCATATACGGCACGCCGGGCGTCATTGCTCAAGCCGCTGTTCTTGCTCTTTTATACTCTGCCATGCTCTTTTTATTTTCTGCAGTGACATTGGTTTTGTAATATAGCCGTCCATGCCTGCTCCATAAGCTTTACTTACATCTTCAGTAAAGGCATTTGCCAACATGGCAATGCTAAGCAGATTTTTACTTTTCTTCTATGCCCTTCAGCATTTTTATGACCCGCACAACTTCGTCGATCGTGATCTCGCTGTGCTTTTTTTCGTCGGTTTTTTCTGCGCCTCTGACCAGATAATCCAAGCTTACCTGCAGGATATCACAGACCCGGCACAGCATCTGCAAAGTGATCCCGCTGCGGCCATGCTCGATATTACTCAGGTGCGTCTGCGAAATACCCAGTTTAGAGGCACATTCAGTCTGTGAAACCGCCAGCTTCAGCCGCATGATCCTAATCCTGGTGCCAATCTCTTTATAATCGATGCTGTTATCAAATGCTTTTCTGCCCATCTGCTATTCAGCTTTCGCTGTATCTTCAGCCAAAATCTGTTCTACACGATAGGAAACGGTTTTCTGTCTGGCGGCTGCGACCTGGGCAGCCAGCTCCTGCTCGCGTTGTTTGTCTTCTATCACTTTACGGGCTTTTGATTCCGAGCTTCTGCCAAAGCGGAAGGTCGCGCCGATATTAGCTGCCTTCTCACTGCCGCTGATCGAAAAACCCACGCTCAAAAGTACGTCTTTATTAGGGTTGTGGAACAGACCTGCCGCAATAGCGCTTTCACCGCTGTAAGTACCTGCCGCCATCGAGAATTGAGTCGGGGCATCCGGGTCATATTCCAGCGGATGCAGGCCGGCCATAGCGACTGCCAAAGCTCCGACTTTATCAATGCGTCCGTCCAGCTCGTCGATGCGGTTGCTTAAGCCGTCGATCCGCCCGTCTAAACGCTGTACTTCCTGGATGCGTTCTGTCCGTTCGGTAGTGATTGCCTGCGTATTTTTTTCGATATTTTCTTTATTGGTCACGATATCGCTGGTATTTTTTTCTACAGCCTCTTTGCTGGCAATGCCTTCAGCAATCGTGATATCTTCACCAGCTTCGTTTTTCAAATGCAGCTTACCTGTTTCAGCATCATAAACAGCGTCAGCCACATCTGCTTCTTTACGCAGTTCAGCTTCTTCTTTTACTTTATTATCCACATAATCAGTCCCGGCAACCTTAATATCTACCTTTTCCTTATCATTGGTAATGATATTCTCACCGTCAAAATTATGTTCTTTCTTTTCTGCTGTGATCGTTACTGTTCCATCATCATTTTTATTATATGATATTGTGGTTTCATTATCGACATAGGTATCTTCATCAGTTGCCAGGTCTTCGTAAAACTGCTCTTTCGAACCTTCATAACTACCGGCTACAGCACTTTCATAAGCGCTTTCGCCGTCCTTACCAGCAGCGCCCTGCTCTCCTCTATCGCCTTTATCACCCTTTTCGCCTTTCAATTCTCCGTTCTCGATTTTATCATTGACATCCTTAACTGCATCAGCCAATTTTTTATCATTTTCTACCAATTTATCTTTTATTTCCGCAATCTGCCCTACTGTCAAGTAACCGGCACTCTCACCGCAATCAGCATCGTTCCAATGCCCGCCCAAACCAAAATCTTTGTGTAATATTTCCGGGTCATCTATTTTGACACCACCTATGGTCTCAGTCTTATTCGTCGGTATCCTAGAATCACTCTGGATAATGAACCCTTTGCCTGCAGCCGCATAGCTTTTTAAACAAAAGTCCCCCCCATATGTACTCCGCCCATTATCAGGATCAAAACGACCGCCTTTGCTAAAACCTTATTCATCCTTTTCATATTCTTTTACCCCCTTGAGATTTATTTAGCATCTTTCTAAAACATGCTAAATTTCACCGTATTTATTCAACATCCAGCAAAAAAATCCTGCTCTCTTTTTGCATATTTAAGCAATTATAAGGGATAAATTAGCCATTTTATGTATATTAATATCGTATTTTATAATATTAATTCATTTTATTTCTTTATCTGCCAGCATTTCTATTTTTTATGTTTATTTCTTATTTATATTATTTTCGATTATTTGCTTTTATTTCCTAACTTGCGAAATCAGAAAAAATTTTTATACATTTTACTTTTTTAAATGCCAACTCAACAGCAAACAGTATTCTTATTACAAATATAACAACTTTCAGCACACTCTGGCCGCCGTACCCGAACCGCAGCTGTCAAATAAAAATAAGACCGGAAAATCCGGTCTTATTTTACTGTCCGCTTCTTGCTCAAAACACAGTATATTTTATTTCTTTTTCAATAACAGTGCCTGTTTCAGGGTTGAATTTCATTTCGCCCCGTACCTCCGGCGTGTAAAAATCTGCTTCATATTCATAAAGCCCGTCACCGCGGTCTAATTCTACTTTAGTAAAAACAGCATTCGGAAATTCCTTCCGGACCAGATTTTGCACATCATTTACTGAAAGGACGATTTTATGGCTGCCTAAAGCGGTCTGCGCTTCCATTTTAAACTCTCTTACCTTGCCGCCGTTTCTTAAAACCTCGATTTCATAGGCGGTATTGGTTTTATTATCATAGAATTTAACGTCATAATGAGGCACGAATTCAAAGCTTTCGTCCTTAGTCACCAGATGTGTGCTGCCTGCCGGTACCCATTGAGCAGCAATGCTGCGCGCCTGTTCCGCATTGATGAGTTCGGCAGCTAAAGCTGTAACTGTGATCGCCAAGGTGCAGAGAGCTGCTGCCAGCATAGCTATAGATTTTCTTTTCATATCCTTTACCTCCTTAACGGCCGTTACGTCGCCGGCCTTTGCTTTGTCTTTATTTTATAACACCAAGATTAAAACCAGATTAAAAGCCGCATTACCTGCCAAGGCCTGCTGCGGCTGCCTTTTGAACCTAAAACATATAAACAGCTCCACTCTGTTCAAAAGATGATTTCCAGTAAATTTTTTTGAAATTTTAAAGCTGTTTCATTGTTTTTTGTTGACTGCTTTTATGCAGATCATCAGCCGTGCTGTGCTGCTCCTATCCTCAGAATAAAACCCCTGTCTGCTAAGCAGACAGGGGTTTTGCTGTTAGTTTACTTTTGCTTTCAGTTCTTCTATTTCCCGGCTTTGTTCTTCCAGCTTAGCCAGCAGCAGTTTGATTTTTTCATCCTGCGCTGCCAAAGAGCTGTCTACCTCTTTACGGGTATAAACTATATCTCGTGCTTCTGCCTTACGGTCTCTAGAGCGATCCAGCGCAAAGTTGACGCCGAAGTTGCCCATTTTGCTGCCGCCTTCAGAAACACCCAGTCCCAGTGAGAACATTACTTTTTCATTAGGGGCGTAGAAGCCGCCGACTGCTAATGCGCTTTTACCGCCGTAACCGCCGTAAGCCATGGCCAGCTCGCCCTTGTTACCGTCCTGGAAGCGCGGATGCAGCCCTGCCATCGCTGCTGACAGCGCGCCGACCGTATCGATCTCATCACCCAACTTATTGATATCTCTGTGGATATTGCCTATATCCTGCTGTACTGCATACAGCTGACTGCCGTTGATGGCGTCCATCGAGGTGGCGCTGACTTCGCCCGCCGCTACATTGCCGATCGTGGTGCCATTGCTGCCTTCCAGCGTGATTTTGTTTTTATTGATAGTGCCGCCGCTGTCCACATCGTATTTGATAGCGCTGTCAGAAACAGTTTTCAGCTGGTCTTCGGTCGCCGCCTGGCCGCTGGTGATATTCTCTGCGTCCCAGGCAGTATTGGTCAGACCGCCAATCGTGCCTGCACCGCCGTCGATAGTGATCTTATCGGCCGTAATAACGCCGTTGGTACCGTTCATATTGATATTACCGGTACTGATCGTACCGTTATTGCCGTCGATAGTGACTTTATTGGCGCCGCTGCCGATCTCGACTACTTCATTCAGCTTCAGCTCGTGATCGATGCCGCCGCTGTCATTAGTGGTTTTTGTGACGATAAAGTTACTGTCGCCTGTCGATACCGAGCTTTGCTGCGCGGCCAGCTCGACTGCTTCCGCCGCCGTATCGTAGATCGCTTTCAGCTGGTCTTCCGTTGCCGCCTGCCCGCTGGTGATATTATCCGGGTCCCAGGTAGTATTGGTCAGGCCGTTGATCGTGCCTGCATCATCTTTATTGATCGTCACGCCGCCGGCAGTAATCGAACCGTCGCTGCCGTCGATGACCACATTGCCGTTACCGACTTCGATCTTACCGTCGCCGGTGCCGTCTACTTTGACGCCAGTACCGATCTCCAGCTCATCAGCCAGCTTCACTTCGTAATCGGTGCCGCCGCTGCTGTTGGTAGTTGACGTAACAACGACATTGCTATCGCCTGCCGAAACAGTAGCCTGCTCGGCCGCTTTCTGCGCTACTTCATACAGCTGGCTGCCGTTGACGGCATCGGTAGAAGTGGCGCTGACCTGCCCTGCCGCTACGTTTTGGATCTGACGGGTCGCCCCGGAGCTGCCTACGCTGACAACGCCCACAACATCGCTGACGCCGGCCCATTTAGTATAACTGCTGTTGCCCGTAACGCTGTTGATCGCCGTCGCTGTAGAATTATTTCCCAAAGCTACACTGTCTTTTAAGCTGATACTGATATTATTTCCCAGTGCCGCCGAATTTTCTGCACCGGCGCTGATCGTATTGTTATTGCCGATAGCAGTGCTGTTTTCAGCGGCAACTTCATTAGCAGTGCCGACTGCGTTACTGCTGCTGCCGGAAACAGTATTTCCCGTTCCGAAAACATTGCTCTTGGAACCGCTGGCAATATTATTATAGCCAAAAGCATTGGCATTATCGCCGCTGGCAGTATTGCTGAAACCAAAAGCGCTGGACGCCAGGCCGCCTGCAGTATTACCGTAACCAAAAGCACTGGCATTTTCATTCGTAGCCGTATTATTATAGCCGATCGTACTGGAACCTACGCCGCCTGCCGTATTATTGTAGCCAACTGCACTGGCAGCCAGAGCATTAGCATTATTGCCATAGCCGACAGCGCTGGCATTCTCACTGGCCGCTTTATTCCTGAAACCAACTGCGCTGGACGCCAGGCCGCTCGCCTCATTGCTATAGCCAAAAGCACTGGCATAGTCCACTTTAGCAACATTGCTGAAACCAAAAGCACTGGACGCTACACCGCCGGCATTATTGCCATAACCGACAGCGCTGGCATTTTCATTGGCCGCTTTATTCCTGAAACCGAGCGCGCTGGACGCCAGGCCGCTCGCCTCGTTGACATAACCAAAAGCGCTGGCATTTTCGGCGCTGGCAGTATTGCTCCAGCCAAAAGCACTGGATGCCAGGCCCCCGGCAGTATTGAAATAACCAAAAGCACTGCTGGAATTAGCGGAAGCTGTATTATTGACACCAGCAACAGTGGAATCAGAAGCACTGCCACTGGAAAAAACGGGCGCCGCCTGCACATTACTCGCATACAGGCCTGAAAAAATAAAGACACCGCTGCTTAAAAAAATCATAATTTTTTTCTCTAACTGAACTTTTCGGGATTTAGACAATTCCCCACCTCTTTTCCTTAAATAGTTACTTGCTTTGTATAGTATGCTGAAACAATAAATCTGCCCCGCATCTATTTTTTATAAAGCTGTTCTGTTTTTTAGGCTGACCTCTGCTTTCTCCATCGTCTTTTAATTCGTAATAATTTAAGTAATTTTAGTTTAATTAATTTATAAACCTTAATATTTAATTTTATTTATTTGTATTATTTTTGCTATATTAACATATTTTCTTTGCACCTTGCAAGATATTTTTATT
>ENA-UOIY01002470-UOIY01002470.1-human-gut-metagenome-genome-assembly--contig:-P114-NODE-2470-length-13955-cov-6.524317_pt1 | contig 13955 bp, 14 predicted proteins | sample MGYA00242335_ERZ723882 | MGnify/ENA metagenome assembly ERZ723882
GGGCGCTGATGGTGCTATGGTAACAGGCCAGCAGACTATAGACGGCAAGTGGTACATCATGGACGATCAGGGCCGGATGATTGTGGAGCCGGTGACGCTTACGCCGGATCAGGATGGGGCGCTGAGATGGCCAGGGCTGGCGGAGTGAAATACATATATTTTTGTCCATAAGTAAATAGCAATTTCTCATTTGTTGCTAACGACTTAAATCAAGTTCCTTCAGAAGTTAAATTTTTTAAATATAACGGTAATGCTCAAAATTCTCCTGTAGTTAATGCAGGTATTGGATTACAGCTATACTATGATCAAAACTTTAAAGTTCAAATAGTAATAGATTACGGAAAAAGCAATTCATTATGGATTAGAAAAACACACGAGGGACAGTTTTTAGCATGGACAAAAATCTTGTAAAATGATTATATTGATTGCGAAGATATCTTTTTCCATTCTGACCAACCAGCCGGGTGAGAGTAACCGTTGTAGAAACAAAAGTATATTGCGCTCAAATCAGTAGGCAGAAATTCTACAAAAGTCCATAAGCCTTCAGGATTTTTTGATATAATTGCTCGTCCGTAAGTATGGAGTGGAAGGTTTATGGTCTCTGGATTAGTATCGTACACACCACTTTTATTTAATGGATCTAAAATGTCTCTTAGTCCAGGTTTAATTGTAAATGCAATACTCGAAATATTGCTATTTACTTCTATAAAACTTTCACACAATTCACACTTTAAGTGTGCTATTATGGTATCAGTAAGAAGTATGTACAGCACTGGGAACACTGGTGTTCTTTTTTATGGAGGTGCCATGGATAAAGAAAAGAAAGATGATAACTCCAAAGATAATAAACCCATATGGAAATATAAGCACACGCCGCTGAGAGATCGAAAGACTTCCAGCGGCATTACTTTTTGGCCTGAAAAGATAGAAGGTGACAACGATGCTGACTAAAGGCAGGCATATGCTCTTTACGGATGTAGACCAGATCACAGATTCGAATATCATTCAAGTTTTGAATAAAGCATTTTGTGAACATGAGTGGAACGTCTTGGAAGAAATGTATCTGTTTGATTATGTAGCAGGCGATCAGCCAATTTTGCAAAGAAAAAAAGAAATTCGTGAAGAGATCAATGAACGGATGGTGATTAACATTGCTAACCGGATCAAAAATTTTAAAGTCGGGTATGAGTTCAGTAATCCTATTACCTATGTGCAGGCCGGAGAAGTACAGGCATTAAAAGGAAAACTGCATAAAATCCTTTCAAAATTATTTAAAAAGGATGAATCTATCAAAGATGACTATAGAATTACCGCATTAAATGAAATGCTCCGGGAGCAGAGTAAGTCATCAAAGGATATGTTACTGGCAGATAGCTTTAAAACCTGTGGGCTAGGATATCGACTGATAATGCCAAATGAAAACGAGAATGAATTTTCGTTATTCAGAATTGCGACATTAAATCCCATGCGAGCCTTTGTGGTCTACAAAAATGATGCCTTCCGTGAACCTATGCTTGGTGTTTCTTATTCAGTTATGGATAATGGTACCTATAAAATAGGTGCTTGGAGTAAGAAAAATTACTTTGAGCTCACAAGACCTGTAGGAATCAATGCAAGCTGTGCTTCTGAAATCAAAAAGAAGCCATGGGTATATGGAGAAATCCCTGTAATTGAATATGCGAATGAAAGAAATATTCTTGGAAACAGTTTCTCATGCTTTGAGTCGGTAATTTCTATTTTGGATGAGCTCAATACGGTAAATTCAGACCGTGCAAATGATATTGCTCAGTTCGTTCAGGCTTTGTTATGGTTTCATAATTGTGATCTAGATGATGGACAGAAGCAACAGCTCATTGATGGAAATGGATTGATTATTACTAAGAGTACCGGAGATGGAAGAGAAGCTAAAATCACCTATCTTACCCAGACTCTTAATCAATCGGAGATTCAGGCATATGTGGATTATTTGAAGCAGGAAGCTCAGGAAATTTCAGGCGTTCCAATGTTTGGAATTTCCACTGGAGGATCTACTGGGACAGCAACCAGCATGAGCAACGGTTATTCAGAGGCAGACTCCAGAGCGCAGACCAGCGAGCAGGAGTTTGAACAGTCTGAGCGCCGGGCACTCAAAGTAATGTTGGCAATCGCAAGACATAAAAAAGATCAGGACGATGCCGACATTGGCAGTTTACGTGTTTCTGACATTGGCATCAAATTTACCCGTAATAAAACTTACAATCTGACTGATAAGGTAAATGCATGGGCCACAATGTTAAAGAATGGAGCTGATCCGCTAAGGGCAACAGAGATTGCGTCTTTTACGACCGATACACAGCAATTTGCTATGGACAGCATGGAAATGATTAAAAAGATACAGGAGTCCTATGTAAAAGAAGGCCCTTCCGTAGCAACTGAAAATAAGCCTGATGTGGACAAGATCATGCAGGACAGCTCAGATCAGAAACTGAATAGTCCAGCAGCAAATTTATAAGCAAAGGCATCTCTTCGGAGGTGCTTTTTGTATGCGGCAGAGAAGTCGCTATAGAAATTTCGCAAGAATGTAACTTCGGAGATGAAGTAAAAGCGCAAAGACAGGCAGAGAAGCCTTAAAAACGCAGGAGGTTCAATATGAATTGGGAAACTTTATTGGGAAATGCCTACGTGGATGGCATGACAGATGAGGAAGCACAGGCAAAGTTTAATGAGCTTTATATGCCCCGTGCAGATCATGACAGAGAAATGCAAAAGAATAAGTCACTGATTGATGGCTATACATCGCAGCTTGCAGATGCAAAACGCAAAGAGCGCGAACGTATGTCTGAGGAAGACAGGAAGAAGGCGGAACAGAAGGATATCTTTGATGCAATGGAGAGCAAAAATAAGCAGTTGGAGAGAACGCTTAAAATCCGTGATCTGGAAGCCGAATATATGGAACGTGGCTTTGATAAGACCCTTGCACGGGAAACTGCTACTGCAATGTGTGATGGCGATACGGCAACAGTTTTAAGCAATGAAAAAATCTTTTCCGATAAAAAAGAAGCAGCACTTAAGGCTGCCTGGGAAAAAGAGTACCAGATTAACCCACCTGCAGGTAATGGGGCAGGCCGGGTAGATCTTTCAAAGCAGATTGCGGAGGCTCTCGATCGGGGAGATATGGTTGCATATGCTTCTCTGGTTCGTCAGCAGAGTGAAGCTAATACACGAAAATAATTTAGAAAGGCAGGAAAATACAATGGCAGATACATTTGCAATGAGCAATAATACCCCTAATTATAGTGGTATGTTATTTAACAAAGGAAATACTAAAACTCCGTTTTCAACTTTAATCGGTGTCAGACGGAAGATTACAAATCATACAGAGTTCGTTACAGGACAGGAGTTCGAGACTGCTCAGGGTGCGCAGCCCGAAATTTCAGAATCACAGTCTCTTACTGCGCCGGCGGCATCTGTGGTTACCAGAGCGCAAAAAACAAATGTTACGCAGATTTTTCAGGAGAGTGTAGGCATTTCATATGGAAAAATGTCTAATATGGGTACAATGTCTGGTGTTAATATTGCTGGTCAGCAGCCAAATCCACCAACAGAAGAAGACTTCCAGATTGCTGCAAAGATGGCAAAGATTGCACAGGATATTGAGTATACATTTATTAATGGTGTATACCAGAAGGCAACCAATGATACAACACCTAACAAGTCCAGAGGTCTGCTGACCGCAATTACTACTAACGTAATTGAAGCAGAAGGAAAGCCGCTTACTTTTCTTTTATTATGCGAAGCGTTAAAGTCTATCGAGGAAAACAATGGGTCTTTAGATGGCCTTATTATCGGGCTTGACTCCACTAGTCGTATGCAGCTTAATGCAGATGCTGTAGCTAATGGATTAACTATTGTAGAAAGTGGAAGAACAATCAATGGTATTTCGATTGACACTGTTTTAACACCTCTTGGCGTAGTCGGTGTTAGAGGCTTAAAGTATCTTCCTGGAGGAAGTGTAGTCATTTTTGACCCATCCGTAATGTATCCTGTTGAGCAACCTACCCCAGGTAAAGGCAATTTCTTCTTAGAGGAACTTGCAAAAACGGGTGCGGGAACCAAAAAGCAGATTTTTGGACAGATCGGTCTTGACCATGGGCCTGAATGGTATGCGGCTAAGATTACGGGTCTGTCTACTGAAATGCCAAAAGATACAGATCTTGCACGTAGAGTATATACTACTAATGCAGCCGCGGCTGCGAAAGCTTAAAGATATGGAGATGGGTGAATGGAGAACAGGATCTTAGAAGACATGCTTACATATTTAGGCGATGATGTGAGTGAATCAGATGTTCCCGTAATCCTTATTCTCATCCGCCGTGCAGTTAATAAAGTGTGTGCGAAGCGTTATCCTTTTGGATATACGGAAGATGAAAGGAACGTGGCAGTAGAGAGATATCAGAATACGATATTTGAGGCAGCAATCTATTACTGGGCGAAACAAGGAGCGGACGGAGAGAGTTCTCATAGTGAAAATTCTATTTCCCGCTCCTATGAGTCAGAAGATAGTCTGTACTATGATGTTGTTCCAATGATAAAGGTTCTTTAAGTAAAAGACGGTGCGTGTCTGGCTGTGCCTCCCGGCTGGATGCAGGGTATGTGCGTAAATTGGTGGAGGGCAAGCGCATAATTTGTTTGGGGAGCGATTAAAAAGATGAGAGTATTAAAACGCAATACGCAAAAGCTGTGGTATCAGCTATATGATTCACATATCCCGGTTTTTGAAACTGATCTTGAAGGAAATATTATTACAAATCCCATCACAGGTCAACCGTTGGAGTCGGGTGATTATACAGTTGGTTATACGGCGCCTATTGGATTTCGGGCAAATGTATCAGCAGCCCGTGGTGAGGCATCAACAGACCCTTTTGGAGTGGACACGAATTACGATAAAACACTTTGTACCTGTGCAATTCTTCCATTAGATGAATTATCAGTACTGTTTGTTGATAAGGCCCCTGTATATGACAAGTCGGGAAAACTGATTAACAAACCAGATTACAAGGTGGTAAAGGTGGCAAAAAGTCTTAATTCAGTACTTTATGCAATCAAAAAAATGACGGAGAATGGAGAGAATGGCTAAACATACAATCAGAGGCGAAATGTCCTCCAAAGGGATACAAAGCATTATTGACCAGCTACGGAATTATAAGCAGGAACTTCACGAAAAGACTGAATTGTTGTGCCAGAGGCTGGCAGAAGCCGGATTGACCGTAGCACAGGCAAAAGTCGGCGAATCTCCATTAGGAAAGACCATTTTACTGAGGATAGATATGGAGCCGTCAAAAACAGGATGCAAGGCTATGTTGTTTGCTTCAGGACAGACAAAATCAAATGATTATGGAAGTATAAATACACTTTTACTTGTTGAGTTTGGTGCAGGAGTGTTTTATAACCCATCAGATAATCCCAAAGCGGGAGAGTTGGGCTATGGGATTGGTACATTTCCTGGACAGGTTCATGCTTTCGAGGATGGCTGGTATTACTGGGGAGAAGATGAACAGTGGCACTATACACATGGTACAAAGGCAACGATGCCAATGTACAATGCATCTGTAACTATCCGGGAAAAGGTGGCTGAGATTGCAAAGGAGGTGTTTGGTTGATGCTTGACATTTCTTCATTGGTATATTCCAGATTAATCTATGATGAAGTAATGAAAAAACATCTTGGCGGTCATAGTACAACCCGAAAGGAAAGACCACCAGCGTTTCCTTATTTATATATGAAGGTATTAGGGCAGCCTACAACCAGTTCTTCTCTGCAAAATAAGCAATGTGCAATCCAGGCATCATTTGAAATAACTATTTATGATTCCGATTCGTCTACTAAAGCGAAGCAGCTTATTTTCCATGCAGCAGATTTAATGCAGGAAATGGGTTTTGCTATGAATTATGGTCCGGTGGAGATAGACCGGGCAAGTAATACAGAAGCTTATCGCTGGATGGCAAGATTCAGAAGAACTTATTGCGAAGGCGATATAATTTAACCATAGTTTAGATTTCATCATTTGAGATGGAGTCTTTTTTTATGTAATTAAAGGAGGGCTAGTATGCCAAAAGCAGTAGATTTAAGTACAGCTGGAATTAAGGTAGGGTATGCGATTGAGGAAACAGCAGGTCAGAAACCAACAAAGTTTACCAATATCCCTAATCCAAAATCAATTCCAGATACGAACCCGGAACCGTCCACATATGATGTTACTTCCTTAAATGATACAACGTGGAAACGTTATATTCAGGGACTTAAAGACATTGGTGGAGCATTAGCAATTACATTCGGAATGTCTCAGGTGTTTTTAGATTCATGGGATGATATTTGCACCAAATATGAAGAGGGAATTGCTACAAATAAGCGTATGTGGATGGAATTCTATCATCCGAAACTGGACAAAGCGTTTTTCTTCACCTGCGAACCGGATCGTCTGGGATTTCCAGCAGCAGAGGTAGATGGTGCATGGGATGGAAATGTAAATGTCACTCCAACTGGTGAAATTGGATGGGCGGACGCAGTAGAACCAACAGATGCAGCTTAAAGAATATAAGGAGGCGTTTTTATGAAGACACTTACAATTGGCGGAAAAGAATTTGTTTTAGAATTTTCCTTTGAGGCGGCACAGCACAAGGAATGTGTAAATAAGATTTTCAAGATGATCTCTGGTAGTTATCTGGGAGAGCAGGGACTGGCTAATGATCCAAATGATAAAACTGGAATGGCAAGAGCTCTGGTCAATGGAACTTCATCCATGTTTTCAGAAATTCCGGATACGGTTATCACTGCCTTTTATGCAGGCCTGATGGAGAACAATCCGGTTTTGAATAAGGTGGAAGCGAAGAAGCTTCTGAAAGCGTACTTTAAAGAGAATCCAGACCATGCTTCATTTTTCGATGCATATGAAATGATCCGGGAGTGTATGGAGGAAGATGGTTTTTTCAAACTGACCGGCCTGGACAGTGTGCAGGCAGCCATGAACAGGGCAGAGGAAGAGATGCAGAAGTCCACATCCGAAATGAGCGAAAATCAGTAAAAGAGGTAGATCTCTGTAAGATAATTCGGGAACAATACTTCCCCTATGCATTATCCATAGGCGTTCCATATGAGCTTTTTTGGCATTTGAATCCCAAGAAGCTGGAGCCATTTGTGAGAGCTCATGCTTTGAAAAGGCAGGAGCGTGTAGAGGAAATGTGGCTGATGGGACAGCATATTATGTCTGCTTTGGATGCGACGGTATGTAACTGTATGCCGTTTGTAAAACGTAGCCAGAAAGGCCAGTATTTAGAGGAGCCAATGCGGATTATTCCGCTTACAGAAGAAGAAAAGGCACAAAAAGAAGAAGAGGCATTAAAACAGGCAATAAGCTTTTTCGGAGCATTGGAACAGGAAACAAATCAGAAGGGCAAGTGATGAGCAGGTAATACATCACCTGCCCTTTTTTTATTTATAAAGGCAGGTGAAAGAATATGGGAGATGTAATTGACGAATTAAAAGTCCAGATAGATGCCAGTACAAAAAATGCGGATGCCAAACTAGATAAATTCATAGATCGGATGCTTAAACTTCAATCTGCGATTACAGGACTGGAAATGAGCAATGCCAGTGGCGTTGCATCTGGAATCAATCAGATTGCCAATGCTGTACAGAATTTCAATACAAGAAATAAGACCGCTGATTTTACCCGTATTGCCTCAGGTCTGAATAGAATTGCTGGGGTAGATGCTGTGGGAGTATCTAATACGGCCAGAGCTATGAAGACATTTGCCGATGGTATGTCTGATGTGGGAATGGTTAATATTGATGTGACCAAATTAAATGAAGCAGTATCTGTGGTTACGCGATTAGGTGGTAAAAATGCAGGAAATGCCGTCAATAACCTTCCTCAAATCACAAAACACCTCCAGCAGTTTGTTGTGGGAATGAATTCCGCAGGAGCCCTTTCTTTTGATTTTAATGGGCTTAATGATTTGGTGAATAATATTTCTAAGCTTGGAGGAAAGAAAGCAACACAGGCGGCATCAAACCTTAAGCCGATAAAAGAGCAGATTTTAAGATTTGTAAGCGGATTAAACGGGATAGGTGTGCTTAATTTTGATACAACAGGATTGTCCAATCTGGTTTCGTCTATCACTAAATTGGGCGGTAAAGGTGCTACAAATGCAATTCCAAATATTCAGCAATTAGGAACAGCATTAAGCCAGCTTATGTCTACGCTGTCCAAAGCGCCGGCTGTCAGCCAGAATCTGATCCAGATGACAAATGCGCTTGCAGCTCTTGCAGGCAACGGAAATAGGGTAGGAACGGCTGCCAATTCCGTATCAAAGGGATTAGGATTCTACTCGACAAGTGCCAAAAATGCCACAAAGCATAGCTTTAGTTTGGCTTCTGCGATTGGCAAAGTCTATGCTACATACTGGATGCTTTTTCGTGCATTAGGGCTGGTTAGAAAATCCATGGACATATCCTCTGACCTGACAGAGGTTCAGAATGTGGTTGATGTAACATTTGGTAATATGCGTAAGAGCATAGAAGATTTTGCAGATACTTCTCTTACGGCCTATGGTATGTCGGAGCTGATGGCAAAGAAAATTGCCAGCCGTTTTCAGGCTATGGGTATTGCTATGGGACTCACCCAGAAGAGAATGTCTGGAATGTCCATTGAACTGACAAAATTGGCAGCCGATATGGCATCCTTCTACAACGTATCTCAGGAAGAAGTGGCTAAAAGCTTACAGTCGATATTTACCGGTGAAACAGAGCCTATGCGTAAATATGGGCTTGATCTGTCCCAGACTACTTTAAAGGAATGGGCTTTAAATAATGGTTTAAATGCCAATATCAAATCCATGAGCATAGCTCAGAAGACTATGCTGCGCTATCAGTATGTAATGGCAAACAGCGCCCAGGTAATGGGGGATTTTGCTCGGACAAGCGGTTCATGGCATAATCAGCTCGTACTTTTAACTGGGTCTTTCCAGACATTGGGCTCTATTGTAGGTGGTACGCTTATCAATGCATTTAAGCCTCTTCTGTCAGCACTTAATACTGTAATGGTGAAGGTGATCCAGTTTGCGGAAGTAGTGTCCAATGCATTAGGTGCCATCTTTGGCTGGAAGTATGAAACCGGCGGCGGGTTTACAGATGATTTTTCTGGAGCAGCTGATAGTGCAGATGATCTGGCAGGAAGTACCGGTGAGGCAGCGAAGAACACCAAGAAAATGGCTGAGAATTTACAGAAGTTTGATAAACTGAATGTTATTTCCAGCCAGAAGGACTCCGGTGGTTCTGGCGGAGGTGCTGGATCTGGCGGGGCAGGAACCGGCTCTGGAACCGGCGGACAGTGGGTGGCAGCAGAAAGCCTGTGGGAGAAGTACACAAGCAGTCTGGACAGTTTGTATAAATTGGGGGATTACATAGGAGATACTTTAACTCAGGCTATGGAGGATATTGACTGGAATCAGGTATACCAGAAGGCTGAGAGCTTTGGGAACGGTCTGGCTGATTTCCTGAATGGTCTTATTTCCCCTGAGTTGTTTGGAGCCACAGGCAAAACGATTGCAGGCTCTTTAAATACAGCTCTTCATTTTCTGGATTCTTTTGGAACAACGTTTGACTGGACGAATTTCGGAAAATCTATTGCATCTGGAATCAATGGATTTTTCAAGAGTTTTGATTTTAGATTACTTGGAAAAACTCTCAATACATGGGTTAAAGGAATTTTGGATGCCAGGATTGAGGCTGTTGATGGAACAAATTGGAAATTGATTGGAAGTCAAATAGGTGTTTTTCTCACTGAACTTGATTTGACAGAAATAGGGACAAAGGTTGGCAAACTGCTTTGGAACGCTATTAATGCCGGAATTGATTTATGGAAAAGCATGTTTGATGCGGCCCCAGTTGAAACTGCTATTATCACAGCAGTAGGTGCGTTAAAATTTAGTGGTTTAGGCGCAATAATTGTTAACCGATTGGTTGCGGCTATTTCAAGTAGTTTTAGTGCATCAGCAGTGACAAATACAATAATGGCCGGTTTTAAGTCTTTATTGGGTAATAAAGCAGCAGGGAGCGCTTTGGTGTTCATGTTTCCTAAAACGGCATCTGTTGTATCTGCAATTTCAACTTTTTTCTCTGGGACTTTAATACCTGCTATTACAGGTGGCATATCTGCACTTGCATCAGCTGCTGGAATTAGTGTTACAGCTGCAGGAGCGTCTGTGCTGGCTGCAGTAGTAGCTGCTGTTGCCGGAATTGTTTATACAGTAACCCATTGGGAAGAAGTTAAACAGTTTTGGACGGAGACAATACCGGCATGGTGGAATGAAACAGCATTGCCATTTTTTCAAGGTATTCCCGGAATGTTAGGAGAAGTGTGGGATAATGTTACGTCTTATGCTTCAGAGAAATGGGAATCTTTTCTGTCATACATGCAAGGCATACCGGATAAAATCAGAGGCATCGTTTCTGATATAGGCAACTGGTTTGGGCAATTGCCTGAAAAGATAGGATATGGATTAGGATATGCTTTAGGCACGATAACTGCATGGGGGCTTGATGTAGGAACATATCTTTCTCAAAAGATTCCGGAGGTAATAGAAAATGTAAGACAATGGTTTTCTGAATTGCCGGATAAGATCTATAATGCTATCTCAACGGTATGCAGTAAAATTGTTACCTGGGGAGGAGAAGTATATAGTTCATTTAATGAGAAAGTTACAGAGATAAAAGATGCTGTAGTTATATGGTTTTCTGAATTACCACAAAAAATTTATGATACTATCATTAAAATTCGAGAAAAAATAACGCTATGGAAAACGCAGACTATTGAATTTTTTAGGAACGAAGTTCCTCAGATCGTGGCGAAGGTTGTTACCTTTTTTGAAGAATTACCCGGAAAAATCCTAGAAGTGGGAGAAAATGTTGTACGGGGATTATGGAATGGTATCAACAATATGGTAGATTGGTTAGGAACAAATATTACTGGCTTTGTTAATGGTGTAATTAATGGATTCAAAGAAGGATTTGATGAACATTCTCCATCAAAAGAAGCATTTGAAATAGGTGATTATTTTACAATCGGCTTAATGAATGGTATCACAGATAAATTCTCAAATATATATGCTAAAGTAGATGATTTTGCAAACAAATTATCTTCTTATACATTGTCACCTCCATGGGTAGATCCGACAGTGCATATAAATAGGGATATTTTGGACACAATTGAAACGCAGCAGAATATGTCTGTAAGGATACAAACATCAGATCTGCAAAACAATTTTACTGGGAATATGCGAGGCTTCTTTGATGGTATAATTGACTATGAAAAGCTGGGGGAGGCAGTGTACAAAGCTCAGTGTAGAGCACTTCAGGAAAATCCTGTAACAATAGGAGATGATGATGTGTTTAATGCCTCAAGACGAGCCCAATTACAATATTATAAGCGCACTAAGACTCCCGGGTTCGTATTTTAATATTGAAAACTCCCCTCGCGTATGTTATATTAACAAATGAAATATTATATATGAGGGGAGAATGAGGATATGAAAACTTGGAAATTAGTATCTGGAATTTTATCAATTATTTTATTTGTGTTCGTCTCATTTCAATCATGCGCTGCTGGTTTGAGCAACACTCTTCAGGAAAATGGAGAAATTGGTGGAAGCGCGGGTATTCTTGTTGCTATTATGCTTTTAGCAGGTGGAATTGTTTCGATTGCGACAAGAAAAGGAGGAAAAGGGGGAAATATTACTCTTATTGTGCTTTTTGGAATTGGAGCATTGACAGGCTTTGCTTTAGCAGGAAGTTATACGGATTTAAATATTTGGGCTGGATGGTGCTTGATTAATGTTGTGTGCGCCATTATATCTTTAATGAAGGCCAAGAAGGGAACTGAATAAATAATTTTTAAAGGGCTGGGATTAATTCCTTGCCCTTTAACAATATAAGGAAGAAATACAGAAAATGCTTAAAGTTTTACTTAAAGTTATTATGTGTATTTAATAACTTTCTGTATATATGATTTTTGAGAAAAGCTTGATTTTAAAAGAAAAAATGTAGTATATTATATATGGTAAAAGATTCAAAACACCTTGCCAAGGTGGGGGCCGCGGGTTCGAATCCCGTCTCGCGCTTTTTTTATGGCTGGAATTGCTTGATTTTTCGAGGGTTCCGGCCTTTTGCGTTCTCTAAAAATCGGTAGACAATACAAGTGTTCTGTTTTATGTCAGAGGTACAAAAGTGTGGTATAATTTATTAAATAGTTCTGTTTGCTTTTGTAATCAGATTGAATTTGGAAGGAAACTCATGTCAGGTAAGGTGTAATTTACTGCCTATACCGAGTTTCTGGAGACGAAGTGGTAATATTGAATTAAGCTAACAGTTAAGGAGGAGGCATGAATATGATCGAATCACAGTTAAACGGAAGAATGTTGGTGAGTGATCCGCGGGATCGAGAGATATTTAATACGCAGCTGCTTTATTTTACCTGTTCATCGCTGTCTGAGGATGGTGAAAGGGTTTATATGATCAGCGATAAGACCGGCTCTCCCAATGTGATCGTGAGAGATTTGGTTACAGGAGAAGAAACGTATTTAACAGATAATCATAAAGGAATTTTAAAGAGCTACGTTTACTTTGATGGAACTCCTGGAGAGGGATTGGGAAAGGCCAGCGTGTGTCTGGATTATAAACGGGAAGTTGTGTATTACATACAGGATAATATGATTTATAAGACAGAACGGAGCGGAAACAGAAAGATACTCGCACAGGTGCCTGAGAACCGTGTAACGGCATTTACACATATAAGCGGAGACGGAAAACGCTTGTGTGTTCCCATGACAGACGGTCGCTGTCTGGAGTTCGATCCTGTCACTGAGGGAACAGGATTGGATCGAAGACCTGCTTACGATATAGATGGGAGAGTGCAGCAGGAGCATTTAAGCAGCTATCTTTGTGTTTATGATACAGAAAATGGGACACTTCTTTACGAAAAGGAGATTCCTCTGTGCTGGATTACGCATGTACAGTTTCATCCTCTTGATTCAGAGCTGATTATGTATAACCATGAATGGGCAAGCTTTGATTGCGGAATCAGGAGAATTTGGATCTATGACCACCGCTTGGATCAGCTTTATCCGGTCCGAACGGAAGGAAAGGATACGCTTGGAAATACAAAAGGATATGAACGCAAGGCAGGAGACTGGGTTTGCCATGAGATGTGGAGTGATGATGGTTCCTCAATTATTTATCATGGTGGTTATGAAAATGGTCCTGCAATGGTAGGAAAATATGAATTGGCTTCCGAACGCTATTGGGAAATTGCCCTTCCGGATGATTATAATGCTTATGGACATTTCACAATGGATCATGAAGGAAATCTGGTATGTGACGGATATTTTAAATATCCCTGGGAAATAAAAGCGGTGAGGGAAAACAGTACGGATAATGGCCCTGATCCCCATAAGAAGGATGGGGAATATATCAGTAAAGTAATACCAAATTGGAATGATGGCAGTCTTACATGGATTCCGCTCTGTAAACATAAAAGCGACTGGCTGGGACAGGATGCCCATCCACATCCAATTTACAGTCATAGAGGAGACAGCGTGTTTTTTAACAGCCGCAGCGGAAAAACAGTAAATGTATATTGCGTGTCTGCCTATACACTGGCTCACCAGTCAAAATAATCGACTTCACTCAAGCCCAAATCACGCATAATACAAGCGTGTTTGGGCATCCTCATGAAGGGGAAAATAAAAAATAAAATAAATTTAAAAAAACTGTTGACATTTGGCAATACATCTGGTAAGATAATCTTCGCTGTCGGGAACGACAGAAACACAAAAGAAGCGACATTAAAAAATGTCAAAATAAATTTAAAAAAGTTGTTGACAAACGAAAAACAATCGGTTATAATAAATAACCGTTGCGGA
>ENA-UOIY01002475-UOIY01002475.1-human-gut-metagenome-genome-assembly--contig:-P114-NODE-2475-length-13885-cov-6.680622_pt1 | contig 13885 bp, 8 predicted proteins | sample MGYA00242335_ERZ723882 | MGnify/ENA metagenome assembly ERZ723882
AAAATTGCAACCTGTTGAATTTCTTGATTCACAACAGCGCTCCCTACAGTACCTGCGGTGAATCTAACGATAGCCGTTGCAATCGTTTTCTTTATAAGAATACGTTCAGAAGTATATCTAGCAATTTGCTTTGCTGCATATTCCACATTTGCTCTTCTCTGTTCTCGAGCAATACTTTTGGCAGTGCTTTCCCATGCTTGTCCCAAGTTCCCAGCATCGGCTCCGCTACCACCTATAAGTCCACTTACGGCTCCGCCTGCGGTACCTGCAACGAGACCTAAGGCAGTAATTTCCTCCCCTTTGACACCTTGCTCTGCCATATATGTTGCGGCGCCTAATGCTGAATTAACTGCCACAGATGCACCTAGGCCTATTGGCGTTGCGGCAATGGCACCGCCAATCGCACCGGAAGCAGCATCAACTAAAGCAACATACCATTCAACTTCACCTTCGTTTATGTATTGCGATACAGCGGAGACTATGCCACCAACAAAAAAGCCAACACAAAAGCCAACTACCATGCCTGCAAACAATCCAAAGAGTCCGGAACTATCCACTTGGTAAATAGGATTGTTATTACAGTAGGCATACAAGTTTTTGTTAGTCAATGTCTCACAAAATTGAGCGGGAACACTATAGGCATCTGCATTAATAAACCTTCCAAACTCCGGATTATAGTATCTGCTTCTAAGATAGTACATTCCAGTTTCTTCATCATAGATATATCCTCGATAACGGAATGGATTGAAATACCCCAGTGAAGAGAACATGGTGCCAGTGGTACGAAGCAACTTGCCCCAGGCATCATAGGTATAGCGAACTACTTCTGTACCGGTGCTATCCATGAGACCAACCACGTCCCCCTGCAGATTCAGAATATAACCATACTTTAGGCCATTGAATTCCACAATCGCCGGACGATTTTGTGCATCATACCAGAAATGCAGGTTGTTATTACCTTGCGTCATGTGGACAACATTGTTACCATGCAGCGTATATTGCGTGGTTACAAAGCTGAAATTGCCATCATCATCATAGCGCAAAACTTCCTTAGATGTACGCAGACCATTTGCATTGTAAGTGAAGTCAACAAATACGCTGCCAGGTTGTTCATCCGCGCCCTTGTACATCTGCCACATACGGCGCCCCTGCTCCCATTGATAATGCCAGGTGCCATCATAAATGGGATTGCCAATCGCATCGTGGGTAATGCTTTGACCATTATAACTGGTTAGCTTATCCTTCCATACCGGATCATAACCATAGGGAATGGTCTGAAGCGCCGTACCAAGCGTGCCCGTAGTATAGGCATAGCGAACCTTAGAGGTAATATTACCACCACGGTCATAGTTATATACCCAGGTAGCGCCTTCCAGGGGATCGTTCACACGAATCAGTTGGCCAATCTTATCATAAACATAAGTTACGGTTTGCGTACCGCGGACAGCTGCAATGATGTTGCCATTGTCATCGTAAGTATAGCTGCAGCTTTCATTATTACTCTGGGCAATGCTCTCTACCAGCGGCGTAGTGCTGCCCGGGCCGTAACCTCCATCTACATAATTGTAGGTGATTGTCGTACCAGTACCACCAACAGCAAGCGTGCGACTGCTGATGCGGCCAAGTGCATCATATACATAAGAGACTTTGTTATTTGCATCGCCAAAGGTCATCAGAGTCGGCTTGTTTTCCTTATCATAGGTGAAATTGGTCTGATAAGCAGTTCTGTTCGAACCAACTTTTTCCTTGAAAGTTTTCAGGTTATTGTATTCGTCGTATTCAACTTCACCAGTATACAAATGAGTAGTGTTCATCATATGCGTAATGCGCATAGGACGGTTCGAGGCATCGTATTCACTCTTGGTGACGCAATGCTGGAAATTATCCGTCACCTGTGCTACCTGGCCATTAGCACCGTACTCATAAAGGAACGCATCCTCATCATGGAAGTCGTACTGTACGCCTTTCAAGCGTTTATACTCATCATATGAATAGCGCATCTCCATGGGGCTATCTGACGAGGTGTTGCCATATACAATCTTCTGCAAGGTGCCATCTGGGTTATAGACATTTTCAGACAATTGCTGAGACCCTACCTTAACAGTAGTAGGCCGCCCCGCAGCATCATAAGCGAAGTTGTATTGCACATCGCAAGCAGTATCACTGTCAGTATTATGGCTAACTTGCATCAGCTTATCATTCGCATAACTGTAAGCATTTTTATACGTCTTACCATCTGCCGTCGTATGCACATCTGTTATGCGCTTCATGATATCATAAGCATAGTTAACCGTCTGGCCATTGGGATCCTGTACACTTGTCAAGGTGCTTGTGGCCGGATCGATATTGCTGGTGACCACTTTGCCGCGAGCGTCCGCTTGCGTAGCCACATAGTTCTGATCAGCAGTATATGTGATTTCGCCTTTAATGAACGCACTGGCCGTGCTGTTTTGCGTCTGTTTCGTCAGCACATTTCCTTTATTATCATACGCATATGTGTGCTGAATGTCAAGCGGCGACGTCGATTTTACAAGCAGGTGCTTTTTCTTTTCTTCAGCGGTCGCACCGTATTCCAGAGTATACTTATCAGACGCAGGCCGTCCAGGCTGACGATAGGTAAGCAAGTTATTATAATCGTCATACGTTGCATAGCTCTGCATAGAAGCCAGGTTTTTAGTGCTGGTAACATTTCCCTTGTCATCGTAAGCGAAGGTTTTACCGAATTCTTCCTTATGCAGGAACAGACCGTTGAACTCAGCATAATTGATATTGCGCTCATAGTCCACGTTAAAACGGATACTGGTATAGTTGCAAGGAGCAATTACAGGCCCTGCTGCAAACTGCCAATCCGTCCATTCTTCACCCCATTCAATCGAATCACTATTTACGCGCGTTGAAGTGCCGGACTTGAGAAATGCTACACGAATGTTATAGCGGAAATTTTCACCCTTACGAGGCTTAGAAAAATTCAACGACCAACCGCCAGCAGAGAATACATCGCCCTGGTTGCCAGAAACTGGAATATCCTGATAGATTCCCGCATACTTGGTACGGCCGGTACCATACATACGCATCGTATTGGAAGAAAGCCCTTCTGGCTTCGTACCAGTGCAAGAAGGATAAACAATATCCATACTGGTATTTGAGCTGTTTTTATTCCAACCAGTGGGATGTGCACCAGAATTCAGGGTAAAGTCGCCGTTAATTAGCATATTATAGCTATTGGCAACGGGCCCTTCCTCCAGCTGTGCACAGTCGAACCAAGCAGAAGGATAAATGCCATTTGCTGCGCCAGCACACAATACTACCTGAATCGTATTGCCCGCATTTTCAGGAACAGTAAAGGTGTAGCTGAGGCGGGAGAAATCATCCGTCAACTGATTCATCATAGAAGGAGCATGCACCCACTGAGAAACGCCGGATGCATCAGTATATACATAGGCAACCCAAACGTCAATTGCTCCAGATTTACGTACATAGAAAGAGAAAGTATACGTTTTACCGGGAGTAATAACTACACTTTGCTTGGCGGTATGCATATAGGTAACGCCCTGCGTTGTAATCTTCAACGACTTTGCTCCCATATACTTGCTATCCGTAGCATAGCTCCAATTGCCACTAAGCGCCCAATCACTGGCGCTTTCAAAGTTATGGTTACGCAAAAGGTTCACCACTGCACGCTGCATCTTGGAAGTAACTTCCGGATGATTGGCAGGCAAAGCGTCCGAATATTTGGCAAAGCAGGCATAACCGAGTTCATCATTAACAGAGACTACGTTGCCGTAATCGTTAAAGTGATATACCAGCGCCTTACCCTCCATTAGTGCAGTGCCATTATCGTTTGGCACCAGATCGATTACCTTGGTTAGACAATCACCATATACATATTTACGGCCGCCAAAGTATACACCGCCATTAGAGATTTCTACCCTGCTTACGCGGAAGGGACCCGAGGCACGGTTGGAAGTGTAGCTATATGTAAGCGTCAGTCCATCAATGTTAGTAATGCGTTCGAGAAGGCCCAGGGCGTTATAAGCATAGGTTGTTACGCTGCCATCCTGATGGGTAATAGAAGTAAGGCGACTCAGGTCATCGTAGTCGAACCCCAAACTCCGATCAATGCCTTCCGGCCCCCACAAAGAGGATAGCAACGCGCCGTTGATAGCTTGAGTATATCGCTGTGCGCCATCCTGTGCATACCCAAGCATGCGGCTTTCATTAAAATTAAGCGACATTATATTGCCGCAGGCATCCGAAACAGATTTCAGCATCTTAAGTGCATCAAAGTTGGAACCAGTGAATTCTACGGTAGGCAGATCAAAAACCATCTTATTGTCAGCCTTATCCGTAATGGTAGCCGTCATCCCGGAAATACTAAGCTCCATACCCATGCCGCTGAGATCTTTCCACTTCCCAGAGGTTAGTTTAAAGTGGTGGCGCGTACCGTCAGCGTCCATATAAACATAATAAGTCGTTTTATTGGCATCATCCATGCCGAGCAATTCCATGTGCAGGCATTGCTGCAGATTCAACTTCCAACCCATGCCGCTGCCAAACATGTCAAGATTGTAATAGCAAGAATTGTAGTAATGAGCGGTAGAAACTGGCATAAGGTTGCCGCTGCTGCTGGTATCCGCATGCTCAAAAATGAGGTTGCCATTATAAAGGCTGACATAACCCGTGCCTGCACGGCCTGCGGACTGTTGCTCATAAGCCAAATAACTCTCGAGGCCAGCAAGGCTGACGTAATTGATGGTTACATAAGGCTTATAGAAAGCATGATTAGCGCTATACAGGTTAATCCAGGTATTCGTAGTAACTTCCAAGCCTACACCGTAGTTAACACCAGTATACCATTTGCGCACCAGATTAGAAATATCGAAAGTGTACTGAGTATCTGCACTTTCAACATAAACATAGTCCAGTGCTTTGTCGTTCAAAGCAGGCGCATTATTGTAGGTAATACTTGTATCCGACCAAGGGCCAAGGACTTCTTTTAGATAAAGAGAAGCAGCAGCAGTAGGATTATTAGTCAGGCCATAACTGCTCTTAGCTGCTGTTTTCACCGTCAGCTCTGCTTTGGTAATATAATAAGAAGAATCAATATCCGGCAAACCACTATCCAAAAAGCGGATGAAAGCTTTACTGGTTCCCCAAGTGCTGCTCCCCTGCGTAATACGAATAACGCCAGAACCATATTCCTGCACGGTGCTTGGATATTTACTGGAGATATAATTATCTTCCATAACAGTAGAGTGCTTTTTGCTGATCACGGCGGGGTCAAGAACAATCGGAAACTGTGCCGTGTTTAGCCAGGAAGCATCCGGTGTATACGTGATGCGCCATAGATCGCGTTGATTTGCTACGGGCTGCATGGAAACAGCAACAAAGCCTGGAATATCACTCGCATTAGCATCCTGCATGAAGGGCTTGGGCAAAACATAAGGGATTTCACCATTAGAGGCGATCAGGTGAATTTCGCCGTTACCCTGCATTTGAGGAATCAAATTAGGAATTTTCAGCAGCAGCGTAATCGGAACAGCTGCGTCAGGAGTAGCGATAATCCACTCATCTTTAAAAGAATCGCTTTTAACTCGGCATTTGAGCGTAATGCCAGGAAGAATATTTTCATAAATAGCCTCGCTGTCCAAATGATCGAGTACATTTCGACGCAGATCATCCGCTGCATGTTCCGGGCAAGAACACGGAACAGGATGTGGAATTGCATCTTGTGCCCCCTCTACCGTCCAGGCAACATAACAACCGTCACCGTCTTCAAGACGAATCATTTCATCTTGCGAAGAAGGGCGAAGCGTCAATCGCAAATCAGGATTCTGCCTGTTACACAAAAATATACCTTGAGCATCCTGATGGGTTTCAAGCGAATTATCGATTTCCTGCCATTCACCGTTAGCATCCTGCGCGTGGACGGGTTCGGGATAAATAACAGCCTGATACAAACCACGCCCCAGATTAAAGATTTTACTGGAACGTGTGCGGCGTGCCTTTTCTTCATGCCCGGGCATTTGATTCATTTCCTTGGCAGAAACCATGCGATCAAAAGGCAGCGGGTGAGGACGCATGGCGCTATGGGTATCTTTCATTTTTCATTTCCTTTCTCAAAAGTGTGATAGGGCATAAAAAAAACAGAACATTATTTGTCCTGTTTCTTGACATCCTGCGACATATCATCCAGTCGGCTTTGAATATCATCAATGCCTTTGAGAATATTACCGCTCAGATTTTCAATCATGCCCTGATATTTTTCTTCTCGCTGCGCATTTTCTTTCAGCATGCGGAAGAAAAGGTAAATATACAGCGCGGCCCAAATGCCTTGCTGCAGTGCCACCTCCAGAATGGTGGTTAGACTGGCATCCATTCAATCATTCTCCTTTCGTATGTTTTGGACTGCATGTACTGGTTATACGCTATTCTTCAATCATTTTTTATTCCTCCTTGTATCAGCAGCTTAAGAAAAAAGGCTGGCATTCCGCCAACCTTTTTTCGAGTATATCATAGCATACGGCCAGAAAGGAAGTAAAGTCCTGATATGTCTCAATTTGTCTCAAATAGTTGCGATTTTTCCCAATTTATCGCATATGAGAATTTCTTGATTTAGAAGGAGCGCTTATTATAGCATCTGATTAAAAAGAATTTCTTTTCACCTGGTGTTAAATTTCAACATAGATCAAAGAAGATGTGCAATACTTTTAACACCAGGTGAAAGGATTGATGCTGTATGGCTGTTTATTCGGATTTACTAAAGGAATTACGAAGAGATAAAGGGCTGTGCCAAGCAGAAGTAGGCGCTTATTTTGGAATATCTGGCCCAATGTATTGCCTCTACGAGAATGGCGATCGTCGTATGCGCCTTGAAATGCTCTGTGCCCTGGCTGATTTATTTGGCACATCTACAGACTATCTGTTGGGCAGAACGAGAAATAGTAAACCCTACCCTAAATGCAAAAATCAGCGATAACTATTAAATGAAAATCGGCACATGCCATATATACTACATCACAGTACCGCCAAGACAAAACTGGTACTGTGTTTTTTTCTGTGGCAATCGCAGATCAACTTCATGCTTTTTTCAGTTGTCCCCAGTATTCTTCTATAGGGATTTACAGCATACAACAAAGCATTGTTTGGGGTGGCGGTGAGACAAAAAGCTCAGCTTTCTACAGTTCTTTATCGTTTTTCACGAAGGTAAAACAGAGAACGCTTTTTAACTGAACTATGCTGGATAATCCTAAAGGGAATGGTTCGCCCTATTTTCCAAGTAAATAAAATGGTTTGCGTTGCGTTATTTCCATGGATACCATATTGGGCGAGGATATGAAGCGATAGGTAAGGGCATGACTGGCTGCATAAAAGCAAACTATCAGGCCTTTTCCCTTATTTGATACGCATATTTCATTCCGTTTCTGAAGCAGAATTCCATACCTCCATCCCGTTGGATGATTACCTTATCCACCAGCGCCACGAACGTCCCCGGCTCGAAGCCTGCACATTCCTGCTGTTCTTCCATCATATGGAGGAATATCTCGATGCGCCGCCAACGCTCTGCCTTATCTTTTTTCTGCTCCACAATCATCTGGATTTTCTCGCTGAGCCTTGCGTGTTCGGCGAGCAGCGCTTCGTAATCCTCCTTGAACGCATCCTGATCCCTTTGCACCCGGGCATTTTCGTCCACCAGCTGCCTGACGCGCTCTGCCATGCCCAGCGCCTGATCCTGCAGCCGCGTAGCAGCCTTATCGAGTTCCGTGGTATCGAAGGCTTCATCCAGTGCTTCGCGACAGGCGGTCAGAATTCCCTCTTTCTGAGAAATCACCTGCTGCATGACCTGAACGAAGGCTTTTTCCAAGGCCTCCTGCGCTATATGAGGCGTTGCGCATCTTGTTTCACCTGTGTACTTATTGTTGCAGCGCCAGACCGTGCGCCGGTATTCGTCCGTGCTGTGCCAGACCTTGCTGCCGTAAAACGCACCGCAGTCGCCGCAGACGATGCGCGAGGAAAAACAGCTTCTTCCGCTGTATCTGCCATTCAGGCTTCTGCGCCATGCCAGCTCCTGCTGCGCCAGATCGAACACTTCCGGGCTGACGATGGCCGGGTGGCTGTTCTGCGCGTAATACTTGGGCACCACGCTGCCGTCGTTCACCACAAAGGTTTTCAGAAGATAATCCGTGCAGTACGTCTTTTGCAGGATGGCGTCGCCCTTGTATTTTTCATTGACAAGGATGCTCTCCACCGTAGACGTGCCCCAGCGGGAGGTTTTCTTTCGCGCCTTAGCGCTTTCGGCCTCGTTCTCACTCAGCAGACTTTTGCGGGAGGGACAGGGAACGCCGGCCAGATTGAGTTCTCTGGAGATCATCGCCGGCGTTGCACCCTCCAGAAAGCGCCGGAAGATGGTACGCACGATTTCCGCCTCTGCTTCCACAACTTCCGGTGTTCCATCCTTGCCGCGGCGATAGCCCATGAACTGTCCGTAAGGCATGGTCACCTTGCCGTCCGCGAAGCGCTTCCGCATCCCCCAGGTCACGTTTTCGGAAATATTGCGGCTTTCCTCCTGTGCGATGCTGGACATGATGGTCAGCAGCACCTCGCCCTTGCCGTCCAGCGTGTAGATGTTCTGTTCCTCGAAATAGACCTCTACACCGTATTCCTTCAGTTTGCGGATGGCGGTCAGCGTGTCCACGGTATTTCTGGCGAAGCGGGAGACGCTCTTGGCGATAATCAGGTCGATCCTGCCCGCCAGCGCGTCCTGAATCATGCGGTTAAACCCCTCGCGCTTTTTGATGCTCACGCCCGTAATGCCCTTGTCCGTATACACATCCACGAACTGCCAGTTGTCCGAAGTTTCCCTGGACTTGATATATTCGGTATAGTGCTTCACCTGCGCCTCATAACTGGTCAGCTGTTCTTCGCTGCTGGTGGAGACGCGGGCGTAAGCCGCCACGCGTCTGGGGCGCGCCGAAAAGGCAGGAATGTCGGTTAACGGCTGAATGGTCGGCGGGATGACTCGAACCGTTTTAACGCGTGTGACTGTGGATTCATAGGCTCTGCCAGCAGGAGAGCCTAATACTCTGGCTTCGCTCATTGTTCCTGCTCCTTTCGTTTCTGGTGCTGGATTCTGGTTTTCTCCGAGGCTTTCTGACGTTTTTCCGTGTCCCAGCTGTCCTTACGAGAATGATCTTTCCAGAAGCGTTCCTCGGTGTGACCATCCTGAAAAACAAACAGCACCCGGTTACCCGGATGCATCTCAATATGATGAACGCTGTCCTCCGTATAAACAGTACTCAGGACGGAATGGATCAGTTTTTTCAAAATGTCCTCGGGGATCTGCTTCGAGGCGCAGTACGCCTTACCCCGGTAATTAAACGTGCTGCAGAGCCAGACCGGCGCGGCATAGGGCGTGCCCAGCCGCGTGACCTTGTATCGATATTTCTTTCCGCAAATGCCGCAGTAAATACGGTCGGTCAGAGGGATTGCTTCTCTCTCGGTATGTCCGGACGACGGCGTGGGCTCGATGCCCGAAGGAACAACTGCCGCCGCTTCCTGAGCAGCCCTTTTCGCCTTGTCTGCCTTACGCCGTGCCGTCCGCAAGGCGATTTCCCGCTGCACCGCATCGAAGGTTTTACGGTCAATAATCGGTTCATGATCGTCACCCACATAATATTGCGGCAGTTCCCCGCGGTTGCGCAGCTGCTTCTTTTCTATGTGGTTGTTGGTATAAAACTTCTGGAGCAGCAAGTCGCCAGCATATTTCTCATTTCTCAGCATGTCCATGATTACACTATCATTCCACAGTCCACCCATTGGCGCGGGTACACCCTCTGCCATCAGCAGTTTCATAATTCTGACGCTGCCCATGCCATCCAGGTACATCTGGAAAATCCGGCGAAGTACTGCTGCTTCCTCTGGCTTAATGACAAAGCTGCCATTTCTTACCTCATAGCCATACATGCCAAAGCCCGTGGGAATGCCCTGCTCGAATTTCTTTCGGATGCGCCACTTGCAGTTTTCAGATACACTGCGGCTCTCCTCCTGCGCAAAGGAAGCGAGGATAGTCAGCATAAACTCACCATCCCCGCTCAGGGAATCCAACTTCTGCTCTTCAAAATAAACGCCTATGCCCAGTCCCTTCAATTCACGCACTGTATTCAGCAGCGTAAGCGTGTTTCGAGCGAAACGGGAAATGGACTTGACCAGAATCAGATCAATCTTTCCTTCACGGCATTCTTGCAGCATCCGCTGAAATTCCGGGCGCGTTTCCTTTGTACCAGTCAGACCATAATCCGCGAATACGCCTACGTACTCCCATTCCGGGTTTCGCTGGATTCGTTCGCTGTAATAACTGACCTGCGCCGCCAGCGAGTGCAGCATGGCGTCCTTTTCCATGGAAACACGCGCATAGGCCGCCACGCGCTTTCGCACAGGCAGTTGTGCCGGCGCTTCCATACGTGTAATCGTCGTCCTTTTTTCGCTCATCATCATCCATCCTTTCCGACATTGTATCAATTCTTCGGATCGTGATGCATATTACCGTCATAAGGATAGATTATCAAGAGCTATCATGCAGATTTATCCTTTATTATATTGGGTAAACCCGCCCATATCGGTGAGAACTTTCTCGCCAGAATTCGTTCAATCTGCTTGTGTTCCTTTGGAGTCAGCAGGTTTTCTTGCATCAGGCGATTCATGATAGAGAGCGAAAGCCTGAATCCCGCTTCACGTTCAAACTGCTTTTGCGTCAGCATTGCACCCATGCGTGCTTCCTCCAAATCTCGCTTCGATATAGCAGGCGTGGCTGCAATATTTCTGCTCCCGTGAAGATCTGAACGCACGCCCGCAGGACAGGCAGCGACGGTCTACAGCGCTTTTTTCCATGTCCCGATGGGCATGCCACCAGCGCAGCCGACAGGCATCCGAGCAGAAGCGTTTCGGTTTGCGATGAGGCTGAAACTTTATTTTTTCGCCGCAGCACAGACAGAGCGTTTCTCCAGGACTGGTTCCTGTTGCTTGCTCAATTGGCGCAATCTCGTTTCTCTGACAAAAAGATTTTACTGTATTTACAGAAAGGCCCAATGCTCGCGCAATTTCAGTACAGCTTTTTCCCACTTGCCGGTAACGAATGATATAATTCTTTTCAGCGACCGTCATAAAATCTCCTTCTAAGAAAAAGGCCGGATTGCTCCGGCCTCGCTTGTTCTTTTCCTTCGCACCATATAGCCGCAAAATAGTGCCCTTTAAACAACCCTTGCATATTCGCCGGACACCCACCCCACACGAGAGCCGATAACAATTGCATGCCAGCCGTTCTGCGCGGTTGCTACCAGCGGGAAGGTGCTGCCTGGCGCAACGGCAGAAAGCCGTGCATATTCCGTACCGTTGCCACAGCGGACATTCACTTTGCCGCCTTCTGAGACAATCACCACTGTCGTACCAGCAGGCGTGGAATCATCCGGCTCAGGTTGTTCCGGATTCTCCGGCTGCCCGTCATCATCTGCAATGGCGTCCATCAGCGCAGCGTGCGTCTTGTCGCCGTACTTGCCGTCCACTGTCAAGCCAGCTTTCTTCTGAAATGCCCGCAGCGCCTTTTCTGTTTCAGCACCAAATTTCGCGTCCGCTCCATACTTGGGCAGCGCATATCCCAGCTGCATTAATAACTCCTGCAGGGCCCTCACGTCAGAGCCTTCCATGCCGCGTTTCAGCAAACGGCTTCCCAGCGCAATTTCCGGTGCGGGAATGTCCGCAGCAGCTGCTCCGTATAGAATAAAGGGCAGCTTGTACCAGTACTTCCACTTGCGCTCTTTCACCTTCGTGCGCACACAGCCGTAGTTAAAGCCGCGCCATTCTACCGCATAGCCGTTGCCGACGTAGTAGCCCACATGCCCGTCCGTTTGCAGCGCCAGACCGATAATCTCCGGCAGCGTGTCAATCGTGCCCCATTCCATGCCCTTGGACTTCGCCCAGGCAAACATGGAGTTGGCCCCCTTGTCCGGGCAGCCGTTTGCACCGGACTTGTTGGAAATGCCTTTGTCCGTGCCAATGACTTCCAGTACCCCCTGCCCGCCGTTTGTCCAGGCATATCCTTTCGCGCCGCCGATACAGTCGGCACAGACCTTTTTCTTCGCAATATCGTCCTTGTATCGCTTCATGCGGCTGGACGTGTAATGGGAAGGATACTGCTTTGCCTTGCGGTTAAGCAGGCTTTGGGTGCACTTGTAAACGCACCCGCCGTACCAGTAGGGCTGGCCTACCATCTTTTCGCACCACGCCGCAAAGTGCTCGCCGGTAAACGGCGTATCTTTTCTTTCTGCCATGATTTCCTCCTTAATACAATGGGAAATGGTTATTCGCCGTCACTCACATCGGTGCTGCTCTTATCCTCGCGCCCATGCAGTTGTGCCAGTACATCCTTCATCTTGTCGGGAATGGGCAGGCCAATATGGGCCGCGTTTTCCAGCAGGGACAGGCCCTCGTTGGAGAGGTAGAAGCAAATCACAGCGCTGCGCAGCGCGGAGCCGGTGCCCACAATGTGAATGTCCACCACGTTGGCCACGCCCACCAGCATCAGGATCAGCACCTTTTTGCAAATACCCTTGAAGCCTACGGCGCTGGAAAGTTTCTTGTCGCTCACCGCGCACATCAGGCCCGTGATGTAGTCCAGCGCCATGAAAATGATCAGCGCAATCATCAGTCCGTCCATGCCTCCCAGAAAGTACCCCAGCCAGCCGCCAATCGCCGCGACGGCCATTTGAATCTTCGCCCAGATGATGTCAATGGAAAAGTTACGCATTATCAGTTCCTCCTTAAAAATAGGGATAGAAAAACCCGTCTCCAGGATGGAAGCGGGCTAGTCTCCAAATGTTCTTTCTTTTATGCTCATGTGCCAAAGGCAAACCAGTCTACCGCACGACTGGTATTGAAGTTGCCGCCTACGATTACCTGGCACGAAGTGGTCGTTTTGTTGTAGACCTTGATTGCTCCGTTATCGCCGGACCAGTTGCCGGAAGTCGTAGCGTAGGTAATCAGTACTACAGGCACGGACGTAAAGCCGGCTGCCGAGTAGTCCACATAGGCAGCGCTGCTGCCGTTGATGGTAGTAGAGCCGTAGGCGAACTTGAAGGGCAGTCTTGCAGCCGGGAGCGTCCCTGTGGTAAGGTTTCCCGCGTTATTGGCGCCCAAATTTTTTCTTGCATCAGCAGCATTCGCAGCGCCTGTGCCGCCGCTGGCCACGGGCACCCCGCTGGGCATTCCGGAATGAAAGACGCGGTAGTTGTTCCAGACGCCTGCCTCGCAGGCCCGCAGGACGATCGCCCAGTCCAGGCTGGCCTGCAGTGCTTTGGTGCGGATTTCGAGCATGCGCCGGTTGTCGCCTGCTGCGTCTTCCCAGGCGGCCAGAGAAGCAGCCCCCTCATAACTGCCTTCCAGCACTGTGCGGCTGCTGGTTCCGTTATAGGTTGGAAGCAAGCATAAGGACGGGTACAGGCTTTCTGAGATACGCAGGTTCCCCGTCATGGTATCGCCAGCCTTTTTTACTCCCCCCAGCGCTGCAAGGGCGTTTTCCGCAGAAGCCGCCCCTGTGCCGCCATACGCAATGGACAGTGGATCGGAGAGCTTCAGCGGCCAGCCGCATTCAATGGCTCCGGGCGTTTCGGCTACTTTCCCAATGCCAATGCCTGTGCCGTCCGCCAGAAAATCCAGAATCACGCCCTTGGTGCCAATGCTGACTGCCTGCTCCGCTTCCTGAAAATGGTCCGCCAGCCGGATCTTAACGTCATAGCTGCTCAGCGCGTCATAGGTCTGGCTTAGCAGCTGGTTGCTGATGGCCAGCGTATAACTGGCAGCATTTACTGCATATGCCTGCGTCCAGGCTTCCGCG
>ENA-UOIY01002479-UOIY01002479.1-human-gut-metagenome-genome-assembly--contig:-P114-NODE-2479-length-13853-cov-6.895202_pt1 | contig 13853 bp, 10 predicted proteins | sample MGYA00242335_ERZ723882 | MGnify/ENA metagenome assembly ERZ723882
CGGGAGGGTGCCCTACTTCGAGTTTGTACGAAGTGGCGATGAATTCGCTGCAATCCCAAAGGCTTGAGGTCGGTTCGATCGTCATCAGGTAGACCACGGCCGCAAAGGCGAACGTAGCCCATCCGGCGATCAGATTATACTTCTTAAACTGGTTCATCCGTATAAGGCTCTAAATTGCACTTGTTTTACTCGCAAAAGTAAGAAAATAACGGAATATCCGCTAAAAAAGTCTGAACATACTCGGAAAGTTTGTAATTTTACCCCGCTGAAAAACTGTGCATATGGACTCTAAATTTAGCATTTACAATACCCTTACCCGTAGCAAAGAGCAGTTTGTTCCGCTCAAAGCGCCTTTCGTAGGACTTTATGTCTGTGGGCCGACTGTCTACGGCGATCCGCATTTGGGACATGCCCGTCCGTCGATTACGTTTGATCTGTTGTTCCGGTACCTTCGCAGCCTCGGTTACAAAGTGCGCTATGTGCGCAACATTACCGACGTGGGGCATTTGGAGAGCGATGCCGACGAGGGAGAGGACAAGATCAGCAAGAAGGCGCGCCTTGAGCAGTTGGAGCCGATGGAGGTCGCACAATACTATACGGACCGCTACCACGATGCGATGCGTGCGCTCAATGTGCTTTCGCCGAGCATCGAGCCCCATGCTTCGGGACATATCATCGAGCAGATCGAGATGACCCGGGAGATTCTGAAAAACGGATTCGCTTATGAAAGTAACGGATCGGTCTATTTCGACGTGGAGGCATACAATCAAAAGCATCATTACGGTAAACTGTCAGGCCGCGTGCTGGATGACATGCTTTCGAATACCCGGGCGCTCGACGGTCAGGGAGATAAGCGCAATCCGTTCGATTTCGCATTGTGGAAGAAAGCTTCTCCGGAACACATCATGCGTTGGCCTTCCCCGTGGAGCGAAGGTTTTCCGGGTTGGCATATGGAGTGCTCGGCAATGAGTACGCGCTATTTGGGCGAAACGTTCGACATCCACGGCGGTGGCATGGACCTAATGTTCCCGCACCATGAGTGCGAAATCGCACAGAGCACGGCGGCATGCGGTCATGATGCGGCCCGTTATTGGATGCACAACAACATGGTTACGATCAACGGGCAGAAGATGGGTAAGTCGCTGGGCAATTTCATCACCCTTGAACAACTTACAACGGGTAATCATCCGTTGCTGCAACAGGCCTATACCCCGATGACGATCCGTTTTTTCATTCTGCAGGCACATTACCGCAGCACGCTCGATTTTTCGAACGAGGCACTACAGGCGGCTGAGAAAGGTTACGAGCGACTGATGAAGGCGATGAAGACCTTGTCCAAGCTGAAACCTTCACCCTCTTCCAGTGTCGATATTTCGGATATCGAGCCGCGTTGTCAAGCGGCGATGGATGACGACCTGAATTCACCGATCGTCATTTCCGTCCTGTTCGATGCGGTTCGGCTCATCAATCAAATTTATGACGGCCAGCAGACCATTTCGGCTACCGATCTCGATGAGTTGCGTCGGGTAATGCACCTTTATGTATTCGATATTCTCGGTTTGCGCGATGATTTGGCCGGGGACAACAACCGTTTGTTGGGGCAGTTGATCGATACGGTGCTTGATATCCGTATGCAGGCGAAGAGTGCCAAGGATTGGGCCACTTCCGACCGCATCCGGGATTCGCTCACGTCTCTCGGCGTGAAGGTCAAGGACCGTAAGGACGGTACCGATTGGGAGTTGGAATAACTGTTTGTCATTCAGGATTTATTTAGCGAATATACCGACGACATCAAAGGCCATGCAAGCAGGTTATGTGCGTGCATGGCCTTTGAATAACATTATATTTGCTGATTTTAGTTGATTGCGAATTGTCTTCGGCGGTCGTCGATATGCTCGAATCAGGTAAGACAGAGGAAAATCAGCCGCAGATGCTGGACGCGCTTCTCGGTCATTCCGTATATTTGTTTTGTATATCTGATTTTGTCATGGATGCTTCCGCCGCATTGGAAATTGCAACAGGTGGATGTCCCGTGTTGACAAGGGCGGTAGGGATATTCAGAAGGGCGAGGAGGCGAATTTGCTGCATGACGCCCGCCCCGCATCCAAATTGGTCGTGATTCAGGATATGAACCATGTTCGGAAGGAGTGTACGTCAAGGGATATGGCTGTACAGATGGAGACGTACGTAAAACGGGATACCGGGATCAAATCTCAGGTTGCCCGGGAAATAGCCGATTTTCTCGATAAACTCTGAGTTATTCCCAAAAATCGGCTTTTGATGAAGGGGGGACCGGGCAGGGTTCAGATTTTGTGTCCCCGGATTCTTTTTGCCTGCCGGTGAACGACCAATCCTTCAAATCTCCGAGCTGTTTGTAGTTGGTCAGGTCTACTTGGATCGGTACCACTGAAATGTAACCGTGCTTGAGCGCCCATTCGTCCGTGTCTTCGGCTTCGGGTTCGGCATTGTTGAAGTAACCGATCAGCCAGTAGTAGTCTTTACCGCGCGGGTCCTGTCGTCGTTCAAACTCCTCGCGCCAGTAACCGCGGGTCTGGCGGCACGGACGGATGCCCTTGATTTGATCCGCGGGCAAATTGGGAAAATTGATGTTGAGGCAGAATGGACACTCCGGGTTTTTATGCAACACGGTCTCTACGAGCTGCGGGATGTAGCCGTTTACAGTGGTGAAATCGGCGTCCGGCGAGTGGTCGAGCAGTGACAGGCCGATCGACGGAATGTTGTAGAAACTCGCTTCGATCGCTGCCGCCATTGTTCCCGAATACAGTACGTTGACAGCCGAATTTGAACCGTGGTTTATGCCTGAGAGAATCAGTGCGGGCATCTCTTTGTTCAGCAGCAGCGAATCGAAAGCGATCTTCACGCAATCTACAGGCGTACCGCTGCAGGCATAGATTTCTACACCTTCTTCCTCTTCCACTTTGGTCAGGTAGAGCGGGCGGGTCATCGTGATGGCGTGCGACATGCCGCTTTGTCCGTTTTCGGGAGCCACTGCGATGATGCGGCCCAGGGGGCGCACCGTGTCGATCAGGTTGCGGAAGCCTTTTGCGTTTACACCGTCGTCGTTGGTGAGAAATATCAGGGGTTTTGTCATAAAGTCATTTCAAATGTGAACACAAAGATAGCAAAAACGATGCGATTTCGGGTCCGGAACGGGACGGATTTACCGGTTTGTGTGCAAAAAGAGTTGTTTTTTAAAAGGAAAGCACTACCTTTGCACTCCTAAAGTGCAGGAATCTCTTATGAGGACGCAGGAGCCCGTAATATTCCCACTCATAATTAACAAACAAAGCAATGGACAATTTAATCAAAATCGCCGAGGCCTCGATGTGGGCCGAGAAGGAGGTTCCTTCGTTCAAGAGCGGGGATACCATCACGGTAACCTACAAGATTGTCGAGGGTAACAAAGAGCGTCTCCAGAGTTTCCGCGGTACCGTGATTCAAATTAAGGGCCGTGGGGTGACCAAAATGTTTACCATCCGCAAAATTTCCGATGGAATCGGTGTAGAGCGTATTTTCCCGCTTTACTCGCCGCACATCGACAGCATCGAGGTGAACAAGCATGGTGTCGTTCGCCGTGCACGCATCTACTACCTGCGTGGTCTGACCGGTAAGAAAGCCCGTATCAAGGAGAAGAAGATGACTTCGGCAAAATAAGCCTTTATCTACGACCGGCACAATCTAATGCGCCCAGAACGGAGCAGACAAGATAAAATTTCCGGGAGTAATCATAATAATAAAGCCGACCCATAGGGTCGGCTTTATTATTGTATGAAACTCGTGGTCACCTTATTTCGATGCAGCGCAGCAATACCGGCCCGATCAGCCCCGAAGGTTGCAACGGCTCCTCTTTGTTCCAACCTTTCCAGGGCGAAAAAGTGTAGGTGCCCTGGCCGGAGTTGGGCTTGTCGGCCAATACCCAATCGGGCCAGCCGTCCGTTTCAGGAATAGTGGCGGTATTGCGGGCGTCGCCGATCAGCCGGTTGACCCACAGGTTTGTGACGGCAATTTCGATACGGTTTGTGCCCGGTTGCAGAAAGTCGCTTATTTCCAATTGGAATGGAGACGCCCACAGCAATCCCGCTTTGTGTCCGTTGATCTTCACTTCGGCCAGGTTACGTACCGTCCCCAAATCGAGGACGACGCGGCGCTGCGGTTTGTTCCATCCTTTGGGCAGCAAGAATGTACGCGAATAGGTTGCTGTGCCGGAAAAATAACGCACTCCCTCTTCCGGGCTTTCACTCAGCGATGCGAGCGTATTGAGCCGTATCGAATCGGGCGCGCCCAGATCGGCAGGGAAGTTTACTTGCCAATTATCGCTCAGATCGACCGGTGCCGGAACATCCCGCACGGTTTCTGTTTGTGCTTTACCGTTTGTCAGGTTAAGCGTGGCGGTTGCCGGTTCCCGGAAAAACAGTCGTACCCGGTCGTTTTCCACCCGGGCGGAAACTGTCGGGGCTTCTTCATCCGCAGGTGCGGCAATGGTCATATCCAGTACGTGTGGCGCAACCTTTTTATTCGGAACGAATACTACAAAAAGTGACTCATACGGTTGTAGGGTCATCGGCACCACGGTACCTGCCGTTTCTTTGCGCCAGACAGCAGCCGGTATTATTGTGCCATCCTGTGCATTCCAGTATTCGGGGGATTTGTCTTCCGAGACCCGGAATTTTCCGTTGAAATGAATCGTGCGCGTGCTGTCGTTGTAAAGGAAATAGATGTCGGTGTCTCCTACGCAGCGGTGGATACCGTAAACTTTTTCGGGCAGTTCCGTATCGGGTTGGATATTCAGTGTTTTCAGGATGGTTACCGGATCGTTCGAACGGATGATCCGCCCTTTCCCGACACTCTGGATCAGGCCTGTATCGGAGTCTCCCCAGATTTTCCGGACCATCTCCGCATATTCCGTATCGTTGTCCGACAGAGAAGGAGATCCCAGTGGAGGCAGTCCGGCTACGGTCGCTCCGTTTTGGAGCAGTTGGTAGATTTTGTTGAGAGTAGGCAGTGTCAGGTAGCGGTCGGGACCCAGCGATAAGACGGCATAGGTTGCGCCCGAGGGTGCCGTTATCCGGCCGTTTTTGACCTGCACCAGCTCCCGGAGATCGTCGACACAGCAGAAATCGTAGTTGTATCCGGCAGTCAGCAATTGCAGGTCGGTGGGGTAGTTATTCGGGGCCGATTCGCCCGAGAGCACCAGCAGGTCCGCTACCGGCGTGCCCTGCTGAAGCAGGAATTGCGACCGGTTGATGTAATCGACCCAACCGTTTCCGTAAGGCCACCAGGTGTTTGCACGGGAGAGGTGCGATCCGTGTTGGGCGAGCGTCCATCCCGGGCGTACATTCAGGTAGGGTTGGTGTACGTAGGAGTGCATCACCAGTTGGGTGACGCCGTGGATCCATGCCCGGTCCCCGTAAATTTTGAGTTGTGCCGGATCCTGCTGCCAGCGTCCTTCTACCGGACCTGCGGTAAAGGATTCGGCCCCGACGCGTGCTTTGCCGTGGAAATGGGCGGCCGAGCCGGGCATTCTCGAGATGGATGTCCCGCTGCCCACCCAAAACTCCCCGGTCGGGATGTCCGCATTGCGTGCGCACCGCAGGTAATCGAACGGCCCGAAATAGGATTCGGTGATGGACAACAATCCGTTGCGATGACACAATTCAGTGAAATAGTCGTAATAGTTTTCAGCGAATAATTCAGAAATCGTACGCTGAAAGTCGAATAGGAACCGGGCGCTCTGTTGCGGCGTTCCTACGACGAAGCCGATTACGGCCGGAAGATAAGGTTTCAGGTCGTATCCTCTCCGTTTGAGGAATTCTTCGTCGAAACCTTCCGTCCAATTTTGGCCGCCGGCCTCGTAACTGTCGATAATGGCGTATTTCAGTGCTCCGGTAGGTTTCAGTTGCGCCTCGATGCGGGCCATCATGCCGGGCCAGTGGGCATCGAGTCCGCGGCGGTTCAATTTGTCACACTCCAGTCCGGTGTAGTGCGACGGACCGTTCGTCTTACCTGTGGTGGTGTGCCCGATGCGCAGGATCGTCCATTTGCCTTGCGGCAAAGTACAGTCGAGCGTTCCGTCGGGGGCGAGGTCCGCAGTCAGGTCGATGACCCGGACCGGGTCGATACCCGGCGAGGTGTAAGCCGGATCGAAAGGTTTGTAGGAGTAGCTGTCTTCCATCGTCGAATTGCGGGTGTCGACGTCGTTGACCATCGGTGAGGCCAGCAACCGTATCTCGTTGAGTTGCACGTTGGCCGGTTTCATCCAGTAGCGATAAGGACGGTAGTTGAACGTCACCCGGAAAAAACGGGCGTTGCGTGCGCCGTCGTTCAGCGGAATGCATTTGGGCAGCCGCATATCGGTGCGGATGCGGTAATCGAAATTCCCGACTTCGCGAAAATGTTTGCCGTCGGCCGATGCTTCGATCGTTCCTTTCACGAAGAGATGTACTTCGCCGAAACTCAGTTCGATGAATTGAGGCGAATAGGGCGTGTCGTAGCTAAGTGTCACTACGGCGCTCGACCCCTCTTTGGCGATCGGCAGCCGGATGAAAGAGGTGTAGTCCCCATCTGTGATGTTGCTGAGGCTGTCTTCTTTGAAATCGGCTTTGAGTTGAGGTATGTCGTGCCGGTTTACATCGGGGAAGGCCAGTACGGCGATGTCGCGGTAATAGTCGTGCCGGGTTTCGGGCTGGGGCAATACGATTTTTTGGCGTTTGCCGCCGGAGGCATGGCTTTCCGATGAGACGATCATCTGCATCGACTCTTCGGGTCGGATCCACGGACCGCCTGACAGCGACCAGCCCGGACAGTTGTGTACACCCAGTGTCAGCCCGAGCCGTGAGGCTTCCTTGCCGGCGTATTGCACGAGGTCGAGCCATTCGGGACTCAGGATTTCAGGATAATCTCCGGGAGGACACGGACTGGATGAAGTGGCGAAGATGTGTGCTCCGCTGTATCCGATCTGTTTCATGGCTTCGAGGTCGGCTTGGATACCCTCTTTGGTGACGAACAGGCTCGTCCAATGCCACCAGGTTTGGGCTTTCCCCGCTTGCGGAGGATCCGTAAAGCCGTTTCGTAGCGATGGGGATGACGGTGCGGCCGGGCTGCAGACGGCCCAACTGAGCATCACGCATAACAGCCCGATCTTTTTCACGGGCTGCAAATTTCGGGAGAGTTTGCACATACAGTTTTAGATTAACGAAGTATAAAGATAGGGATAAATTCCGGTTTTACGGAATCCTGCTATATCCGGAGGAATACAGGTGACAAGCGGTTGCCGCGCTTTGCTCCCGATAACAAATACCCTGTCCTGCAACAAAAAGACGAGGTTTGGGTAAACAGGGATAGTTTGTTATCTTTGACTGAGAAATAACGGTCGCGGTATGGTTATTAAAATATTGCTTATCATTTCGATCATCCTGCAGTTGGGTGCGGCTTCGGTGGCCATCGGGATGATCCAAAAGACTAAGTATAACCTCTCTTGGATGCTCTTTACGGTGGCTCTGACAGGGCTGGCCTGCCTGCGTTTTGGCGAGTACGTCCAGATGACGCATATGGAAGAGCTGCATCTGCCGCAGGAATTTTTCGTTTGGTTGGGTATCATTACCTCGCTCTGTTTCGCCGGAGGTATCCTGATTGTTAACAAAATCTTCAATTACATTGCCCGCACCGAGAGCCAGCGCCGCATTTCCGAGCGCCGGATCCTCAATACCGTATTGCGTACCGAGGAAAAAGAGCGGCAGCGCTTTTCGAAGGACTTGCACGACGGTTTGGGACCGTTGCTTTCGTCGGCCAAAATGTCCGTTTCGGCGTTGAATTCGGCGGATATGAGCGAGCAGAATAAGGAGATTATCCGCAATGTTAACTACGTCGTGGATGAGGCGATCCGCAGCCTCCGCGAGATTTCCGCAAACCTGAGTCCTCATGTGCTGAATGACTTCGGTCTGTCTCGGGCCATTTCGAACTTTATCAATAAATTGCCGCGCGGCGAAATGCGGATAGTGTTTGAAACAAACCTTAAAAACGAGCGGTTCGATACCGATATTGAGGTGATCCTTTACAGGGTGGTATGCGAATTGATCAATAATAGCTTGAAGCATTCCGGGGCCGCCCGGGTGGATTTGTCGTTGCATTATCAGCAGGGACAGATTCGGATTCGGTATAAAGACAATGGCTGCGGATTTGATCCTGACAAGGTCGGGCAAAAAGGTATGGGCATCTCGATTATCTTTTGGAGGATCAGTTCGTTGAAGGGGGAAGTTTCAATCGACAGCTATCCGGGAGCCGGTATGCGGGCGGCTGTTGACATTCATATTTGATCGGATTAGGAGAGGAACTATTATTTATGGCAAAAGAATGTAAAATAGTGGTTGTCGACGACCATACGCTGTTCCGCAACGGACTTCGGACGCTTTTGGACGGCATCGAAGGTTTTTCGGTGATCGGGGAAGCGTCCAACGGTGTGGAATTGTTGGAATTATTACCCGGCATAGAACCCGACGTGATTTTGCTTGATATCGAAATGCCAAAAATGAACGGTATTGTAACGGCGGAGGAGGCGTTGAAGCGTTATCCAGATCTGAAAATTATCACACTTTCGATGTATGGTGACGAGGATTATTATTTCAAAATGGTTTCGCTCGGCGTGAAAGGGTTCATCCTGAAAAATTCCGAGATCAAGGAGGTTGCTGCGGCTATTGAAACCGTTGTGGGCGGCGGTAGCTATTTTTCACAGGAACTGCTGTTCAATTTGGTGAGCAATCTCAAGTCTACTCCCTCGTCGGTTCCGGAAGACAGTCCAGAGGAGCTTTCGCAACGGGAATCCGAAATTTTGTTGCACATCTGCCGGGGTGAATCGAACAGTGAAATCGCCGATTCGCTGTTTATCTCCAAACGTACGGTCGATAAGCACCGTTCCAACATCCTCGCTAAAACCGGCTGCAAAAATACGGCTAACCTGGTCGTTTATGCGATCAAGAACAATCTGGTCGAGATCTGACCCTGGAGAATAGCTGCAAGTACATTTCTGCCACTGGGAACATTGCAACAGTAACATCGTTCGGAATCATATCATAATAAAAGGCGGACCGTTAGGTTCGCCTTTGTTTGACCAGAGTTGATTGTTCGGTTCCCCGGATCAAAACCGTACGCCCATCGTTAGCGTTACGGTATGCCTGTTTTGCTGATAGTCTATAGTGCCGGATTGGATCGGGAACTGCATGCCCGCTTCGTTGTAATAGAAAATATCGTCGCCGAGGTATTTGTAGTCGGTGTAAATATAGGTGAGATCGAGATACGCATGACCGAAACGGTACCCCAGGCCGGCCGAATAATTCTGGTACGATTTGATCGTCGGATAGTTCGCAGAAGTGGAATACACATTCGTTTTGGTGCAATCTCCATACGAGGCGTACCCGGCGCGGAGATAAAAGTTCTGCAACGGGGTCAGCTCCAAGCCGGCGCGGAAGTTGTTAGCAGCCTTATACATATCTCCGATCATGTTTTTCGTGTCTTCTTCCACGTTCCAGTAACCCGTGTTTCTTAGTCGCATGCCGTTGTACCACACCCGTTCGTAATCGACGCTGATCAGGCCGACTTTAGGCAAGGTGTAGGAGATGCCGGTCAACAACCGGGTCGGGGTATTGATGTTGTAATTGTTGATCGCGAACGGCGAATCGATCAGCCCCTGCGGAGAGGTGCCCTTGTAATCGGCACCCAGCAGCTCGATATACTCTTCTTCCATACTGATGAATGTCGGAGTGTGAACCGCCACGCCGATACGCAGGTTCGGCACCGGCCGTACGATTGCGCCGAACTTGAAGTTTACGCCTGTTCCGCTCAGTCTCTGCCGCTGCACGTAGTTCATACGTTGCAGGTTGTATTCGTTGTTGTTGTAGGTTTCCGTGTAATTGTTCTCGCTGCGCAGGTAGACGTCCTGCACGCCGATGGTCAAACCCACGTAAAGGATATTGTTGAAATTGAATCCCCCGGAGAAATCATACTCACCGATACTTCCGGTCGTGATCCGGCGCATGGCCGGGTTGACCGTAGCGGTTTCCGACAGTGCGCCTTTACGGTCCGGGTACTGGGCCGAAGGGCCGAACGGGGAATACTGTTTGTCGTTGATCGGTTCGAGTAAATGGGCCTGGTAAGCGAGGCCGCCGCCCCACTGGTCGATGCGCAAACTTTGGCGGAACGGCCGGTAGGGGTCGTCCGTATTGAAAATGCTTACCGGAACCCCGTTCATTCGTTCTGCGAAAATCTCCGTGATCGAACTGCCGATACCCTGGTTATAGGCGAACGAAGTATTGTTGAAATCCGCAAGTTTTGAATATCCGATGCCGAAGGTCATACTCGTCAGAGCTCCGCTGCCCTGATAGAGGTTGAATGCGGCGGCCAGGTTGCCTACCGAAAACTGGGTTTTCGAATCGCTGGCGCTGAATCCTCCGTAGTTACTCTTCATGGTTGAGGAGGTGACTGACGGCGAGAACCCGACATCGGAACTCTGGTACATGCCCAAGCCCGCCGGGTTGATCGCCATCGAAGCCAGATCGGCGCCGAGTGAAGTGAATGCTCCGCCCAATGCTGCGCTTCGCGCCGTGCCGAACGAATAGTTGTACTGCGACAACTTCAGCATCGCTTCCGGACTCGGAGTCTGAGCCATAGCGGAGGCCGATACCAAAGCGGCTCCGGCCGTTAGTGCAAATATTTTGAAGGTTCTCATAATATCCAATACGTTAGTGCATGTAATTCGTTGGTCATGTGAGGTTACAATACGATTTCAGGTGCAGGTCGCTTAAGTATGTTTAACGTCGGTAACTTCCTCCGCCACCGGAATATCCACCGCCTCCGCCACCGCCGGAAACGCCTCCGCCACCACCGGCACTGCCACTGGAGAAACCCCCTCCGCTCGGCATACTGCCGCTCGAATAACTGCCGCGGTTGCTGTTATTGTAGGAATTGTTATATGAGTTGCTGTTACTTCTGCGGTAGGTGCCACTATTACTGTTGTTGTAAGATGGAGAAACCGTTACGCCGCCCGTTGTGGTACCCGACGATCCTCTGCGGTAGGAAGTTCCTCCGCTGGTTGTCGGATTCGAGCCCGAAGGACGATAGCTCGGGGAAGAGGTCGTGGAGCTTCCGCCGCGCCGGTAGCTTCCGCCGCCGTAACCTGCACCGGAGCCGGTGTTCGGATAATATCCGGTCGAAGGGCTGTAACTGCTGTTACCCGGTTTGCCGTACACGACGTTCCGCGGAGTGTGGTAGTGGCCGCCGCCACCCCAGTAAGGCGGGTAGTAACCCGGACCACCCCAGCCCCAATAGTTGTTCCATCCCCAGTTCCATCCCCACGAGGGACCGTAGTAGGGTGGATAATACCAACTGTAATAAGGATTTCCCCATCTCCAGTTCCAGTTGTTCCAGCCCCAATAGGGCGATCCCCATCCCCAACCGAGATTGAAGTTGAGGTTGACCGAGCTGGTCGATCCCCATGTGCCGAAGAGCGACGAGATATATTTGGGTTCGACCCATACTTCGTCGCCCATGACCATAACGTTGTAGACCGCCGGGTCATAAGCCGATGCGTAGTTTATCGCCTTGATCTGCGTATTATCCGGTACCGTACTGTTTACTTTGTAGGATGAAGAGGAGAAGCCTTTGAGTCTCCGTTCGTAAGAGTCCTGGTAATTATCCGAGAGTACGCTTTGATAGGAAGTGGACTCAGAACCACTTCTCTGGCCCTGATTCACTTGGTATGCCGCTTTTGCGGCCTCCTCCTGACGGCGCAGTTCCGCTTCGCGAGCGGCCAGCGCTCGTTCCCGGCGTTGCAGGTCGGAATTGGCGATAGCCCTTGTATCGTGAGTCGAATACAGGTCGTCAGAGGAAGAAGAGGATGAAAACAGAGCCGCACTGCATCCGGACAAGGCCATGACCGCTGCGATCATTCCCCCCATTGCCCATATGGATTTATTGGTTTTCATGGTTGTAGGTTTTGCCTGTTTCTACTTTATATATATAACGAAAATCGTACCGGAAAAGTTATCCGATTCTGAGCCTAAATTACTATTGTCGTTCCGTTATGGCGTTTTAGTGTTTTATTCAAGATGATTATTCGGTTTGCGGCGTTGCACGGCCAAAGCGTTGCAGTTCTTTCGGAACGAATAAAAACGCATACTCCATACTAAGCCAAAGGTATTCAATTTTTACGAATTTGCGAAAAATACAGTACCTTTGCGTTTATTCTTCGGGATTGATTATTATTAAACGAAACAGAACGAAATAAAATTATGGCAAAAGAGCTGAAAGAGTTGACCTCTCGGGAAGAGAACTACTCGCAGTGGTATAACGATTTGGTGGTAAAAGCGGGTCTGGCCGAAGGGTCTGCCGTCCGGGGGTGCATGGTGATCAAACCTTACGGTTACGCGATTTGGGAGAAGATGCAACGCCAACTGGACACGATGTTCAAGGAGACCGGCCATGAAAATGCCTATTTCCCGTTGTTTATCCCCAAGTCCTTTTTCAGCAAGGAGGCCCACCATGTGGAGGGCTTTGCCAAAGAGTGCGCGGTAGTGACGCATTATCGCCTGAAGAATGATCCGGACGGCAAAGGCGTCGTGGTCGATCCCGATGCGAAACTAGAAGAGGAGCTGATCGTGCGCCCGACTTCCGAAACGATTATCTGGAATACCTATAAAAATTGGATACAATCTTACCGCGACCTGCCGATTCTGTGTAACCAGTGGGCCAATGTCGTGCGCTGGGAAATGCGTACGCGCCTGTTCTTGCGTACGGCCGAATTCCTGTGGCAAGAGGGGCATACCGCGCATGAAACGCGTGAGGAGGCGATCGCCGAAGCCCAAAAGATGATTCGTGTCTATGCCGATTTTGCCGAACAGTGGCTGGCCGTTCCCGTCATTGTCGGGCACAAGAGCGACAGCGAACGTTTCGCGGGAGCCGAGGATACCCTGACGATCGAGGCGTTGATGCAGGACGGCAAAGCTTTGCAGAGCGGTACATCGCATTTCCTCGGACAGAACTTCGCCAAAGCGTTCGATGTACAGTTCACGAACAGGGAAGGTAAACTGGATTACGTTTGGGCGACTTCCTGGGGCGTATCGACCCGCCTGATGGGTGCGTTGATTATGGCTCACTCCGATAACAATGGTCTGGTGCTGCCGCCGAAGCTGGCGCCCATCCAAGTGGTGATGATTCCGATCTATAAGGGTGCGGAGGAACTGGCGAAGATTACAGCACGGCTCGATGAGATCGCTGCCGGTCTGAAGGCGAAAGGGATCAGTGTGAAGATTGATGCGCGGGATAATGTTCGCAGCGGCTTTAAGTTCGCCGAATATGAACTCAAGGGGGTTCCGGTCCGTTTGGCTATGGGGCCCCGTGATCTGGCAGGAGATACCATTGAGATCGTCCGCCGCGATACGCTTGCGAAAGAGACCGTTTCTCAGGAGGGTATCGTCGATAGGATTGAGAAATTACTGGTCGATATTCAGGACGGGATCTACAACAAGGCATTGAAATTCCGTGAAGAAATGACCACCCGTGTGGATACTTACGATGAATTCAAGCGCGTGCTCGACGAGAAGGGTGGCTTTATCCTTGCCCATTGGGACGGCACCCCTGAAACCGAGGAACAAATCAAGGCCGAAACCAAGGCAACGATCCGTTGTATTCCTGTCGATGCTCCCGAAGAGGACGGCGTCTGCATCATCAGCGGTAAGCCTTCGAAACGTCGGGTGCTTTTTGCACGGTCGTATTGATTTGTGAAGGTTGAGTTGAAGCGACAGTTTTTTAGATGGAATAGAGCGGTCCGGCCTTGCAAAGCCGGA
>ENA-UOIY01002494-UOIY01002494.1-human-gut-metagenome-genome-assembly--contig:-P114-NODE-2494-length-13726-cov-12.061956_pt1 | contig 13726 bp, 9 predicted proteins | sample MGYA00242335_ERZ723882 | MGnify/ENA metagenome assembly ERZ723882
CGTTCTCTTGGGGGTCCAAGGGGGATATTCTCTCACGTGAGAGAATATCCCCCTTATCCGCAGCCCCACACGGTGTGGGGAAAAGCCGCAGCCTCTTCGAGCTGCTCCTCCTCCGCGCCATGCGCGGAAAAAGAGAGGACTTCTCTTTCGAGAAGCCCTCTCTTTTTACTTATTTTCTGCTGTGCAGAAGCAATTATTCCGCTTCCTGCATCGCCTTTGCGGCAGCGACAGCCTTCGCCTGTGCGTCGGCGGAACACTGCTCGTAGCGCACAAAGTGCATCACGAACGAGCCGCGGGACTGGGTCATGGAGCGCAGGTCAATGGCGTAGCTCATCAGCTCTGCCTCGGGGCACTCGGCCTCGATGACCTGCTCGCCGTTGCCGGTCGGGGTCATGCCCATGACGCGGCCGCGGCGCTTGTTGAGATCGCCAAGGATATCGCCCATGTACTGGTCGGGCACCGTGACCTTGAGCTCGCACACCGGCTCAAGCAGGACCGGGGACGCCTCGGGCATGGCTGCCTTGTAGGCGAGGTTCGCCGCGGTCTTGAACGCGATCTCGGACGAGTCGACCGGGTGATAGGAGCCATCGTAAAGGACGGCCTTGAGGTTCACGACAGGATAACCCGCGAGCGGGCCGTGGACGCAGGCCTCGCGCAGACCCTTTTCGACCGCGGGGAAGAAGTTCTTGGGGACGCTGCCGCCGAAGACTTCCTCGGCGAAGACCATCTCTTCGCTCTCCTCGTTGGGCTCGAAGCGGATCCAAACGTCACCGAACTGGCCGCTGCCGCCGGTCTGCTTCTTATGACGGCCCTGCTTGGAGACCGTCTTGCGGATCTTTTCACGGTAGGGCACACGCGGCGTGTCGAGCACGACCTCGACGCCGAAGCGGCTCTTGAGCTTGTTGACGAGCACGTCGATCTGGATGTCGCCCGCGCCGGAGACGACCATCTGGTGCGTTTCGGCGTTGTTGACGACGCGGAAGGACGGATCTTCCTCGTTCAAGCGGTTGAGGCCCTGGGCCATCTTGTCCTCCTGGCCGCGGGTCTTGGGCGCGATGGCGACGCTGTAGCAGGGCTCATCGAACGGGATGGGCTCGATCTTGACGACCTTGCGCGGCTCGCAGAGCGTGTCGCCGGTCTTGACCTTGTCCATCTTGGCGATGGCGCCGATGTCGCCGCAGGTGAGCTCCTTGACCTCGGTATACTTCTTGCCCTTGGGGATGTACAGGCGGCCGAGCTTCTCGGTCTCGCCGGTGCGGGCGTTGACCATGGGCATATCGGGCTTGATGGAGCCGGAGAGCACCTTGACGTAGGAGTACTTGCCGTACTGGTCGGAAATGGTCTTGAAGACGAACGCGGTCGGCAGTGCGCCGGGCGCGACGACGAATTCGGAGGACTCGCCGTCCTCATTCTCGGCCATCAGGGCGCGGGCGTCCTGCGGCTTGGGAAGAAGCTCGACGATGGTATCCATCAGGATGCGCGTGCCCATGCCCTGAATGGCGGAGCCGCACACGACAGGGAAGAGGGACAGGTCCTTGACGCCCTGGCGCAGGCCATGGATCATCTCGGCATAGGTGAAGTCTTCACCGGCGAAGAACTTTTCCATAAATTCCTCGCTCGTCTCGGCGACGGACTCCTTGAGCGCGTCGTAGAGCTCATCGAGCACGGGCTTTTTGTTCTCAGGCACTTCGATCTCGACGCGGCCGCCGCCGGGGCCGAACTCGAATGCGCGCTTATGCAGCACGTCGATGATGCCGATGACCTTCTTGCTCTCGTCCCAGATGGGGGCGACGACGGGGGCGATGTTCTTGCCGAAGCGCTCGCGCAGCGTGTCGAACGCGGCGTTGTAGTCGGAGTTCTCCTCGTCGGTCTTGGAGATGTAGAGCAGACGGGGGAGAGAGTTCTTCTCGCAATATTTCCACGCCTTTTCCGCGCCGACGCTCATGCCGGCCTTGGCCGAGCAGACGATGACGGCAGCGTCGGCAGCCTGAACGGCCTCCGCGACCTCACCGGCGAAATCGAAGCCGCCGGGCACGTCGAGCACGTTGATCTTGCAGCTGTCGTATTCCACGGGAGCCACGGCCAGAGAAATGGAGATCTGGCGGCGGATCTCTTCGGGATCGTAGTCACAAACGGTGTTGCCGTCGGCAATTCTGCCCAGACGGTCCGTGCCGCCGGTGAGATACAGCATGCTCTCAGCGAGGGTGGTCTTGCCGCTGCCGCTGTGGCCAAGCAGCACGATATTGCGGATGTCTTTTGCACTCATAATGGGTCAGTCTCCTTCCGAAAATCGTAAATCCCAAATCGGCTCGCGCCATAAGATGGGATAATACTCAATGCAGAAATGATATCATGTTTTTCTCTCCATTACAACCATATTTTTCCGCAAATTTTCGTTTTCTTCGTTCGAAGTGTCAATAACGGTCGCTGAGCAGGGCGTCGACCAGCGCGCTGAGCGACCACAAAAGTACGTAAATGAGCAGAGAAAACGGCGTGAGCACGCTGTATGCGCCGACAAAAGTTAAATAAAATGCAAGGAGCGTCGACGCTGTGGCGGCTAAAAATGCAAGCACCGTGCACCGCTTGGCGGACGCGCAGAGCCGCTTGCTGCCGAGCACGACCTCGGCATACGGCATGAGGCCTTCGCGCATGAGCAGCGCATACGGCCGCCCGCCGCCGCGCTCGGAGAGCGCCAAGCGCGTCGAGAGCTTGGGGTAGACCGCGCGCGCGTCGGTGCCGAACTTACGCTTTAAGAGCGCAGGGGTGATGTTGCCGTCGCGCACGGCGAGCACGGGGGTGATGCGGCTGTGGTGCAGGGCGTGGAGCGCCCAGTCGACATTTTCCGCGGGCATGTACTTCACGGCGAACACCGCGATCAGCGTGCCGTCGACCGAGAGGAACACGCCGGTCTTGAGGCCAAGGTTTCGCGGCAGGTTCACGCCGCGCTTTCTCATAAAGCCCGCCGTGCCGAAGAGCACCGTTTCGCCGTGGATGCGGCCGCCGACGCCGCCCTCTTCGTAAAAGTCGACATCCTCGACCTGCTCGCGGAAGCCGCCGTCGCTGGCAAGAAGATTGTCAAAAAGGCGGCTCAGGCCGCTTTCGGACGCGTGGGCCATCGTCGCGGCGTAGGAGATGACCTTGCCGCTCTCCTCGCCGAAAACCTTGAGCCCGCCGAGCGTGATCGTTCCTGGCGGGAACAGGTCGCCGTCGGTCAGAATGACGCAGTTGCTCCGACGGATGGCGTCCGCGCCGGAAAAGCCCGCCACGGCGCTGCCGCTTTTGGCAAGCCGCGCGGCAATGCGCTTGAGCGGCAGCGCGCACACCATCGGAAACGCGAGCAGGTTCGCGCTCGCGAGCATCACCGAGAGGTTCCACGCAAGCAGCGCGTTCTGCTTCGTCTCGAGCGTCGAGAGCACGCCGAACACGACCGCCGCCGCGAGGAAGACCGGCAGCAGCACGCTCTGCCAGCGCGAATAGGGAGCGTTTGCGCGCGCAGAATTCGAAAATCCGCCCGGCAGGCCCACGCGCTTGGCCGCGCCCCCTGCCGTCACAGTGACGATATACGGCGCGTTGCCGATGGCCGCGATGCGGAACGTGTCATACATGCCGTGCAGACGCAGACTTTCGCCCAGCAGCGCGCAGTAGACCGACATCGCCCCCAGCACCGGCAGCGGCAGCGACAGCGCCGCGCGTGCGGGAAGAAAAGCGTAGAGCGCCGTATCGAGCAGCGTGACAAGGCATAGAAGCATCGTCAAAAAACCGGAGGTGGTCTTGCCCTGCCTGAGCGAGCGGATCGTGCGCGCGAAGATGCGCCAGCCGATGGCGCAGACGATCGCCTCGACCGCCAGCAGCGGCAGCGCGCGGATCATCGGATCAGCGGTGTACGCCTCCGGCAGGATGGAAAAATGCTCCAGCACCGCCATGACGCACAGCAAAAGCGTGAAAATCCCCGCCCCACGGCGCGCCTTCGTCGCGCCAGAGAGCTGCGCGCGGTAGTCGGAGAGCGTTTCGGTCAGCGGCGGCTCGGGGAACTCGGGTTCGGGCTCTTCGAATTCTTCTTCCTCGTCCTCTTCCTCCTCCGCGTCGTCGTAGAGCTGCTCGGTGTCGCGCATCTTGCGGCGGGAGAACAAACCGCGGCGCGGCGGCTCCTCCTCGATGACCGTGTCCTCGCGCTCGGAGAGCGCCTCCTGCACGGTCTGGGCCAGGATGTCCTGCAAGCTCATGGACTTGGGCTCGTCGTCCTGCGCGGGCTCTTCTTCGGGAGTTTCTTCCGGCTCGGCTTCCACCGGCTCTTCGGCCTTTTTCGCGCCGGGGAAGGGGATGACGGGGATGCGGGCGGTCTCATCCGCCGTTTCATCCACCGTTTTTTTCGCCGCCTCCGCCTTTTTCGGCAGGGGGACGACCTTTGCCGGCGGTTTCTTTTCCGCCGGCGGCTCGGGTTCTTTTTCTTCCGGTTCGGGCGCGGCGGGCGTGCCGCTGCCGTACTCGGCCAGAATGCTCTCGAGCGTGAACTCCGCGTCCTCGTCCATGCTGCGGGCCGTGTTTTTCAGCAGCAGCTCGGAGTCGGCGAGCGTTTCTTCAAATTCAAGGTCTTTGGGGTCCATATCGTTCCTTCTTTACCGTCACTGCCCCAAGCGCTGGCGCACCGCCTCGTAGAGGAGGATGGCCGCCGCCGCGGAGGCGTTGAGCGACGAAATTTTACCCTTCATCGGGATGCTGACGAGGAAGTCGCACTTTTCGCGCACCAGTCTCGTCATGCCGTCGCCCTCGCTGCCGATGACGATGGCCGCGGGGCCCTTGAGGTCCGCGGAGTATAGGTCGCTCGTGCCCTCGGCCGCCGTACCGAAGACCCAGACGCCCTCTTTTTGCAGCTGCTCCAAAAGCGCGGGGATGTTCGGCACGCGCGCGACGGGCACATAGCTCACCGCACCCGCGCTCGTCTTGGCGACAATGCTCGTGAGGCCCGCGCTGCGGCGCTTGGGAATGACGACGCCATGCGCGCCCGCGCACTCCGCCGTGCGGATGATCGCGCCGAGGTTATGCGGGTCGGAGATCTCGTCGCAGACGACGATCAAGGGGTTCTCGCCCTTTTCGCGCGCGATGTTCAAGATATCCTCAACACTGACATATTCGCGCACGCTCGTGAGCGCGATGACGCCCTGATGGGCGTGCGTGCGGGACATGAAGTCGAGCTTGCGCTTGTCCGCGTCCACGACGACCACGCCCGCGGCGCGGGCGGTCGAGGCGATGTGGCCGAGCGTCTTATCGGTCTCGCCCTTCTGGATGAAAATTTTGTCGATGGTCGTGCCCGCGCGCAGCGCTTCGATCACGGCGTTGCGGCCCTCGATGATGCCGTCGGCCTCCGCGTCCTGCACGCGCGCGGTCTTTTCCTTGCGTTCCTTATCCATAAAAGAAATTTCTCCTTGTGACAAATTTTTATAGAACACTCCATTGCAACTATAACACAGAACAAGGGCAAGATAAAGAGGGCGCAAAACAAAAGTTCATCGAAAATTCACCATAGAAAACTTGTGCGATTTTCTTATATATGGTATAGTTGAAATCACTAATTCAAAAAGTGCGCATCTTCGCATTTTTCTGTCTCCCGACAGGAGGAACAACATGGAGCCAAACAACAGAAACAACCGCAATCGCGGCGACAAGAACCGCCGGCGCGGCGGGGGCATGTGGTCGATCGTCCTATGGGCGCTGCTGCTGACGATCGGCGTGAACTACCTCTCCGTCATGCTCGACCAGGCCCGCACCGCCGAGTCTTCGTGTGAGATCGCATACAGCGAGCTTGTCGAACTCGTGGAGGAGGGGAAGGTCAAGTCCATCGAATTCGGCGACACGGTCTTCACCATCACGCCGGTCGACGGCTTTACCTACACGGATGACGACGGCAAGAGCTATGATCAGAACTATACGCTCTTCACCACCATCATTCCCGACGCGACGGAAAAGCTGATCACCCTGTGCGATGAGCACGGCGTAACCTACACCAAGCCCTATCAGCCGCCCGTTTCGCCGATCCTCACGTTCATGGTGAGCTATATTCTGCCCACGGTGCTGATGGTCGGCGCGTTCATGCTGCTGATGAACTTCATCGCGAAAAAGTCCGGCGGTATGGGCGGCATCGGCGGCATCGGCAATGTCGGCAAGGCCAACGCCAAGGTCTACATGGAAAAATCCACCGGCGTGACGTTCGCGGACGTCGCCGGTCAGGACGAAGCGAAAGAATCGCTCGTCGAGATCATCGACTTTCTGCACAACCCCGAAAAATACACCGCCATCGGCGCAAAGATCCCCAAGGGCGCGCTGCTCGTCGGCTCTCCCGGTACCGGTAAAACGCTGCTGGCCAAGGCCGTTGCGGGCGAGGCAAAGGTACCGTTTTTCTCGATCTCCGGCTCTGACTTTGTCGAAATGTTCGTCGGCGTCGGCGCGAGCCGCGTGCGTGACCTCTTCGCCGAGGCGTCGAAGGTCGCCCCCTGCATCATCTTCATCGACGAGATCGACACCATCGGCAAGTCCCGCGACGGCAGCCGCTACGGCGGCGGCAACGACGAGCGCGAGCAGACGCTCAACCAGCTGCTCGCCGAAATGGACGGCTTTGACCCGAGCAAGGGCGTCATCGTGCTTGCCGCGACGAACCGCCCGGAGGTGCTCGACAAGGCGCTGCTGCGCCCCGGCCGCTTCGACCGCCGCATCACCGTCGACCGCCCGAACCTCGCCGGCCGCTTAGCAACGCTGCAGGTCCACACGCGCGGCATCAAGCTCGCCGAGGACGTGGATCTTAAGAAGGTCGCGCTCGCGACCGCGGGCTGCGTGGGTGCGGACCTTGCCAACCTCGCCAACGAGGCGGCGCTGCGCGCCGTGCGCAAGGGACGCAAGCTCGTCACGCAGGAGGACATGCTCGCGGCGTTCGAGTTCGTCATCGCGGGCAGCGAGAAGAAAGGCAGCGTCCTCACCGAGTTTGAAAAGAAGCTCGTCGCCTATCACGAGGTCGGCCACGCGATGGTCGCCTACAAGCAGAAAAACGCCGAGCCCGTGCAGAAGATCACGATCGTCCCGCACACCGAGGGAAGCCTTGGCTACACGCTCCTGATGCCTGAAGAGGACAAGACGAACCTGCGCACGCGCGATGAGCTGATGGCGAAGATCGCCGTCTCGATGGGCGGCCGCGCGGCCGAAGAGGTCGTGATGAACACGATGACCAACGGCGCCTCGCAGGATATTCAGGAGGCGACGAGCATCGCGCGCAACATGGTCGCCATGTACGGTATGAGCGACGCGGTCGGCATGGTCGCGCTCGGGTCGGTGCGCAATCAGTACCTTGACGGCGGCTACGGCCTCGACTGCGCGCAGGATACCGCCGCCGTCATGGACCGCGAGGTCAAGCGCATTCTCGACGAGTGCTACAAGGACGCCGTACAGGTCATCCGCGACAACCGCGAGGATATGGACAAGGTCGTCGCCTACCTCCTTGAAAAGGAGACCATCACGGGCGGCGAAATGGTCGCCATCCTCGAAGGCCGCGATCCCTCGACCGTCGAAGAGGCCTACGCTTCCACGCGCAAGAGCGAGGACGGCTTCCGCCCCTCGCAGCCGAGCGTGATCGAAGCGCCCGCCAAGCACATTTCGATGACGAGCGAAAAGATCGAAATGCCGCCGGAGGACAAGGGCGAAGATGCTCAGACTGAGGACAAGCCCTCGACTGAGCTCGAAACGCCTGATACTTCCGCGGAAAACACTGACGAAAACAAATAAGCAACCAAAAAATCCCCGCTGTTTTTACAGCGAGGATTTTTTATATCAATTTATACCACTTGGAATAAGTAGAACTTGAGGTAATCTGTTTCCGGCACGTTCCAGAGGATGGGGTGGTCGCTTGCCTGCGTGCGCGCTTCGATCTGCCGCAGCTCGACGCCCGCGTCCGCGGCGGCGGAGCGCAGCATGCGCTCAAAGCGTTCGGCGGGCATGAAGTGGCTGCACGAGGCGGTCGCAAGGTAGCCGCCGCGCGGCAGCAGGCGCATCGCGCGCAGGTTGATCTCCTTGTACCCCTTTTCGGCGTTGTTCGCCGTGCGGCGAGACTTTGTGAACGCCGGGGGATCGAGGATGATGAAGTCATAGGGCTTTTCGTGCGCGGCCTCGAGCTGCGGGAGCAGGTCGAAGACGTCGGCGGCGAGAAAGTCCATTTTGTCCTCAAGGCCGTTGCGCGCCGCGTTCGCGCGCGCCATTTCGATGGCGCTCTCGGACACGTCCACCGCCGTCACGTGCTCCGCGCCGCCTTTGGCGGCGTTGAGCGCGAACGAGCCCGTGTGCGTGAAGCAGTCGAGCACGCGCTTGCCGCGCGCGAGGTGCGCGACGGCGAGGCGATTGAACTTCTGGTCGAGGAAAAAGCCCGTCTTCTGTCCGTTTTCGACATCCACACGGTAGAAAACGCCGTTCTCGCAAATTTCAGTGATGGGGCTCTCGGGCGTTTTTTTGCCGGGGAGGGGAAACCAACCCTTGTTCTGCGTCAAGCCCTCCTTTTCGCGAAGCACGACATCGTTGCGCTCAAAAAGGCCGTCGATCGTCTCGCCGTCCTGCTCCAGCACCTCGACAATGAGGGGGAAGAGCATGTCCTTGATCTTTTCCATGCCGAGCGAGAGCGTCTGCGTGACGAGAAGATTTTCAAACCGGTCGACCGTCAGGCCGGGGAAGGCGTCCGCCTCGCCGAAGATCAGGCGGCAGCAGCCGGTCTGCCCGTCCATGACCGCCTTGCGGTAGTCCCAGGCGTAGCGTACGCGCCGCCGCCAGAAATTTTCATCAAAGCGGTCGTTCGCGTTGCGCGAGACGATGCGCACGCGGAGCTTACTGAGTCTGCTCAAAAAGCCCGTGCCGAGATATTTGCCCTTTTCCGACACCACGTCGACGAGCGAACCGTTTTCGCACTCGCTCTCGTCCGGCTCGCGGGCGACGTCGGAGTCATACACCCAGGGATGTCCGCTCTCGAGCCAGCGCGTGCCCTTGGCGGTGACGGTCAGGATCGGATATTCGCGTGCAGCTTTCATAGATCAAAATTCCTTCTTTAAAACAAGTTTTCCCCATCATACCACGGCAAAAGCCGCGGCACAACTCATTTGTTGAGGAAAAGCAGCCCCGTAAGACACAGCGCAAGGCCCACGAGCTTGTTGACCGTGATGGCCTCGTGGTAGACAAGATACCCAATGAACACCAAAATCGTCGCGATGGCCGCCGCGGACGACACCTGAAACGCGCTGACCGGCCAGCCCGCCTTGTAAGCGTGCATGCTGCCGGCCTCCAACCCGACGATAGCGAGACCGAGCAGGTACGGTGCCCAGTTCATCTGGCTGTATTCGTGCAGAAGGTTCGCCCCGCCGCGGTTCGTCACAAAGTACAGGATGCCCGAAAAGATCGAGCCGATCAGATACGTGACCGTGAGCGACGCGAGCGGATCAACGCTCTCGGGCAGCGATTTGGCGCAGATGTGATACACGGTGTTCGACGCCACGACAAGAATGAGCGGCCAGAAGTAAGCCATAAATATTCCCTCCTATTCAAATGCCGGATGCAAAACGGCAGCCAGACTTCCGCCTGACTGCCGGTAGGTGCGCACCCGTAATAGACAAGGAAAGTGTATCAGCGGCGCGCGCTCTTGTCAAGGAAAATCCCGCCGCGGCGGCGATTCCGACAAATTTGTAAGCGACAGTTCATACAACCTGCCGCTTGTATTTTCCGCTCCGCCATGCTACCATAAAAATGTCATATCAATCCCAGCCGCGCTTGCGGCGCAGACTTTAATGGAGGCAAATTATGAGCTATCCCAAGACCGGCGAAGAAGTTTACGTCAGCCTGAATCTGTCTAACACGATGCTCACGGGTCTCGGCAAGGGCACGATCACCCGCGAGGACGTTTCTGTAGACTACCTCAAGAAGCTGTTTATGCAGCACGGCGTCATCGTCTCGGCCAAGCCCGAGTACCGCAACATCATGGAGCGTGTGAACAGCACCTACGACTTAGGGCTTGAAATTCCCGCAAAGCTCCAGCTCTTCCAGCTCTCCGAGCAGCACCGCCGCCTGGTGGTCGTGAATATCTCCGGCCTTCAGCGCAAGAACGGCTCGCTTCTCCCGTCCTACACGGAAGAGGAGCTTGACGAGGCAACGTTCACGTTCGTCAAGTATTACGTGCAGGGCGAGCACTACGACGAGCTTGTCGAGGAGAACAAGAAGCTGCGCTACGAGCTCGAGCAGGAGATCTCCTGGAGAAACCGCACGGATTCCGAGGGCTAAAGTTCTCAACACCTTACATCACAAAACACATCACAAAAAAGGAAGAGGTTCCCGTCGGGAACCTCTTCCTTTTTGGCTTCTTGTAAAAGCGTCGCAGACTTTGCCGTCCGCAGACGGCAAATGATTCTGATTCGTTTTTTCTGACGACATGTGCGTCAGAAAAAACACTTTGCAGGCCGCAAGTGTGGAAAACGCCCGCCAATGGCGGGCGTTTTATGCGCGCAGAGGCCTGAAAGCCTCCTCAAAAAGTGGCTTTGCCGCTTTTTGAAATTACTTCTCTTCAAGCAGCCCCTTGAAGCTCGCGGCGAGACCGGCGAGGCTCTGAATCTCGCTCGGGACGATGATCTTCGTCGCCTGACCGTCGGCGGCCTTTTCGAACGATTCGAGCGCCTTGATCTTGACGACCTGATCGTTGGGGTTGGCCTCGTTGAGCATCTTGATGGAGTCGGCAAGCGCCTTCTGCACGTTCAGGATGGCCTGCGCTTCACCCTCGGCCTTGAGGATGGCGGCCTGACGCTCGGCCTCGGCCTTGAGGATGGCCGCCTGCTTTTCGGCGTCCGCGCGCAGGATGGTGGACTGCTTTTCGCCCTCGGCCACGAGGATCTGGGACTGCTTCTGGCCCTCGGCCTGCAGGATGGACTCGCGGCGTTCGCGCTCGGCCTTCATCTGCTTTTCCATCGCGTTCTGGATCTCACGCGGCGGCAGGATGTTCTTGAGCTCCACGCGGTTGACCTTGATGCCCCACGGGTCGGTGGCCTCATCGAGGATAGAGCGCATCTTGGCGTTGATGACATCGCGGCTCGTGAGCGACTGGTCGAGCTCCATCTCGCCGATAATGTTACGCAGCGTCGTCGCCGTCAGGTTCTCGATGGCGTTCATCGGGTGCTCGACACCGTAGGTGTAGAGCTTGGGGTCGGTGATCTGGAAGTAGATGACCGTGTCGATCTGCATCGTGACGTTATCCTTCGTGATGACGGGCTGGGGATCGAAGTCGGCCACCTGCTCTTTGAGGCTGACCTTCTTCACAACGCGCTCGAAAAACGGAATTTTGAAGTGCAGGCCCACGCCCCAGGTCGCGCTGTAAGCGCCGAGGCGCTCAACGACGTAGGCGCGCGACTGCTGCACGATCTGGATGTTCGTGACGAGCACCAGAAGCACCAGCAGCACTAAAATGCCGATACCGATATAGCCGATCCATTGCATAGTTCTTTTCCTCCTAAAATGTTGTGTAGTTTGGGTTTACTCTCTTCTCTCGGTTTCTTTACTCTCGCGCACGTAGAGCTTGACGCCCTCCATGCGAACGATTCTTGCCATTTTCCCCTTAGGGATGATATTGCCTTCTTCGCTGCGCGCCGTCCATGTCTTGCCGTCGATGTACACAGCGCCCGTGGCGTTCTCGTTGTCCACCGTTTCGGTCACCTTGGCCTCGTGGTGCAGCACACGGTCGGCATTCGTGGGCACGATAGTCTTATCCAGCATCTTGCGCGCAAGGGGCCTTGTTGCGATGAGCGCCAGAATGGATACGATCAGGAAGACCGCGAATTGCAGCCACAGCGCCGCGCCCAGCTCCGTCGCCACCAGCGCGGCTACCGCGCCCACGACGAACCAAATCGACACCAGCCCCGCCGTCGCCACCTCGGCAATGCCGAAGATGATGATGGCGGCGATCCAGATAATGGTCATCATTTCATCTGCTCCTCCTTTCAAACTGCGCATACAGTAGACGTATGCCGGACCGATCATCGCGATGACGGTCAGCAGCATGATCCCGATGCTTTTGTTGTAGGGCGACAGATTCGCGTACAGGTTTGACAACTCGCTGCCGAGCGTGCGCGCGGACAGCAGCGGGGCTTCGACCGGCGGCTCGCCGGGGGTGGGGACTTCTTCTTTGAACAGCTCGTCCATCGTTACGCCGTAGCGGTTGCAGATGAAGATGATCTTCTCCATCTCAGGGTAGCCGCGGCCCGACTCCCAGCGCGAGACCGACTGGCGCGAGACCTGAAGCTGTTCGGCAAATTCCTCCTGCGTCAGCCCGCTGCGTTTGCGGACCTCCTGGAGCCGCTCGCCAAATGCCATTGCGTTCCCTCCGTTTCTCTGTCTGAGGATAAGATAGCAAAACCGCGCGTCCATTTCCAGCAACTTTAGTGTTGCATTCCGTATTTTTTCGGAAAATTTCGCGCAAGTTTGATGTTACATTCATGTGACAGCGCGCTTTCCGCGCTGTTTTTCCTATTGTACCACACGCTCCACCGCTTTACCATGCTTATTTTGACGCGGCGATTGCCTTTTTTGTTCCCATCCGTTATACTATGGACAAATCATTTTTTCGGGAGCGTTATTATGCTGGAATTTGTCATTCCCTGCCTCTTGGGCCTTGAGAGCTTAGTGGGCGATGAGATCAAAAAGCTGGGACTTTCCGACGTGCGCGTCGAGAACGGCCGCGTCCTCTGCCACGGCGAAGCGCGCGACATTGCGCGGCTCAACATCAATCTGCGCTGCGGTGCGCGCGTCATTCTGGTTCTGCACAAGTTCCGCGCGACGGATTTTGAATCGCTCTTTCAGGGCGTGCGCGCGGTGCATTGGGAGGACTGGATCCCCCGCGAGGGGGAGTTCCCCGTGGTGGGCTACTCCATCAACTCGACGCTCCACTCCGTGCCCGCCTGCCAGTCGATCGTCAAAAAGGCGGTCGTCGACCGCCTGAGCGCGGCCTACGGCATTGCGCAATTTCCCGAAACGGGGCGGCGCTATCAGGTACGCTTTTCCATTATGAAGGATGAGGTCACCGTCGGGCTCGACACCTCGGGCGAGGGCCTTTATAAGCGCGGCTACCGCGCCCACGGCGTGGCCGCCCCGCTCAAGGAAACGCTCGCTGCCGCGATGGTCAAGCTCTCACACTACAATGGCCGCGACCCGTTCTGCGACCCGTTCTGCGGCAGCGGCACCATCGCCATCGAGGCGGCGCTCATCGCGCGCAACCGCGCGCCGGGCCTCAACCGCAGCTTTGCCGCCCAGCACTGGGCGACGCTCGATAAAATGCTCTGGCTCGACGCAGCCGACGAGGCCATGGACAACGAGTTCCACGGCAAGTACGAGATCTGGGGCGGCGACATCGACCCCGACGCCGTCGAGCTCTCGCGCCACAACGCCGAGCTCGCCGAGGTCGACGACATCGTCAAGTTCGAGGTCGACGACGCCACGCGTTTCCACTGGGGCGGCTTGTATGGCCGCATCGTGACGAACCCGCCGTATGGCGAGCGGCTTCTTGAGCGCGAAGAGGCGAGCGAGCTCTATAAAGCCTTCGGCAAGGCGATGGATAAGCTGCCCGACACCTGGCGGGTGTATGTGCTGTCGTCACATCCTGACTTTGAGCGCTGTTACGGGCGCTTTGCCGATAAGAAACGCAAGTTGTACAATGGCATGCTCAAATGTGATC
>ENA-UOIY01002496-UOIY01002496.1-human-gut-metagenome-genome-assembly--contig:-P114-NODE-2496-length-13713-cov-125.920267_pt1 | contig 13713 bp, 23 predicted proteins | sample MGYA00242335_ERZ723882 | MGnify/ENA metagenome assembly ERZ723882
TTGCGTGGAGCAGCTCCATGGACGCATAGTCCACATTGCACAGGGCGGGCATGATATCCGTAAGGCCGTGGCGGATAGCGAATTCCGCTGCCGGACACGATGTAAACTCATAATAAATGGGCTTAGCGTTTTCATAAGGCGCGACCGTCATCTCGTAATCGTGCCACTTGTCACAGCCCGCTTTTGCCCGTAGGAATGCCTTGTACATCAGCTTCCTCCAGAACGGCTTGTTGCAGTCCACAAATTTCAGCTTGCGGAAAGTCGGAAGAATCAGATTTTCCTCCATCTCTTCGATTTCACGGAACGAAGTAACTGCTTTGCAGACCACATAATAGCTCATGATGGCAATGCAGTCGTAGGTGCCGCCTACGCCGTTGTGGAAGTTCCGCTTGCCGCCCAAATCCGTGCGCCAGTCGAAGAGAAAGTCCGCATACTGCCGCTGTACCTGTTCCCATATCGTCTCCCGCTCTATCGCAGGATAGTGCAGGGCGATCTTCGCCCGTATCTCCTTCTTGCAGGGCCGGGAATACAGCACATGGCATTTGCGGTCAAATAGGAGCTTCTTGTCCTTCATCTGCCTGCTTCTCCCTCATTTCTGCGCTGTGACGCAGAGCCAGCCTTTCTTTTTGTGTATCTGCACCTCGTGAAAGCCCGCCTGCTCCAGATACGCCTTTAGTTCGGCGTCCTTGTAGATGGTCATGCCGCCGATAATCTTCGTCCACCTCTCGTCCTTGTCCGAGTCGCCATTGCTTTCGTTGCAGATGAGAAAGGTTCCGCCGGGCTTCAGCACTCGATAGACCTCCCGGAAGCACTGCGGCAGGTCAGGCCAGAAATAGACAGTTTCAAAGGCTGTAATGGTGTCAAACCAGTCGTCCGCAAACACCATATCCGCCACACTGCCCTGCAGAACGGCGCAGCGACCCTCCGCGATGGCGGCGTCGTTGACCTTTTTCGACTTCTCCACGCTGACGGGCGAATAGTCGATGCCCTTCACGATACCCTGCGGGCATTTTTTCAGCAGCCTTTTCATGTTCGCCCCGCCGCCGCAGCCGCAGTCCAGCACCTTGGCATCCGGCGCAGCATTCAGAAATTGAAGCCCCCACCGGGCCACGGCGCTGTGACCGAGATTCATCATGGCGACCATAATTTTCCCGCCAAAGCCCACGGGCTTGCGGGTATTTTCAAAGAATGACATATCACACCTCCATTTTTACACACTCGGCATAGGTCAGCGGGAATGAGGCTTTCAGCACAACGCTTTTCCGCACCGTCCAGCCGTTATGCTCCAAGAATTTCAGGTATTCCTCACTCGTCCACCTGCTGTGGAGGGGAAAGCCCGCCAACCTCATGAAAAATGCCCTGACCTTGCCGGAAAACGTATTTTCCGCGTGGGTGAAGGTCGGCGCGATCAACACACCATCATCCTTCAGTACCCGCTTGATTTCTTGCAGGGCTTTCTCCGGCTGCGGCACGATGTGCAGCGCGTTGGACACGATCACCACATCAAAGGACTTATCCGCATAGGGCAGGCGGAACATATCCTGCACCGAAAAGTGCAGCTTCGCAGATTGATTATCCCGCTTGGTCTCAAGAATCATCTCCGGGGAGGCGTCCGTCGCCTCGATGTGCGCCGCCGCGTTCACGATGTGCTTTGCGATCAGCCCCGTGCCGCTTGCCAGCTCCAGCACCGTTTTGGCTTTCACCACCGGCCGGATCAGCACATACATCTCGTCATATGCCGCCCGATCCTTTCGCATAAAGCGGTCGTAACGACCGGCATTTTTGTCCCAGAAGGTCTTTCGTTCTTTCATAGCCGTTGCCCTTATCTCTTCTTTATTTTTTGCCGCATTGTGCCTCTCGGAAAGGATTCAAAGTGCCGCTAAATTTTCCCGTGCAGGCATCTGTCCCGCCGCTCTCTGGCGTATTCCAGCAGTGCATTGCACGCCGGACAAAGCGCCTCGCCCCTTGTCCCATGCACGCCCCAACAATACCGGCGCACCATGAGGGTAACGGTTTCGATCTCCTTTTCCTTGTTCAAGTTCTGAAGTCCTTTCTGTTTTATACACAGTTAGTCTACCCTAACCGTCTGGTGGAAGAAAAGGCAGGCCACCTGTATGCAGTCTGCCTTTTGCCTGATGCGAAAGCCCGCAGACGCGCGGGGCTTACAGCACCAGCGAGGGCGCGGTGTAGACCCGTGCCTTCAGCTCGCTGTTGAGCATATACAGCCCCTTGCTGTCTCCGCCGAACAGCTCCATCTTGGTGATGAGGTCGGCGGCGTTCTTTTCCTCCTCGCCCTGCTCCTTGATGAACCAGTCCAGCATCTGCATGGCGCGGAAGTCCTTGGCCTCGTATGCGGCGGCGTAGATGGCGTCGATGCTGGCGGTGACCAGCTTCTCATGCTCCAGCGCTTTCTTCAGCGGTGTCATGTGGTCGCCTCGTTCCCACTCCGGCTTTGCGATGGCCTCAAAGGTGACGCCCTCGCCGTTGTTCTGCAAATACTGATAGAACAGCATGGCGTGATCCCGTTCCTCCTGCGCCTGGACCCGGTACCAGTTCTCAAAGCCGTCCAGGCCGACGGAGGCGTAGTAATTGGCAAAGTCCAGATATAAATAGGCGGAGTAGAACTCCTTGTTGATCTGCTCGTTGAGCAGCTTCGATACGTTAGCGTTCATCGGGTGCCTCCTTCAGCGTTGTTTTCTTCCTGTTCCCTGCAATCGGGACAGATATACCGGATTTTAAGATCATACGAAAGGATATCGCGCCCCAGCGCGTGCTCGATCCGGCTCTGCATATCCGGCAGGTGAACGTCCGCGATTTTCCCGCACCGGCTGCAAATCAAATGATCGTGCCGCTCCGTCCGGTCGTACCGATCCGGCGAACCCGGCTCGGTGATGCGGTGCAGCAGCCCCTCCTCCGCAAGAGCGTTCAGGTGCTTATATACGGTTCCCAAGGCGATGTTTGGATGATCTTTCTTCATCGCCATGAACACCTGCTCCGCCGTGGGATGCCGCTGAAGCTCTGTTACGGCAGCCAATATCTCCTCTGCGTATTTCGGCATACTGCCAACCTCCTCAATGCAAGAATAAGTCTTATTCTTCCGTCTTTATTATACTCATATCTCTCTCTTTGTCAACAGCCACAAGGGTCTTGCGCCCCAAAATTGCTTAAAAAGCCTTGACAGTCTCAACTGTATCTGTTATAGTCACAGTATAAACTGTATCATCATCAAACACAGTTGCATCGGAGGTTAATTATGCGGCAGATATTACTTTTTGCGGCACTTGGCGCCTCGCTTGCGCTGCTGAGCGGCTGCGCACTGTCCAAGGCAAAAGCGGACACGGCAGAAGATATGTCAGACAAGGCGGCGTATCATAAGCTCAGCGCCGAGGAAGCCTATGAGATGATGGCCTCGCAGGAGGTCGTGGTGGTGGACGTCCGCACCCGGGAGGAATACGACGGCGGGCATATTGAAAACGCCGTCCTTGTGCCCAACGAGAGCATCGGGAGCGAAATGCCCGAGGCGCTGCCGGATAAGGAAGCCACGCTGCTGGTCTACTGCCGCAGCGGCCGCCGCAGCAAGGATGCCGCCCAAAAGCTGCTGGCGCTGGGGTATCAGAGCGTCTTCGACTTCGGCGGCGTCATCGACTGGCCCTACGAGCTTGTGAAGGAGGGATAATTGTGGACAGTTCTTTTAATCTGGCCGTCCACGCGCTGGTCTGCCTGAGCCACAGCGGACGCTCCCTCAGCAGCGAAGCGCTGGCGGAGAACATCTGCACCAACCCCACCCGCGTCCGCCGGGTGCTGGCGGGGCTGAAAAAGGCGGGAATGGTGGAGACCCGGGAGGGCTTGGACGGCGGCTACCGCCTGACGGCAGACCCGGCGAGCCTTACCCTACGGCAGGTGGCGGAGGCAGTGAATACCCGCTTTGTGGACTGCGCGTGGCACAGCGGGGACATCGACCGGGACTGCGCCATTTGCTCCGGCATGGCAGGCGTGATGGACGCGCTGTACCGGCAGATGGACGAGCAGTGCGCCGCCTATCTGGAACAAATTACCATCACGGATATTGAAACACAGCTTTTTACACAGAAATAGGAGGATTTTACGATGCTTACCATTACGACCAACAGCTTTGAAAATGACGTCCTGCACGCGGACAAGCCCGTGCTGGTGGATTTCTGGGCCCAGTGGTGCCCCTACTGCCGCCGTATTGCCCCGGCCTTTGACAAGGTGGGGGAGCAGTACGCCGACACGCTCATCGCTGGCAAGATCAACTACGACGAGGAGCCGCAGCTCATCCAGCGCTTCGGCATCGACACCATCCCCACGCTGATGCTCTTCAAGGATGGAAAAGCGCTCGGCTCCATTGTCGCGCCTGCCTCCAAGGCGGCCATTGAGACATTTATCCGGGAAACGCTGGCGCAGTGAGGGCGTGGCTATGGAGCAGATTTATGATATGATCGTCATCGGCGGCGGCCCCGCCGGATACACCGCTGCCCTGTACGCCGCCCGTGCCGGGCTTTCCACGCTGGTGCTGGAAAAGCTCTCCGCAGGCGGGCAAATGGCCCTGACGGAGCAGATCGACAACTATCCCGGCTTTGAGGATGGCATCGCCGGCTTTACGCTGGGCGAAAAGATGCAGCAGAGCGCCGAGCGCTTCGGCGCGATGACGGAGCTGGCGGAGGTGTATAAGGTTAGCCTTTCCGAGAGGATCAAGACGCTGGACACCAGCGAGGGCGTCTTTCAGAGCCGCACGGTGGTCATCGCCACCGGCGCGTCGCCCCGTCCCTTGGGCGTTCCCGGCGAGGAAGCACTCGTTAGCAAGGGCCTTCACTACTGCGCTGCCTGCGACGGCGCGCCCTATCGGGGCAAGACCGTGGCGGTGGTGGGCGGCGGCAACTCCGCCGCGGCGGACGCGCTTGCCCTGTCCCGCATCGCAAAAAAGGTCTACCTCATCCACCGTCGCAACAGCCTGCGGGCAACGAAGGTCTATCATGAGCCGCTGATGGCTGCGCCCAACGTGGAGTTCTGCTGGAACAGCACCGTTTCCGCGCTGCTGCATGAAAGCCGCCTGACGGGGCTTCGGCTAAAAGACATCAACACCGGCGCGGAGCGCGAGCTTGCCTGTGACGGCGTGTTCGTCAGCGTGGGACGCGCCCCGGCGACGGAGCTGTTCCGAAGTGAACTGGCGCTGGACAAGTCCGGCTATATCATCGCAGACGAATCCACCCGAACCAGCATCCCCGGCGTGTTCGCCGTGGGCGACGTGCGCACCAAGGCGCTGCGGCAGGTGGTCACCGCCGTATCGGACGGCGCGGTGGCCGTCCACTATGCAGAGGAATATCTGGCGGAGAACCGATAAAGAGGCTGCGAACGATCCTCTCATCGGCAGTTCCTGTCCGTAAGCGATATTGCGAGCCTTGCCTCAAAAGAGCGCAGGGTATGTTAGATTAAGGAGATCATATATATGTGGCTGTTTTTCGGAATTTCTGCAATGATTTTTACAGGCTTCAATCTGATTTGCTCTTTTAAAAATAAGAATGAAAAATGGTTTAGATTCGCAGCCTTATCTTTCACTGCCCTGACCGTATGTTCGTTTTATTCAGACGGAGCGATGCGTGTGCTAAATGAAGATTGGGGAGGCCTGATGGATATCATGCCAACCATGAGCAAGGCTCTGTGGGTATGTGTAGGAATATCGATTTTATTAAACTCTGTTTCGCTCTTTAGAGAGAAATAACCACATTCTAATCTGCGTATAGGCAGTGTACAAAAACAAAGAGAATGCATATGCTCGAACCCGGAATGAAAGTCCCTGACTTTACTTTACATGACGCGAACGGCAATGCCGTCAGTCTGCATGATCGCGCCAGCAAGACGGTCGTCTATCGTTCTATCCCAAGGGCAGTGTTCATGTACGATAGAGAAGCAACAACATAAAACAAGAACAGCGTACCCTACTATTCTGTATCAAAGTGGAGCAGTAACACGAAAATGTTGCTGCTCCATTTTCATGCCCCTTAAATAATTTCCTTGAATCTGCTTGACTTATATTACGGTTAGTGATATATTTATTACAGTAACCGTAACAAGGAGGAGAAACTATGAGAGACAATGCAAAAGGTGGCGCGCTTACAGAAGTGACCTTTTATATTTTACTCTCTCTTTATGCACCAAAACACGGATACGCCGTTATGCAGTTTGTTGAAGAAAAAACGGGCGGGCGGCTTTCGTTAGGAGCAGGCACTTTATATGGAGCATTAAACTCTTTGCAGGACAAGAAGTGGATCGAGCCTTATGGAGATAGTGAGGGAAGAAAAAAAGAATACCACATTACAGCACAGGGAAAAGAAATTGCAGAAAAAGAGCTTGCAAGGCTAAATGAACTTGTAAGCGTTGCAAGTAAAATTGTTGGAGGCGCGATATGAGCAAAAAGTGTTATCGCTATTTTGGTGGGTTGCTGAATACGCAGGCAAAATGGCTAAACAAAATGGCTGAAAAGGGATATCGACTTGTTCGGACAGGAAAACTGCTATACGAATTTGAAAAATGCAAGCCTGATGAAGTGACCTATTGCGTAGAGTTTATCGGAGAAAAATCAAAAGAGAGTTCAATAGACTATGCTAACTTTTTGGAGGATATTGGATATAAGGTGTTTTTCAAAAATATCAATCTAAACTATTCTGTTGGAAAGGCTCGTTGGCGTCCATGGGCAGAACGGGGCGGGCGTATTGCGACAAACGCAACAACCTTTAACCGAGAACTATTGATTGTGGAAAAAGCAAATGATGGAAAGCCTTTTGAACTCCATACCTCTTATGACGATAAAGAAAAATATTATCGCAACTTACGCAATCCGTGGCTATTTCTACTGCTCATGTTTGCACTATTCGCAGTTACAAAGCAATCTATAATCTTTGGCATCTTTGCGTTGTTTTCTATAATTCCTGGCAGTATATATCAAATACAGATAATGAAAATCCGGAAGGAAGCCAAGACACAGGAATGGTGAGGAAATAAATAGCAAACCCAGCCAAGCCAGTCAACGGCAAGTGAATGGGCTGCGCCCACCGTTGACAGCCCCGCCCGTCTTTGCTGTTCGGTAATCAAGAGGGCGACAGCACAAAATGCTGCCGCCCTCTGCTATTAATTAGAATGAGGGGACTTTGTGTCCATGAGCTCGTCGTTCTCCATGATAAAGGGGCTTGCCGTATCCTGTCCCCATGAGGTGTCATATTTCCCCATAAGGTAATCGCTCAGTGCCGTTCGGTCGGCAAAGCGCAGCATCCGGTACGGCTCCTGAAAGGCAACCTTTTCTACAAAGTACAGCGTCCCGTCCTTCGCCGTCAAAAGTACGCCAACATGCCCGACAAACAGCAGAGATTCCTCCTCGGTCGGCTTATCGTGGAAGAATACCGTGATGAGGCGGATTCTTTCATTCTCCCGAAAGGTAACACCGCGGGAAGCCCATTCCTCTTGTACGGTTTGTACATGACGCTTGATCTCCGTGGTATCCTCCGCCTTCACAGAGGAATACAGTGCGCGGAAATCTGCAAGGCTGCTTCCGCCCAGCGCATCGGGATCTGTTTTCAGCGTTTCCTCGTCCACAAACAGCACATCTTCACCAGCATTGATTTGAGAGTCTGCGCTCACGGAGAGGAAGTCCCCAAACAGGTTCATGGCGGTGATCCGGCAGTTATAGCCCGGAAACGTCCCGTTCTTCGCCGTCCATTCGTCCTGCATCGCGTAAGGGTCATATTTCGTATACAGCAGCTCTGCTTCCTCAAAGCCATCCGTAAGCCATTCCTGCTTTACGCTGTCATGAAAGTGGTCCACACGGCGGAAAAAGCCCTGAACACGCCCGTCTGACACGCCTATCTCGGAGAGCAGCTCCTGCAAAAGCTCCCTTGATCCGCTGTCGTTCAGGTTCGTGTACTCGATTTTTCCCAATGCCGGACGCTTATCCGGCAAATCAGTGTCCGCGCCGCAGCCCGCGAATGCGGAAGCGATAAGAATAACACATATAGCCAGCATTGTCTGCCGAAATGATTTCATAATCTGCTCCATCCTTTCCTTTGACCATCGACTATTTTGCAAAGATTATTATACCATTCTAGCATAAGGTCTATGTTAAGCAAGAGGTCTTTGGGGCGATTGGAACAGCGAAAGGCTGGCTTTCACCACGCGGCTGACAAAGCGTATTATCTCATCCTTGCTGTACTTGTCATAGCCCTCCACGACGATATGCATCATTCCATTTGGCAGATGGGTATACATCATCTCAAGATCTGTTTCACTGGCATTGGGCAGTTCTTTCCGCCAGTAGGCAATACTGTCATCCTTGGCCAAGGCAATCATCCGCATAAGGACAGTTGAGTTTGTATTCTCCAAAATCAGGACTCGACACACCGCCTGATTCTGATTGACCATATCGTAGATGGCTTCGATCAGAGCCGTCACATCAAACGAATTGACATAGCGAAGGGATTTCTCAAATGTGTTGAACCGCGCCCCATTCGCTGTCTTCCCAGAAAAAGACGGCTATTCTTTTGAAGAATAGCCGTCCTGCTTTTTCGCTTGATGTGTATGCACCTGAAATCATTTCTCAAACAGATACAGGAGGTATCCGTAGCCCTCGGCCTCCATTTTTTCATAGGGGACAAAGCGCAGGGCCGCACTGTTGATGCAGTAGCGCACGCCATTGGGGGACTCCGGATCGCCGGTGAACACATGACCAAGGTGAGAATCTCCGGCGCGGCTTCTGACCTCCGTGCGGCGCATGCCGTGGCTCAGGTCCTCCAGTTCCACCACGGCAGGCTCTTCAATAGGCTTTGTGAAAGCCGGCCAGCCGCAGCCGCTCTCGTACTTATCCGTGGAGGAAAAGAGCGGCTCGCCGGTGACGACATCCACATAGATGCCCTTTTCAAACTTGTCCCAGAACTCGCCCGTGAAGGCGCGCTCCGTGCCGCTCTCCTGCGTGACGCGGTACTGCTCCGCCGTCAGCTTGTCCCGGATGGACTCCGCCGCGGGCTTCTGATAGTCGCCCGGGTCGATGCGCAGCCGGGAAAAGAGCTCCATCTCCGCGCGCGGGATGTGGCAGTAGCCGTTCGGGTTCTTTTCGAGGTAGTTCTGGTGGTATTCCTCGGCGGGATAGTAATTCTTGAGCGGGCCGATCTCCACGAAGAATTTCTCGCTGCGGCCGCGCTCGATCTCCGCGATGCGCTTCACCGTCTCTCTGGCACTTTCGTTGGTGTAGTAGACGCCGGTCTGGTACTGGCTGCCCCGGTCGTTGCCCTGCCGGTTTTGTACCGTGGGGTCGATGACATAGAAGTAGGCCAGCAGCAGCGCGTCGAGACTCACCTGCTCGGGGTCGTATTCCACCCGCACGGTCTCCCGAAAGCCGGTCTCTCCCTTGCAGACGGTCTTGTAATCGGCATCCGCCTCGCAGGTGCCGTTGGCGTAGCCGCTCTCGGCGTCGATGACGCCGGGGATGGACTGCATCAGCTGTTCCATGCCCCAGAAGCAGCCGCCCGCCAGATAGATGACATTGTCTGTGGTATCCATATAGGTGATCTCCTCGTCAGACCGGTCAAAAGCCGGGCCGTCCATGTTTGTTTCCTGTCCGCTCTTTTCCTTCGGCACAGTCTGCCGCCCGGCGGCGCAGCCGCTGAGCAGCAGCACTGCGGCGAAAAGCAGTGCCAATACACTTCGATACATCGTGTTTCCTCCTTCAGTGGAATCAGGGCTCACTCCGCCCTGTCGCAGTCCTGTCTCTTGCCGCGGCCGGGCCGCAGGACGGTATACAGCAGCGACCCAAGGACGCAGCCGAAGCCGGTGGAGAGCCACGGGCTGGACGTAACGGCACAGGTGCCGGTGGTGCAGCCCACATAGCGGTAGTACAGCCACCCTCCGGCACATCCCACCAGGGGCAGGGTAATGGTGCACAGAATGCTCGTCAGCTTACAGTTCTTTTATTAAAAATAAAGAAAATTGGTTAAAATCTTTGTTAAGAACGGGGGTTTAATGGAAATATATCTTAAATTCGCTGAGAATAAAGCGATTGGGGCAAAAAGGCAGGGGCAGCAAGAAGAGAGTACCCTCGAAAGGATCCAAACCCAAAAGCTGCACGGCTGCGGAGAGCGTTCCTCCGCAGCCGCGCAGCCGTTTGTAAAGGTCTCTGCTTTTAATGCAAGACCTGCATCTCCGGGTTCTTCTCCCCGAATTTCTCACGCAGCGCACTGCAGATATCCTCCCGGGACTTGCCCTGCTTCTCACCGTTTTTAATGAGCTTGTACGCCTGAAACAGCGCCGAGGGGCCGATCTCGCTGCTGAAAAAGCCGATGCCCTGATTCCATGCCAGCAGCTCGAACACGTCGTCCAACGCGGCGCTCTCCACACCGTGGATATATGCCTTTACCAGCTCCCGCGCCGCCTGCCTCATCCGGCCCGCACCGACAGCGTTGGTCAGGGACAGCAGCAGCCGCGTTTCGTAGGGCAGTACGCGCTTCTCGCTCTGCCATGTGGTCTCCCAAAAATCCACGGCGATCTGCCCCAGCTTTTCATCGATCATGGGATAGTTCAAAAGAGCCAGCGGCTTGAAGGGAGCGGAGCTGTCGCCTTCCTTCTTCTCCACACGGCAGAACCAGACATGGAACTCCGCCTCACCCCGCTGCTCGGTGTGGTGCTCGTAGCCCAAGCCCTCCATGACAGCGTACAGTGGATGCGGCTCAAAGGTCTGGATGATGTGTAATCCTTCGCCCACCTCCAACGCCTCGGCTCTTTTCTTCAGCCCTTCAAAGAAGCTGCCCTGTATATGGCGCACATCCATGGTCTGAAACCCCTGCGCTTTGTCCTTCCAGTTTTCGTAGCTCATGCGGTTATTCTCCTTTCCTCACTCGATAAAACCAGACGTGGTATTCGCTGCCGCTCACCTTCTCCGTGTGATGCTCAAAGCCCATAAGGGCCAGCACCGGGTATAGGGGAACGGGCTCGAAGGTCTGGATGATATGCAGTCCTTCGCCGTTTTTCAGCGCGGCAGCCTTTGCCTTCAATGCGGGGAAGAAGTCCATCTTTTTGCCCCGCACGTCCATCACTTCGAATGTGCCGATTTTGTCCTTCCAGTTTTCATAACTCATAGTCTTTGCCTCTCTTGCAGAAAGCTCACGCCTCTTCGAAGGAATCCTTACCCACGCCGCACAGGGGGCACTCAAAATCCTCCGGCACCTCGCTCCAGGGCGTACCGGGGGCGATGCCGCCCTCCGGGTATGGTTTGCTTTGTTGCATCGACTTCCGTGATCACTGCATTGACGATCAGAAGCGAGTCATCCTTCAATGAACCACACCCGGACAGGGATAGCAAGAGAGTCAATAAGCACAGAGCGATTCCGATTCCTCTTACATTTCTATGCAGCAATGTCTTATCCTCCTGTTTTTGCGCTGTGGGACTTATCCAATCTATGAAAAAGACACTTCTTCCGCCCTTTGCGTCAGGCGGGACAACGCACAGACCGCGTACATATAGCCTGCAAGGATCAGCGGCGCCGGCAGACCGACGCAGACCCTGAAACGGGCTGCATGGAGTTTGAAATCCGCAAGGGGCGTTTCTCTTTCCGTCTGACCGCCCCATACAGCGAGGAACGCCGCAGGGCGGCAAGCGAGGCGGCGAAAAAGTGCGGCGTTCATAGAAAAGTTACACATTTGTATGGAGACAGGAATTGAAAAGTTCGTGCTTTGCATGGTATAATCATATTGGATGATAATAAGTATTTTTGAACCACGGAAGGAGGCTTCAACATGAATAAACGGATAGCATTTGTTTTAGCTCTTGCCTTAGCACTGACTTTAGTTGGCTGCAACAAAGAGAAATCAAACGAGAATAATGAAAAGCATATTTTCCAAGGGGAAATCATCGAGTTTGACAATGGCGCAATGTTGGTAGAACCTCTGGAAGGCTATTCAGAAGCGGAATATGCACAGCGCATTCGCGTGGTGATTCAAAATATGCCGGGTTCGCCAGAGCCAAGAGTAGGGGATGTCATTGAAGTAACTTATAGCGGAATTATGACAGAAGAATCTCCGCCTTCTCCGACAGGAGTTGAGAAAATTGTAGTCGTTGAAAGAACCCAAAATTGAAATTCCCGCTCCTCGAACTGAAAAATCCCTTTATGAACAAAAGGACGCACGTCCTGCGGAGCTTTATTCCCGGTCGGCAGAAGAAAACTGCCAGACCGAGAATGTTTCATCACTTCGTTCCGTTAAGTGAGGAATGACAATGAAGATTAAATGGATTGGAAAGTATGACGGAAAAAATCTTCCTACTGTTGATGTTGAAGTTGGTGCAAAAAAACTACCGGAAGTAACAAGCAAGTCTGCAATCATGCTTATTCCGATTGTTCTTTTGTTTGCTTGTTGTGTTTATATCAAAAAAACTTATCTTGGAGGGGTCGCATTTTCAAGAGTTGATTGGATGATAGGTCTTGTGATTGCGTTACTTTTCTTCCCGGTTCATGAACTCATCCATGCCGTAAGTTTTCCAGCGGGTAGTGAAGTCATTATGTTCTACACGACGCAGGGACTTGGAACGACATGTACATCACTGATGACAAGAAATAGGTTTATCGTGGTTAATATGCTTCCATCGCTAATTTTAGGTGTTGTTCCGCTAATTGCATATATGATTGTTCCACGCACTTATGCTTTTGCAAGCACTGTTCTCTGTGTTTTCAGCCTTGTTCATGTGGGGGCTGGGTATGTTGACTATCTGAATATTGTACACTTGTTAAGACTTCCTTCGGATTCAAAAATTCAAATTTCTGGAGCAAAGATATACTGGATGTAAGTTAAGATACTGACATTCTGAAATTGTAAACCACCTATTGAGGGCAGCTATTTTCGTACAGAAAACGGCTGCTCTTTTCTTTTAGCCATGAGCAGAAAGGAGCGACCAACTATGACAAAGCCGAGAGAGAAAACCTGCGAGGAATTACAAGCCGAGATTGAGGACGGAAAGAAGAAAATCCGGCAGTTTGAAAATCGGGAAAAGATGCTGCGTCAGAAGCTATCCCGAGAGGAACGCAGGCCAGCAGCACCGCCGCTGCCGTAAGCAAAAGCAGAAGCAAATGCAGCCCTCGAAAGGGCGTTATAGAAAATTCGTTCATTTCACACGCCGGAACGTCTTTCCGGTCTTCTCCTCAAGAAATCGTTTGAATTCCTCCACCGTCCCGCCGGTAAGAGTACGCTTGTCCAGAGGCTGCGCATAGCGTTTTTTCATCAGAAGGATGATGTAGTCCTGCGACTCAGCCAGTGCGTCGATCAGCTCGTAGCGGAACGTGGAGGTGGTGACCGCCGTAACGACGGTATAGGAATCCTCGCCTAACGCGACATGATATTCCTTTGTGCCCGCCAGCGTGTTTTTGCGGGCGATCATGCCGTTGAATCGATCCTGAAACAGCAGAACGGACAGCAGCATCACCTCTACCAGCATGGAAGTCAATGTTCTGACATCAAGCACAAAAGGCTCTCCATCGAATGGGATCAGCAGCAATGCATTGAATAAAAAGACGCTCCAGCCAAAAATGGCCCAAAGGATGCTGCGTTTTCGCCGCAGCACCCTGCGCATCGCGCGGGCGGCTATGGTCATAGAGCGATTTGTGATGTCACTGTGAATTTCAAATGTCATACGTTTTCTCCGTTGTAAGTAATTCTGTATCCGCA
>ENA-UOIY01002499-UOIY01002499.1-human-gut-metagenome-genome-assembly--contig:-P114-NODE-2499-length-13701-cov-3.902242_pt1 | contig 13701 bp, 6 predicted proteins | sample MGYA00242335_ERZ723882 | MGnify/ENA metagenome assembly ERZ723882
TACTATCCTGAAAGATTCTAATAATTGTATTTTGAGATAATCCATCTTTCACTGAAAGATTTAAGAAAGATATATTAGGTTTTTGCGCTACTATAATACAAATAGGCAAGATTAGTACAAACAGGATAATTGCTATATGTTTTTTCATAGTAGTATGCTTTTTGAAAGATATTAATTTTATAGTCATATACAAAAGTATTAATTTTCTTGTTTATTCATAATGATGAATGTTACATTTTCTAGTAATTATGTTGTATTGAATGAAATAACCTTAGTGTTTCTTTATAAAGAGGCATGATGATGGAACATGATTCCTTATCTCTGTAATATTTCTACGAGTGAATTCGGGCTAATCTTCTTAAGTTTGTCTCGATTGATGAACTGTCTTTATGGAATCTTGGAGATGTTATGTTATTGAAAAATTTAGTAGAAATATGAAATATTTATATTTATCCTTGTTAGTCGTTTTTGTTTTGTCTTGTGGAAAAGGACAGAAGCCATTGTATTTGTCTTTATTAAATCCTTTAGATACGATGCGGACTGATGAGTCCTTTGTATTGGATAGGAAGCAGTTAGGGGTTGATGAGAAATGTAAGTTGGTACCAATTTTGATTGATGAGTCAGGAAGATTTGTTCCATGTCAATATGATGATTTGGATGGGGATGGACGTTGGGATGTATTGGCTTTTGTTTGTGATTTGTTTCCTTTGGGACAGTTATGTTTAAAGATTGATTGGATAAAACCGGAAAAATATCCGGTTTTTCCTAACCGGACAAATGTCCGATATGGGAAAATGATATCTTCTAAAAATATTGTAGAATTACAAACTGATGTTCATGGACGTGAAAATCTACCCCGGGGAGCAGGATATCCTTATCAATTGGATGGTCCGGCTTGGGAGAATGATAAAGTTGGTTTCAGGCATTATTTTGATGGTCGTAATAACCGTGATGTGTTTGGTAAATTATTGCCGGCTATGGTGCTTGATACTGTAGGAATTACTGCTGATGGTGCTCCGGGGGATACATATAACGTAATGAGAAATTGGGGAAGGGATATTCTGATAGTTGGTCGGTCGCTTGGGTTGGGGGGAATAGCTATGCAGTTACCGGATACATTGGTGCGTTTGGGAGTTCTTCCTGAACAAACAGTGGACAATGTGGATTCAACCCGATATACTCTGATAACAAAAGGTCCGGTACGTTCCATGTTCAAACTTAATTATTATGGCTGGAGAGTTGGAGAATCTCGGATAAATCTGCAGGAGATTATTACAATTTGGGCGGGGAAATATGGCTATGAAAGCGTGGTCACTGCAAATGAATTGCCACAGAATGCACGTTTGGTGACAGGAATGGTCAATTTGGAGAATGAACAGCCTGCGATTAGCAAGCAGCATTGCGGTAAATACTTGTCTATGGTTACTCATGATTTGCAGGCTAATCATAGAGAGTGGTATCTGGGGCTTGGTTTAGTATTACCTATTGCTAATGTCGATACATTGTTTGAAGCATCTCAACTGAATTCCAATATTCAAACGACATGGTGTGCAGGGCTAAAGCCTGATACAAACGGAGAATATCGTTATTATGCTTACGCTGCTTGGGAGATGAGTGATCAGCGTTTCTGTGATCGCGATTTTTATTTAAGAATGATTGATGATTATATTTCCGGAATGTGTACTCCTGTTCAAGTTGAAATTAGTCAATGAGGAAGGAAAAAGATATAGTGGAACAAAAATACCTGTGAATGAACGATAATTGTAGAATCATTTTCTGATTTTCGTTTACTTTTGACGATGGAACTTTTTTTATTTACATATAAATATTTATATTATGGAAAACCTATTGCGAAAAAACAAATGGATGACCCATTCCCTGATTGGGATCATTATTCTCTTGTTTGTTGGATGTCCGAACGCATTGGCTCAATCATTTCAAGTTACAGGAATTGTAAAGGATCAGAAAGGAGAGCCTTTAGTAGGAGTGAGTGTGCTCGAAAAAGGCACTACTAATGGTGTGGTGACCGATCTTGATGGCAAATTTGCTATTCGTGTAACTTCTGGTTCGTCAATGCTTGTCATTACTTACATGGGCTATATGAAAAAAGAACTTTCGGTGCAACGAGGCAAGATACTTGATGTTTCCCTACAAGAAGATGTAAGCGAATTAGATGAAGTCATGGTAATAGCCTATGGTACAAAGAAGAAACGTGATGTAATAGGCTCTGTGACCAAAGTGAAAAGCGATGATCTTGTACTTTCTACCGGTGGACGTTTTGAAAATGCTTTGCAGGGTAAAGCGGCAGGTGTGCAGATTGTGAATGATGGTATAGCAGGAAATACTCCTCAAATTAAAATACGGGGTATTCGCTCTGTCTCTTCGGGTACTGATCCTTTATGGGTAGTAGATGGAATGGTTGGTGGAGACGCTTCCAATCTGAACTTCTATGATATTGAATCAATAGAAATATTAAAAGATGCTGCGGCTACTGCCATTTATGGTTCCCGAGGTTCGAATGGAGTTATTATTGTAACAACAAAACGGGGAAAGCAGGGAACGCCGCAGTTTAGTATTAGTTATGAATATGGAGTCACTTCTTTAACAAAGAAGAATTTGGGCATAGCTTCTACTGAGGAATATTTTGAAGTGATGGATCTTGCCCGGCAGCATACGGGGAAAGAGGCTTTTGACCCGCAGCGTGATGTGATAAAGCCCTTTTGGAATAATTGTGAGTCAGAAATTACTCGTGAAGAAGCGATGTTACAGCATCATGATTATGTGGGGATGACTACCCGTACAGGTTTTTATCATGATTTGAATGTATCGGTAACACAGGGGAGTGAATCTGTAAGTAACTATGCTTCATTTAATTATAGGAAAGATGAAACAAATCTGAAAGGGAGAGGGTTGGAGTCGTATTCTGCCCGTTTGAATACTGATTATAAAAAAGGACTTCTTTCGTTGGGAGTACAGGCTTTCGGGCGTTTCCGAGTAATGGATAACGTGAGTTATTGGGATTATTCACCTTTAGTGCCCTGGTATAAAATTTATGATGAAAATTCACCTTCCGGCTATTGGAATCCTCGAATGGGAAATGGGGCGACCGGAATGAATCCGATGGCTTTGATTGACGGTCGTTATCGTGATAACGAATCTCGTAATTTAAATCTGCGGTTAAATGCATATATAGAATTGGCTATCCCGAAAGTGAAAGGGCTAGCTGTCCGAGCGGATGCAAGTTTAGGTTATGGTAATTCACAGAATAATAGCTGGACCTCCAATATGATAACTCGTAATAATAATTTGGATGGTGATTCTGGTTCACGCAATAAAAATACTAGTTACTCGCAACAATATCATTTATTTGGAAAATATAAAGCAACTTTCGGTCTTCATGGAATAGATGCTGTAGTGGGTATTGAGTCCAGTCGTGGATATACGGACTATCTCACCTTATCAGGGAAAAAACTCACAGGAAACTTTCAGGAGTTGTCCGGGATAGGTACTTACAACTCAAATTCGACAGGCTATATCAGTGGCGAGAATTATGGGATGAGTTTCTTTAGTCGTTTGGATTATAAATTTATGGAACGCTATTTGGTTGGAGCGTCTTTCATTCGTGAAGGTTCATCAAAGTTTGTAAAGGAGAATCGTTGGGCGAATTTCTTTTCAGCTTCAGCCGGATGGATTATTTCAGATGAAGCATTTATGAAGTCATTTGATTGGATTTCTATGTTGAAATTGCGTGGTAGCTATGGGGAAACCGGTAATCAGAATATTCCGTCTGAAGCTACTATCACTTCATATGCGATGAAACCTAAACAGTTTTACGATGGGACACCTAATATGTATATGTGGAGTGTACCTAATAAAGGTGCTAAATGGGAGAAAACTAAAAGTATAGATGTGGGTATTGATTATGCATTTTTCAATAACCGTCTCAATGGTTCTATTGCTTACTATCGCCAGAATGTTGATGATATGTTGTTAAAAGTGCAATTGCCGGCATCTGCTGGTATCCCGGATAAGAACTTCAGTATCAATTTTAATAATAGCATGTGGGCTAATATTGGAAGTATGTATAATGAAGGTTTTGAGTTTGACATTAATTATAATGTAATTAATGCGAAGGATTTTTCTTGGAGTACAGGCTTCAATCTTACTTATAATCGTAATGAGGTAACGGCATTGAGTCCTGATGTAGACACAAAAGGAACTGGTATTATCAATACTCGTCCGGGGGTGATTACTAAAAAGGGATTGCCTATTGGAACTTATTTCTTAGCCGAATGGGCTGGGGTAGATCCGGAGAAGGGGATCGGTTTGATTTATGAAATTGATCAGGATGTTTATTCAAAGACGGGGCGTACTGTAAAAACAGGAAATGTTATTCCGGCTACCGGCAATAATATTAATAAGAATCGTATTATTCAGGATGGTAAATCAGGTATGCCTAAAGTATATGGTGGGTGGACTAATAATTTTACCTATAGAAATTTCGATTTGTCGTTTATGTTCTACTTCTCTACGGGGAATTATATTTATAATCGTTGGATGGATATTAATTCGAAAGCGGGTGATGGACGTAATAACGTTATTGCGGGATTGGTAGGTGACTCGTGGCAACAACCGGGAGATAATAGTAAATATCCAGAAATCAGATGGGGAAATCAGTATAATATAAAAGATGACGGGACTCCTGGAACCGGCAATTATGGTTCTAATGATGTTGGAACCACACAATTCTTGGAAAAGGCATCTTTTCTTCGATTGAAGAATTTAACTTTTGGTTATACACTGCCGGAAAATCTGTGCAGAAAGATTGCGATATCCAAACTGCGCTTGTACGTTACTGCTACCAATCTGTTTACGATAACTGACTTCTCGGGCTGGGACCCTGAAGTAAGACTCTCAAATAATAAAAATGGGGCAAATTCTCAAGGAATCCTTTTTCAAGGGAATGAAATGCCACAAATACGTAATTTCTCTATTGGCGCAAGCCTCAATTTCTAAATATCAGTTAATCAATGTATCATATGAAAAAACATATATTACTGACACTGATAGTCGGACTAAGTTTGACTTCGTGTAATATGGATAATTTTTTTGAATTGGATCGTCCTGAAGTTACTCCTTGGCAAAATGTGAATGATTTGGAATATATGGTTGTAAGTCCATATACGGCACATTTCCAGATTCCTGGTTGGCAGTCTCCTTTAGCAATGATCTCTTATTACGGAGAATTGGCGACGGATATCGGATTGGCAAATCCTTGGGCCATAGAACAAGAAGCTATTTATTGGTATCCCCGTAAAATGTCGACTTTTGATGTGACGGGCGAACAGACAGAGGCCTCGTTTAAAGTGTTGTATGGGGGAGTCGGAACTTGCAATGTACCTTTGACTTTTATAGAGGAGCGGGAGAATGCAGGATTGCCTGTATTTGATTATATGACGGAGGATGATAAGCAGACCTTAGCCCGTCAGAAAGGTGAATTGTATTTTATGCGTGCTTATTCTTATTGGATGATTTCGCGTCTTTTCATGCCACCATATAATGAAGCGAATGCTTCAAAACGTTTTGTTCCTTTGATTACTAATTTGGACCCCACACAGGAAGCTTTACGAAATCCATATATGGGAACGGTAGCAGAGATTTATGATTTTATGATTAGTGATTTGAAAAAGGCTAAAGCTTTGTTACCTGAAAAAAATAATCAGGGACGCGGACGGGCTAATAAATATGCAGCTTCTGCTTTCTTGATGCGTATTTATTGGTTAATGGGAAATACGACCGAAGCACTGAAAGAATGTAATTTTATTATAGAAGATGGAGTGGAGCGAAATCAACTCTTTGACTTGACAGAAGAACCTATTCGGGCTTTTAACAGGAATGCGGAGCCGCTTTATACGACCAATCCGGTAGCACGTGAAGTTATTTGGGAAGCTGTATTAACTGCGGAAGGATTTAATCAGCCAATAGCATTGGCACGTATGAGCAAAGCGGGTGGTTATAATTTTAACTCACAGTCAGGTTCTTATTCACCGGATGATTTGAATTGGACTGGTGGATTAAGAGGAGTAAATTTTCAACATGGTTCATGGGCTTGTTCCTATTGGAATCCGCGCACGATTAAATATGTTGGTTGGGCAACAACGGACGATCCGCTTGATTTGACAAGCTATGTGCCTAGTGATGAAGCAAAGAAAGATAAACGTTTTCTCCAGCTTCATGCTTTCTTAAAAGGAAACAATGGAGATACTAGTGCCTCTAAAGAAGAATATGAACAAACTTTTACTCATATTAAATGGAATACTTTTTGGTCTGATAAATATTTCCGTGCCCCTTATGCCCGTTATACCAATGTACCTATCGTCCGTTTACCGGAGATATACCTCACTCGTGCTTCTCTATTGCTGGCTTCGGATGTAGAGCAGGCTCGTAAAGACGTGAATGCAGTGCGAAAAAGAGCCGGGCTATCAGACTTGCTTTCGGTTACAGAAGAAGATATTGAAAAAGAACGAATTAAGGAACTTGGGTTTGAAGCAAATGACCGACTGACCTATTTAGTAGCTATGAATAAATCCATTGATGGAACTAAGCCGAGTTTGGATGGTGTCGATCTCAATTCGGATACTAATAATCCGATGACAGGTACACCCATTCCTGCATTGAATCCGCCTTATTCCGAGATGTATGTTCCGCTGCCATCTATCGAATATTTGTATTCAGGTTCAACTTCATCAGTCAAATAAAGGAATGTAGTAAATAATAGCGTATTGTTTTATGAAAGGTAAATTTAAAATTCTCTTGTCTGCTGTTTTGATAAGTGGAGCAGTATATGGGCAAACAGTAAATGAATCATTGACGGTTGTTCAGCGGATTGGCGATAAGCTAATCCGTGAGACACCATTCAAATATCGGTTAGAAGTAGCGCCGGTAGATTCTGTCTTTGACGATGTTGAGTTCATCAACTTCGGTCGTACTTTTGGACTGGGACGCCCTGCTGTTGCTTATGCCTATACCCGCATTTATTCAGATAGGGACAAGAAGATGAATATCCAGTTGGAGCATAATGATGCATGTAAAATCTGGTTGAACGGGAAGATTGTATATCAGAGGAAGGGGAACCGACAGTTGAATTTGATTTATGAAGAACGCAGTGTGGAAATGTCTTTTCAATGTGAACTTCAGCTGAAAAAAGGAGAAAATATATTGTTAGTAAAGTCAGAAACTGCGGGTCAACAATGGACGTTTTATATGCAGCCTCCCAGTTTGAAAGGTTCGGTGACTGTGGCGGCTGATTATCCATCTATTGGTTTACATCAGGTCCCAGATGTTGATGCCCGTATTACCGACTTAACAAATTGGTTAGTAATTGGTCCTTTTGAACCGGGCATTGATATTCCCCATGCCCCTGAAATGGAATTTCAGTTCGGAACAATGTATGCAGGTTTGGGACGTGAAGCTGTCACCTGGACAATACCTAAGATAGAGATATTGGGGAATATGATTGATCCTAAAGAATGGGGTACTACCTATCAGTGGAATTATCATAATGGAGGAGTAGCTTGGGCTATGCAACAACTGTCGGAAGTTTCAAATGATAGTCGCTACAAACGTTGGGCTGATAATTTCTGTAATTTTCAATTGGAAGGGATGCCTTTCGTAAAGCATCAGGTGCGTACACTTAACTATATGAACTCGGCCAATCATTTCATAATAAAGACTCCTTTATTGGATTTTACATTGGCTCCGGCGCTACCGTTTATCTATAAATTGCGTACGGAAGGAGATTTTAAGAACCGTGGAGCTTACGAGTCTTTTATCAATGAAATGATGAAGTATGCACGTGAAGAACAGATACGCCTTCCGGGTTCTTCTATCTATACCCGTGTCACTCCTGAAGAATACACCACTTGGGTAGATGATATGTTTATGGGGATTCCATTTTTGGTACAGGCTTCCCTTTATGCGAAAGATGAGGTTACCCGTAAGCTTTTTTTAGAAGATGCTGCGTCACAAGCGCTCGATTTTATTCCACAAGTGTTTGATAAACAGGCAAATTTGTATATGCATGCCCATTATTCCAAACGTCCGGAGGTAAAGATGCCTCATTGGGCGCGTGCAAATGGATGGGCCACATGGGCTATGAGCGATGTCCTGAAGGTGCTTCCGGCTTCTCATCCTAAATATAAAGCAATCTTAAAACAGTATCGTAAGCATATCGGAGAAGTTGTTAAGTGGCAGGATAAGAGTGGGCTTTGGTTTAATGTGCTTGAATATCCCGAATCAAAGCTGGAAGTATCAGGCACTGCCATATTTGTAATGTCTATCGCCCGTGGAATTAACTACGGATGGTTGGATAAAAAGACTTATATGCCGGTCTTGACAAAAGCTTGGGAGGCATTGGCCTCTCAAGTAGAACAGGATGGTACTGTTCACAATATCTGTATGGGTACCATGTGTTCTGAAGATGTAAACTACTATATAAATCGTCCGTTTTTTGACGATGATACTCACGGATCGTTTGCTGTTTTGTTTGCAGGGATTGATGTTTATAAAATGTTGAACGGAATAAAATAAAGTCTATTAGGTAATGAAATTGGTTAGTTTTTTCATTTGTATACTCTTCTTAGCTGGGCTGAACTCGTGTCAGCCCGTCATAGAAGTGGAAGAAGTCGATAGTTTTGAGAATGTGAATCATCCTCGTGTGTTATATTGGTTTTGGAGTCCGGATGTGTTACAGAATGAGCGTTATTTGACGGATTTGGATTCGATAGCAAAAAAAAGTCCGTTCGATCTGATTTTTATTACGGCACGTGACGGGGTTGATTTTTATAATTATGAGGTAATGCGTCCTATTTTTAGTCGTTTGGTAGAGAAAGCACATCAGAAAAACTTGAAGATAGGCTTGCAACTGTGGGATGGTGGGGATGAAATCCCTTTGGAACATAGTATGCGTTTACTTGGAGAGAAAGAGGTAACTTTAGATGCGGTGGGACATGCGAGCTGTGATTTGATAGCGAAACACGTGCGGCAGAATTCAATCAATCGTCATTCGGATGTGAAGGTACAGAAAAGCGAATTGTTTAAAGTATGGGCTTTTAAGAAGGCAGAAGATGGCGTATATGTTCCGGGAACCTTGTCTGATATAACTTCGATAGTACAGTCTGTTTCTAAAACTCCCGATAGACTTACTGTGACGATAAACGGTGGAAAAGATTTGGCTGGCTATTCGGTCTATGTACTGGCACAGCATTATTATAATTGGAGTGATATGTATGGTGGATATGTTTCTGATTTGTTTAGGGAAGCTTTTAAAAATTATGCCTCTATTCCTTTCGATGGCACTGCTTTGGATGAATATACTCATATGCGTATCACTCCTCCTTGGTTAATGCCGGAAAGTGAGTCGTTTACAGAGCGTTTCTATTCACCGGCTATGGCAGAACGTTTTAAAGAAAAGTATGGAAATGATATGGAAACTTGTCTTTTGGCTATGCGATATGTGCCTGAAGGAGAAGAAGCATTGCGTATTAGCAATATCAATCACTATATAGATTTGATGCGTGGAGGTCCTTTGCAAGTAGAACGGGATTTTTATCATGATTCGAAATCCGTTTTCGGGCCAGAAACATTTATCGGAGTTCACAATACCTTTCACAATGCCTTAGGAGGAGATGAATTGTGGCAGACCGGTGGTAATTGGTGGACGCTGCCCCGTGAATATGGCCATACGGATGAAACCAGCATTCTGCCTACTCAAATGGGAATTGCTCAATGTTCTCCCCGGAATGTTTTGTATAATATGTATTATCATGAGCATCCTGATACGATTTTTAAGAAAGCGGTTTGTGATTTAGCTTATGGCATTCGCACTCACTATCATGCATATAACGATACACATGGATGGGGAGTAAAATTAGAGTCACCGGAATTTATGGCAGGAGTACGGCCGATAGAGAATGCGGCTTCTTTGTTGAACCGTTTTGATCCGGCTCTGCCGCAGATGGATGTCCTTCTTGTTTTTGGAATGGAAGCATTGCAAAATTGGTATCCTGATCGGAAGGTACGCAGTAAATATGAATTAAATACTCAGGTTCGACCGGAAGAAGTAGCCATGAAATTGTGGAATCAAGGGTATCGGGTCGTATTGGCTTCTTCGGATGTAATAACCGAAGGCAAATTGAAAGTCGAGAAAAATGGAACATTGAATTTGAATGGCCATTCTTATACAAATATGGTGTATTTGTATCCGCAGTATATGAAAGACTCTACTCTTTCTTTGTTAGAAGAGTATGTAGCTTGTAAGGGGAGAATGTTGTTGATGGGTGAATTTGGGAAAGACTTTGAAGGCACCGATATTGAACAACGTATCTCAAAACTAGGAAATTTTTGTAATGATATTCCTGAAGTCGTACAGGGGCTGGAACAGATGGGGGTTACAGCCTCACGCTTACCGGGGAATGCTAGTATTAATGAAGATGGTTCTTATGTAGAAACATTTTATCCTGCTCTGTCCGGAAGTGAAAGTGTGAGTTTTAAAGTAATATTAGATAAGCATGAGTTTGCCGGCATTTGCAAGGGAATGATTGCCATTCAGACTGATGGAAAAGGGCGTTTGGTGAAATTAGCTTCGGTTGGGCTGTCTGAATTGAAAAAAGATGGAAAAGATATGCTCCGGCTATCATCCCCTTCGGATATCTATGTATCGATAGACAAACAAGGCTACAAAATTCAGGTAATCAAGGGCACGGAAGTTTTAATAAAGGATATTGAATAGCTATGAAGAAATTTGGTTTGTTTTTATTAGGTATTGGATTGTTTTTTTTCAAAGTGTTGGCAGCCGTTCCGGATACGAAACTGGAGAGATGGTTAGATACAAACTATTGTAAGATTTCTACAACCATAAAACAGTATGATTATGCACATTATAATTTAGTGACGAATCGTTCTGATGCTCCATTGGGTAAAGACCATCGGTTGGGTGGGGCTACTTGGTCTGTTCGTGCGGATGTTAATGAAGTTCCGGACAGAGTAGATGCAATAGAATTGTGTGTGACTTTTCAGTGCACTTCCGGACAAATAGAACAAGCAGCCGTGTCTGTGAATGTGGATTGTGGGCGTTGGAGTGCAGACAATTATGTTTTACTTCCCGCTGTTGCCTACAATGGTAACAAATTTGAATCCAGAAGACTGCGTTATTCTCCGAAGCTCTATGAAGTTCAGGATATTGGTCCGGATAAGCCTGTCATTGTAACAGATATTTTGCGTTTGGATAAAGGAGATGGCTTTTCACGTATTCAAGATCGCAGTGGAGCATTTGCCACGCCTTCAGTATGCTTTCAATCACCGCTCACCCGGCAAGGCCTTATTATGTTGACAGAATATGGTAATGATTTGGGGGATTATAGCTTGTCAATCGAAGAAGCGAGAAATCGTGAAAATGCTACTATTTCAATTACTTCTCCGTGTATGCGTGAACAATATGTCTATATGAATTGCGATAGCCGGGTCCCTTCTTGGGATAAAGGACGTCATTTCCAAACGGGAGATGTAGTGACAGTCAAATTGCGTTTGTATGGGTTCAAAGCTAACCGGATAACAGATTTGTTTGAACGATTTTCTGAGGTGCGCAAAGATCTGGTCTGTGGAAAATTGCGTAATACGTTATCTTATTCAACCTGTCAAGTTATTCAGGAGAGTAAGTTTAATGCTCAGAACTTTGTACCTGAATACGGGTATTATTCTGTCGGGATGAGAGAAAACTTTCTGCAGGACTGGCAAATTGGATGGACTGGAGGAATGATATCCACCTATCCGTTGTTATTTATGGGGAATGAACAGACTTGCCAGAATGTAATCAGAAATTTTGATTGGCTTTTTCCTGATGGTATTAGTCCTTCCGGATTCTTTTGGGATGCCGGAGAAAAAGGGAATGTGTGGTTAGGAGGTGATATTCGCAAACCACATACTGCCAATTGGCATTTGATTCGTAAAAGTGGAGATGCTGTTTATTATATAATCAAGCAATTGATGTTGATGGAGTCCAAGGGGATTCATGTGAAAGCTGAATGGAAAGATGGCACTCGTAAGGTTTGCAATGCGTTTGTCAAGTTATGGAATGAAAACCATCAATTTGGTCAATTTGTGGATTCCCAAACAGGAAAAATATGTGTGGGAGGTTCGGCTTCGGGGGCTATTGTTCCGGCAGCTTTGGTCTTGGCAGGTAATTATTTCAAAAATGATGAGTATATCCGTGTCGCTCGAGAATCGGGAGAGTATTATTATCGTTATTTTACTAGTCAAGGTATTACTTGTGGAGGTCCTGGAGATGCAATGCAGAATCCGGACTCGGAATCTTCTTATTCGTTGGTAGAGTCATTTGCTTTACTTTATGAGTTGACTGGGGACAAAAAGTGGTTGAATTATGCGGGAGATGCGGCACGACAATTTGCAAGTTGGGTAGTTACCGGTAATTATTCATTCCCAGCGCAATCGCTTTTTGGGAGAGCCGGCATTCATTCAATGGGAGCTGTATATGCGAATACTCAGAATAAGCATGGAGCACCAGCCATTTGTACAGCTTCCGGCGTTGCTTTATTGCGCTTGTACCGTGCTACCGGTGAACTTTTCTATCTGAACCTCTTGCAAGATATAGCTCATAACATAACACAATATCTTCCATGTAAAGCTAATCCGATTGGGCAGGTGAAAGAAGGATGGGTCTGTGAGCGAGTGAACATGACCGACTGGGAAGGAGTAGATCGGATTGGAGAGATTGTAGGTTTATCGACATGGGCAGAGACAGGGCTAATGCTGACTACTGTCGAGATTCCCGGAGTGTATATACAACCAGACAGAAAAATGGCAACTGCATTTGATAACATATTGTTGAAAACTGCAGTAAAAAAGAACGGTACTTTTGTATGTGAATTGAAAAATCCGTCTTCATCTCCAGTCAATGTTAAAATACTGGTAGAAAATGCTACTGAACGGCTCCGCCCATTTGGTGAAAATAAGCTATACACAGCTCGGACTATTCATCTAAAACCGCAGGAGACAAAACGGTTGGCTTATTAACAATAAAAGAACGGAGTTATATATGAAAACACGTGGTATATTATTACTTATTTTATCTTTTTATTCCGTTGCAATATACGCCGGAGAGTTGAAATTATGGTATGCGAAACCTGCTCGGACATGGGAGGAAGCTTTACCTTTGGGAAACGCCTATATGGGCGCAATGGTTTATGGAGGAACAGAACGGGAAGAATTACAACTTAATGAGGAAACATTGTGGGGAGGTGGTCCTTATCAAAATGATTACTCTGATGCATTGACGAATCTACCTCATATCCGTTCTCTTATTTTTGATGGTAAAAATTTGGAAGCCCAGCATTTGATTCAGAAAACATTTTATTCTGCCAAAAATGGTAATGGAATGCCATATCAACCTATTGGGAGTTTGCTGATTGAATCTCTGGGACATGAAAAGGCGACTGATTACTATCGGGAATTGGACATTGAGCGAGCTGTAGCAACCACAAGTTATAAGGTGGGGGATGTAAATTATAAGAGGGAAATTTTCACTTCTTTCACAGATCGTGTGCTGATTATCCGGCTGACTGCTGATCAGCCTCACAAATTGACTTTTAGAATTCGCTATGAAGCTCCTTCACCGTCAGAGACAAC
>ENA-UOIY01002503-UOIY01002503.1-human-gut-metagenome-genome-assembly--contig:-P114-NODE-2503-length-13674-cov-4.689845_pt1 | contig 13674 bp, 9 predicted proteins | sample MGYA00242335_ERZ723882 | MGnify/ENA metagenome assembly ERZ723882
GGAGTACAGCCGCAGCTGATTGGCTTTTTCGGCCCAGGGGCCCTCCGGCCCCTCGCCGGAGAGAAGGTCCTTTACCTTTAACTCTCCGCCGGTGACCCGCAGCCAGGTCAGCCGTGCGCCCTGTTCATCCTGCGAGATCTTGAATACCGCTGCACCAAAGGCAGACAGTGCAGGGGCCGGGCGGGTGAACCGGTCCAGCCCTTCCAGCAGCGGGTCTACACCGTCCAGCCGCAGCGCAGAGCCAAACCAGCAGGGGAATACATGCCGCCGGGCAATGGCGGGCAGGATCTGGCCGTCCTCCAAGGCGCCCTGTTCCAGCCAGGCATCCATAAGCCGTTCGTCACACAGGGCCAGCGCTTCGTCCCGGGCGGCAGGGTCAGCGCCAAAATCCACAAAGCCTTCACCCAGGCGGCGGTTCAGCTGTTCCAGCAGTTCGGCACGGGTCGGGCCGGGCAGATCCATCTTATTGACAAATACAAAGGTAGGGATGCGGTACCGGCGCAGCAGCTGCCACAGGGTCTCGGTGTGGCTCTGCACGCCGCCCGGCCCGCTGATCACCAGCACAGCATAGTCCAGCACCTGCAAGGTGCGCTCGGCCTCGGCGGAAAAATCCACATGGCCGGGGGTGTCCAGCAGGGTGATATGGGTCTGCCCGGCGTCCAGCAAAGCCTGTTTTGAAAAAATGGTGATGCCTCGTGCCCGCTCCAAGGCGTCCGTATCCAAAAAAGCGTCCCGGTGGTCCACCCGGCCCAGTTTGCGGATGACTCCCGCCCGGTACAGCATAGCTTCGGACAGGGTGGTCTTGCCGGAGTCCACATGGGCCAGCACCCCCAGTACGATGGATCTTGTCTGTGCCTGCATCCTGCCCCTCCTTATTAAAGAGCGCCGGCCGCCAGGCCGATCAAGGTCATGGCGCTGCCCAGCACCAGATTGGTCGCCAGGCTGCAAAAGGTGCGCTCCTCCGGCTCCAGCTCGTCAAAGGAGACGATATGCTCGTCAGCATAGTCCACCATAGAGGAGGTGGCATGGCGGCGTTTTTTGCTTTTTTCCGGTGCGCGTCCCGCGGTGAACAGCCGCCGGGGGCTTAACCCGTCCAGGCTGAGGTAGCTCATCCAGGCCCAGGCAAGGAATGTGATGCCGCACACCAGTACCGGCCCTTCCCATAAGGTAAAGATCCCATCGCTGACAAAGTTTTCCCACACAAGGCAGGCTGCGGCGGCAACGGACAGCCGGGTGACCCCTTTGTAGAAGATGGCGTGGAGCATATAGGGCTTATAAATGGAAAAAATTCTCTTCATATTTCGTGGTGCTCTCCTATAATGTGCGCAAAGATTCATCTCCTTATTATAGCATGAGCGTGAAAAAAAAGATAGATTGTCCTCCGTATAGAGGAAATCTTTTCATCTTTGTACGCCTACAGAATACAAATGGCTATGCCATAACGGCGTATTTTGCTCAAAATGGTACACTTTTTGCGCAAAACAGGTCCCATTCCATTGACATCTCCCTAGGGGGATGGTAGAATATGAAGCGTGTTCATAGTTCTGCAAGGGGGCGTAAACACAGACAGAGGAGTCTGTTTCGGCCTCTATTTTTGTACTCGCGGGTGGGAATGTCCGCGCGTCCCTTTGCCGAAAAAGGGGAGAACGAGGCGACTTGTGCGCCTTATATGCCATGACACAACGCAAAAAATACAGGGAGGACAACACAATGAACAACAACTTCGAGTCTCATAAGTTCGACCGCCGCAGCTTCCTCAAGGCCAGCGGCATTGTTGGCGCAGCCGGCCTGCTGGCAGCCTGTGGCGGCAAGGATGACTCCGGCGCCCCCGCCGCTTCCGGTTCCGGCGCTGCTCCTGCTGCACCTGGCAACGGCGGCGAGCCCATCACCGACCTGGTCACCTGGGAAGTCGTCCTGCGTGAGCTGGAGACCTGGAACGTCCAGAAGAGCCAGAACGCAGCCGACCTGAACGTGCTGTGCAACTGCGTCAGCGGTCTGGTCACCAACAACATCTACGGCCAGTTCGTGCCCGATGTGGCTACCGAGTGGAGCTACAATGCCGACGCCACCGAGTGCACCTTCAAGCTGCGCAACGACGTGAAGTGGAGCGACATGAACGGCAACGTCAAGGGCGACATGAAGGCTGAGGACTACCTGATCGGTCTGGAGTGGGTGCTGAACTCTGCCAAGAACGAGAACCTGAACACCTCCATGCCCAATAACTATATCGTCAAGGCTGCTGAGTACAACCAATACACCATGGAGATGGACCCTGAGGAAGCTAAGAAGCTGACCTACAAGGACATGCTGGACTACGGTGTCGGCATCGCTGCTCCGGACGACTACACCGTCGTGTACACCTGCAAGGTGCCTTGCCCCTTCTTCCACACCATCGCTTCCGGCTCTTGCCTGTTCCCCCTGGCACAGGGCCAGCTGGACGAGGTTGGCGGTGTTGAGGGCTACCAGGGTGTCACCAACGAGACTCTGTGGTACAACGGCGCTTACCTGTGCACCGAGTACATCCAGAACAACTCCAAGGTCCTGGTGCAGAACCCCAACTACTACAACGCTGATAAGGAATCTCGCTTCCACTCTGTCACCGTTCGTATGATCGATGACGTGCTGGTGGGCTATCAGCTGTACGATACTGGTGAGATCGATGAGATCGATCTGGCTGAGGCTCCGGCTTCCACCATCCTGAGCGATCCCAACAACCAGTATTACAACCAGGTGGTTGAGGCTACCCCCAAGAAGTTCAGCTACCAGTGCCACTTCAACTGGAACCGTAAGAACCCGGACGGCACCCCCGACGACAACTGGAACAAGGCTATCGCCAACCACAAGTTCCGGGAGAGCCTGCAGTACGGCCTGAACATGCGCACCACGTGGGAGCGTGTCAACCAGCTGGAGCCCATGACGTGTGAGAACAACTGCTTCACCATGAAGGGCCTGTGTGTGTTCAGCGATGGCCGTGATTACACCGACCGCGTGGAAGAGCTGCTGAACTACCCCGCATCCAACGGCAAGGATCCCCGCCGTCTGAGAGACATCTCCAAGCTGAAGAAAGAGGCTATGGAGGAGCTGAGCGCTATCGGCGTCACCTTCCCCGTTACCCTGTACGATTACACCAAGGCTGGCGCCAGCACCGCTGGTATGCTGGTGATGCAGCAGATGTTCAAGGATTGCCTGGGCGATGACTTTGTCAAGTATGACTGGATCGAGTTCGTTTCCTCCATGAAGCAGGAGATCGTGGACGCTCACACCGCTTGCTGGTACCGCAACGGCTGGGGCGCTGACTACGCTGATATCTCCAACTTCCTGGGCCAGGAGATCCTGGGCGATGAGAACGCCTACTACAACTACAACTACAACTTCCTGTGCGACTTTATGGATGCTCCTGAGGATTACCGCAAGGATCTGGTGGCTTGCTACCAGGAGTTCACCGACCTGTACAACATCGCCAATGCCATCAATGATGACACCGACGCTCGTTATGAGGCATTTGCACAGGCTGAGGCTTGCTTCATCAACCACGTCATCACCCTTCCGTATCAGTACGAGGTTGGCCTGCAGCTGACGCACGTCAACCTGTACTCCAAGATCAACACCCTGTGCGGCATTGCTGCATACAAGTACGTTAACTGGGAGACCTCCACGGAAGCCTATACCGCTGAGGACTTCGCAGCCTTCGCCGAGGCTTATAACGCGGCTAAGGGTGCCTGATGCTGAAATATACCCTGAAGCGGCTGGCTCAGTCGCTTGTTACGATTTTCCTTGCTGTTACGCTCGTATTCCTGCTGCTGCGCCTTCTGCCTACGGATTACTTCTTCACTGAGGATCAGCTCATGAAGCTTACCGAAGAGCAGAAGGACGCGCAGCTGCAGGCTGCGGGCCTGTTGGACCCCCCTGGTACACAGCTTATTCGCTATTATGGGCAGCTCCTCCATCTGGACTTTGGTGTCTCGCGGAGAATTCAGAGCGGCGTTCCTGTGACCAAGGTGATCGGCAGCAAATTCAAGATCTCTATGAGATTGGGATTGATCTCTCTGGTCATCGCACTGACCCTGGGTGTCACCCTGGGTGTTTTGCAGACTGTCCGGAAAGAGAAGCTGTTGGACCATGTAGGCACAGCATATACCGTATTCGTCAACGCAGTGCCGCCCTTGGTGTCCTACTCACTGGTGCTGGTGTTCGGTGCAAAGGTACTGGGCTTACCGCCTTTGTACTCCAACCGAAACCCAGGTCCGTCCAGTATTCTCCCCATCGTCTGCTTGTCCATGGCGTCCATTGCGGGCTATGCCCTGTGGACCCGCCGCTATATGGTGGATGAGCTGACCCGCGATTACATCAAACTTGCCAAGATCAAGGGCCTGAACACCCGGGAGATCATGGTGGGTCATGTGATGCGCAACGCTATGGTGCCCATGGTGCAGTACATTCCGGCTGCACTGCTGGAGACCATTGGCGGCTCGCTGCTGGTGGAGCGCTTCTTCTCGGTGCCGGGCATGGGCCCGCTGCTGACGGACGCAATCAACCGTTATGATACCAACGTGGTCCAGACTCTGGTCATCCTGTATGCGACCATTGGCATCCTGGGCGTGTTCCTGGGTGACCTGGCCATGATGATGGTTGACCCGCGTATTACTCTGGTAGGGAAGGAGGAGGCCCGCTGATGGCGAAAGCATCTGATTTTGAGGGGAAGAACCCCGACGAGCTGTTTTACTTTGTAGACTACTCGCCTGAGGAAGCTGAGCGCATCGGCTACTCCAACTATTCGTACTGGGGATCTGTGCTCCAGAACTTTTTGAAGCGGAAGATGGCTGTGTTCTGCGCCATCCTGTTTGTTGGCTTGGTGACGTTCTCCTTTGTGGCACTGTCGATCGCTAAATACGACTATGCCACCCTGGAGGTGAACAACGCCCTCAAGTTTACAAAGCCCAATGCAGAGTACTGGTTTGGTACCGATAACATTGGCCGCGACTACTGGTGCCAGGTATGGTTTGCCGCCCAGACTTCGATCCGCATGGCGCTGATCGTGGCTGTGGGCGAAAGCGTCTTGGGTATCGTGATCGGCCTGGTGTGGGGCTATGTCCGCAAGCTGGACCGCTTCTTCACCGAGCTGTACAACCTGATCTACAACATCCCGATCATTATCTATATGACTCTGATCGCGCTGTTGGTCGGCCGCAGCTTCTGGATCATGGTGGTCTCTCTGGTGGCTACCCACTGGCTGAACATGGCCCGCCGTGTCCGCAACATGGTGTTTATGTACCGTGACCGGGAGTACAACCTGGCATCCCGGTGCCTGGGCACCCCGCTGTGGCGCGTGCTGACCAAAAACATCCTGCCCTATCTGGTGTCGGTCATCATTCTGGGCATGGCCCTGTCCATCCCGGCTACCATCTCCCTGGAGAGCACCCTCTCCTACCTGGGCATCGGTCTGGACAGCCGCACCCCCTCTCTGGGTGTGCTGCTGCGTGACGCACGGCTGTTCTTCCTGGACTACCCCTATCTGCTGATCTTCCCAGCAGTGATCGTGTCCATCATCTCGATTTCGTTCTATATCATGGGCAACGCGTTCTCGGATGCGGCTGACCCGCGCAATCACGTTTAAGATGGGAGAGAAGACCACCAAATGGATAAAAAACCAATCATCTCTGCCAAGGACGTGGAGATCACCTTTAGCCTGGGCGGCAAAAAGCTGAAAGCTATCCGCAAGTGCTCGCTGGATCTGTACGAGGGCGAGACCCTCGCCATCGTAGGCGAGTCCGGCTCCGGTAAGAGCGTGTTCACCAAAACCTTCGTGGGCATGCTGGACGCCAACGGTAAGATCACCGGCGGCTCCATCATGTACGACGGCGAGGATGTAGCGAAGTACAAGGAGAAGGACTGGCTCAAGATCCGCGGCAAAAAGATCGCGATGGTCATGCAGGACCCGATGACCAGCCTGAACCCCCTGAAGAAGGTGGGCAAGCAGATCCAGGAGAGCATCGAGCATCACCAGGGTCTCAAGGGCGCAGAAGCCAAAAAGGCTGCCATCGAGATGCTGGCCAAGGTTGGCATCCCTGATCCCGAGCGCCGCTACGACCAGTACCCCCATGAGTTCTCCGGCGGTATGCGTCAGCGTGTGGTCATCGCCATTGCAGCTGCCTGCCATCCGCAGGTGCTGATCTGTGACGAGCCCACCACCGCACTGGATGTGACCATCCAGGCCCAGATCCTGCAGCTGATCCGTGATCTGCAGAAGGAGCTGGATATGTCGGTCATCTACATCACCCACGACCTGGGTGTTGTGGCAAACGTGGCCGACCGCGTGGCTGTCATGTACGCTGGTCAGATCGTGGAGTACGGCACCGTGGAGGAGATCTTCTATGACTCCTGGCACCCCTATACCTGGGCGCTGCTGCAGGCTCTGCCGCAGCTGGGCGTCAAGGGCGAGGAGCTGCCCAGCATCGACGGTACCCCCCCGAACCTGTTCAACGAGATCCAGGGCGACGCTTTTGCCCCGCGCAACAAGCATGCACTGGCCATCGACTTTGTGCAGGAGCCGCCGTTCTTCCCCGTGTCGGAGACCCATGCGGCCAAGACCTGGTATCTGGACCCCCGGGCGCCCAAGATCGAGCGTCCGCACTCGATCCAGAACCTGCGGGCCAAAATGGAAAAGATGGGAGGTGCGCGCTGAATGGCTGAACGTGAAAAGCTGATCGAACTGAAGGACCTTCAGATCACCTTTGGCAGCGGCAAGCGTAAATTCGTGGCCGTGGACCATGTCAATTTTGACATCTACAAGGGCGAGACCTTCTCTCTGGTAGGCGAGTCCGGCTCTGGCAAGACCACCATTGGCCGTGCCATCTGCCGCATCAACCCCACTTCCGGCGGCGAGATCCTGTTCAAGGGTCAGCGCATCAACGGCAAGATCTCCAAGGAACTGGATAAAGAGGTCATCCGCAAGTGCCAGATGATCTTCCAGGACCCGATGGCTTCGCTGAACGAGCGCGCCAAGGTGGAATACATCGTGGCAGAGGGCCTTTTGAACCATCACCTCTACAAGGACCAGAATGACCTGCATGAAAAGGTCATGAACGCCCTGCACGAGGTCGGCCTGCTGCCGGAGTTTGCTTCCCGCTTCCCCCACGAGTTCTCGGGCGGACAGCGGCAGCGCATCGGTATTGCACGCGCCCTGGTCATGCAGCCGGAGTTTATTGTGGCAGACGAGCCCATCTCGGCGCTGGATGTGTCCATCCGCGCTCAGGTGCTGAACCTGCTCAATAACATGAAGAAGTCCCGTGGCCTGACCTACCTGTTCATTGCCCACGATCTGTCTGTGGTGCGTTTTATCTCCGACCGCATTGCTGTCATCAGCAAGGGCCGTATCGTAGAGCTGGCAGAGGCAGAGGAGCTGTTCCTCCACCCGCTGCACCCCTACACCAAGGCTCTGCTGAGCGCTGTGCCCATCCCGGACCCCAGCCTGGAAAAGGAGAAAAAACTCCTGGTCTACGATCCTTCGATCCATGACTATTCCACCGATAAGCCCGTTTGGGAAGAGATCGCCAACGGACACTTCGTCTATGGCAACCAGAAGGAGCTGGAGGGTTACCGCAAGGAGTACGAATCCAAGCGCTGATCCCAATACTTCGGTTATTTTTCTGCATCTGCCCCGTCGCAGCACCCGCTGCGGCGGGGTTTTTGCGTTTTGCGGCGGATTCTGTTTTTTTGTGGGTAAAATAGCGGATAAGCGCTTGTTTTTGCGGCATACCAAACCTTGGAATTGACAAAAAGGCTGAGAAATACTATACTTGTTGCAACGTAATGCGTATAGGGGCGTGCTATGGGGCAGGCCCATAGCTTTGCAGGGTTCACAGGCCGCGGTCGCATTGAACAGATGGACTGGAGAGGGCCGGGCACGGGGAGGATATCTCCGCCGGGGCTGTTGTCTATGCAGGGCGAAGCCGGTGCTTTTGATCAAAAGCCCGGAACAAAAAATTCTATACGATAGCACACAAAGGGATCGGGCCGCTCCGGCGGTGCATCCCATCAACATGGCGCAGGTTCTGCCTGGTGGGCGAGCCTGGGCCTTACAGTCAATTTTGGAGGTTTCGAATGGCACAGTTAAAAGAACAGAAAGACCAGCGCCCCGCCGCCGCAGCTGCGGCTGAAGCAGGGGAGAAGCGGCCCCGTCCCCGCCGTCCGCACAGCCAGCGCCGTCCCCGCCGGGCACCGCAGCCCAAGGAGGGCAATGCGACCCAGATCCATATTTACCCCTTGGGCGGCCTGGGCGAAGTGGGCAAAAATATGACTGTTTACGAGTGCTGCGGCGATATGATCATTGTGGACTGCGGCCTGGTATTCCCGGACAGCGATATGTTCGGCGTGGACCTGGTGATCCCGGATTTCAGCTTTGTGCTGCAAAATAAGGATAAGATCAAGGGCCTGCTGATCACCCACGGCCACGAGGATCACATTGGCAGCATCCCCTATCTGCTGCAGCAGATGGACCTGCCCATCTACGGCACCCGGCTGACCTGCGGCCTGATCCGCAATAAGCTGGAGGAGTTCGGCCTGGCAGGGCGCACAAAGTTTGTGGAGATCCTGCCCCGCAAAAAGGTCAAACTGGGCTGCTTCACGGTGGAGCCCATCCACGTCAACCACTCCATCCCGGATGCAGTGGCGTTTGCCATCGACAGCCCCGCCGGTGTTGTGATCCAGACCGGTGACTTTAAGATCGATTACACCCCCCTGGCCTGCGGCCCTACGGATCTGTCCACTCTGTCCGAGTACGGACAGAAGGGGGTCCTGGCCCTGCTCAGCGACTCGACCAATGCCGAGCGCGCCGGTTTTACGGCTACGGAGCAGAAGGTGGCCGCCGGTGTGCGCAACCTGTTTGCACGGGCGCGGAACAAGCGCATCATTATCGCTACCTTTGCCTCCAATATCTACCGTGTGCAGCAGATCATCGATCTGGCGGTAGAGGATGGCCGCAAGGTGGCATTCAGCGGCCGCAGCATGGTCAACAATACCGCCATGGCCCAGGAGCTGGGCTATATGCATATCCCAGAGGGGACGCTGATCAGCGTGGACGAGCTGGGCCAGTACCCGCCGGAGCAGGTGGTGCTGATCACCACCGGCAGCCAGGGCGAGCCGCTGAGCGCTTTGTCCCGCATGGCATCCTGCAGTCACCGTCAGGTGCGGGTAGGCCCGGGAGATTTTATCATCATCTCCGCCAACCCCATCCCCGGCAATGAAAAGAGCGTGACCAAGATCGTCAACGGCCTGCTGCTGCTGGGCGCTGAGGTGATCTACGAGAGCATGTACGATGTCCATGTTTCCGGCCACGCCTGCCAGGAGGAGCAGAAGCTGATGCTCACCCTGACCAAGCCGCAGTATTTCCTGCCGGTGCACGGCGAGTATAAGCAGCTGAAAAAACACGCCCTGACGGCGGCCAGCCTGGGCATCCCCACCAGCAATATCCTGATCGCGGAGAACGGCTCCAACGTAGTGCTCTCCCGCGATGAGCTGAAGCTGGGCGAGCCGGTAACGGCCGGCGCTGTGATGGTGGACGGCCTGGGCGTGGGCGACGTGGGCAACGTGGTCCTGCGGGACCGCAAGCACCTGTCGGAGGATGGCCTGGTGATCATTGTGGCCACTGTGGACAGCAAGACAGGCAAGGTCCTGGCCGGGCCGGACCTGGTCAGCCGGGGCTTTGTCTATGTGCGGGAGAACGAGGGCCTGATGGATGGTGCCCAGAGCATTGTGGAAAATGCCCTGAGCCGCTGTGTGGAAGAGCATGTGCGGGATTGGAACAGCGTCAAGACCCGGGTGCGGGAGGCGCTGAGCAGCTATATCTACCGCCGCACCAAGCGCAGCCCCATGATCCTGCCCATCCTGAGGGAGGTCTGAGCCGGGCTGTATGACGGCCAAAAAGGCTGCGGTCATTGAAAAAAGCGTGTGCCCTGGGGGCAGGGCCGCAGTCCTTGGGGGAGGATGAATCTATGAAACAAAAACCCAGATGGACCCTGGAAATGTTTACTGCCGGTCTGGCAGTGCTGTGCCTGCTGTTGGCAGCGGCGGTTTTGGCTGCGCAGCCTGCGGTATGGCCGGTGCTGCTGGGGCTGGTGGTGCTGTGGGCCCTGGGCTTTGTGGTCTTCCGTCACCATCTGCGCCGCTGGGTGGCGCGCTGGATGTGCGGCGGCAAATTTGAAAAATCCAAGCTCCGGTTCAGTCTGGAGCCGTTGTCCCAGCCGGCGGCACTGCTGTCCGGGGACTCGATCTTGTGGTACAACGACCAGTTCCGTGCGCGGCTGCTGGGCGGCGGCGATCTGCTGATCAGCCGGGTGAACAAGGTCCTGCCGGGACTGGAACTGCAGCTCTGCCGCACGCCGGAGGGGCAGCTGCTGACTTTAGGCGGGTGCATCTGGGCGGTACACAGCTCTACCGTGCCGGGCGGCGCCGAGAGCATGAGCCTTTTGATCTTTAACGAGGAGACTGCGCTGCGCCGGGTGGAGGCGGAGTATAAGGCCAGCCGCCCGGGCTGCCTGATCTTCTCGGTGGATGGATACGATGATGTGTTTGGCGATATGCTGGACAGCGAGCGTGCCCGCCTGCTGGAAGGCATCAACCGCACCCTGGAGGATATGATCGGCCGCGGCACCGGCTTCTTGCGCCGCATCGGCACCGGGCGGTATATTGCTGTGGTGGAGGAGCGCAATCTGGAGCAGTACGCCCAAAAAGGCTATGATGTGCTGGACAAGATCCGTGCGCTGAACCCCAGCGTCAACCTCTCCATGTCCATTGGCGTAGGCCGCGGGGCCAAGACCCTGCGGGAAGCCCAGGATATGGCGGTGCAGGCTCTGGATATGGCCCAGGGCCGCGGCGGTGACCAGGCGGCGGAGATGACCCCGGATGGCTTTACCTTCTACGGCGGCGTCAGCCACGGCGTGGAAAAACGCAGCAAGGTGCGCAGCCGCTTGGTGGCCGATCAGCTGGTTGCGCTGATCAAAGAGGCGGATCATGTGGTCATCATGGGGCACCGGATGAGCGATCTGGATGCCATTGGCGCTGCGGAGGGCGTGCTGCGCATCTGCAAGATCTGCGATGTGCCGGCAGTGATCGCTGTGCGGCGGGACGCTACACTGGCATCCAGTCTGATCGATGCTTTGGCGGAAGCCGGGCAGGAAGATGACTTTATCGACCCCAAGGGGGCGCTGCCCATCATCTCCAAGCGTACCCTGTGCGTCGTGGTGGATACATACCAGACGGGCCTGGTGGAAAGCAAGGAGATCTTGGAGAAGTGCGGCAAGATCGCCGTGATCGACCACCACCGCAAGGGGGTGGGCTTTATCGAAAACGCAGTCCTGGTCTGCCACGAGCCCTATTCTTCCTCCACCAGCGAGCTGGTCACCGAGCTGCTGCAGTATGTAGGCACCCGAGAGGATAAACCCAACCGGGTGGAGGCCGAGGGCCTGCTCTCCGGCATCATGCTGGATACCCGGGACTTTACCCTGCATACCGGCGTGCGCACATTTGAGGCGGCGGCGGCGCTGCGCCGGTATGGTGCGGAGAACGAGCGGGTGCGTCAGATGTTTGACGTGACCCAGATTGAATACAATGCCAAGGCGGCTTTGGTGGCAGCGGCGCAGATGTACAAAAAATGTGCGATCTCCATGAGCGGTGAGCTGCCCTCGGAAGCACGGGTGGCGATCCCCCAGGCGGCCAACGACCTGCTGACCATCCAGGGGGTAGAGGCCAGCTTTGTGGCGGTGCAGGTGGGCAGCGGGGTCAATATCTCTGCCCGCAGCCTGGGCGCCGTGAATGTACAGCTTATTATGGAGAGCCTGGGCGGCGGCGGTCACCAGACCATGGCGGCAGCACAGATGCGCCATATCACCCCGGAAGCTGCGGTCTCCCGCCTGCGGTCGGCCATCGACACCTACCGCGCTTCCCAGCGCAAGGACAGCGTGACCCAGGGTACAAAGGCCTGAGTCTGCTTTTGGGGAGAAAAAGTTTTGCGGCCGCAGGATGTTCTGGCGGAGGGCGTACCCGCTTCTGTGCGCAGATGCAGGGGGCTTTTCCCCGGGAAAGACTGCGGCCCGCTCTACTAAACGGAATATAAGAGGTTTATATTATGAAGCAGTATGATTATCTGATCGTGGGTGCCGGCCTGTTTGGTGCGGTGTTCGCACAGCAAGCCCATCGGGCGGGTAAGCGCTGCCTGGTGGTGGACAAGCGCAGCCACATTGCAGGCAACATCTATACCCAGTCGGTAGAGGGCATCAATGTCCACCGCTATGGGGCGCATATCTTCCACACCAATGATAAGCGTGTGTGGGACTATGTCAATCAGTTTGCCGAGTTCAACCGCTATACCAACAGCCCGGTAGCCAACTATCACGGCGAGATCTACAACCTGCCCTTTAATATGAACACCTTCAATAAGATGTGGGGAGTGGTGACCCCTGCCCAGGCGCAGGCAAAGATCGAGCAGCAGAAGGCCGAGGCCGGCATTACGGACCCCCAGAACCTGGAGGAGCAGGCCATCAGCCTGGTGGGCACCGATATCTATGAAAAGCTGATCAAGGGCTACACCGGCAAACAGTGGGGCCGCCCCTGTACCGAGCTGCCCGCCTTTATCATCCGCCGTCTGCCGGTGCGTTTTACCTACGATAACAACTACTTCAACGCATTGTACCAGGGCATCCCCAATGGGGGCTACACCGCTATGGTGGAGCGTATGCTGGAGGGTACCGAGGTGCGTTTAGGGGTGGATTACCTGGAGGATAAGGCGCAGCTGGATGCGCTGGCAGAGCAGGTGGTCTATACCGGGCCGGTGGATGCCTACTTTGGCTATCGTCTGGGGGCATTGGAATACCGCAGCGTCCGCTTTGAGACCGAAGTGCTGGATATGGAGAACTATCAGGGCAATGCAGTGGTGAACTACACCGATGCTGAGACCCCGTATACCCGCATCATCGAGCATAAGCATTTTGAGTTTGGCACCCAGCCTAAGACGGTCATCAGCCGGGAGTACAGCGCAGAGTGGAAGCCGGGGGAGGAGCCCTATTACCCGGTCAACGATGAAAAGAACGATTCGCTGTACCGTGAGTATAAAAAGCTGGCAGATGCACAGGACGGAGTGCTCTTTGGAGGCCGTCTGGGCGAGTATAAGTACTACGATATGGATAAGGTCATTGCAGCCGCTCTGGATGCTGCAGAAAAAGCGCTGGCCTGAGAGCTGCTGGCTGCTGTATCGGGAATAAAAGGATAAGACCGCCAGGTCTGCAAGACCCCCGCCGGGCTGGCGGGGGTCTTTGCGTGCAGGGGTTTTTGCAGGCGGGGATCGTTCCTGGTCGATAGCAGGCGGAATTACGCCTGCTTCACCGGAAAACGGTTGCAATTTTTATAGATTGATAGTAAAATAAAGTGTAAAACTATTGCCTCTGCTCTGTACCATACAGAAAGGGGCGGGGGTTTGCTTTGCTTTGTTGACAGCGGACGCAGCTCCGCTTTGAATTAAGCTGCACAACTTTTCTGTTTAAAAGGAGTGCACGAATATGAAAGGCATTATTCTGGCCGGCGGTGCCGGCACCCGGCTTTATCCGCTGACGATGGTCACCAGCAAACAGCTGCTGCCCGTGTATGATAAGCCGATGATCTATTACCCGCTTTCTACCCTGATGC
>ENA-UOIY01002510-UOIY01002510.1-human-gut-metagenome-genome-assembly--contig:-P114-NODE-2510-length-13636-cov-14.778293_pt1 | contig 13636 bp, 8 predicted proteins | sample MGYA00242335_ERZ723882 | MGnify/ENA metagenome assembly ERZ723882
TTACAAAATCAATTCTGTTATCTGGGAAAACACGCCACTTGTGACCGTGTCCATCGTAGCCCAGCTTTTCCGGAACGCTCGGGTAGTCGCTGTCCTTCAACTTGTAGCCGCTGTAGACCTGCATGGTCTTGACCGTAAAGCCATCCGCCACGAAGGTGACCGTGTAATATGTCGTGATCTTCGTATATGTCGCGCTTACCGTCACATTGCTTTTGACGGGAGAAGTATACCGCTGCCACGCGCCGGTGTAGCCCGCCTTTTCGGGGACGGCCGGGTAGTCGCTGTCCTTGAGGGTGTAGCCCTCCGTGACGTTCATGGTCTTGACGGTCTTCCCATCGGCCACGAAAGTAACTTTATAAGTCTGAACGGGGCGGTAAGTATTCCGCGTAACGGTCTTTCTCGTGCGGATGCCGTTTGCGTCGTAGGCGAAGTCGAGGACATCCTCGGTCGTGCTGTCGCGCTCGGTGGCCGCGCGGCTGAGCTGGCGGCCGTTCTGCCACTCCATGCTCCAGAGCAGCTCCGTCCCGTTCGCGTAAAGCGTCGGGTTGCCGCTGCCGTCGTACTCGAGGTCGATGCCGTCGACGGAGGTCAGCAGGTCGCCCCAACGGCCGTCTTCGTAGGCGTACTCGTGCAGCTCGCTATTGCTTCCCTCGTGGTCCTCTGACAGGATATTTCCTGCCGTGTCATAGGAATAGGTCCATCTGTCGGCTTCTACGCCATTTTCATAGCGAATCGCTTCCTTGAGCTGGCCCTGCTTCTCGTCGTACTCGTAGTGCTCCAGCGGGATCAGCGCGCCGTCGACCTCGGCCTTGATGTCCGTGATGTTGCCGCCGTCGTCGTACTCGTACTGGTAGCCGACGATGATATCGCCGCTGCCGTCGTCCGAGGCGAGGCGGTAGTTGAAGAATTCGACGAGCGCCGTGCTCTGATTGCCGCTTTGCGTGGCATAAGCGTAGCGGTTTTCGAACAGCGGCGTGCTGCCCTGATAGACTGCGCGGCTGCGCAGGCGCTTGAGGGCGTCGTAGTTGTAGCCGATCTTCGTGCCGACGGCCGTGTTCAGCGTGGTCAGGCTGCCGTCTGACGCGTCGTAGGCATACGACTCGCGGTAGCTCGTCCCGCCGATCGTCCAGCCCTGCGCGGACAGGCGGTTCGCCGTGTCGTAAAGCTGCTCCGTCCGCTGCGTGACGGCATTCCCGTCGCGCTGCTGGCTGCGGATCAGGCGGCCGAGGGAGTCGTACTCGAAGCGGTACTTCGCCGTCGGGGCAGCGTCGCCCTCGCCGTAATCCAGCTCGGCAAGAGAACCCTCTGCATTGTAACGGTAATTCACATACCTGCCGCCAGAATACACCATCCGCGTCACTCTGTCAAGCCTGTCGCGGATTTTGCCATCTTGTTACGGTGCACTGGTGTCGGAGCGGAACCTGCTAAAGATGGAAATTTCATCTTTAGCAGGTTCCAACCGTTCAGGTTAAATTACCCCTAAGTTATGTAGCAGAACCAGTTGGGAACGCACTCGACACTCTCTTTTATATACGTCTTTATATACGTCATATACGTCGTGTCCAATTCGCCGTCTTCCAAATACCAAATGCCAGCAGCATTCAAAAGATTCGATACTTGCAGGATAAAATCGACAATCTTCCCGCCGTCCCGAATCTGAATGTAGCGAAGGGGAACTGCATTTTCCAATTCTGAAACGATATTTGCCAGCTCTTTACCAGGAATTGCTCCTGCATAATAAACGCCATCTATACAGTAATAAGAAACGTTCGAAACACATTCTCCCTCTCGAAACACAATGTGGCTTATGGCAGGTTCCCGCTCCAACGCACTTTGACAACGTTCAAACAGCTGCTCATTTTGCCGGAATATTTGTGCGACGTCATCAGCCGAAGCGCAATAGCCACAGGAATGCCAGATGCTAAATGCTATCGTTGCTGCCATAATTACGCATAATATGGACAGTTTTACAGTTTTTCCTACATAGTTATTCGTCATTTCCAAAAGAAATCCACCACCTCATCAGTAGAATAACCTGTGATTGTCATGAGGTACTCCATATCAATACCCAATTGAATCATTTCAGCATCCTCTTTAGAATCAAAATCATACCACCAATCTTCCCAGTTAATTCCGCTGTTCTTAATTGCCACAAATCCGCCAGCCATACGGAGAACTGGAGCCGGGAAACCCAATACGGAACCCGTAAATCCGTAATTAATGTTTCCAAGTTGCTCTGCCGTCATTTTTTTGCCGTTTACGGAAAAAACACCGTTCCGCGGTATCCACTCACTTCCTTTTGGACGTCGCTTGTAGTCCCATTTGCCCCTATCCTTTACCGCATTATAGAATTCAAATGGGCCATCAAGTTCCCATCCCCACCGCTTTGCCTGTTCGTAATTCTCCCGCAGCACACGTTTTACATCTTTTGTTCTGTCAAGATATCCGCTACCGCCATCACAGATCGCCGTTAGATTAGAACGCAAGGCATGCCCGCTAGGATCACTATTGATAATTGGCTTATTATTACAATATGCGAACATATTGGTACCGAGGAATCCCTGTCCCGTTGAAGCATAAACATCTGCACTAATAAATCTCCGGTTTGCGGGATCATAATAACGGGACTGCAGGTAATAGAACCCTGTCTCATTATCATAATAGTATCCGCGATACCGCAGCGGATTGATCTCAGCCAGTCTACCGGAGCTGGACACATTGCCCCATGCATCATATTCGTAGGTTGCGACAGACTCATACTCAAAGCCGGGGATATAGTGGATCAGCTTTACCACGTCGCCCTGCAAATTCAGAACGTAATAATATGTTTGGAAGCTCGTTCCGTTCGTCGAATACTTGAGCGCAAACGGCTTTCCGGATTCATCATAGACGAAATCCAGCACGGCTGTCAAGGTATTATTCGTCCGAATGGTTTCACGGGCCACTTTGCCGTTCAGAGTCAGATACTCATGCGTGACCGTCTGCGTTCCGGTGACGTGCATCCCCTGCGGGGCAACGGTTTCATCTTCAGCAGGAACGTCCGCCTCGACCGGTTCGCCCTCGCCGCCGGACATGATCTCACCGGGGCTGGTTGGCTGCGGCGGGATGACGATGCTGCTGTCGTCCTCCAGCGATATAAAGATCAGCGGGAACAGGAGTTTTGTTTGGTTCAAAGGGCACTTCCTTTCTGCGGGATGGGGATGGACCTGCTAAAGACGATGGTTTCATCTTTAGCAGGTTTGTAAATAATTTCAATCTGAAACAACGATTGCATACCATTCCTGATTCAGCTGCTGCTGTCTTAACACTGTCGGGTACGACCCCGTCGGTGCGCGCTCACCATCCGTCCAGATCAGCGACGCCTCCAGACCAAGCTCTGGTGCTGCCACAACGCAGAATTGTGTTTGATGCCCAGATGCGGCAATGCCGGAAAGGCCATCACGGAATAACGGCAGTACGCTTTCATAAATGGATTGGTAGACTTCGGCGGCATACTCTCCCTTGCGAGAAATAAAATACAGCTCGTTGACCCGCTTAACGCACACGCCCTCGTTCTGATAGTCCTTCCCGAGAGCTTCAACCGGGCGGATCAGCATGGAATCGTCGTTTGCTTCAGCAAAATCCTGCAGCGTTGCTTGTGCCGCCTGCAGTTCCGTCCTATGCGCGGCATAGAAATCCATCGTTGTTTCCTGATAGCTTTCGGTATGGGAGCACGCCGTACAAAAGAGCGCAATGATTAGGAATAACACGATTCCAACTGCAGGAAAGGCAAATACTCGAATGTTCTTGTTCATTTCAATTTCCTCCTGTTAACTCTTAAAAACAGCTCGGACTGCTTTCCAAAGGAAGTAACCAAAACCTTTTCCTTCTTCAGCATTATTGAAATCAACATGTTTCGCACGCGCAGAAGACCAAGCATAACGATTATGCTCTCGCCACTCCGTTATCAGCGATTCCTGCGTCCGTTTCCACTCAGTGCCCTCCGCATACTCAAGCAGAATCGACGTAATTGCTTTCATTTGAGATTTCATTGTACAGCGGTACGAATCTCTGACTTGAATATTGGGATCAGCCTGTGAAATGTAGTCTCCCACCATAAAGTCAATCCCAGCTCGAAATCCGTCGGGCTTATTACTCGTGTCTTCAAAATAGTCTTGCGTAACACCTTTGTATATATACAGTTTTCCGCTTTCAGAAACCTGTACATTACTAGATGTTCCCAAAATTCCCGACATATTCCCACTGTAACTGTATTCATAGACATAACAGTATGCAGAACCATTCCCATAAATATCAATTGTTTCAACCGGTTCTGTGCCGCAAGAGTCATGATAAATTATTGGATTGTTATAACAGTAGGTAAACATGTTACAAGCAATTTCGTTGGAGTTGTTCGTACATGTATAGCAATCTGCATTGATAAATCTTCTATTTGCTGGGTCATAGTATCTGCTTTGCAGGTAATAGAATCCCGTCTCATTATCATAATAGTATCCACGATATCTGAGCGGGTTGATCTCGGCCAGTCTACCGGAACTTGACACGTTGCCCCATGCATCATACTCGTAGGTAGCAACAGACTCGTACTCAAAGCCGGGGATATAGTGGATCAGCTCGACAACATCGCCCTGCAGGTTCAGAACGTAATAATATGTTTGGAAGCTCGTTCCGTTCGTTGAATACTTGAGTGCAAACGGCTTTCCGGATTCATCATAGACGAAATCCAGCACGGCTGTCAGGGAATTATTCGTTTTAATTGTCTCTCTGGCTACCTTGCCGTTCAGGGTCAGATACTCATGCGTGACAGTTTGTGTTCCGGTGACGTGCATCCCCTGCGGGGAGACGGTTTCATCTTCAGCAGGAGCGTCTGCCTCGACCGGCTCGCCCTCGCCGCCCGACATGATCTCGCCGGGGCTTGTTGGCTGCGTTGGAATGACGATTCCACCGCCGTTAGGCATATAAGACGCATAAATCACAGTGTCTCTGCGAATTGCGGTAGTTACCTTACTCCAACTGCCCTTGTATCCGACTCTTGGCGGAATTGGCGGATAATCACTGTCCTGCAGCACATAGCCGTCTGGGACGACCATTGTCTTGACGGTTTTGCCGTTAGCCTTGAATGTGACCGTGTGATCTGTCGAGACCGCCGTATACTTTGCCTGCACCGTGACATTGCTGTGCACCGCCGACGTATACTTCACCCACTCGCCGGTATAGCCGGTTTTGGTGGGGACGGCGGGGTAGTCGCTGTCCTTCAGCGTGTAGCCGTCCTCGACGGTCATGGTCTTGACGGTCGTTCCATCGGCCGTAAAGGTCACGGTATAGTCCGGAAGCTGCGTGAACGTCTCGACGGTATAAGTCTTGCTCGTGCGGATGCCGTCGGCGTCGTAGGCATACTCTAACGTTTCTGTCTTCCCGTCAGAGGTTTTCGACGCCGTTTTCAGCTGTCTTCCGTTCTGCCAGCCGAAGCTCCAGCCGCCGTAGGACAGCGGGTTGCCCGAGGCATCGTAGGTGATCGCCTGCCCGTTGACCGCCGTCAGCAGGTCGTGCCACTGCGCGTCGCCGTAGGTATAGGTCTGGAGCAGCGTCGTGGTATTTCCCTTTTTCTGGGAGACGGTCAGCAGGTTTCCGGCTGTGTCGTAGGTGTAATAATAAGTGAGATAGGCTTTTGCCTCTCCAGACTTGTAATATGCCTCCGACGTCAGCTGGTTCTGGCTATCATAGGCGTACTCGACGAGCTTGTTATATTTCCCGGTGCTTTCGCTGATCATGACCAGATTACCGGCCTTGTCGTAGCTGTATTTCTTGCCCTCGAGGAGCATGCCGCTGTCGCTGCCGAGGCGGACGTTGCGGAACTCGACCTGCGCGCTGCCGCGGTTCCAGCTCACGTCACGATACGCGTAAGCCGTGTTCAGGATCACGGAGCTGCCGTTTTTCACCGTAACGCGATTCAGGCGCTTGAGGGCGTCGTAGCCGAAGCTCAGACTGTCGCCCGTCGCGGCCGTCATGGACGTCAGGCTGCCGTCGCCTTTTTCCCCGTCGCTGTAGGCGTAGCGCTCCGAGTAGGTCTGCGCGCCGAGCGTCCAGCTCTGGCCGGAGAGGCGGGGGCGGACCTGCTAAAGATGAAAGTTTCGTCTTTAGCAGGTCGCAAGATTCTAATGTTTAAAATTCTATGCAAAGTTAAAAAGCATTTGCAAGTAGGCTATTTATTTTCTTTTCTTTGCGTACTTTGAGACCCATGATGCATCAAATTGTATTCTGATTAATATATTTATCAATATATTTATAGAATTCAAAACGCACAATACAATAAAATTGACTGTTTCCGATGAAACCGTAGCTAAAAATACAGGAACTAGTATACATAATGCTGCCGAGTAGTAAATCAGTACCATATAGCAACGATGGAAAAACCGGAATTCATATGTGTACCTCTTTATCATAGGCTCAATATATGATAACGTAAACCTATCTTTAGCTTTTTGCCCCTTGTGAATTTTATATGCATTTTTTCGATTTCTTGCTCCAACCAAAAAATCGAGCAGTAGTCGTCTCAATGCATAAAAATTAAGAGAGCACACAATAATCAAAAGCAATAGCAAAAACAGCAGCATCTTATAAAAATCTGAATTCATGACTATCTATACCTGCTGTCCCTATTTATGCTTTTAGCCATCGGCTTTCGGCCCAATTAGCAAAAGCACTTACAGCTTTTCCAATCGTTCCATAGCCAAGTGACTTCAAGAGCGGTGCAAATACATACTCTTTGGCAGCGTTATGGGCAACTTTAGCGTAATATGCACGAGCCTGCGGATTAAGTAGCCCACGTTTAAGGAGCTGTTTCCCTGCCTGATTAATGCTCTTTGCATTACCGTAGCTCGCCCCATTTCCTCCTGCAGCGCCAGCCACTGCGCCAATCGCTCCATCAATAAGCATGCTGCCAACGCTGAACTTCTTTTTATTAGTCTTGTCTTTCGCAATATCTTCAACTTGATCAATTGCATTTTCTGCCATCGATAGTACCCCACTACCGATAGTTTGTGCAACTACGCCAGCACCACTTGCGGCTAATGCCCCACTGGCAGCGCCAAGTACCGCACCCGCTAAGATTCCAGCGGTCCCCTTTCCTTGAATTGCTGCGGAAATTGCTCCAACAGTAGCTCCAATTACCGCGCCAACGATGATGTGCCAAAATTGACCGTCATCGTCGGAGCGAATTATCGGGTTATTCCCACAGTATGCAAACATGTTGCTGGCAATGGAATTGCCCGAGTCTGTGCTGGCATAGGTATCCGCATTGATAAACCTATGATTCTCCGGGTCATAGTATCTGCTCTGCAAATAGTAGAACCCCGTCTCGGAATCATAATAATATCCGCGATACCTGAGCGGGTTGATCTCGGCTAGATCGCCCTCCGCGGAGATAATCTCGCCCCACGGGGAGTAGACGTATTCTGCCTGCATGACACCGCCTTCATCAATGATCTGAACCACGTCACCTTGCAGGTTGAGGATATAATAATAGGTATTGGGGGTACTTCCCTCCGGCGTATAGTTGAACGCAAATGGACGGCCGGATTCGTCATAGAAGAAGTCGAGGGTCGTGGTATCCATCGAAGTCGTGATAGTCTCCCGGACGACCTTGCCGCTCTGCGTCAGATACTCATGCGTCACGGTCTCAGTCGAGGCCAGAACGCCAGAGATCGTGCGCTCTGTTTCGGCCGGTGTTGTGTCGTTTTCGCTCTCTTCCGGTTCATCAGCTTCTATCGGTTCGCCCTCGCCGCCGGACATGATCTCACCGGGGCTGGTCGGCTGCGGCGGGATGATGATGTCGCTATCGTCCTTCAGAGAAATAAAGATCAGTGGGAACAGGAGTTTTGTCTGGTTCAAGGTGTCACTTCCTTTCTGCAGGTTATTGGGAGAACCTGCTAAAGGCGAAAGGTTTCATCTTTAGCAGGCACATCCCTAAAAACTACTCCAGCATCATGATCTCGTATCCTCGCTGCGTCAACGGGGAAAAGAAATACACTCCATTTTGGCCAAGGATCATATCGGGGTGATATTCCTCGTCTAGTTTTTCTGCGTGCCAGTCCTGCGGGTCCAGACGGAAGGTTCCGGTGTGTTTCTCATCCCCCAAAAACGGCCAAAGTGTCGTGCTGAGGGACAGATATATCGCGTCTCCATCCGCTGCGATTGAGATCTGATTATCGCTCTCGTGTGTCGGCCATCCCAAAACCAGCGGTTGATATTCCATATCCGGAAGGTGATAGACTACCCCGCCGTATGCTCCGGCTCCGAGTGTAATCAGATATTCCCCATAGAGAAAGTCGGACCGTGACGAACTATGCCCGATATCCATGTCGCGCAGCTCTCCCTGATGGTAAACATAACTGGCGTCGTTTGTTTGAATTAGCAGATAATCTGCATTTCCAAGCATATAGAACGTATGCGGCGACTTGTCCCGCGAAGAAACTAGAAGTGAGCTCTCTGCACCGTTCCAGCAATACAGATTCCCATCAGCCGTAGCATAGATCAATTGGGACTGATACTGCGCGATTGTCTGCACATTTTCGGCTATCTTCGTACGTTCCCCTTTCTCATAATAATATAGCTTATCTATAACTATATATGCAACGCCGTTGTTGACAGGGATCATCCGGAATACAAACAGACTGATGATATGGTTTCCGTCTGCGCCGCTGCTTTTCAGCGTCCACAATTTGGAAAGGGAGTAGACCGTCCCATCCGCAGCGGTGAAGCAGGCTCCGGCCTCCTGCGCAGGTATGGCAAGGGCAGGGTCATATTGCGGCACGATCTTATTGGTGGGTGTCCCAAGCAGCCAGAACACCAGAAATGCGACAAGCAGAACACCGGCTACCGCGCCAGCGATAATGGCAAGGATACGCTTGCGGCGGGGGTGTTCGCGATAATTCGGTAGGGCTTTCAATTGAGATACACCCCCAAACCGGCCATATCCTTAATGTTGTTGTTTGGCACAACGCTCCATCTTTTTAATCGTTTTAGCGTCTTGTTCTGCTCTCGTGTAAAGGCATTGCTACTTTTAGACAACATATCCAAGGCAAAATGCATACAGTTATAATCAAGCAGATTATACTGAATTGGGAATATTTTACCAAGTAAAGTTTCCTCTTGCCTGGTATATAGGCTATCTGCAGCCTCGAAACTCTTTGAGAAGTCACCAGTAAGGTATATTACATCATCCATTTTCTTCGAGGCGCTATTTGCAAAGCCGTTTGCAGTTGCATCTGTCTTCATAAAATCTGCACAGCCAGAGAATGTCGTCAAATCGAAACCATCTGCTGTTCCTAATTTGCTTCGATATATTACGCCCTTAACATACCCGCCGAAAAGGCACGCGGCTCCCGTAAACCAAGCAGGCCTTCCAGGGCCAAAAGAATAGTAATTCCACGCACCTTCGTTGTTCTGAACCATAAAGCAGACGTGGCCATTGCCGTGAACGGCATCCTCGTCTATTATTAGAATTGCATCTGTGCCCTCGTAGTCGCCCAAGACGACAGGACTATTTACGCAATACGCAAACATATTGGTGCCAGTGAACCCCTGACCTGTGCTTGCAAGCAAATCCGCATTAATAAATCTCCGGTTTGCGGGATCATAATAACGAGACTGCAAATAATAGAATCCTGTCTCATTATCATAATAGTATCCGCGATACCGCAGCGGGTTGATCTCGGCCAGTCTACCGGAACTTGACACGTTGCCCCATGCATCATACTCGTAAGTCGCGACAGACTCATACTCAAAGCCGGGGATATAGTGGATCAGCTTTACCACGTCGCCCTGCAAATTCAGAACGTAATAATATGTTTGGAAGCTCGTTCCGTTCGTCGAATACTTGAGCGCAAACGGCTTTCCGGATTCATCATAGACGAAATCCAGCACGGCTGTCAAGGTATTATTCGTCCGGATCGTTTCGCGGGCCACTTTGCCGTTCAGGGTCAGATACTCATGCGTGACAGTCTGCGTTCCGGTGACATGAGTTCCCTGCGGGGAGACGGTTTCATCTTCAGCAGGAACGTCCGCCTCGACCGGCTCGCCCTCGCCGCCCGACATGATCTCACCGGGGCTGGTCGGCTGCGGCGGGATGACGATTCCGCTATCTTTCGTGTAGACGGCCGTGATCGTCGTGTTCGCATGGATCGCGCCTGTTTTCGGCCACGATCCTGTGTAACCGGCCCGTTTTGGGATCGTCGGATAGTCGCTCGTCTTCAGGACATAACCGTCCGCAACCGTCATGGTCTTGAGCGTCTTCCCATTGGCCTTGAATGTGACCGTATAATGTGAGGCGATCGGCGAATAGACTGCATTGATCGTTACATTGCTGTGAATCGCAGCAGTATGCTTCTCCCACGCGCCATTGCAGCCGACCTTGGCCGGGACTTCCGGATAATCCGCATCCTGTAAAACATACCCGTCGTTCACTTGGATCGCTTTGACCGTAAAGCCGTCCGCTTTGAAGAACACGGTATATTTTGTCACGACTGCCGTATATTTCGCCTGCACCGTGACATTGCTGTGAATGGCCGCGGTGTACTTCACCCATTCACCGGTGTAGCCGGTCTTGGTGGGAACGGCGGGGTAATCGCTGTCCTTCAGCGTGTAGCCATCCTCGACGGTCATGGTCTTGACGGTCGCTCCGTCGGCCGTAAAGGTCACGGTATAGTCCGGCACTTGCGTGAACGTCTCGACGGTATAGGTCTTGCTCGTGCGGATGCCGTCGGCGTCGTAGGCATACTCTAACGTTTCTGTCTTCCCGTCAGAGGTTTTCGACGCCGTTTTCAGCTGTCTTCCGTTCTGCCAGCCGAAGCTCCAGCCGCCGTAGGACAGCGGGTTGCCCGAGGCATCGTAGGTGATCGCCTGCCCGTTGACCGCCGTCAGCAGGTCGTGCCACTGCGCGTCGCCGTAGGTATAGGTCTGGAGCAGCGTCGTGGTATTTCCCTTTTTCTGGGAGACGGTCAGCAGGTTTCCGGCTGTGTCGTAGGTGTAATAATAAGTGAGATAGGCTTTTGCCTCTCCAGACTTGTAATATGCCTCCGACGTCAGCTGGTTCTGGCTATCATAGGCGTACTCGACGAGCTTGTTATATTTCCCGGTGCTTTCGCTGATCATGACCAGATTACCGGCCTTGTCGTAGCTGTATTTCTTGCCCTCGAGGAGCATGCCGCTGTCGCTGCCGAGGCGGACGTTGCGGAACTCGACCTGCGCGCTGCCGCGGTTCCAGCTCACGTCACGATACGCGTAAGCCGTGTTCAGGATCACGGAGCTGCCGTTTTTCACCGTAACGCGATTCAGGCGCTTGAGGGCGTCGTAGCCGAAGCTCAGACTGTCGCCCGTCGCGGCCGTCATGGACGTCAGGCTGCCGTCGCCTTTTTCCCCGTCGCTGTAGGCGTAGCGCTCCGAGTAGGTCTGCGCGCCGAGCGTCCAGCTCTGGCCGGAGAGGCGGTTGAACGCATCGTAAAGATGCTCCGTTCGCTGCGTGACAGAGCCGTTTTCATCCATGGCCGTGCTGCGGATGAGCCGCCCGAGGCTGTCGTACTCAAAGGCGTAGGAGCCGACCGTCTCGCCGTCCTCCTCGTACCGCAGGCGGGCCAGCTGGCTTTCGGCGTTGTAGGTGTAGCGGATGGTGAGGTCGGGCTTTCCGGTCTCGTGATACGACTTTTCAACCAGCCGGTCGAGGAGGTCGTAGCTGTAGGTCACGGCCACGCCGTTGGCGTAGGTCGTCTGCGTCAGGTTGCCGCCGCGCGGGGCGTAGTCGTTCGTCGAGAGGACAATGTTGCTGCAGGAGCGAACCTGCTAAAGATGAAGGTTTTGCTCTAATGAGCATGGAAGCCTTTCGTTTGGATAACATCATAGCTGAGATCGCCGACTTTTCTCTGCAGATATTTCAAAATTGCCTCGTGGTTCGGGAAAACTAGGTATTTCCCGCAGAGATAATTGATAGAATACGGAAATCCGTCCGGAATATGTCCGAAAGCATGCTGGTATTCCGCTTGCGTGAAAACATGGGTACCCTGCATTGTAACGAGAATAGCGGGACCATTCCGCCCCTGATATGCTCGCGCAATATCTTGGACCCGTTTCCATTCTGTCTTCTTATAGCAGATGCCGAGCCATTTGTGATAGATTCCATCTTCTTTTAACTCAAGGCTTCGCAGCATTGTAAGGCCAATGCCGAACAGGAAAACAAACGGGGCAAAGGACACCAGATGCAGACCAATTGTCATTTTCTCCGCGCGCAGGACGATTTGGAACAGCGCGCTGCTCAAGAGAGCGAGAACTATTACACAAACTCCCGAAAATGACTGGGAAATAACCAGATGGTTTTCATTCAAGGATTTGACTCTCATACACGTTCTTATCCGCGCTTATCAAATAATTGCTAATGCAATACGTGTATAACGATTACCTGATGCCCCAGCATTTCTCGACCTTGCAGTTGATGACTCCCGCGCGCGCCGCTCCTTTGCAGCCTTTGCTGTTCCAGCAGCCTCAGCTGCTGCTGCCAAATTTCCCCCAAAGCCGACTGTTGCATCACACATCGCACTAACAATCACTACATCGGTCTTGCCGCTGATCGACGATGTGCCAAATGTGAATGCCGCAGATACACCTGCATTAATTAGGCTAACCCCCGGACTTACACCATTCAAGCGCGAGTCTAAATATGTAAACCCTGCATTTATAGCGGCTCCGGCTGCACGGCCAAGTGTTGAACTGCCACTAGCACCTGTGACAAATCCAGCTAAAGCGTTAGACACAGTTGCTATAAGGATATCTTTTGCATCGCCGCCTGTTACAGCAGCAGAGATTGCGCCAACTGCAGCACCTACAACCGCGCCAACAGCCCCAGTTATCCAATTAAAGAATCTTCCGTCGATATCGATGCGCATAACCGGGTTATTCCCGCAGTATGCAAACATATTACAGGCAATCGCATCGCCCGAGTCTGTGCTGGCATAGGTATCCGCATTGATGAACCTATGATTCTCCGGGTCATAGTATCTGCTTTGCAGGTAATAGAATCCCGTCTCGGAATCATAATAATATCCGCGATACCTGAGCGGGTTGATCTCGGCCAGATCACCCTCCGCGGAGATTATCTCGCCCCACGGGGAATAGACATACTCTGCCTGCAGGACACCGCCTTCGTCAATGATCTGCACCACGTCGCCCTGCAGATTAAGGATGTAATAATAGGTGCTTGCAATACCCCCGTCGACAGAATAGTTAAATGCAAACGGGCGGCCGGAATCATCGTAGAAGAAGTCCAGCGTTTTGGTACTCAGGACTGTTCCGCCGACGTCCTGCCGGATCGTTTCTCTCGCAACCTTACCGTTCTGCGTCAGATACTCATGCGTCACGGTCTCAGTCGAGGCCAGAACGCCAGAGATCGTGCGCTCTGTTTCGGCCGGTGTTGTGTCGTTTTCGCTCTCTTCCGGTTCATCAGCTTCTATCGGTTCGCCGTCGCCGCCCGACATAATCTCGCCGGGGCTGGTTGGCTGCGGCGGGATGACAATGCTGCTATCGTCCTCCAGCGATATAAAGATCAGTGGGAACAGGAGTTTTGTCTGGTTCAAGGGGTCACTTCCTTTCT
>ENA-UOIY01002516-UOIY01002516.1-human-gut-metagenome-genome-assembly--contig:-P114-NODE-2516-length-13591-cov-4.539894_pt1 | contig 13591 bp, 5 predicted proteins | sample MGYA00242335_ERZ723882 | MGnify/ENA metagenome assembly ERZ723882
AGGAACGGCAAAATTTTTTACACTTCTATTACTTCTTTATCGCACATTAGCAAAAATGCAGGGCGTGTCTTCGGTTGAAGGCACGCTTTTTATATATAGCTTTAATTGAGAGAATTGAAGTGGAGGGGTTTTATGAAACACAAACTACTTGTTGTACTTTTAATATTTATGGTGATTTTTGCTTGTAGTTCTTGTTCTGTAGGCGAACAAGAACCGAGCGAACCCGGGGATATTACTGGTATCACTTTGACGGAGGAAGGTGTTCTAAGCTGGAATGCTTATCCAGGGGCAAATTCTTATCGTCTTGTTATTGGCATGAATTCGATAGTTTATAGTGTAGCATCAGGTAATTTAAATGAATTTGGATTAGATGATGGTGATTATACTGTGGGAATTTTTGCCAACAAAGATGAATCAGAATTTGATTTAGCCTTTGGGGAATTGGAGTTTTCATATTATGACGGGATTTATTCGTCAGCAGCCGTTGAGCCAGAACCTGATCCCGAAGACAAATTAGATACGCCGGTTCTTGATTTTGATAAAAATATCATATCCTGGAAAAGAATTTCCGGTGCAATCGGGTATAAGCTTACAATCAATGAAGCAGAACATCAAATACAAGCGAGTGAAACTTCTTATATAATTGAAAATATAGAAGTTGGGACATATAAGGTAAATTTGATTGCATTGGCAGAAGAAGAAAGCAATAATTCTGATGCTTGCGAAAACGAGTTTGCTTTCGATATGTTTGCGACGGGAAACGGTACGAAGGAAACTCCCTACGAGATTGTCACGGGCGAGCATTTTTCCAACATTTCGTATTTTTCGGAGAAGAATTTCCGAATTTCCGAACAGCATCAGTTGAACGGCGCTCAAGTGCAGCAGATCGTCAGCTTTTCGGGTACGCTGGACGGAAATGGTCAGATCGTTTCCGATTTGACTGTCACGGGAGAAGATATGGCTGCCGTTCCGATGTTCGACACGATCGAGCAGGGCGGAACGGTTCAGGATCTGGAGCTGCAAATTTCCGAAGTCGCGAGCAATGTGATTGCTTCATATAATTACGGGACGCTGACCGGACTTTCGGTGCGCTTTGACGGTACGAAAGCGGAAGGATACGGTTACAGTCTTTTGGCTGTAGCGAACTACGGAAAAATTTCGGACAGCGAAGTAAAGGGTAGCGCGACGGTACCTGTCTATGCTGTCGCCGGCAATCAGGGAAATTCCTTGGAGAACAGCGAAAGAATTGAAGGATTGATTCAGAATGTCACTGCCGAGATCAATATTCAGATGCAGGCGGATCGGATGTCCTCCTTTGGTTTCAGCGGAATAATCTGCCAAAGCAATTACGGAAGAATCGAGGACAGCCATGCAAAGGGTCTGGTGGAAATCAATTGCGCAGCCACAGGGAATTCGATCAGCGGTACGGGGCCCGTGTATATAGGCGGATTTGCGGGCGATAACCGCGGCGTCATCACTCGCAGTGAAAGCAGTGTGACCCTGGCTTTGTATTTTGGCGGATTGAAATATTACAAGATCGCAGCAGGTGAATTTGCGGGAAGAAACGCGAGCGGCGGAGAGATCACGGAGAGCCGCTCGGCTGGCAGCGTATCCATGCGGCTGTTAAGCGGCTTTAATCAAATGGATTTGGGCGGATTTGTCGGCATAAACGAGGGAAGCCTTTCTTCCTGTTCCGCAGAAGGAACGGTGACATTGTCGATGGAAAGCTCATCAAGCCCGATCGATTGGTCGATCAGTTCTGTTTATGTGGGCGGGCTTGTCGGGACGAACAGTCAGATCGGTTCGAGTTCTGCATCGGGCACCATTTCGGACAGCTTTGTGCGTAATGCGCCGATTACAGAAAATTTCGGCGGGGAAGATGAGGAATCGGGAAATATCGTCGGTAATGTGATCAACGATGCGATTTGTGAGACCAGCTATGCGATGGATTACAATAATATCACACTGAGCGATAAATGGCTGACATTTGTCGACAGTGCACCTGCCTTGAAGGTGTTTGCGGAAGATACTCCTGTGATCACCCAGAAAGTGACGCCCGTGCTCGACAAGGGGGTAGTTTCATGGGCTGCACAGTCTCAGGCGGAATACTACTTGGTCAGACTGGACGACGGAGAGGCTGTCAAGACAGAGGCGCTTTCCGTAGACCTTAAAACGTATACGTGGAGCGGAACCGGTCTGCATACGCTGTATGTCATGGTTTGCAACGACGACTATGCGAAGGGCGAATGGGCGGAGATGGAATTCAATGTGTATTCTTTCTCGGTCAAGAGCGATGGCATAGAAAAGACGCGCCTTTATCAGGTTGAGGGTGCGCAGATTTCGCTTGCGCAGTATCTGTATCCGAAGGAAGGATACACGGCGACAGGATTCAAGGACGCGGAAGGGAATGATTATCAGAAGGATGGCAATGCCGTATTAACAGGTGATCTTGAACTCTCGGTTCAATATACGGTCAATCCGTACACAGTACATTACTATACGATGAATCCGGACGGTAGTTGGGTAAAAATTGAGTCCAAGACGTTTGATTTCGGCACGGAGCTCATTTATCCTGAGCCGAAAGTGGAGGGCTGGGATCCTGACGGATATAAATTTGCGGGATGGTATTTGGACGAGGGGCTTCAAACGGAGAACTCCTATATTACTGTTCCCGCGAAAGAATTAAGTCTGTATGCAAAGTTTATACGGAATGAATTCAGCCTTATCGTATACACGAACAACGAGGAAAGCGAACAGACGATTTCCGTGCCTTATGACACGTTGGTGACAGCGGAATATCTCAATCAGAAATTGGGTGAAGTGACTTATTTCGGGTACTCGTTTGCGGGCTGGTACGCGGATGAGACATTAAACACGCCGTTCGCCGAATTCCGCATGGGGGTACAGACGGTACAGATCTATGGGAAGTGGTCGCTGAATTCCTATGAAATTACGGTGGATGCGCAGGACGGTTCCTACGACGGGGATATCCCTTCTGCCTTTACGGTGGAGGACGGAAGTCTTGTTTTGCCTGCGGCGGAGAAATACGGCTATACTTTCCATGGTTGGTCGGTCAACGGCGGCGATGACGGTTTGTTTGAAATCGACTGTGGTGCATATGCTGAGAATATCTATCTTTGTGCTATATTTACCCCAAATACATATCGCGTAGAGTATGACTATGGCGGGGGAAAGGTTTCCCAGGAGGAGAGTTATACCGTAACGCTTCACAGCGACGGAACCTTCCGTCTGCCTCCGGATAAGTCGTGGGAGATCACGGTCGATAAAGACAATCCTCTGACTGTTCCTGTCAATTACGGCTCGGTTGTCGGAGCATATTACACCTGGCATACGGATGAAAACTGTGAAACGGAGCCTTACGACTTCTCCGTGCCCGTTACGGAAGACTTGCACTTATACTGCAAACGCCATACGAGCCCGTATTCGCAGGATGCGGTCAATTACGGAACAAGTACGGGGTATTATAGAACCGCAGGCACCTTTACGACGACGCAATACTACGTTATTGACGGCTCAAAACGCGAGTATACTGTTGGCAGTGTACTGAGTTTCAGAACGGGTTCGTTCGTACCGTACACCGTAAAGGCAGTGAATACTGTAATATACGTCTACGAGAGTGCGCTTAGTTATTCGGCTTTTGAAGGTGCAGGCGTTTATACGGACAGCAATGGCCGCGGGCAATATGTTGCGGAGATTGAAAAGACTTTTGATGTCGGAACGGTAATTAAGGTACAGACGACGTTTACCGTTCAGGAACGGTCCGGGAGCGGTATCACAGATTTTGATACGTTCATGTCTGATATCAACCGACAGATCAAATTGGAAATCAACGGCGAAAACGGCACGACGCAAGGAGTTTCCGAGTGGCGCTATAATAACATTGTGTTCGGCGACTCCTTCGGGAAGTTGCCTGTTACGGAGCGTTTCGGGTACGATTTTGTCGGCTGGATGTATGATGGAAAACTTTACACTGCGCAGTCCTGCATGGATATCGCTTCCGATATTACTTTGCTCGCAAAATATAATCTTATTTATAGTTATGTTCAATACGAGCTGTACGGAGGAATAAATAATGCCGACAATCCTGCGAGGTACTCCGTGGAGGACGGCAAAATCACGCTTTCGCCTGCCACGAAAGACGGGTACCGCTTTATGGGATGGTATCTTGACGAGGCTTACAGCCAGGAAATCAGTTCGTTTGGTTACGCAACCATTCCTGACGGCCTGACGATTTACGCGCGGTTTGAAAAACTTTATAATGTCTCCTATGTGCTGCCCGACTATGCGGCTGCGATGGAGACGGATACGCGCATTGCCTCTGAGTATTTTGTTCCGGAGTGGCTTGAAGATGTTGCCGATGCAGACAGTGAATATCGTTTTGCAGGCTGGTATGCCGATGCCGATTACACGGCACTCGTAACGGCGATTTCGGACAGGGCGGAAGATGTCGTACTGTATGCCAAATTCGTTCCGCTCTATCACGTGACGGCGCATACGGACGGCGGAGAACTTACGGCGTCAATCCCCAAATATACGGCGGAAGACGAAGTAGAGCTCAACCGGATCGAGGCAAAGAAGGACAATTATATCTTCCTTGGCTGGTATTCGGATGCGGAGTTCCAAACAAAAATTGAAACGATTCCCGCAGGAACGACCTACAACGTTGAAATTTATGCAAAATATGACCGCTGCACAGACGGCTTGGTATTTACTCTCCGCGAGGACAACTCGGGATATGTCGTTTCGGCAGGAAGTACGGGACTGGGTGAAGCGGACGTTGTTATTCCCGCACAGTATAACGGGCTGCCCGTATTATCTGTCGGCTCTTTTGCAAATCGGTCTGAAATTAGGTCGTTGTCCGTTCCTGAGGGCGTAACGGAAATTCTGGCAGGCGCTTTCCTTAATTGTACTGGATTGCAGACCTTCGAAGTGCCAGGAAACGTCGTGTTCATAGGCGAGGGCGCGTTCAGCGGATGCAGCGGTTTACAGACGTTGAGTATACCTTTTGTCGGACAGACGGAACAGGATGTCCTTCCGTTCGGCACGATCTTCGGAGGTGACGCATATAGCGGCGGTACGCGGACGGAACAGAGCTATTCGAATGACAGCGGAAACTACAATAAAGTTTATTATATACCCGACGCGCTTAAAAATGTGACGATAGGAGGCGGGGAGATTTCTGACGGAGCGTTCCGCAACTGTGCGGCAATCGAAACAATTACTTTAAACGACGGCATTGTCTTTGTCGGGGCAGAAGCTTTTCGCAACGCGGCAATGCTGGAAAGCGTTGTAATGCGCGGGGTAACGCACGTAGGTGATTATGCATTTGCAGGATGTGTTTCCATGCGCGAATATGCGGCAGGACAGAATTTGGTTGAGCTCGGTGAAGGGGCGTTTGAGGGATGTGTGGCGCTTGGTAGCGTTGACCTCGGAACGGTGCAGGTTTTAGGCGAGAGGGCATTTGCAGGTTGCTCTGCACTAAAGGCGGTAGTCGTCCCCGCAACGGTAACGGAATTGCCGTCTGGCGTGTTCCCTGATTTGGAAGAGGTTGTTCTGGAAGCCGCTTTGATCGTATCGGATGGTGCGTTTGAAAATGCAGAAGGTCTGATTATTCGGGTGGACGCATTGGATGTCTGGTGTTCCATGCAGTTTGCCGACGCGCAATGTAATCCGCTCAGTGCGGGAGCGACGCTTCTGATTGGTGGCGAGGCTCTGCCCGCACAGCTTACGATTGATTCTGACATCCAAAAAATAGGCGCATACGTTTTCTTCGGACAGAGCTTTACAGAAATTAACGTTCAGGGCGTCAGTGAAATCGGCGATGGCGCATTTGCGGATAACCAACTGCTTGTGTCGGCAACAATTCATTCGGATGCTGTCGGATTTGGTATTTTCGAAGGGTGCAATGCTTTGGAGAGCTTGGAGTTCGAGACTGCTTTCAGCACTTTGGCGTACTGTTTCGGGGCGGAGGATGCAACGGCAGAATGGAATAAAATTCCGACGACATTGACAGAGTTTACGCTGCTCAGCGGAACAAGCATCGCTCCTTATGCGTTCTATCAGAGCTCTGTAAAACAAATCAATCTTCCTTCAACCATTACTGAAATCGGTTCTTATGCGTTTTACGGTACCAAAATTTCGGAATGGATTTTCCCCGAAAATGTGAAGAGCATTGGCACGCAGGCGCTTGGCGGTTCTGCATATGTAAATACCGTTGATTTCAGCCATATGACGAGCATAGAGAAAGGTGTTTTGGCAGGATCACAGGGTGTTACTTCGCTGACGGTGCCTTTCATAGGCGCCAGTATGGCGGATGCGAAGAAGATGACGCAGAACATCGGATTCTTCTTTGCGAGGAGTTCCTCCACAGATGGCCGCAACGATATTCCTACACGCATTCAGACGATTGTCGTTTTGGGCGGAGGCAAAATCGATGCCAGCGTTTTCACCGGTTGTACTTTTAGCTCTGTCAAGAATTTGGTTTTGAGGGACGTAAATGTGTTGGCAGGCGCGCTTACCGGATTTTCGCACCTGGAAACACTGGAAGTTCCGTATGCGGGACATTATACATCGGTCGTAAATTCTCTTGACGCAATCACGTATGCAGAGTATAAACCTTTCGGCGCTCTGTTCGGGGAGACTTCTTTCAGCAACAGCTTTGCCATCACGCAGAGGGTAAGGACATATCAGAATTCGTCCTGGTATAATTCGGATAAAACCTTCTATGTCCCGAATTTCTTGCAGCAAATCACCATCGGAAAAGAAGTTTACCAGTATTCTTTCTATAACTATATAAACGGTTACTATTCCATAGAGTTTGTTATTGGTGACGAGGTGGAAGAAATAGGCGATTATGCTTTCTACGGCTGTACGATAATGCAGACCGTCACAATCGGCAAGAACGTAAAGTCTATCGGTAGCAGGGCTTTCAGCGGATGCACGAATGCAACGCAAATTAACTTTGCATGTACAATGGAGCAGCTCTTCGATATAGTATTTGGCGATTCGTGGATATCGAGGACAATCGCAATGACTGTTGGCGGAGAGAGCATAGGCAACAGCATCGAAGTTCCTGCATCCGTTGCAGAGGTGCGTTTGGATGCTTTCGATTGCGTAAGCGGCATTACAAAAATTGTATTGCCAGCAGATGTCGTAAAAATTTTGAGCGGACTTAATCAGACCGAAGGCGTTTCCGTCTACTATGGCGGAACGATCGGGCAATGGATGCAGATTGAATTTGCTGAGCCTTTGGCGAAATCTTTTACGCTTTATTGCCAAGGGACGCTTGTCGAAGAGATCGATGTTCCGGATACACTTTTGTCCGTTTCGGATTACGCGTTTTACGGATGTGACGGGCTTAAATCTGTTATTTTTTCTGAAAATTCGGCATTGCAGTCCATCGGTATATCCGCGTTTGAAAATTGTGCAAACTTGACTACCGTGACATTGCCAGTGGGAATGTCGCAATTGACGGAAATTAAATCGAGGGCGTTCTTCGATTGCACGGCGTTGACGGAAGTGCAAATCCCTTCGTCGGTTGTTTCGCTCGGAGATTATGTTTTCCGCGGATGCTCCTCGTTGCAGACTGTGATTTTTGGCGCCGAAAGCCGGTTGACGGCCATTCCGGATTACGCATTCAACAGGTGTACGAGTCTGACGCAAATTGAATTGCCTTTTGGGGTGACAAGTATCGGCAGGTTTGCTTTTTATGGGGATTCGCTGTTAGCAAGTGTAACTTTTTCCGGGAACGAGGGTGCAAATGCTTTGACGACAATCGGTGCTAGTGCATTCGAAGATTGTGCTCAGCTCACATCGTTCGTCCTTTCTGAAAGCATGGCGAATTTCGGGACGGATGCGTTCAAAGGATGCTATTCCCTTGCTACCGTCTACAATTACTCTTCGCTTATACTTGTTAAAGGAAGTTCTTCCTACGGCTATATTGCATGTTATGCGAAGGAAATTGTGGAAAAAGAGATTGCAGTTTAATTGTATTATTGTGTGAAATATTTGCTTCGTCAAGAAGTACGAATGATTGAATTGTTGTTTAATGTTGCGGCAAATAAACATTGAATAATAATCAATAAATCGAAAAACTAAGATGTAATTGCGGTTCCGCTGTCGGCAGACGGCGGAATTTGCGCTTATATATGGTCTTATTATCCCGTATACTTTTTAACAAGGATAAAGGCATCAACTAAAACTTAATAACTTATTTCTAAGACGGCGCAACCGGAATGGTTGCGTCTTTTTTCTATCTCTATGGAACGAACAGAAATATCAAAATCTTCATCGGCTCGGACGACCCCGACACGAGGAAGGAGTTTTCTGAACTATGCGGTCAGAAGAAGGTCAAGAATTTCTCGGTCAACACAAGCGCGGAAAACCCTGCGTCGTCGAACACGGGCGCAAGCAATCAGCCGCTCATTACGGTGGGTATGCTTGAAAGACTGAACGGCGACGAAAAGGGCGACGCCATTGTTTCTGTACGAGGCTATGAGCCGATATGGACGAGGTTTACCCCGTCGTATGAACTCAAAGATGTGTACTTCTCGGCGGGCAAGGCGGACATTTCAAAGCGTGAGGCAAGGCTTTTCGATAAGAGCCAATATGTGTTCGATATTCTCGGCGGAAGTCAGGCGGAGGAAGAGGAAAAGCAGCTTGACGCGATAGAACGCCGAGAACGCGAACAGGCGGAAGAGGAACATCAGAGCGTACCAGACTTTGACGCGCTCGATAAGGCGTGGAAAGAAAAGGTCGATGAGGTACACAAGAAAATCCTCAAAGTTGCAAGCGCACTCGACGAAGAGAAGGACGCAAATGCGCTCGCGGAAGCGAGGTTAGAGGACAAGCGAGCGTTAATTGCAATGCTGCTTGAAGTGTACACGGACATCAGCACCCAGCAAAAGCTGAAAATGCTCGATCAGTATCTGAGCGAGGAATTGCCTAAACTGCTCGAATTGCAGGATATGGCAAAGAAATAAGAAATATAAAGGAGAGTAAACTTGAAGAAAATTTTTAAAGTAATTCCGTTGCTCGTGGTGGGACTTGTCGCGGCATTTGCCGCGGCGGGCTGCGCGGGCACGGAAAGTGAAGAGACGTCGGCGGCTAAAACCTTAATGGCGACGCGCACTTCGACGGTAACGTATGCGGCGGTGGACGATAGCTGTCAGCACGATTATGAAGCCACACAGCTCATAGCGGCTACTTGTACGGAGCAGGGCTATACAGTCTATACCTGCTCCAACTGCGGCGACAGCTATACGGACAATTTCGTTGCGGCAAACGGGCATACTTATCAGGAAATTCTCGTACCCGCGACCTGTACGCACAAGGGGTATGTAACGCACTTCTGTACGACCTGCGGCTATGAGTATTCGGACACGTTCGTGGACGAAACGGGGCATACCTACACGGACGAGGTGACGGCACCGACGTGTACGGAACAGGGCTATACCACACATACCTGTCAGACCTGCGGGTACAGCTATAAGGACAGCTTCGTCGAAGTGCTCGGACACGACTATCTGGAAGTGATTACCGGGCCGACCTGTTTAGAGGGCGGGTACACTACATATACCTGCCAGACCTGCGGAAACGAGATGGTAACCGACTACACAGAACCCAATGGGCACGCGTATGTTGATACCATTCACCCCGCAACGTGTGTGAGCTACGGCTATACGGAGCATATCTGCTCGGCTTGTAATGACAGGTATGTGACCGACTATCAACAGCCCGTCGGACACAGCTATCTCGACATTGTAGTAGAGGCAACGGCAGAGAGTACGGGCTATACAAGACATCTCTGCGTCGTCTGCAATTACAGCTATCTGTCGGACTTCGTAACGAGCGGCGATACGGGCTATGTTGAAGAGGAAGAACCTAAACCTACGCACGAGCATAAGTACAATCTGTATGTGCAGAACTACGAATCGGACAAGTACTTTATTGCAATTAATGCCTGCCTCTGCGGTAGTACAAATGCGGGCGAACTCAATATTCAGCTTGTAAATGTGGCGGGTGAAACTATGCAGCTCGTCACAGACGAATTCGGACAGGTTGACTATGGCGACATTTACGGAGATTGGCTTGTAACCATCTACGACGAGAACGGCGAACAGCTCACAATGTTCGACCTCTCGGCAGGTGCAGCCCCCGACGTGCCTGAAGAACCCGACGATGGCGGGGATGTTGAAATTCCCGAAGAACCCGACGAGCCTTCGGACACAGAACAGCCCGAAACGCCTGATGAAGGAGATGAGGAACAAGGCGGAGAGGTGACAGAACCTGAAACACCAGACGACGGCGAGGACGTAGAAACGCCCGAAACACCCGACGACGGTGAGGACATTGAAACACCTGAAACGCCTGACGATGGTGAGGACGTGGAAACACCTGATGACGGTGAGGACGTAGGGACACCTGAAAACCCCGATGAAACTGTTGACGAAACGGAAGAGGGCGGTAGTTCAGGTACGGCAATCATTCTGCTTATCGTGTTCGTTCTGCTTGTGGCAGGCGGCATAGGTGCAGTTATCTTCTTGAAGAAGAGAAAGAACAAAAATCAAAACTAATAAAAAATGGAGGAATACATAACTTATGAATTTTACTTTATTGGCATCGAGCTTGGACGACAGCCTTGCAGAAATCGTAGCAAAATTGCAGAGCCTTATGGACTCGTTCTGGCTGTATATCGTGCTCGCGCTTGCAGGCGTAGTGGTGATTTGGGGCGCATATATCGGCATTAAAATCGCCATTGCACACCGCAATGAAGAGAAAATCAATGCCCGCGATATGATAAAGAACCTCATCATCGGTATTATCATTATTTTCGTCGTAGCAATGGGTGCGCCTCTTCTCATCAACGGTCTTTCCGCTTGGGTAAACGCGACCTGATAATAAACTGAACGGAGCGGGGCGGCGGGTGTTACCGCCGCCTTGATTTCCAAAAGACAGGAGGGTAAATGCTAATATTTTTTCAGGAGATAGGCTTGCAGCTATTCTTGTGGCTGTTACAGCTTGTCGATGGACTGATGGAGATTTTCTCCGCAATATCGGGCGTGACGGAAGTAAACTACCACGGACAGCAGGTAAACATCATTGAGTTTATCGTGGGCGATTCGACGATAGGCGCGGTGTTCTGGTGTATCTTTATCACCGCCGTGGGCTTGACTTGTATCTTCACGATAGTAGGGCTTGTAAAGAATATGGTTGCCAACAACAGGAACGTATCGACGATAGTCGGCAAGTTCTTTCTTGCTCTGCTCGGCACAATGGCAATGCTGGCGGTCGTCATACTCGGTATTCTGATTGCAAATTCGCTTTTACAGCTATTAGCCCGAATATTCCAAGTAAACAACACGACCAAACTGTCAACGGCAATCTTCAATGCCTGCGTCGGCGAATGGCTGAACGGGTATTCCGCGTCGAATATTGACGTTACCTCGCTGTCGGTCGGGCAAATTCTCGGCGGCTATAACGCCGCATTGTTTGGAATCTGGCCCACCTCGTGGAAGTGCAACGGTATGGTAAACCCCAACACGTTTATGTACCTGCCCGCGCTCATTGCAGGCATTGCTCTGGCAATCGCGCTCATTATGGCGGTACTCAACCTTGCAAAGAGGGTGTACGAAATAGTGTTTGTCTATTTCTCAATGCCCGTTGCAATGTCAACGCTGCCAATGGACGACGGCGCAAGGTTCAAGAATTGGCGCGAAATGTTCGTGACCAAGATAATCCTCGCCTATGGCGCTGTACTTGCAGTAAACATCTTCGTGCTTGTACTCCCGCTCATCAACGGTATGCGCATAGACGGCGTGAGCGATTTTGCGAACTCTATGTTCACCGTATTTATGATAGTCGGCGGCGCTATGATTATTCCCGCTGGTCAGACATTGTTTGCAAGACTGTTCGGTCAGTCGGACGATATGAGAGCAGGCGGCGGATGGCTGCGAAGCGCGTTCTATGGCGGACGCATCGCAAGCGGACTCACGATAGGTCTTGCGGCAAAGGGTATAAAAGGTATTTCACACGCAGTCAGAAGACGGAGCGGCAAGTCGCATAACAGCGGCGATTCGGGTAGTTCGGATAGTTCGTCCGGCGGAGATGAAGGAGATAAGTACACGGATGGCGGCGGCACAGAGAGTGCGCCCGATGGTGGTACTGAAACAAGTGAAGGAGGGGAAAGCAGTTGAGAATAATCCCTAAAAAAATCAAGGTAAAGAACACGGTATGGAAGTGTTATTCGATGACCGACGTAATAGTCGCGCTCGTCGTGTTCGGCATAGTGTTCATAGCAATCACTACGGGCACATGGTGGCTTGCAATCATTATGGGACTTGCGGCGGTAGTTATGTTTATGCCCACGCCGGACGGTATATTCTATACCTGTATCTTTGAAAACGTAAAATTCCTGTTCGCCAAAAAGAAATATACAGCGGACGCGAAAAACCCCAATGAGAGTGTAGATACTCTCGTGGGATTGAAAGAAATCAAGACAAACGGCTTGCTCGTGTACAGCGGCGGAATGCACGGCAGAGTCATTAAAATCGGGCAAAAGAACTTCGGCATTGAGGACGTTGTGCAGCAGAACATTGACATCAACTACATAGCCAACGCCCTGAAATTTCTCGACGCGAACCAGAGCGCAGACATTGTGAAGATTGACCGCCCCGTAAATCTGGACGGCTTTGCAAAGGACATCTTTGATAAGCTCTCCGCCCTGCGCGATAGCGACGATTACAGCGACGTGCGTGAAATCAAGCAGAATATTTTGCAGGAGCGCATTGACCGCATTGACAAGCTCAACAACATTCGCAAGCAGTACCTGTCGGACTACTATATCGTTGTGTACGGCAGGAATGAACTTGATTTGGAGAGTACGGCAATCAACATTGCGGGCGAGGTAGGCAAGAGCGGTCTTTCCGCAAAACTGCTCGGAATGCGCGAGGCGGCGGTGTTCTTAAAGTACAGCTTTTCGCGCAACTTCGACGAGAGAGAGGAAAAAGACATTACGGACGAGGATTTGCTCGCTTGGGTGAAGCCGAAGAGCGTTGTATTCCACGGCAGTAAGTACGAAATTGACGGCACGGAGGCGAGCGTGCTCGCCGTTGCGGACTACCCCTTGCGTGTAAAGAATGCTTGGGGAGCAAAGCTGTTCAATATTCCCAACACGAAAGTTGTAATGCACGTCAAGCCCGTGGATAAGTACAAGGCAATAAAGCGCATTGATAAGTGTATCGGCGAAATGGCAACCAAGCAGATCATTGCCGACAAAGCGAGCGAGGCAAACAGCGCGGAAACGCATCAGGAAACGATGAACGCACTTTTGGATAGCTTACAGACGGAAAACGAGAGCCTTTTGGACGTAACGCTGACGATTACCTCCTATAACTACCTCAAAGACGAGAACTACAAAAAAGCGGTGCGTCGCGCTATGCTGACGGGCAATTTCAAACCGTCTACGCTGTATGGATTGCAGATCGAAGGCTTTAAGACGGCGGCGGTATCGCCTGTGTCTACGCTCAAAAATCACGAACGCGGCATTAACAGCTCGTCGCTTGCGGCGGTG
>ENA-UOIY01002517-UOIY01002517.1-human-gut-metagenome-genome-assembly--contig:-P114-NODE-2517-length-13578-cov-86.634475_pt1 | contig 13578 bp, 28 predicted proteins | sample MGYA00242335_ERZ723882 | MGnify/ENA metagenome assembly ERZ723882
GGTGTTCTTGCTTCCTATAAGCGAATAACAGTAACAATCTGAATGAGGTGCCAGCACGTGTGGTAAAAGTTTCTTAGAACGACCGTATGACGCCTCCTTTAAAAGATAGAAAGGAAAGTAGAATATGATTTACAAAGATTCAGCCGGAAAAGAAATTCATGAGGGCGATAGCCTGATGGATTTAACCCCAGGATTTGTTGGGGAAATCTCGGAAGTGTTTCTTGATGAGGACGAGGGTGAGTTGGCTGTCAATCAAGACGGAACGACCATTTACCTGTACGAAATAGATACAGAGGTGAACAGCCTGATTGTCAATGAAGAAACAATGAACATCGAACAGGAAGAAACAGGTGGTGAAGAAAAGTGTGCCGTGATAGACACATCTATTGGGGTTGAGCCTGAGAACCTGTACCGCTATCAGGGGGCACGTGAGGAATGCCTTGCGTATATTCAGGAACATTCGAATGAACCTAATTTGGGGATAATACCATGATACACTTCGCTCAGAACAATGACATCATCATTGGTGTGGACTTTGGTTACGGTAACGATATCGCAGTAAAGACCACAGCAAAGGTTCACGAGGATGGCAGGTTGGAAATACTCAAGTCAGAACGAATAGGAAGAACCCGTGATATCTCAAAAGAGAACAGGGATAGAATCATTGAAGAACTTAACAACTTTAGATTGAACGACAATGTACAGCAATTGGAACGTCCTGATACTCCCTATTAAAGCGGATGGGAAATATAAGATTGGTGATACGTATCACGTGTCAGATAAGTTCTATCCTAAATTTTGGAAGTTCGATGGTTTGGTGATACAGAATATCGACTATGCCTTTGGAGTACGGTTACACTTTAATCTGAAGGATTGGTTAGAAGCCAAGCCTGATAAGAAAAGACTTGAACGCATAAAGGGAAAGAAATTTCCCTGTCAATTAAGAAAGTTTATATGAAAGCAACAGAAAGACAGAAACAGATTTGTGATGTTATCAAGAGCCAAGTATCGTTCTGGAAGACATCAAATGATATTGACTCACCAACCCACTATTGCGATAACGCACAAGCGGTTGAACAATTAGAACTATCCGCAGATGATACTGAAGATTTGACAAACTTCATGGACAATCTGCTCAACTTTGTAAGAACATTCAAATAATAGAAATTATGGAAGCATTTAAAGAAAGATTGATTGCCGAGTATGTAGAGCTCGACGAGAGAGTAAACAAGTTGAGTGAGTTCATCCTCAAAAATCCTAAATTTATTGACCGCAGCGCATTTTGTCAGGAATTGATGAGGCAACAATTCGGTGCGATGACTCGGTACAAAGCAGCTCTCAAAGAAAGAATGAAGTTAGAGGGCATCACCCCTGATGACTTGGTGAACTACAAACACCCGTATCAGAACCTATCCTTCGGTGAAGCATTACAGGCTCTCGAGGCTGGTAAATGTGTCACGAGAGAAAGTTGGATTGGGGATAAGTTTGTGGTGAAGCAAATCGACAGCGACATCAGTGCTGAGATAGTTCCTAAGATGCAGTCCCTACCTGATTCAGCCAAGAAGTTGATAGGTAAGACAGCCGACAAGGACATTCACTATCGAAACCAGTGTCTTGTGATTAAACAGTTCCCCAGCAGTTCAGTGGCTACGAACTACGTGCCGGATTGGAATGATATGTTCGCAAAGGATTGGATGGTATTATGATTTGGCTGGTCATTATATTGTGCGTATTGCTGGTGGTTACGATTATACTGTCAGTATGGGGATACACGTTGCTGAGTCGGAAGTTCAATTACGTGTTCAACAATCATGAGATAATATACTTGAAGACGTTGGAGACTGAAATCGTGACTGTTAGTATGTATCTCAAGATGCTTGAGACGGCTTATCATGAGGCTGTCAGGAATGAACAGTATGAGGTGGCTGGTGTGATTAATGACACGCTCAAGCACAATTCAAGAACGTTAAAGGAATTGCGAGAGGAGTGTGATGTGATACAGAGGAAGAGACAGTCGCCTCGATAGATTCAATGAACGGTTGTCGATAATCGACTTCGGGTTCTGCATAAATGTCAGAGGGATGTGATGAGTCAGTGGTGATGGCTTGTTACATCCCTCTGGACGTCTCGTACAGGGACGTCCACCATCAACATGGTATAATGCTGAGCCTCACAATCTTTAACTCCTAATAGAAGTATGTAAGATTAGGAATCAGGTTGGTGATTAATTGTACCTACCAAATAAGAAAGTAGGGTGATAATCACTGATGGGGGATAGAGCCTCCCTATATAGGTCTATATGGTGTATGGAGTATGGTGGGTATTGAGGTGAGGGGTATGGGGTGGTTTGGGTTGAGGCTGGGTTGGTCAGTGGGGTTATTGGAGTGGGTGGTTGGAGGTTCAGGGTATTTCGAATCCGGACTGCAACACTCTTCTGCGCCAGAATCCTGCGCGACTCAACCCCGAAGAACCGTGTCCGATGACTGTTCCTACTCCACACCCAGGACTCCGTGGGCTGTCATTTGGGACGATATCGTATGCCTCACTATCCGTTATCACGAGAATGACACACTGGCGTCTAAAACAGCCTGTAAATCACCCTAGAAACCTCTCCACCAAGACACGGATATTTGGTTGCATCTACTCCGGGAAATTCGGTACAGAAGTAACAGCGTCCGTCATGGGGAGTTGTCATCCCCCCTAACATGGTCACCCCACAGCGAGTTAAGCCGGAAATGACTGTTTCGAAAAGTTAAATCTTGAGGAAAATCTGAAGAAAGTTGGAGAAACTCTTTGCGGATTCATCAGAATCCACTACCTTTGTGTCATCAAAGTAAATCAAATGTCAAATATTAAAACAAATAAGGATATGAAAACGTCACAAGATTTTAACGAAAACTTCAATCAGTACAGTTCAGAGATAGAAAAAGAGATGTCGAACCTCAATCGTATGTTACAGGAGTTTGCTTCTAATGGAGTAGTCGCTCAACAAATCATCAATGACTTGGAACCTGTATTAGCGAAGTTACACCTGACAATCGACTCATTCACTATGAACCGTCCGGACAAAGAGAAAGCCTCTCATCGTGGTCGCCTCAGTCTTCACCTCGTGTCTGACGGAAAGTTCAAGTTTATTCAGTTCCGTGGCTATACTTCACGTGGTGCTGGTAAGAACGAAAGCCGTCTTGACAGTAAAGCCGAAAAGATTTGTGAAGCGGTACAGGCTGCTCTTCAGAACCCTGTAAACGAACTCCGCTGTTCAGTCAACCCGTTCAGCCTTGAAGTAAGGGATGAAAAGGAAACAGGTCGTGTGCTGATGGACATCTCATACAACTTCTAAGAGAATAATCGAAGAATTCTTCAAGAAAATTCCGGATGGTTCATTGCTGAGTCATTCGGAATGACTATATTTGTACTGTCAATCAATAAAGGAAAAAACAGTATGAAAACAATTAGTCAAATCCAACAAGAGGTTCTCGCCACGGCTCAAGTGACACTTGACGAACTTCAAGCCTCTATCGAAAAGTTTTGGGAACAGGGTTGGGAACGTAACGAGGAAGCGAAAAGAACCTGTCAGTCTTCTAAATGGTACGCTAACAATATCTCAAGAGTCATTCGTGATTATGCTTCTTATAAAAACCTGTACGAGAAAATCCTGTCAGGTGAATATGTAAGCCAACATCAATCTCGCGAGGACGCTGTGGCTGAGGCTACGAAACAACTCGAAAAGAATGAAGAGTCCTTCCCTCGCTCACTCAATCACATCTACCAAACCGCTGTCCGTCGTACCTATTACAGTCTATGCGGTTACACTCATGAGGACGAAATGGTATACACTCCTGGAGTACGTTACGACCGCCAGCCGGAATACATTCGTAATAAGGAAATACAGGCTTCAGGAGTTCTGAGCATACACTTCTACTGCGAGTCTCGTGAGAAGTTCTACGCAAAGCGTGACCAAGAGGTACGGCTCACAATCGAACAGGCTACTGCGAAACTGAAATTACAGGTAGAGAAGAAACTCACTCCTATCAAAGACAAGATACAGTCGTTTGACCTCATCTCTTTTAAAGGTCAGCAGGGGAACTATGTAGGCGAGTGGGTGATACGTACTGAAGACGCTCGATACATCTTCAAAACGAGTTGTATCCTGGCTGGTGGCTATAACATACAATGCCTTCACGCTCGGTATATAGCCAATCTTAAACAGGTGAAGAAATAAATCTTGAGGATATCCCGGAAATTCTTCCGGGATTTCTTTGATATATCGATAGAACCCAGTACATTTGCTCAGTCAATTAAATCAAAGGAGGAATCAAACTATGTTACAGAAAGGTTCAGAACAGTACAAACAGGCTCAGAAGTTAGCGAATGAAATCAAGGACATGGCGGGAACAGACCGCTGGAATAACAACTCCTATTTCGACATCGCTTTCGAAAGCCTCGGGAGGTTCATCGCCCAGATACAGAAGATAGACGGCTTCGCTGCTAAGATAGCTGAGACAGTCGACAAGACGATGAACCCCTACGGGAAGAAAGTTGCGTTCATTAGCGAAAAGCAATCATGGATACTGGCTGTTGCAGCCGTTGAAAATAATATAACACTTTAAAAGACAAATAATCATGGAAAGAGTAATTTGGGCAATCATGAACTTCTTCTGGGGACGCTTCGGAAGAAAGAATTTAGTAAAGAAATACAGGGTGTGGTGGCAGCGGTTTTGGATAGCCGTGTTCGTCTTTCTATTCCTGTGGGGAATGAAGATATTCCTTGAGTGGTGGGACGGTGTGGTTCGTTTCCTGAACTATGTGATATGGGGATAACAGTACAAATCAATAAATAAGAAATATGGGAAAGATATACGACAGGCTCCAGGAGCAATTACAGGTAGAGGAGCACAGAGAGAATGCTGAGGACTGTATTAAGATATACAATAAACTCAAAGAAATGAATGACGGAAGCGTGTGGAGTTCTGATTGGCAAGTCCTTACCACTATCGGTGGATGGATAGGTGAACGCCCACACGCTCAAATGGCTTACAAGCCAAGCAAGGTTGGATATGTATTCTTAAATGGAATCAGAGATGAGAACACTAACAGTTGAGAAAATCGGTGAGACCGAAAAGGCTGTTCAGTATCGTGTGACGTTCTGGATAGTTGAGAACCCCGGACACCCTGTGTGCTGGGAAGGAAAAGAGTATTACTTTGGGAGGTGGCTGCCGAAGCGTGTGGTCACTCCTATTGATGACACTCATATAGGTATTCCGAAGAAGTTCCTTGAGGAGACCATTGAACTACTGGCAAAAGGACATCCGTTTAGAGAAGTTCGCTATAATGCTCAGTTCAAACAGGAGACTCTACAATGGACTAAACCGACGAAACCAGAAAAATCTTGAAAATTCTTTGAAGATTTCCGGATAATTTCTTTGCTGATTCAATAGAAAGCACTATCTTTGTAATGTCAAATTAAATCAACAATGTCAAACAAATTAAAAATTAGAATTATGAAGACAACTGTAAACAACATCGCTTCCGAGAATGTAACCTCTTTCGTAATTAACGAAGATATGCTTAACGAAAAGAAGGCAATGAAGTACATCAGCAAACCTAACATGGTCGCTGCTATCAATGACATCTGTGCTGCTATCAAAGGTCTTAACAGCCTGTTCTCACCTCAGGAGTACACCGAAGCCAACAGCAAGAAAGAACTGTTCGACGCTTATCACCGCTTCTACATCATCTATACTGACCTCCGCGACGCTGCCATTGAGGCTCGTCACCGTGAAGAAGAAAAGGCAGAACGTGAAGAACGTCGTCGTCAGGCTGAAATCGCAAAGAATACCGCTGAACTTATTAAGCCAGCCCAGCCGTTAAAGAGCGAAGAGGAGGTCAAAGAAGCCTCTAAAGCCAATAAGAAGGCAAAGGCTGACAAGGCTCCCAAACAGGAAAAGAAAGCCTCTGTAGAGGGTGAAAAGAAGTCCGCTCCCCGTGTTGGTGACGCTGAGGCTCGCCTCTCTACCTACTCCGCTGAACTTGCTGAGAAAGAGGCTTTGGTTGCTAATGCTGAGGAGTTCGCTAAACTGTCAAAGGAAGACGCCAAGGCTATCCGCCACCGTATCGCTTCCCTCAAGCGTAAAATCGAGCGTGCTAACAAGGCTCTGGGAACTAAATAAGGCTCAGTCATGAAAGAAATCCTGACATTCGTAGTGCTTCTGATACTGGGGGGGATGTCCAAGCCGTTCTTCGATAACTTCTGTGACTCCCCAGCGTTCTATGCAAACGCCAGTCCAGATGTCGTGAGGAACTATTATATGAAAGTCGTTAAAAATCAGTGGTGGTCATGAAGACGAAAGAGCAAATAGAAGCGCACAGAAGAACTTGTGAGCATTTCAATACTACTCTCCTCGGAGATGGTCAAACGTGTTGCACAGCCGACTTGCGTGCCTTACCTACGTGGCAAGACCCCTGTGGTGATGGCACGGTGCTCCCGTGTGAAAACGAATGTCCGTATATGAAACAATTTATAAATGAAGATAGCGATGGAAACATTGAAACCAATTATTCAGACGGAAGAGCCTGACAAGTATGGTCGAACCGTCAAAGTTGGAATTCAGGATGGACCGAATACCTGTTATTTCCAACTCATGTCAATCGAAGAGGCTGAACAGCTCCGTGATGAACTCACCAAGTTCCTGTCAGGAGTCAAGCAGCCAGGATGCTTCTACATTCCGGAAGTGTCATTGAACGAAATGCGTGAACAGGTGAAAGTTGGGGATGTTGTTAAGGTACGGTTCGAAGAGTTCGGTATGCCTGACAAACACGTCCCTGGAAGAGTGATAGCTCCTAAGAGAGTATATCGAGAAGTAACTGTAACCGAAAGACGAGGTAATCACCTGAAAGGGCAAGCGTTGGGAATCCGAGATGAAGTAAAGTTTCACGTGGAACAAATCATACAGGTCCATGAAAGTAAATAAGCGAGCATTAATGATACGGCTCGTGAACCGTATCACTGTCGAGAGAAACTATTGGAGAGCTAAATGTGAGGCTCTCCACAGTAATCAACCATTCATCGAGAATGAAAGGTACGAGCGACGTCGGCATAAGATAACCCGTATAAGCCGACCCAAGTAGCCTGTTTCGGAAAAATTTGAGGAAAATATCGGGAAACTCTTTGGAATGTCAATTAATGCCACTATATTTGTTCCGTCAAACAATTTAAATCATTTGGTTATGGGACATAAACGAGTTTTCAACATCATCACAAGTCAGTGCATAAACGGTCAGTGGGGAATTGCTGATATAGCGTTTTCAATCACCTCTAAGGAAAAGGCACTGTGGCAAATGGATACTATCAACCGCCTCACTGAAAGAGGAGAATGGTTTGTGGGAAGTGAGTGGCACTATGAAATTCAGAAAGATGAACTGAACCCTGTCGACGGTCAACCTCGTTTCGTACGGGACATCATGATAAAATGCGTTGAGACAGGGGTTCTCGTACTGTATCGTATGATAGAGTCTCCACTGAATAGTATGTACATTTCAAAATAATCCCGATATGGAAATCAATCAGAATAATAAGCCAGTGACCGTTACGTTCAGTGACGGCACTGTCAAACAAGTAATCTACGACTCAATAGAGTTTCTTGAGGGAGGCAATGTATCCCTTCGCGGACACTTATCAGACCTTCCTACTGAAACGGTCGTAGAGACGCCAAAAGAGGCTCCTATCACCCCACAACTACCACCCGAAAGACCTTATATGCGCAGGTACACGTTCAGGAGCGGTCTTGTGCGCTTCCTACACGAAGGACGTATGCGTACTGCTGCCGTCACTCACTGTACGGATAAGGCTTGGCGAGTGATGAATAAGGAGTTGGGAGTAGCGTGGTTGCCGAAGAATGTCATCAGGTGGAGTGAAATCGCTCAGCAGTTCTGTGTCATCGATGAGACGTATGAGTTGGACTTCACGTTTGATGTCAAACAGGGTATGGATGAATATCCGTCCTTATTCGACCCTGAGGATTTAGTTATAAACGAACTCGATTAATAGAAAGGAAAATTGATTATGATGGTGAATATGAACGGTCTGTGTTACAGAACATGGAGAAACATTCAAAAGGCGATTGAGCAGTTTGACTCGCCTGTGAAGTCATCGGGAAACTACCTGTTAAAACTTCAGGAAGTGTTCACTCCCGGACATACTCGTCAGATACACGTCCTCCCGAAACTTGGGGAAGGCTCACTTGGAGACGCTGCTGAGTATCAACGTGTGTCTGACAAATACTGTTGGGAAATTATAGTGGCTGACGATACAAGGTTTGGTCGTCATGTGAGTGTCTGTTCCTATTTCACCGAACCAGCGTTCGAGGTCTTTGCTGACACGCTTGGATGGAATGAACAACATCGTGAGCAGTACAGGCTGTCAACGGATATCGAGAAAGAGAAGAAATTACAAGAACAGTTCGCTCTGAAAGTCCTTGAGACAATCTGGGGTGAATATGGTCACACTATAAAAAGAATACCATCATGAGAAGATGCCGGAAATGTTACTGTACGAATCCAGCAGCCTGTCAAGCGTGTCGCTCGTATTACAGGGGAAGAGTGAAGAACACTCTTATCATTGCCTTTGTGATGTGCGTGGGTGGAATGCTGTTAGGCTGTATCTTGGCTCTTCTCATGATAGGAGTTTTTCTATTATTATAAACCAAAATGAGAAGTTATGCTGGAAACAGAAACAATCTATCCAGGCGGAAATCTGCCTAAACAGAAGTATCTCAAAAGAATGTGGCGTGGGCTTGCGGTTCTTTTGCTGTCAATTCTAATCATTCTTGTGATACGGTCGTGTGATACGACAGAACCTGTACCATCTCAGCCAGCGTTTGGCTGTGAGTACGCTGAAGAACAGGCTGTGGAGCCTGTACCTGAAACGCTCTTTGACGAGGTGTATGATTATATCTTTAAGTTAAGGATTGACCATCCGGACATCGTCATGGCACAATGTATTGAGGAGTCCGGAGGCTTCACTTCTAAACTGTTTGTAGAGGGACACAACTGTCTGGGAATGAAAGTTCCCGGAAGCCGTCCCACTCTGGCTGTCGGAACTATGTTAGGTCATGCCCGTTTCAACTCGTGGCGGGAGTGTATAGCCGACTATGCTATATGGCAGAGTACATTTGCCCGACGGCTCACAAAGGACGAATATTTCGCCTATTTAGACAAAGTTTATGCGGAGAAGAAGGGATATAGCAGTCGTCTTAAAGCGATAATTCAGTCTCGAGGACTGTAACCTGACTCCGGAGAAATCACGTATCTTTAACATCAACAAATAATTTCGTATGGAAACAAGAATTAAAACAGCCTTGGACGGCTTTCGTAAATCAGTGCTTGACGCACACGGTATGGACTTCCTAATTGTAGGTTCACTCGCTCTTCACGAGTTGGGCATGGAAACGGCTGAACCTCACGACATCGACATGGAGGTCAAATGCACACCCGAACAGGAACAGAGTATCTTTAAGTTACTGTCGGACTCTCAGAAGAACACGATGTATCAGATGAAGGAGCAAGAGGATTACCTTTCCAACGCTGAACGTCGTATGGATAAAGTGACATGGAAGCATAAGCCGTATCTCTTTCAGTGGGGAGACGTTATCATCAACGTATGGGTGGTGAGTGAGTTCAGTCACGAGTATGTTACACTCGACAGCGGAATCAAGTTCGCAAAGGTGATGTCTGTCATTCGTAAGAAGATAGCATATCAGCGCAACAAAGACCGAGCGTTCCTAATCAATCTCGCATATCGCTTCCTTGGAATGGTGGGCGCAAACGGGAAGAATTTATCCGCTGTATTCAATCAGGATTGCCGATAATCCGGGAGTCCAAAGGGAATGATAAAAACTATCAACCGAAAAACGACGTTATTATAACACGTTTGAAAATAGAAACAATTTTATTCACTAAATTTTAAAAAGAAATGAGAAAGTCAGAATTCGTGGCAGCAGTTGCCAAAGAGGCTGGTATGAGCCAGAGAGACACCGAGAAAGTAATCGACGCACTGAATCCGGTGATTGTCAAGACCTGTGTTGAGGACGGTGACGAAATCAGCCTACCTTTCGGAAAGTTCAAACAGAAAGTCAACCCTGCTAAAACAGGTGTGAACCCGTTGACTCAGAAGCCTATGAACGTTCCCGAGTCTCACACACTTGCTTTCAAGGCTTCCAAGACCGTGAAAGTGGTTGTTGAACCGAAGAAAGGTAAAAAGAAATAAGTCCGTGAGGATGTGATTTTTGTTTTAGTCATGATTGGAAAGAGGTTGCCTGTAACGGGTTGCCTCTTTCCTTATTCATAGAAGCCACTGGCGGTCGCTTTACGAGATTTACCCCTGTTGGCTGGTACATTTTATTCCCCGTATAGTTATAATCGCTTAAATCGTCTAATATGAACGCAAGAATGGACAAAGATAGCACAGTCACCCTGTCAGGGTTCTGTGAACACGTAATCAGTAAGACTCAATCCGAGATATACAGAATAACAGGTTCATCTTCCCTAAAAATTCAGGACGGAAAGGCTCGTAGAAGAGAACGCAGAGCCGAATTGAGGAAAAATCGGAAGAAATAATGAAGATTTTCCGGATGAACTCCTTGGATATTCGATAAATGGACGTATATTTGCTCAGTCAAATCAAACAAGTTACGTCATGAAAGGTTCAAGATACTACAAAAATTTAGACTTCAGCAAGCCAGTAGGGACTCACCGCTATGTTGATAACATCAAAGACCGTCGACAGTTAGCAAAGGTTTGCCTCGTGGCTATGGCTCGTATCAATCAAGCCGAACAGGGTACAATCACAGAACCCTATGAATTGGCTTCCTCTACAATGAAAGACGGACGTACACTCATTCAAACTATCTACGAGAATGGTTATGTAATGTATAATAACAGATGGTTCATTGTCGAATGCGATGAAGACGGGACACTTTACGTTGATGTAACAGGTGCAGCGACTCGAGAATGTCCGGAGTACGAAAATATGGAATATATCATGGACGCTGCCTGTCGCGAGGGTCATGAAGAGTGCCTCAAGGCTTTGGCTGAGTATGAAACCAATTAAATATAGATAGTTATGGATAGAAATGTAAAGCAGTTGGAGTATGTATCTCCTGAAATCAAGTACAAGAGTGGTCCGATGGATACCTTTGTTCACGTGGATTTTATTCATCGTTGGTTTGGTGTTATTGACACTAAGAAGATGGTGAAGTACGGTGCTCACGCCAATGTGGTATTCGGGACTGACAAACGACAGTACACGTTTCGAGAGGGTTGGTTGATAGGGTTCAGAAGAATTCCTGAGTCAGAAACTCGTGTGATAGTACAGAATGAGAAGAGCGACACGTGGGTTCTCCGTCGTGATTGGGCAAAGGTCTTCGAAAAGATGACTCCTCAGAAGGCAGCGGACTTCAAGATATCTTCCTATAAGGACGTTCTTGATGAAATGGCTGAATACTTTATGGACGGTGACGAGTTTAAGACCGCCACGTTCCTGTGTAAAATCGAAGAAACTAACAAGGTATGATAGCAATCAGCGACAAATTAAGACATCAGGTCATGAAACTGGCTGAGCAGTACGAGAAGCCTGAATTCATCACTGACGACCCTGTACAGTTCCCCAGACGGTTCGGATACAAGTGTTCTCAGGAGATAGTAGGCTTCATCGCTGCTTGGTTAGCGTATGGGAACCGGAAAGCCATCCTCTCTACCTGTGAGAAACTATGTAAGGAGATGGAACGTCTGACTCCCTATATGTATATCAAGAACATGGGTTGGCGAAAGTACATTGACTCGGAGGAACCCCTGTACCGTTTCTTCAAGGAAAAGGACTTCGCTGACCTGTGTCGTGCGCTCAAGGAGATTTACGATAACAACGAAGATATGGAAGAGGCTCTGTCAAAGAACTATACTCGTACGATGGGAGCCACAGATTATCTCGATGCGCTGATAAGCCTGTTCCCTGGAGTGAAAGGTATCCCCCAGGATTCGAAGTCTGCCTGTAAGCGGTTGAATATGTTCCTACGATGGATGTGCCGTCGAAACAGTCCTGTGGATTTAGGTATCTGGAGTTTCATTCCCCAGCCATCCCTACTCATTCCGCTTGACACTCACGTCGCAACCGTTGGTCGTCAATTGGGTCTCATAACGGGCAAAGGCGATAGCATGAATACAGTGCTTGAACTTACTACGAATTGCCGTAATGTCTATCCGTTAGACCCCTGTAAATGTGATTATGCCCTGTTTGGGTACGGTGTAAACAATAAAACCAAGAAAGAATCATGAAGAAACTATTGAGGAAACTGTTCCTATACTTATTTAAGGAAGATTTCAAAAGGATGAAAGCGTTGGAGAGGGACTTAGAAGGGTTAATTCATCGCCAGAAATGTGCAACCTCTTTGGCTGAGGTTCGTGCTGAACGTATCAGAAAACTCCTGGGGAACATCGATGTTTCAGTTGATGTTCATCATCGTTCAGGTTCATGGGCGGTTGTATCCTTACAGGGTTCGAAGACCGACTACATTAAATTCATCGACCTCGGAAGTCGAGACATGATGGAAATCGCTCGTTTCCTACGGCAGTACGATAGAGCGAATGTGAAAATAGACGCCAGTCCTTTCGACAGGCACATGATAAACGAAGAAATTTATAGATTATGAAACAGTCAGCAATCATTTCAATCTTCCTGCTCCTACTTACAGGCTGTGGGAAACGTGTTAATCAGGACACACTCGTAGAACTTTCAGTGAAGTCTATGGTAGAATTCTCAGAACGTTTGTCAGGGCATTCCTCACAGAATCTTGAAAGTTCTATCCTGAACCTGTCTCAAGCCACAGGACTTGAACCTCGAACTTCTGAATACGCTGGACAGATTTTATACTGTTCAGATGCTCATCTTGATGATGGTACGAACTACTCGATTACAGGCTACGACCGCAAGGAGGGTGCTGCGGTTCTCATAACGGTTACAAACAGCGAGGACAGTACAATCCCCCAGAAGATGTGTGAACGTATCCGCTCGCTCGCACTTGAGAGAGGCTTGGTTCTTTCCTACATGACGGGTGCTGATAAGATTAGAGGCGGTTACTTCATTGTTCAGGACATGAAAGACGGTCTTCTATTAATCATTGGAGAAGAAAGGAGATACTGATGGAAGGGAAACGCATTGGAATAGTCGTTGGAGGAACCGGAGCTATCCCCGAAGCAGCTATAAGAATGGCTCAGGAACATGATGTTGAACTTGTCAGAGCAGAGGATATAAAGCAAGAAGAGTACGAGCCAACCCGTATCCCTGAACAGGTGTACACGATTTATCCTCGACCTGAAATTCCTGACATCACCCTGTACGACCCACCACGAATGGGGAAAGGTGGTTCGAAACACGGTCGTAATGAGGAAAGAATTAAGAAGGACAGGAAGAAAAACAAGGCGAAGAAAACCCATCGACGGAGAAAATAAACGTATTATAAAAGTCACGTGACGATAACCTGTTACACGGCTGCGCAACCGTGTGGCGTATTATTCACAATTAAAAAT